>ERZ650309.1464-NODE-1464-length-11073-cov-5.561717_pt1 | contig 11073 bp, 10 predicted proteins | sample MGYA00376245_ERZ650309 | MGnify/ENA primary metagenome ERZ650309 (study PRJEB26733, sample SAMN07839294) | wastewater metagenome | biome: urban; feature: wastewater treatment plant; material: waste water | place: USA: North Carolina | collected 2016-04-26 ...
TTCCTGCTGGGGTTCCCGGCGGGCTCGCCGGATCTGCGGGCGGTCGGCAACATCGATCCGTTCGGACGGGCCGCGGTGATGTCACGCGGGCTGGTGGGCAGCCGCGGCGCGGTACGCACTGTCGCCTCGCCCTTGCTCAAGCAGGTGTACTGCCTGGACACCGGGGCGTGCCTGGACGACGACACCTACGCGCTGCCGGTGTACCCGGTCCGGGTCAGCGCCGGTGTCGTGGAGGTCGCCCGATGGGTGGACGCCGCTTGACCAGCCCACCGGAGCCCACCGATCAGGTGCCGCCTCTGACCGGATTCACGGTCGGTGTCACGGCGGCGCGCCGGGCCGAAGAGTTCGAGGCACTGCTGCAGCGCCGCGGCGCCGCGGTGGTGGCTGTGCGCGGCGACGTCGGCGGCGAGCGCCGCGTGGCAGCCCTTGCAGCTCGCGTCCGCGACGGCGGCCAGGTCCTTCTTGGCGCCGGGCGGGCGCTTCAGCTCGTCCGCTGCGTGGTCGTTGTGCGGTGCCGTGTGGCAGCTCAGGCACGTCGCGCCGCCCTGCAGGTAGCAGCGCGACTGGATGAGCGCCTGGTACTCGAAGCTCGAGCTCTTGGGGCGGCCGTCGGCGAAGAACTCGCCCGAGCGCCCGCTGCCGTTGACGACGACCAGCGGCTGGAAGAAGTCGCCGTAGCGGTCGCCGGGGCGGAAGTGGTGCTCGGCATCGAGGACCGGGAACAGCGGGTTGCGCGGCCCGTGGCACTGCGCGCAGACGGCGAGGCCGCGCTCGCGATCGAGCTTGGCCGGCTGCACGATGTCGCGCTTGTCCATCGAGTCGGCGTGGCGGCCGCCGGGTCCGTGGCAGCTCTCGCAGCCGACCCCGGCGTCGGCAAACGCCGTCGAGAACTTGTGGCTGGTGCGGTCGAACGAGACGCGCAGGCCGGTGGTGTGGCAGTCCAGGCACTCGTGCTGCACGTTGCGGCGGAAGTTGGTCCAGTAGAACGGGTGGCTGGGATCGACGGCGCCCTGCTTGGTCTCGTTGTAGTCGACCCAGGCGCCGCGGCCGGTGACGTGGTAGTAGACCGGCAGGACCTGCCAGCGCCCGTCGGGCAGCACCGTCACCGCGTCCTGCATGCGCTTGCCGCCGACGACCCAGTCGACCGGGTAGTCCGCGACCGCGCCGTCGCTGCCGCGCGTGCGCATGAGGTAGCTGCCGTGGCCGGTGCGCATCCACGCCTCGCTCGAGTCGCCCTTGTAGTGCACGCCGCTGAAGCGGCCGACGACGACGTGCGCCGCCGGCACGGCGCGGGACAGGGCGCGCGGGTGCCAGTCCTTCTGCCAGCCCAAAAGCTCGCGCTTGTGGCACCCGCCGCAGGCCTGCGCACCGACGTAGGTGGCGTGCGGGGTCGAGTCCGGCGCGGCCGGCGCAGCGGCACCACCCGCTGCGGGCTCGGCGTGCGGGGCCGCGGGCGCCAGCGACGGGGCGGCGCGCTCGACGGCGCGCAGCGACGAATCCGATCCGTCCGTACCTACGACCACGGTCTGGTAGCCGCTCATCCATGCCCTCCCGGTGTTCACGTGTCATCAGCAACCGGGGTACTGTCCCGGTTCCACAGCAGACAGTAGCCGCTGACAAGCCCCACGTGGGGTGGTTTCAACACACGAATTCGCTCGAATCGCCGCCGAATGTGCGCTCTACCGGCACAGATGCCGCTCATTTGGCGCAGATGTGAGCTTACCGATCGTGACGAACAGAACACCGTCCGCAGCTCGTGATTGAGGTCAATCAGCGCTCCGGGCAACCACTTCCGCCGCTACCCGCCGATCTCAGCCGTGGCCGAAGTACAGCTCTTGGGTTGCCAAACAGACCAATTCGCCGCTGCGGTTGAACATCGTCGCGCTGGCCAGCCCCCGACCGCCGATTCCGCTGGGAGACAGTTGATCAGAGAGCACCCAGTCGCTGAGATCGACCGGACGGTGGAACCACAACGCATGGTCGATGAGCGCAGAGAACGTGTACGCCGGAACCGCGCCGCGGGGTGTCATCGCAGTCTCCAGCATGGTCGTGCCGGTCAGATACGTCAGCAGCGCACTGTGCAGGGCCGGGTCCGCCGGCACGGAATCGGTTGGCCGCCACCACATTCTGATTCGCGATGAGGGATCCGGAAGATCTTGCGCCAGACGCGGATGCGGGTCGAGGTACCGCAACTCGAACGGCTGCTCCCGAACCCAGAACCCATGGTGTTCGTCGGCGTAACCGGCAAGCTGCTCAGCCATCGTCGGCACCGAAAGCGGTTCGGGCACATCCGGGATGGGTTCCTGATAGTCCAGGCTGTCGACCGGGATGCTGAAGGACGCCAGCGCTTCGAGCAGCACCGCGTCACCCTGACGAGCGGTGACCTTGCGGGTAGCGAGGGTGCCGCCGTCGCGGGCCGGCTCGACGATCAGGTCAACCGGGTAGCGGGCATCACCCGCGCGCAGGTAGTAGACGTGGATGCTGTGCGCGCTGCGCCCCGGCGCGGTGCGACTTGCCGCCACCAGAGCCTGGCCCGCGATGTGACCACCGGCGATGTGATGACCGGGGTTGTCCAGTTGTGTTGCGACGAAACGATGGTCGTCGACCTGGTCGACAAGGAGGGTAGCCACGATGTCGGCCAACGATGGGGATCGGTAAGACACCCAGGCATCATGCCCCGAGCGCATCCCAAGGATCGAATTGGACGAGTCGATTGCCACCTTGACGCTTGGCTTCGTACATCGCGCGGTCAGCGTGACGAAGCACCGTGTCGACATCGTCTTCCCCGGCCAGCGGCAGGCGTCTGTAGACAACGCCGACGCTCGCGGTGACGTTGTCGGAGATGTCGAGTAGTCCCGTGCGGAGTCGATCGACGAACTCGGCAGCTTCGGCGCCCGAGTTCACCGCAGCGACCGTTCCGAACTCGTCGCCACCGAGACGGGCAGCGATGTCACCGTCGCCGACGATCGTCGACAGCACATGGGCCACCGTTTTGAGCGCGAGGTCGCCGCGATCGTGACCGTGTTCGTCATTGAGGGTTTCATCGGCGCTCCACTTATACCTGCGTGATGCTGAAGCGGCCGAGTTGAGCCCGCGCACATTCTGGTGCTTCCACATTTGCTACAACCGGCGAGTCACGCCGAAAGGCAGCCAACCGAACTGATTGGCTGCCTCTCGGACAATGCGAGCGAGTGACGGGATTCGAACCCGCGTTAACGGCTTTGCAGGCCGGTGCCTAGCCACTCAGCCACACCCGCATTGCCGTTGACAGTGCCAGCATCGATGACGCTTGCCCACGGTTTGGATCGCGCTGATCTGGACCTCACACACGGCCGAACGCGCGTAACTTGACCGCATGTACTTGTGGCTGGCAGATCCCCCGTTCTTCGGCGGGCCTGGGCAGGGCTCTCGGCAGGTCATCGAGTTGTTCGTCGCGTTCGGCCTGACCGCGTTGATCGGTCTCGAGCGCGAGGTGCAGGGCAAGGCCGCGGGCATCCGAACGCAGACGATCGTCGGAACTGCCGCCGCCCTCATCATGCTGGTGAGCAAGTATGGCTTCGGCGATGTGCTGGCCCCCGGCCTGGTGATGGTCGATCCGTCACGCGTGGCAGCCCAAATCGTCTCTGGCATAGGCTTTTTGGGCGCAGGAATCATCATCGTGCGACGTGGTTCGGTCCACGGCCTGACCACCGCGGCGTCGGTGTGGGAGTCCGCCGCCATCGGCATGGCCGCGGGTGCGGGCCTACTGCTGCTCGCGGTGGTGATGACGGCGATGCATTTCCTGATCATCGTCGGATTCATGCCGCTGGCCCGGGCGCTGGCCTCCAGACTCGGCGGCGCGGTTCGGCTACAGATCACCTATCAGGGCAGCGGAGTGCTTCGACATGTGTTGGAAGCCTGTAACCGACGCAGCTGGCAACTTGCCGATCTGGAGGCCGTCCCTGCCGGCGAACCACTCGATGCGCCACCCGGACACCTGGGCGTGCAGGTCACGCTGACCGGCTCCGGTGTGGCCAGCGCGGCCGCGATCTTGGCTCAGATCGACGGTGTCACCGGCATTCGTCAGCTCCAGGAGGATCCCGACTAGCGTCTGCCGGCCCGGTACGCAGCGATCACGGTTACCACCGAAAGCGCAGTGAACACCGCGAACAGCCAGCGGGCAGCGACGTCATCGGAACGGCCGACCGCGTTCACCACGATGCCGGCGACTCCGGCGCCGAATGCGCCACAGATGAGCTGCACCGTGCTGATCGCCGCGGCGGCGACCGGGCCTTCCACCGGGTCGTCGACCCCGGACATCGCCCACGTCGACAGGTGTGGCCACGCCATCCCCACGCCGACGCCCGCGATCAGCATGGACAGCGCCCACACCGCGACAGTTGCCGGCGGCGCGTCGTCCCGCTGGCTCAGGCTCATCGCGGCGAGGCCGACGGTCATCACCACCGGCGCGAACCGCACGATCCACACCACGCGCTGCGGCGAACCGACCGACGCACTGGCCACCTCACCGGCGGTCCAGCCGATGCTGAGCGCCACCCCCAGAAAACCTGCGGTCAGGGGCACCAGATGTGCCAGCTGCTGACCGAACAGCGGCACATACATGTCGGCCATGGTCGCCGCCATCAGCAAGCCGAGCGTGACGTAGTTCCATTTGAAGGCGCCCGGACGAAACGCCGCTTTGGGCAGCACCCCGACCGGCAACCGGCGGTCGACGACCACGAAGACGCCGACCAGGACGACACCGACCACGAGCAGGCCGACCATCAACAGCATCCGACTCTGCACGCCGGCAGCGCTGATCGAGAGCGCCGCACTACCCAGAATCAGCAAGGACCACAACGGAATACGCATCGGAGAGCTGTCCACCTCCGACGAGCGGCCCGGCAGGCTCAACGGCACCAGTACCGCCACCGCCGCGGTCAAGATCGCGAGTGCACCAAATGCCCACCGCCACAATCCGATCTGAGCAAAGAACCCACCCGTCACCGGTCCCAACAGCGTGCCCACACCCCACATCGCCGACACCAACGCCGATGCCTTGGGCCACAACGATTGCGGCAGAGCCGAATTGATCACCGCATAGCCAAGGCCGGCAAGGGCGCCGCCGGCGGCGCCCTGCACCACCCGGCCCACCAGGAGCAGCTCCATGTTGGGCGCCAGCGCACACCCGACGCTGCCGGTCATGAACAGCCCCAGGCTCCACAGGTACGCCGCGCGCGGCCCCAGCTTTGTGACCAACCCACCGACCGTGGTGGCCGCGACAACCGACGCCACGAGGTAAACCGTTGTCACCCAGGCGTAATAGCGCTCACCGCCGATCTGGCGCACCGTGCTGGGCAGCAGGCTGATCGTGAGGAACTCGTTGGTGGCGTACAACAGCACCCCACCGGCCAATACCGTCGACGCGCCGAGGTGACGCGGGCCGAGCAGATCCCGCCAGCGAGTGGTCAGCTCCGCCGCTGCATCAGTCACCACGGGTCATTTCAGCCCGGCTGCATCCATGCCTCGTAGTTCCTTCTTGAGGTCGGCCACCTCATCGCGGATCCGTGCCGCCAACTCGAATTGAAGGTCACGCGCGGCGGTCATCATCTGCTCCGTCAGGTCCTTGATGAGGTCAGCCAGTTCGGCACGCGGCATGTTCTTGGTATCGCGACCCTCGACGATCCCGGCACTGACCGCACGTCCCGGCTCACCCTGCGCTCGGCGTCCCCGCGACGCGTTACGCCCTGAGCCACCCACTTCGACGCTCTCGGTGTCCTCAGCCTCGCGATAGACCTGATCGAGGATGTCGGCGATCTTCTTGCGCAACGGTTTCGGATCGATGCCGTGCTCTTCGTTGTAGGCCACCTGCTTGGCCCGGCGTCGCTCGGTCTCATCGATGGCCTCTCGCATCGAATCAGTGATCTTGTCGGCGTACATGTGCACTTCGCCGGACACATTGCGGGCCGCACGGCCGATGGTCTGGACCAGGCTGCGCGTCGACCGCAGGAACCCCTCTTTGTCTGCGTCGAGGATCGCCACCAGCGACACCTCGGGCAGGTCCAGACCCTCACGCAGCAGGTTGATGCCGACCAGCACGTCGTACTCACCGAGCCGCAACTGCCGCAACAACTCGACGCGCCGCAGGGTGTCGACCTCCGAATGCAGATAGCGCACGCGGATGCCGGTCTCCAGCAGGTAGTCGGTGAGGTCCTCGGCCATCTTCTTGGTCAAGGTGGTGACCAGCACGCGCTCGTCGCGTTCGGTGCGGACGCGGATCTCGCCGATCAAATCGTCGATCTGCCCCTTGGTCGGCTTGACGACGATCTGCGGGTCGACCAGTCCGGTGGGGCGGATCACCTGTTCGACGAACTCTCCGCCGGCCTGTCCGAGCTCGTATGGCCCCGGCGTGGCGGACAGATATACCGTCTGGCCGATGCGATCGGCGAACTCTTCCCAGGTCAGCGGCCGGTTGTCGACGGCCGACGGGAGCCGGAAGCCGAAGTCGACCAGGTTTCTCTTGCGGGACATGTCGCCCTCGTACATGGCCCCGATCTGCGGCACCGTGACGTGCGACTCGTCGATGACGAGCAGGAAGTCCTCGGGGAAGTAGTCGATGAGGGTAGCCGGAGCACTCCCGGCCGCGCGGCCGTCGATGTGGCGCGAATAGTTCTCGATACCCGAGCAGAAGCCGACCTGCTTCATCATCTCGACGTCGTAGTTGGTGCGCATCCGCAACCGCTGCGCCTCGAGGAGCTTGCCTTGGCCCTCCAACTGGGCCAACCGCTCCTCCAATTCCTGCTCGATGGTCGAGATGGCCTGCGCCATGCGTTCGGGGCCGGCCACGTAATGCGTGGCGGGAAAGATCCGCAGAGAATCGACCTTGCGGACCACGTCGCCGGTCAGCGGATGCAGGTAGTACAGCGCCTCGATCTCGTCACCGAAGAATTCGATGCGGATCGCCAGTTCCTCGTACGACGGGATGATCTCGACGGTGTCGCCGCGCACGCGGAAGCTGCCGCGGGTGAACGCCACGTCATTGCGGTTGTACTGCACGTCCACCAACAGACGCAGCAGCCCGTCACGCGGCACCTCGTCGCCGACCTTGAGTTCCACCGAACGATCCAGGTACGACTGCGGCGTACCCAGGCCGTAGATGCAGGACACCGACGCCACCACCACGACGTCGCGGCGGGACAGCAGACTGGACGTGGCCGAATGCCGGAGCCGCTCGACGTCGTCGTTGATCGAGCTGTCCTTCTCGATGTAGGTATCGGTCTGTGCGATGTACGCCTCAGGCTGGTAGTAGTCGTAGTACGAAACGAAGTACTCAACAGCGTTGTGCGGCAACATCTCCCGCAATTCATTGGCCAGCTGCGCAGCGAGTGTCTTGTTCGGCGCCATCACCAGGGTCGGCCGCTGCAGCCGCTCGATGAGCCATGCGGTGGTAGCCGATTTACCGGTGCCGGTGGCGCCCAGCAGGACGATGTCGCGCTCCCCCGCCGTGATCCGCCGTTCCAGCTCGTTGATCGCCGCGGGCTGGTCACCGGCAGGCTCGTACTGGCTGACGACCTCGAACTCTCCGCCGGCGCGCACCATGTCGTCGACCGGGCGGTACTCCGAGTGCGCCAAGACTGGGTATTCGGTCGCGAAGGCCATGAGTACCAGGGTAGAGCGCACCACCGACACACCCGCTGCGAGCAAACCAAAACCGGACCTAGCGGACATGAGCATGAAAGGTCCACACTGAAACCGCACAGCGAATGGACGGCAGACTCACAACGTGCCCGCTGATCGGGAGCGAGGAAACGCCATGAACACATTTCTGCGTTCCACCACTTATGCGGCGGCGGTACTCGTCGCGCCAGGAGCCCTCACGCCGGTCGCCCTCGCCACACCGAAGAACCCAAACCCCATACCTGAGTCGACCATCAAATCCCAGTGCCAGGACCCCGATCTGGGTGGCGTCTACGGAACCACGATGGTTGGCAGCGATCGCCATTCCACCTGCGACTACCTGGCCGACGGCCAGTACTGCAGCGACCTGTACATCAACGGGGTGTTCCAGAACACCGCCTGCGGGCGCCCGAACCCGGCGTCGCCCGGCCCGAAGCTGCCACCGGCGCAGGCTCCCAACATGTCGCCCCGCTGACGGCGCAGCCATAGACTCGGGCCATCCACGCACCCAAGCACGAGACGTTCGACCTCGCCGCCCGGACCAACACCGATCCCAAAGGGATCCTGCGGGACGTCGAGATCTTCACCGTGCAGCCGTGGGGCCTGTACATGGCCCGGCCGACGCCGGGCCGCACCCAGTTCCACTACCTGGAATCGTGGCTGTTGCCCACACTCGGATTGCGCGCCAGCGTCTTTCATTTCAATGCCGGATACGAGAAAGACCAGGACCACTATCTCGATGTCGGCCGGTTCATCGCCGGCGACACCGTGTGGACGGCCGAGGATCACTACATCGATCTGGTGGTCCGCAATGACCGCGGAGTCGACATGGAGGACCTCGACGAACTCTTCGAGGCAGTCCAGGGCGGCCTGTTGAGCACCGCAGACGCTCAGCGCGCGGTCGAGATCACCGCCTCGACCATCGATGGGCTTGCTCGCCACGACTATCGCCTCGACAAGTGGATAGCCAGTCTCGGTATGTCCCTGACCTGGAAAAGCGACGGCTGAACGCGGCATCGACGACCGACGGAGGTAATCTCAATCCCCATGACATTGATCGGGCGCAGTCGTTCGGCTGCGGTATCGCTGACATGCGCGGCCGTGTGCGTGTCGTCTGCCATATTCACCACCGCCACGGCCGGTGCCGATCCCGCACCGGCGCCTCCGGCCCCACCGGCAGGTCCCGCGGCTCCGGCTACCCCCGACGCAGCTCAATTCGGCCCGGGACCGCACAACATCACGTACCGGGCACGGGTCGACGGAGTCTCACGCGGCACCCTCGTCACCTACCGCATCAACGACACCCAATTGAACTCGGCCACACCGACTTTGGTGCCCGGTGAGTCATTCGAGTCGACCGCAGTGCTCAATGACCCGAAGAACGCCGGCATGCAGGTGTCCATCCAGTGGCCGTACTCGGCCAGCCTGCACTGCGAGATCAAGGTCGATGACGAGGTCATCGCGCAAGCCGACCAGTTCGTGGGTCCCCGCCTGACCCCGCAGCACAATGACCCGGGCTACGGCGTTCTGAGCTGTGGCTCGGTCACCGATTTCGTGCCGAACCAGCAGTACACCACCGACCTGTCGGGCGCCCCAGCTGCCGCCGCGGCGGTAGCCCCGGCTCCGGCCGCGCCCGCCGCGCCACCTGCCCGCTAGGGCCGCCAGCCGGTCGCATCAGCCCACTGCCAGGCCCGCCGGTAGGCGCCGACCAGCCAAGGCTCCTTGGCATCGGCATAGTCGCCGCCGGTGGCCGGGGCGTCGGCCATCACCTGGCGTTTGAGCGCAAGGTACGCCGCCCGCTCGTCGGGGTTGGCGGCGATCCATGCCGGGAACAGCAGGGCAAACTGCTGCCCCGGCCAGCCGTCGACCCGAACGTGCACATGGGTCGGGCGCCCTGGGTCACCCGACGCATGAAAATGCTTCTGCCACAAAGACTTGTCGTCCGAGTGATCGAACTCGGCCACGGTGCTGCGGGCATCGTCCTTGGCCACGTCACCGGTAACGGCCGTGTTCTTCAGGTACCCGGCAGCCCGCAACAGGTCGGTGAGTTCGTCGGCGACATCCAGCGCCGTCACCGTCACCTGAACGTCGATGACATCCTTGCCGTCCAGACCCTCCACTGCTGTCGACCCGATGTGATCGACCCGGACCGCCCGATGCCCGCACGTCGTCTTGAGACGCGCCACGATGCGGGCAGCCTGCTCCGGCCACGTCGGGTCGTAGGACACCACGTCCGGTGCGGTCGTGGCTGATACGCCCGCCTGCACATTGCGCGCGAAGGGGATGATGCGCTGCTCCCACAACTCACGAGCCATCGTCGCCAACTCGTCGGCGCTGCCGTGGTTTTCCAGCCACACGTCGGCGACGGCCTGACGCTGCTCGACCGTCGCCTGCGCGGCGATCCTGGCGCGGGCATCGTCCTCGGAGAAGCCGCGGTACTCGATCAGGCGGGCAACCCGCACGTCCTCGTCGGCGTGCACCATGACCACGAGCGGGAACATCGGCGCCATCTGCGACTCGACCAGCAGCGGAATATCCTCCACCACAACCGAACCCACAGGCGCGTTCTCGATGAGCTCGGCGCGGCGCTTGCCCACCAAGGGATGCACGATGCTGTTGAGCGTCTGCAGTTTTTCCTCGTCGCTGAACGCCACCGCCGCCAAGGCCGGGCGGTTGAGGGCGCCGTCGGGCAACAGGATGTCCTCGCCGAACGCGGCGACCAGCGCTGCCAGCCCCTCGGTACCCGGTGCCACCACTTCCCGGGCGATCACGTCACCGTCGACGACGATGCCGCCCAGCGCAGCGAAGGTAGATGAGACAGTCGATTTGCCGGCGCCGATGCCGCCACTGAGTCCGATACGAAGCACCGGGCCACCCTATCGGCCGCACAAACGGCAAATGCCCCGACCCAAGGGGCCGGGGCATTTGTCGTTTGCACTACTTAGGCGTTGCCTGCGAGCTTCTCGCGCAGCGCAGCCAGCTGGGCGTCGCTGGCCAGGGTGCCACCGGTCGACTCCTCGGGACGCGAGGTGCCGGCGGTCGCCGGACGGGCAGCTGCCTCGGCGTCGGCCGCGGCGAACTTCTCCATCTGGGCGGTGTGCATCTTGTGGCGACGCTCGGCCTCGGCGTACCGGGCCTCCCACTCGTCACGCTGCTTCTCGAAGCCTTCCAGCCATTCGTTGCTGTCGGCGTCGAAGCCCTCGGGGAAGATGTAGTTGCCCTGCTCGTCGTAGCTGTCGGCCATGCCGTACTTCGACGGGTCGAACTCCTCGGTGTAGTCCTCGTTGGCCTGCTTGAGGCTCAGCGAGATCCGACGACGCTCCAGGTCGATGTCGATGACCTTGACCATCGCGTCGTCGCCTACCTGGACCACCTGGTCCGGGACCTCGACGTGGCGCTCGGACAGCTCCGAGATGT
>ERZ650309.1465-NODE-1465-length-11071-cov-5.574074_pt1 | contig 11071 bp, 11 predicted proteins | sample MGYA00376245_ERZ650309 | MGnify/ENA primary metagenome ERZ650309 (study PRJEB26733, sample SAMN07839294) | wastewater metagenome | biome: urban; feature: wastewater treatment plant; material: waste water | place: USA: North Carolina | collected 2016-04-26 ...
CACCGATGTGACCGACGTCATGATCAGCGCCGCGCCGCTCATCGTGTCAGGCGACCGAACACAAGGCTGCGTCGTGACCCTGATCAACCTGTCACAGCGTAAAGCCGCCGAGCGACGCCAGGCGCTGTTGATGGGCGAACTGGATCATCGCGTCAAAAACACACTGGCAATGGTGCTGGCGATATCTGCGCGTACCGCATCTCATGAGCGTACGATCGAGGACTTCCAAAAGGCCTTTTCCGGCCGCATCCAGGCGCTCGCCGCAACCCACACCCTGCTGTCCAATGCGTCCTGGGAGAATCTCCAAATCAAGGATGTGCTCGGCATCGAGCTTGCCCCTTATACGACGCTGTCTGGCGGCCGCATCACGATGGAGGGCTTGGACATTCCGATCGATTCCAAAACGGCAGTCTCACTCGGCCTCGTCTTCCATGAGTTGACAACGAACGCGGTGAAATACGGTGCGCTGTCGACTCGTGCCGGAAAGCTGGCGGTCCGTCGGATCGGCCTTGTCGAAGGCGGCGCACTCCTGATCGAATGGGAGGAGCGCGATGGGCCGTTGGTGACGCCGCCGACCTCATCTGGCTTCGGCCAAACTCTGATTTCCCGCAGTCTCGGCAGCGGGCCGGAGGACGCGGGGGACCTCACGCAGGACTTTGTGTTGAAGCTGCTGCAAAAAGACGGCCACGGCTTTGACAACGTGCTGCCCGAGCGTGGCGTCGGCGTCATCCAGCTGCGCGGTGAATCGGTGACCCCCGGCTACATCACCATGGCCGGCTTCCTGCCCACTCAGGACGAAAACGGTTGGTACGACACCGGTGACCTCGGGTACGTCACCGAAGAAGGCAATGTCGTCGTCTGTGGCCGCGTCAAGGACGTCATCATCATGGCCGGCCGGAACATCTACCCGACCGACATCGAGCGGGCTGCGGGCCGCGTCGAGGGCGTTCGTCCCGGCTGCGCTGTGGCTGTCCGTCTGGACGCGGGGCATTCTCGCGAAACCTTCGCCGTCGCCGTCGAATCGAACGCGTGGCAGGACCCTGCAGAAGTTCGTCGGATCGAGCATCAGGTCGCGCACGAGGTGGTCACCGAGGTCGATGTGCGACCGCGCAATGTCGTCGTGCTCGGACCGGGCACCATCCCGAAGACGCCGTCGGGCAAGCTGCGCCGGGCGAACTCGGTGGAGTTGGTCACCTAGAGGCTGGCCTCCCAAAACCACTGGAAGCGCGCGGATGGGGATGTGACCTGCTTATATAGTCTCGTTGCACATATTGACGAGAGGATCTGCATGGTCAACGTCCGTTTGGCGTCCGCTGTTTTCGCTGCAGGTGTTGCACTGACCGCGTTGTCGGTCGGCCCAGCCTGGGCAGGCGGCGAGGGCGGCACGATCGAAAACCCGGCAGATATCTCGGCCGCCGTCGGCTCGGGTGTGCTGGGCGGGGTGATTGTGGGATTCACGGCGACCGGTGCCACGAATGCCGAAGCGATGGCCCACGTGGTGGCGGCGTGTAAGGCGGCCGGTGCCGATCAGTGCACTGCCGACGAGGAGACCAACGATCGGCTGTGCATCGTGAATGTCGACCACGCAGAGACCGGCGTGGTTGCAGGTGGTGCCGGTGTGACTGTGGAAGAGGCCCGACAGGACGCCTTCAACCGAGCGGCCGCGAACAACACGCCGCTGGATCCGTCTGATCCGACGCTGGCCGTTTCCTGCCCGTAACGTCGGCGTCGAGCCGTGGCTCACCTGGTGTGCCACACCGAGATTTGCGTGTTCTATGCGATTCGCCAGCATTTGCTCAACCAACTGTGGGGATAGCAAATGGCCAGGTAGGCAGTGTTTTTATGAGGTTAGCCAGTAGATGATAAATGGCGTTGTCGCCGTCATTCATTCGCATATAGTGGTATCAACATGAATTTCTCATTACGTATGTTTCACATTGATGAACGAGGTGACCTCATGGCGACTGTCGGCAAACGTAAGGCAGCTGTTGTCCTGATCGGATTGCTTGCGGCTGCTGGAATCTCGGCTCCCGCCGCGCAGGCACGTACTACGTGTGAGGACCAGGTTTCGCGCACCCTCTGCCAGAGTGAGGGCAGCGTGTCGATCAAGTCGACGCCGCAGACGCGTGGTTCGTCGGGCCAGACGGATCCGAATTCCCGAGTTGGTTCCAACGGCCGGCGCGGGTGCTACACCCAAGCGTTCGACCGCGATCACCTCTGCAACTAGTTCTGCAGAGCCGCGAAAGCCCCCAGATCCCTAGGGATGTGGGGGCTTTCGCTATGCGGTCGAGATCTCGGCGCAAGGAGAGACGCCTACCAGGCGTGCACGGTGTTCTGCGCCGCCTCGACGCCATGCTGCAGTAGCAACTCTGTCGCGTCGGCGGCGTTTTCGAGCAGCAACCCCAGCTCGGGCCGCTCGCGGGAATTGAAGTTCTCCAACACGAACGCCGCGGGATCCTGCCGGCCCGGGGGCCGGCCCACGCCGATGCGCACGCGCTGAAAGTCCTTGGTGCCCAACGCCGATGCGATGGATCGCAGGCCGTTGTGCCCGCCTTCGCCGCCGCCGAACTTCAAGCGGATACGCCCGAAATCGATGTCCAGCTCGTCGTGAACAACGATCACGTCAGCCGGCGAGACGGAATAGAAATTCGCCAAAGGCCCGACGTGCCTACCGGATTCATTCATGTAGGTACGCGGCTTGGCGAGCACCACGGACCGGCCTCCCAGCCGGCCCGTGGTGACTTCAGCTCCAGACTTTTTGTGCACCTTGAATCCTGAGCCGATGCGCTCGGCCAGGATGTCGGCGACAAGAAACCCGACATTGTGCCGCGTTGTTTCGTAGCGCGGCCCAGGATTGCCCAGGCCGACCACCAGCAGTGGCTCGGCCAAAGCGGACTACTCCGACTCGGCAGCGGCCTCTTCGGCCGCCCCACCCTCGGCGGCAGCCTCGCCGCTCTCCTCGCCGGCGCCCTCGTGCTCGAGGTCCTCAGCGGTCGGCGCTGCGACGACGTTGATGACCAGCACCTCGGCGTCGGTCACCAGGGTGACGCCCGCGGGCAGCTCGATCTGGCCGGCCAGGATCTGGGTGCCGGCCTCGATGCCGTCGACCGACACGGTCAGCTGCTCGGGGATCGACTGGACGTCGGCCTCGATCTGGATGGTGTTGGCGTCCTGGGTGACCAGGGTGCCGCCCTGTGCGTCGCCCTCGACGACGATGTTCACGTCGACGGTGACCTTCTCGCCGCGCTTCACGACGACCAGGTCGGCGTGCTCGATGTTGCGACGGATCGGGTGAACGACGACCTGCTTGGTCAGCGCCAGCTGCTCCTGGCCGGCGATGTCCAGGGTCAGCACGGCGTTGGTGCCCGAGTTACGCAGCACGGCAGCGAAGTCGTGGGCGTTGATCTCCAGGTGCTGCGGGTCGGTGCCGTGGCCGTACAGGACGACGGGCACACGGCCCTCGCGACGGGCCAGACGCGACGCGCCCTTACCGGTCTTGGTGCGGACCTGGGCGGGCAGGTTATTGCTGGTGGGGGCCGACTTGGCCATATGAATCGCTCCTGATGCCGTAACTGACTTTCGGTGGCACGGCCAGGGCTGGGATATCAGCGCACACAGGTGCTGTGAAGTTCCCGTCGATAACGGTGGCCCAAAAATGCGGACCGACCCTCGCCGTGATCACCGACCAGACTAGCCGACAAGCCCGCTACAGCGGAAATTCAGTGTCGGTGAGCTGGGACGACAGGCCCCACAGGGCGATCGCCGTGGTCGACGACCGGGCGGCCGGCTTGATCAGCTGCGTCGGTCCGGTCGCCCCGCGGAAACCGAATCGAGGGCCGACGAAAGTGTTGCCGGGTAGGTCCTGGGACGCCGCGAACAGGGTCTGCCGGGCGCCGAAGGCCGCGTCGGTGGCGATCTTGTTGGCCGCCGTCCAGAATTTGTCGCCCAGCTCGTTGCCGGTCTGGCCCTGCAGATTGGTGGCCGAGTAACCGGGATGCGCGGCTAGCGCCCGGACGGAGGAGCCGGCCACCGACAGCCGCCGTTGCAGGTCCTTGGTGAACAGCAGGTTCGCCAGCTTCGACTGGCCGTAGGCCAGCCACGCCGAGTACGGCCGGGACTTCCAGTTGAGGTCCTTCAGGCTGATGTGGCCCAGCAGGTGCATCTCCGAGGACACCGTCACCACGCGGTCGGTGATCTTCGGCAGCAGCAGGTTGGTCAACGCGAAATGACCCAGATGGTTGGTGCCGATCTGACTTTCGAAACCGTCGGCCGTCAGCGAGTAGGGGACCGCCATGATGCCTGCGTTGTTGATCAGTACGTCGACCGCCTCGACGCCGGCAGAAAACTCCCGCACCGAAGCCAGGTTCTGCAGATCCAGTGGACGGACCTCGACGCTGCCGGTCATGCCTGCTGCAGCGGCAGCGCCCTTGGCCGTGTTACGGCAGGCCAGGATGACGTGCGCGCCGACCCGCGCGAGTTCGCGGGCAGTGACTTCACCCAGGCCGCTGTTGGCGCCGGTGACGATGACGGTGCGGCCGGTGAAAGAAGGGAGATCCGTAGCGGTCCATTCGCTCATGGAGGCAAGCCTAGATCGGCACGGCCGACTATGGGCTCGCCCTGGCGTTGTGGCCGGTCTACGCGCTGACCGAAAAGCCTTTGATGATCGACTCGATCTCGCCGGCCTGTTCCTTGGCCTTGTCGGCGTAGGCCGTGACGGTCAGCTGAATCAGGTAGTGGATACCGGGTTTGGGTGGATTCGGCGTAGCGATGACGATGCGGTTGTAGGACTGCATCCGCTGGCCGTTGAGGTCGTAGCTGCCCTCGATCATCGATGACGGGAAGCCCTGGAACTTGTCGGTGGAACCGTCGAGTTTCTTGAAGTTCTGGGACAACAAGGCATCGGCGTCGGCGTGCTTGATCGCCTCGTCGACATCGAAGTCACCGGACATGCGGAACACCATCAGCATCGCCATCGGATAGCTGTCGTGGTCGGCGATGGTCACGGTGCCCGGTGAGTAGTTGAGGTTCTTGTACTCTGTCCAGCCTTGCGGCCGTGGCAGATTCACCTTCAGGTCGGTCAGCGAGCTGGGAACGACCTGCTCGGTACCCACCTTGATCTTCTCGAGGTAGGTGGGGAACGGGATCAGCCCTGACGTGTCGGCGGGGGCCGGGGCGCTGGACTTCGTCGACCAGATCGCTTGGTAATCAGGCACTTTCGGGCCGCATGCGGCCAACGTCAGTGCCGCGGCCAGGGTTGCGGCGGCCTTGCCGAAGGTCACAGAATCTCGCGGACCGAGTCGATCGGACGGGCCAGTCGGGTGCCTTTGTCCGTGACGACGAACGGCCGCTCGATCAGGATCGGATTATCGGCCATCGCGTCGAGTAACTCGTCGTCTGAGGCATCTGCCAAACCCAGTTCGCCATAGAGCGATTCACGTTTGCGCACCGCGGTCCGCACGTCGATACCCGCGGCCTCGATCATCGCGGCGATTTCGGCGCGCGTCGGCGGGGTCTTCAGGTACTGCACAACCTCGGGTTCGATCCCGTTCTCCCGCAGCAGATCCAGCGTCTTGCGGGAGGTCGAGCACTTCGGGTTGTGGTAGATCCTTGCCATTACGCAGAGCCGTCGAAAAGGCCGGTAACCGAGCCATTTTCGAACACCGCGCGAATGGTCGAGGCCAGCAGCGGCGCGATCGACAGGACGGTCAGAGCGGGGAAGTGCTTGTCCGGGGTGATCGGCAGTGTGTTGGTGACGATCACCTCGCGGGCGCCGCAGTCGGCCAGACGCTGTGCGGCCGGGTCGGACAGCACACCGTGGGTGGCGGCGATGATGACGTCTTTGGCGCCGTCTTCGCGCAGCAGCTTGACCGCGCCGGCGATGGTGCCACCGGTGTCGATCATGTCGTCGGTCAGGATGCAGGTCTTGCCCTTGACGTCACCGACGACGCGGTTGGCCTTGACCTGGTTGGGCACCAGCGGGTCGCGGGTCTTGTGGATGAAGGCCAGGGGCACGCCACCGAGGGAGTCGGCCCACTTCTCGGCCACGCGCACGCGGCCGGAGTCCGGCGACACCACGACCAGGTCGGTACCGGAGTACTTGTCGCCGATGTAGCCGCACAGCAGCGACTGGCCACGCATGTGGTCGACCGGGCCGTCGAAGAACCCCTGAATCTGGTCGGTGTGCAGGTCCACCGAGACGATGCGGTCGGCGCCGGCGGTCTTGAGCAGATCAGCGACCAAGCGGGCGGAGATGGGTTCGCGGCCGCGGTGCTTCTTGTCCTGCCGGGCGTACGGGTAGAACGGCAGGATCGCGGTGATCCGCTTGGCCGAGCCGCGCTTGAGCGCATCGATCATGATGAGCTGTTCCATCAGCCACTGGTTCAGCGGCGCGGGATGGCTTTGCAGCACGAAGGCGTCGCTGCCACGCACGGACTCGTCGAAACGGACGAAGATCTCGCCGTTCGCGAAGTCGCGGGAGGTCTGCGGGGTGACCTCGATGCCGAGCTCCTTGGCCACCTGGTCGGCCAGTTCGGGGTGGGCGCGCCCCGAGAAGAGCATCAGATTCTTACGGTTGTCGGTCCAGTCCGTGGCCACAGTGAGCTGCCTTCGCGGTCGGGGGATCCTTGCGGCGTAATCCTACTTATCAGTAGCTGGGGTTCGTGGCCGGGTTACGCGAAAACCAACATCAGGCGTCGGTTTCGCGTGCTTCCTCGGCGGCTTGAGCGGCTTTGGAACCCGGTCGTTTGCGGGCCACCCAGCCCTCGATATTGCGCTGCGGACCTGCGGAAACAGCCAATGCGCCAGGGGGGACATCGTCCCGGATGACGGTACCGGCGCCGGTGTAAGCACCATCACCCACCGAAACCGGCGCGATGAACATCGTGTCCGAGCCGGTGCGCACATGGGAGCCGATGCGGGTGCGGTTCTTGTTCTCGCCGTCGTAGTTGACGAAGACGCTGGACGCGCCGATGTTGCTGTAGTCGCCGATCTCGGCGTCACCGACGTACGTCAGGTGCGGCACCTTGCTGCCCGTGCCGATCTTGGAGTTCTTGACCTCGACAAACGCGCCGAGCTTGCCGTCGGCCCCCAATTCGGTGCCGGGCCGCAGATAGGTGAACGGGCCGACTTTGGCTCCCGCGCCGACAACTGCGAGCTCCCCGTGGGTGCGGATGACCGAGGCGCCGTCGCCGATCTCCATGTCGGTCAGCGTGGTGTCGGGGCCGATGATGCAGCCGGTGCCGATCTCGGTGGCGCCCAGGATCTGGGTACCCGGCTTGACGACGGTGTCGCGCCCGATGGTCGCGTCGACGTCGATCCAGGTGGTGGCGGGGTCGATCACGGTGACGCCGGCACGTTGGTGACCGGCGATGATCCGGCGGTTCAGCTCGGCGGCGACCTCGGAGAGCTGCACGCGGTCGTTGACGCCCGAGACCTGGGCACTGTCGCCGACGTGATGTGCCCGGACCACGTGTCCGTCGCCGCGCACGATCGAGATGGCGTCGGTGAGGTACAGCTCCTGCTGGGCGTTGTCCGAGCTGAGCCGGCTCAGCGCCGAGCGCAGTGCCGTGGTGTCGAAGGCATAGACGCCCGAATTCACCTCGCGGATGGCCCGCTGGGATTCGGTGGCGTCAGCCTGTTCCACGATGCCCACGACCTGCTGGTCCTGGGTTCGCAAAATGCGGCCGTAGCCGGTCGGGTTGTCGACGGTGGTGGTCAGCACCGTGGCCGCGGCGGTGGCGGTGGCGTGGGTGTCGACCAGGTCGGTCAGGGTTCCGGCGTCGAGCAGCGGGACGTCACCGGCGGTGACGACGACGGTGCCGGCGAAGTCGGCGGGCAGGACCGACAGGCCGCAACTGACGGCGTGGCCGGTCCCGAGCTGCTCGTCCTGGATCGCGACCGTCACGGTGCGGCCGAGGCCGTCGGCGATCTGGTGGACGGCGGCGGTGACCCGCTCACGTTCTTTGCCGACGACGACCACCAGGTGGGTCGGTTCGACCTTCGCGGCGGCGTGCAGTGCGTGCGCAAGCATGCTGCGGCCGGCCAGGGTGTGTAGGACTTTCGGGATGTCCGAGCGCATCCGGGTACCGGATCCTGCGGCCAGGATGATGACGGCGGCTTCGCCTCGTGTGGACACGTGTGCCTCTCTGGTCGAAGGCTCGCGCGCTGCCGATGGTCGCTCGGCAAGCCTCGCTCCGTCGCCAGGACTCGAACCTGAACTATCTGAACCAAAATCAGAGGTGCTGCCGATTACACCACGACGGATTACTCGCCAGAGACTCTAATGCAAACCGATACGCTGGCGATCATGGCCGCATCGGAGAACGGGGCTCGCAATCCACGGGCCCGCATGACCGGGGGCGAACGCCGCCAGCAGTTGATCGAAATTGCCAAGTCGCTCTTCGCCGAACGCGGCTATGACGCCACCTCGATCGAGGAGATCGCGCAGCGCGCCAACGTGTCCAAACCGGTGGTCTATGAGCACTTCGGTGGCAAAGAGGGCCTGTATGCCGTCGTGGTGGACCGGGAGATGTCGGCGCTGCTCGATGGCATCACGTCATCGTTGACCAACAACCGGTCCCGCACGCGGGTCGAGCGCGTGGCGCTGGCGTTGCTGACCTACGTCGAAGACCGGACCGACGGCTTCCGCATCTTGATCCGCGACTCGCCCGCCTCGATCGCGTCGGGCACGTATTCGAGTCTGCTCAACGACGCGGTCAGCCAGGTCGCCTCGATCTTGGCCGGCGACTTCGCGCGCCGCGGACTGGATCCTGAACTGGCGCCGCTGTATGCCCAGGCGTGTGTCGGGTCGGTGTCGATGGCGGCGCAGTGGTGGCTCGACGTACGCGAGCCGAAGAAGGAAGTGGTGGCCGCGCATCTGGTGAACCTGGTGTGGAACGGGTTGACGCACCTGGAGTCCGACCCGGAGCTGCACGAGGGCTAGCTGTCCTACCCGCAGTCGCGCAACAGCTGATCGGCCACGTTCTCTCGCCGTACCAACGGCCGGGCCGCTCGTTCGTGCACTGCGATCACCGCGGGGCGGGTCGTGGTGGCATAGCGACAGGTCTGGTAGGCGCCGCTGGCGGCTACCGCGAGCAGGTCGCCGGGGTGCAGTCCGTCGGGCAGTTCGACATCCTGCGCGATCGTCTGGTTGTCCTGACCGGTCACGGTGGCTCGACGGTTCGGTCCAACGACGTGACGATTGGCAAGGGCCACAGGAAGTTTCACGTCGCCGCTTGTGTTGCCGTCGGTCGCCACCAGTACCTGCCCATCGGTCCGGACGGCCACCGACCGAACCCGCAGCAGCGTCACGCCCGCCCGGGCACTGATCGCGCGGCCCGGCTCGATGACGAGCCGCGGACGGGGGAACCGTTCGGCTGCACAGGCCGCGTCGAGTGCGTCCTCGAGGTGGTCCGCCAACGTGCCGGGATCGAGCTCGACGGCCTGCCCGCCGCCGATGTTCAACTCGGTCAGCACGACGCCGTGCGCGGTGCGGATGTCGGCAAGGGCCGCGACCAGTCGTCGGACGGCATCGACGTAGACCTCGGGATCGGTGATCTGCGAGCCGAGGCCGCAGTACAATCCGGCCACCTGCACCGCCGGGGTGACCAACGCCCGCTGTACCGCCGGCATCACGTCCACGCCCGGCGTTACCCGCAGTAGCACCGATTGCTTGGCCCGGGCGAGCCCGGCCAGGTAGTCGATCTCGATCGGTGAATCCAGGACCACCCGGCCCACGCCGGTCTGGACCGCCAGCGCGAGTTCGTCGGTGCACTTGGCCCGGCCATGCAGGATGAGCCGGGCCGGGTCCATGCCGCCTGCCACCGCCATCGCCAGTTCGGTTGCCGAGCACACCGCCATACCCAGGCCGGCTGCGTGGACCCATCGCGCCACGGCGGTGGTCAGCAAGGACCGCGCTCCATAGGCGACCTCGACCCCGCGCATCGCCGTCCGGTACCGCTGGGCACGATGCCGGAAGTCGGCCTCATCGAGGACACAAGCCGGCGTGCCGAACTGGTCGGCGACGTCGGTGAGCGGTACCGATCCGACACAGAGCCGTCCCAGTTCGTCGACCTGTGTGGTCAGCGGCCAGACCGTGGTGTCGATGCGGGGCCGGGTTGCCGAACGAAGCGAGGGCAGTATGTCGAGCAGTGTCATCACTCCACCGTGCTCGCGAATTCGGCCGGTGAGCATCGCATTGACGATCCCTTGACGGTACGGCGGCGGATCTTGACGGAATCCTGCGAATTACAATCGAACGCATCATGACCTCCCCGGGGAAGCATCCAGTCCAGACCCCGCTGGCGGGTCTCATCGAACTCACCCTCACTGATCCTGGCCTGCAGGAACTCACTCGCCTGGCCACCGATGGCAGCGACGGGCAGGCGCTCGTCGGGCCTTCGACCGCCCGGCTGCCGGTGGCGGCGGCGCTGGCGTCGGCAGGCCCGGTCCTGGTGGTGACTGCCACGGGGCGCGAAGCCGACGACCTGACCGCCGAGCTTCGGGCCGTCTACGGCGATGCGGTGGCGCTGTTCCCGTCGTGGGAGACGCTGCCGCACGAGCGACTGTCGCCGGGTGTGGACACGGTGGGTGCCCGCCTGACGGTGCTGCACCGCCTGGCATCACCGGATGATGCCCGCCTCGGACCGCCGTTGCAGGTGGTGGTGACGACGGCCCGCTCGCTGCTGCAGCCGTTGGCCGGCGGCGGTGACGGTGCCTCGGTGACGTTGTCCGTCGGTGTCGAGGCGGAGTTCGATGCGACGGTGCAGCGGCTGGTCGAGCTGGCCTATACCCGCGTCGACATGGTCGGCAAGCGCGGCGAATTCGCCGTCCGCGGAGGCATTCTCGACGTCTTCACGCCCACCGCCGAGCACCCCGTGCGCGTCGAGTTCTGGGGCGACGAGGTTTCCGAGATGCGCATGTTCTCGGTGGCCGATCAGCGATCGATCCCCGAGATCACGGTCGAGACGGTGATCGCGGTGCCCTGCCGCGAGCTGCTGCTGACCGCGGACGTCCGCGAGCGGGCTGCGGAACTCGTTGCCGCCCTGCCTAGTTCTGACAATCAGGTCACCGG
>ERZ650309.1466-NODE-1466-length-11056-cov-6.731843_pt1 | contig 11056 bp, 3 predicted proteins | sample MGYA00376245_ERZ650309 | MGnify/ENA primary metagenome ERZ650309 (study PRJEB26733, sample SAMN07839294) | wastewater metagenome | biome: urban; feature: wastewater treatment plant; material: waste water | place: USA: North Carolina | collected 2016-04-26 ...
AGCTTTCTGTACCTGTAAAGGTGACAGGTAATGATTCTAACGTGGTTCTATCCCAAACTGTGCCATCGGCAAAAGTAATCAGGTCAATTTTAGCCGAGTTATAATAAAAATAGTCGTACAAGGTCACACTGTCGGCTGTGCCATTGATGCTGAGGGTTAAGTTGTAACCATTACCACTGTAATTTAAACGAATATCACTGGCATTAATGCCTGTGCCAAAGGCTAGAGTGTCGGTAAAGGCATAACCATTGTATTCTTCGTTATATTCATAGTTGTAAACTACATCTTGGCCATCACCTAGGTTAAACACATAAGTATCTGCACCAAATTCACCTGCTAGATAGTCTGCACCTGTACCACCCTGTAAAACATCGTCACCATCACCACCATATAAGGTGTCGTTACCTTCAATCCATTGGCTTTCATAATAACCGCTATAAATATACTCACCTGTGTATGGATCATAATAGGAGGTATCTATCCATACCTCTTTATAACCTGCCTCTCCGCCCATGAGCACATCATCGCCATATCCACCAGCTACATAGTCATGACCAACACCACCATCTAGGGTGTCATTTCCGTCATTGCCATATAAGTAGTCATCTCCTCCCATACCGTACATTGCATCGGCCACAAATGAACCATTAAATGAGTCTGAGCTTTCTGTACCTGTAAAGGTGACAGGTAATGATTCTAACGTGGTTCTATCCCATACGGTGCCATCGGCAAAGGTAATCAGGTCAAGTTTGGTAGAGTTATAGTTGAAGTAGTTTTGTAAGGTCACGCTGTCAGCAGTGCCATTAATACTGAGGGTTAAGTCGTAATAGTTGTTACCATTGTAGGTCAAACGAATATCACTGGCGTTAATCCCTGCTCCAAACGCTAAAGTATCGGTGAATGAATAACCGTAGTATTCTTCGTTATGTTCATAGTTAGAAATAACATCTTGGCCATCACCTAGATTAAACACATAAGTGTCTGCACCAAAATCACCTGATAAATAATCATTGCCTACTCCACCAACTAAGACGTCGTCTCCATCACCACCGCTTAACGTGTCGTTACCTTCTACGAATACACTGTTATAAACAGGGCGTGATTCATAATAGCCGCCTGTACCTGTATGAGGATCATACTCAACATATACATCTTCATAATAACCTGCAAAGACTTGTTGATAACCTGCTTCGCCGCCCATTAACACATCATTACCTGTTCCACCCGATAGATAGTCATGGCCAACACCACCATCTATACTGTCATTTCCGTCATTGCCGTACAGAGAGTCATCTCCTCCCATACCGTACATCATGTCAGCCATGTATGTGTCATTAAGATAATCTGAACCCTCAGTCCCCATAAAGGTGACTGGCATGGACTCTAATATAGCTCTGTTCCACATTGTGCCATCGGCAAAGGTAATAACACCCATCTCTGCAATATCGTTGGAAAAATAACCACTTAAAGTAACACTGTCCTCTGTACCATTAATACTGAGGGTTAAGTCATTATTGACATTACGGATTAAACGAATATCACTGGCATTAATCCCTGCTCCAAAACTCAATACATTGGATAATAATTCTGAGACATTGGCCGTGTAATTACCTTGAGCATTATTAAAACCACCCACATACATGGTGTATTCTAATCCTGCCTGCACTTGGAACTTTAATACTGATAAAGCACCATCGCCTGTATCATCATCTGCAGCAATCTGATTGCCAAACTGGTCAACCACTTTAAGAATAGTATCAAAATCACCTGTCGTTTCTATTTGATAAATTGAGCCAACTGTAAGTCCTGTCAAGTTATAACTATCAACTAAGGTAGCATTGTTAAAGGGATTAGAATCGGTAATTTCATTACCGCTTTGCACATAACCACTAAAAGTAGTGATTAAATTTGGCGTGGTAGATATATCAGCAATAACATCTTGGCCATCACCCAAGTTAAAGACATAGGTGTCGTTGCCATCTCCTCCCTCCAAGTAATCATAACCAACACCACCCACTAAAACATCATCACCCTCGCCACCATATAATGTGTCATTACCTTCTAGTCCTGACACATAATCATTCCCCGCTAAGGCATCAATTAAATCATTATTCTCTGTACCTGTAATGAGATCATCTCCATCTGTTGGTGTATTTAATGCAACAATATCCACACCAGCCTGCGCTAATTCATCTGCAATTTGTACAGACTGTTCAATCACATTTGGATTGCCTGAAACGACAATATCTAATACCGCATTTTCGAATACAGCTGAACCACGAACTAAACCGTTATCAATAGCAATTTGCTCTGCCCAATCAATAATAGATTGATCAAAGTTTTGTCGCCAATCACCATTATTTATAGGGAAATTTAGGTTCGTGAAAGTTTGTGTACTTTCGCCTGCTGCATAAACAAATAAGGTATTTGTATCGGTTACACGCCAACTGTCTGCAAATGTCGTATAAATGGTTGAATCTGGAATATTACTCGCTAAATTTGTACCATCTTGCAAGGAAAACTCATCATCTTGCACACCATTAGCATTCCCTAATAAACCAGTAATATTACTACTATTGTCTTTTGGGATAGGCACTCTCACAAAATCATAACCAGGCAAGCTATCAATCAAGACAAGATGACCAGCACCATCATTTATTTCATAACTATTATTTTGACGTGAAACATAACCACTACCCACTTGTATTGTAAAGCCTGAATCTAAAACAACTACTTCACCATTGATTACCAAAGGATTTTCATTTTTAGAGTATATACCAACAATATCATTACCAAATTTCATCGCTGTGGCTGTCACACCAGAAACTAAATCATTAATAGCTTCGGTACGGATTTGAATCTCAAATCCTTCACCTTGCACAAAAGTAAATTCACCAACTGCTTGAAATTCATAGGCCAAACCATCAAAGGTGTACATATGTGGATCACCTTGAGCATAACCATAATCATTCTCTGTCGGATTAAACTCAAAAGGAACATCTGTGACAACATTAACCATTACATTGGCATTAGCACTTAAACCATCAAAATCTTGAATGGTATAACCAATAGTCGCTTGGCCTAAAAAGTCAGTATTTGGCGTAAATGTTAAAGTGTTATCTTCATTAACAACTAAGTCACCTTCGGCTGAGTCCCATGAAACGTTACTAATTGTTAAAGTATCGCCATCTACATCTTCGTCATTAGCTAATACATTAAAGGTAACAGCCTGATTTTGGCCTGTAATTATAAAGTCATCATTAGCAACAGGGGCATTGTTGCCACCACCAGACGGAGATACACTGACGTTTAAAGTTGCCGAACTAGTATCCATACCATCTGTTACAGTGTAACCAACCACAATTTCTTGTGCGCCAATCCCTGCTGTTGGAGTGACTGTAATGTTATTACCATCTATCAATATGTTTCCTTCACCTTGATATAAATAAGCATCCTGTAATGTTAAAGAACTCCCTTCAATGTCGTAATCATTAGCCACAACATCAACAGTCACCGAGCTAAACTCATCTGTTGTTACATAATCATCATTAGCAATAGGTGGCTCGTTATAAGGGGGATAATAAATACCTTCTATATCAACATACACTGAGGCTTGTGAGGTATTACCAAAAGAATCTTGTATCGTATAAGTAATAACGTCTTGATAATAACCAGAGCCATAATAATTTTCTGTATAGCCCACCGTATTATCGCTATTGACATAGGCAGTACCATAACCATAATTAGAATAGGCATCTATTACTGTGAGATAGTCACCATCAGGATCATAGTCATTTGATAATACGTCTATACTAGTACTATTCCCCGCAGAAATATAAGTCGAGTCATCACTGGCAATTGGTGGATTATTAAACCCACCGCCCCCTCCACCACCGCCTGTATCACCTAACACATCCACCACAACATACGACTCTGCTGTATTGCCAAAGACATCTTGTACAGTATAAGTAATAATGTCTGTCCCCGCATAACTAGCGGTATAATTAATCGTATTGTCTAGGTTAATAAATGCTGAACCATTATTCGCAATTGCCTGAATAACGGTTAATGCGTCACCTTCCGGATCACTGTCATTGCTTAAAACGTCGATATGATCAATTGTACCAAACTCAACCACAGAGGCAGAGTCTTGTTGAGGTGTTGGCGCTTGATTAGTGTTGATGTCGCTCATTTGTTAGACTCCTTCATGTCTGTTAAGCGGAACAATGCTGAATGCTGAATGCTGAATGCTGAATGCTGAATGCTGAATGCTGAATATAAAAGATACCGTCCATAGTCAATATCCATCAAGAAATATTAGATCAATATACCAGCAATTCTAGATACTATTTAGGAATATTACCATAGAAATATTACGTCTCTTTTAACGCAAAAAACAATGTTTTTAATAAAGGTTCAGCTAAATAACGTATAAATGTACGCTCACCCGTTTTTAATAATACTTCTGCTGGCATCCCTGCGCTAATTTTTTGATATTTTAAACTTTTTAAAGACTGCGGATTAATGACCAAACGTACCGCAAAATACGCAGGCGAATTATTAGTTGGGGTAATTTGGTCGGGTGAAATATAAATCACTTTCGCTTCAACCACAGGATTAAGGCTGTTTAACGCCACTAAGCGAATATGAGCAAGTTGATTAAGTTGAATTTTTTCTATTAAATGTGGGGCAACTTTTGCGTCTACCACAAAACCTTGTTGTGGTGGCACAATATCCATTAACACTTGTCCTGCATTAATCACCCCGCCTTGCGTGTGAATCATTTGACTAACCACCATACCTGTTGCTGGCGAGATAATTTGGGTGTGTTTTAATCGATCGGCTAAGCTTGCTTTTTGTTGTTCAAGCTCAGTTAAACGCTCTTGAACTTGGGTCATTTCTTGCTCAATATCTTGTTGATATTTGGCTTGCCTTAACAAAATTTGTTGCTGCAACTCACGAATATCCGCTTGTAATTGCACCATCATTAATTGGGCTTGTTGCTGTTCATCTTGTTTTTCGAGTTGCTCTCTTTGTAATTCTAACAAGCGTTCTTGTCCGTTATAACCTTGTTTAATCAGTGCTAAATGCGCGTCTATTTCTTTGGCTAACAATGCTACTTGTTGTTGCCGACTGTTAGTAATGGCTTGTTGACGTTGGATATCCAATTTTTTACTGGTTATTTGCTCGCTTAACACTTGTTTTTCTAGGGCAATCGTTTGTTGACGCGCGATTAATAAAGCCGCTTGGGTGTTAAGATTATCTTCAACATGATTAGTTTTAGTTAATGAGACTCGTTGCTCTCGCTCTGCCAATAAACGTTGTAATCGTGCTTGATATTGGCCATAAGCTTGTTCGGCACGCTGCAAATCGGCACGAATTTGCGTATCATCTAACGCTAACAATAATTGTCCTTGTTGAACCTGATCGCCTTCTTTCACTAATAATTTTTTAACAATACCACCTTGCCAATGTTGCACCGCTTGCCGTTGTTGCTCAATGCCAATCACACCTTGTGCAGGTACACCTGAATCAATCGGCACTAAACTTGCCCACAACAATAAAGCGATCACAAACAATAACAACACATATCGTCCCCAACGATTGGCTTGTTGAGTATCGGCAAATTGTTGTAATTGTTGATTAACTGAAGGCGGCTGTGTCATTAACGCGCCCCACTTTGTAATTGGCTCAGGACTTTATCTTTAGCTCCAAATAATAATTGTTTGCCGTCTTGCAATAACAACATTTGGTCAACTACATTGAGTAAATGGGTACGATGAGAAATCACGATGACTGTTGTACCTTGTTGTTTTAAATCTACTAAAGTTTGTGCTAAAGCGGCATCACCTTGATCGTCTAAATTGGAGTTTGGCTCATCTAAAATCACTAACTTAGGTTGACCAAATACGGCGCGTGCTAAAGCAATACGTTGGCGTTGTCCACCCGATAAATTAAGTCCACCTTCACCAATCACCGTTTGATAACCTTGGGGTAAACGCACAATCATGTCGTGGACATGAGCTAATTGGGCAGCAGCAATAATTTGACTATCATCTACTTCTTGAAAACGGGCAATATTTTCGGCAATTGTGCCTTCAAATAATTCAATATCTTGTGGCAAATAGCCCATATATTTGCCTAATTTATCACGCGACCATTGGCGTAAATCGGCATTATCCAAACGTACTTCGCCTGATGTTGGTTGGACTATACCTAACAATAATCGTGCTAAGGTGGTTTTGCCCGAAGCACTTGCGCCAACCACGGCCAAAATTTGTCCTGCATTTAGCTTAAAATTGATTTGTTGCAATACTGGCTCTTTACGTCCTTCTAAGGCTAAACTAAGGTTTTCTACGCTAATATGACCAATTGGACTAGGTAAATCAAAATCTTGTTGCTGCTGTTGGTTGGCTTGCAATAACTGTTGCAAACGTTGATTGGCTTCCATGCCTTGCATAAATTGTTTCCATGAGGCAATCAGTTGTTCGACAGGAGCTAAAGCGCGGCCTAATAAAATAGAACCAGCAATCATCATACCTCCCGACATTTGTCCTTCTAACACTAAATATGCACCAACGCCTAAAACCAAAGATTGCAAAGTTAAACGAATATAACGGCCTACAGCACTGAGTTGCGCCATTTTATCGCTAGCTTGCATTTGCAATAATAAAGCTTGTTGATTGTGAGTTTGCCAACGTTTGCCAAGCACAGGAATCATGCCTAATGCAGAGATAATATCTATATTACGATGTTGTTTATTAAGCATAAATGCCGCTTGGCTGGCAATTTTAGTCGATTCTTGTAACGGCTCTTTGCTGAGCTTTTCGGTAATAATAGCAATACATATTAACAGCGCTATACCTAATACCGCCAACAAACCTAATGGCCATTCAAAGGCAAATAGTACACCTAAATACAAAGGTACCCACGGCAAATCTAATAAGGCTAATACAAATGAACCCGTCACTAATTGACGTACTGTGGCAAAATCTTGAACGACTTGTGCAGGAGACATTTGTCGGGCTAAAGGCGTAGGTGCAAAAGCGGCTGCATGAATTTTTTCACTTTCAGCTAAATCTATCGCAGCACTTAATCGAACTAATAAATTAGAACGTAACCACTCCAATAAGCCAATAATGCCATATATCACCAACACTAAACCTGTAATCGCCAATAAGGTAAAACGGTTTTGACTGGTTAATACTCGGTCATAGACTTGGAGCATATAAATAGAAGGTGCTAGCATGAGTACATTTAAAATCATGCTAAACACCACTAAGCTTAAGGCTATTTTTTTTAGCGGTTTAAAAACAGATAACAACGATTGCAATTTAATTTAACTTCACACTAACAGGTGTCGCACTTTGCTTATTTGTTGATCCATCACCTAATTGACCTAATTGGTTATCGCCCCAACATTTAACTGCTAAACTGGCATCAATGCCTTCAATGGTACAGGTATGAAAATCACCTGCCGCTAAGCGACGTTTGCCTGTAAAACTATTAATTTGAAAGGGTATTTTATCAAATATCGTATCACTCTGTGCTTGGGTAGTTTGTCCTGCTTGACGACTGCCCCAACAAAATGTGCGATTGTCTGTTAATACTGCACAGCTATGCTCTTGACCTAATGCTAAATCGGCTACCGTACCTGTTAAACTAACGGCAACAGGTACACTGGAATCGGTTTGGCTGTTGTTGCCTAACTGACCTTTATTGTTGCTCCCCCAACAATACACATCGTTACTGCGTGCGGCACACGTATGATTAACACCAGTTTCTAATTGTTGAACTGTGCCTGATAAAGCCGTTATTAACACAGGCTGATAACGTGTCACTAAATCATTTTGGCCAAGTTGACCAAAATCATTATTGCCCCAGCAAAACACAGAGTCGTTTTGGCTAATGGCACAAATATGATTTTTACCTGCGACTAAGCGCTTAGCTTTTAAGTTTGTGCCAATAGTGACCGAAGTTGGTGTGATTTTACGGACAATTTTATTGTCGCCCAAACCTAATTCACCTTGGCTATTACTCCCCCAACATTGCACATTGCCTGTTTCTAATAAGGCACACGTACTTTGATAGCTCAAGGCTAATTGCGTCGCTTTGGCCGCTAACCCCGTCACAGCCGTTGCTTGTAAACGTGTGGTTTGTGTGCCGTCACCTAATTGGCCATTATTGTTGTCCCCCCAACAACTAACACTACCATTTTGTAAAATGGCACAGGCATGGTTATAGCCCATCACCACTTGTTTAGCAGTAGTCATATTAGCCACGGTCACAGGTGTATTTTTTAAGGTGCTGACTGTACCATCACCCAATTGACCAAAATCATTTCCCCCCCAACATTTAATATTGCCTGTGGTGGTCACTAAGCAATTACTATCTTGACGGGAAGACAAAGACTGTAATGCTTTAATCGTGATCGTGGCATTACCTGTCACTTTTTGATTTTGATTATCTGTCAGCGTATAAGTAAACTTGGCATCACCCACAAAATCGGCTTTAGCAGTAAAACTATAATTGGTTTTACCTGCTGTTGTTGTTGTTGAACTTAATGTACCTGCTTCGGGGTTAGTTAACACAAAATTGCTTAAGGTCAATACACCTGACTCTGGGTCTACATCATTAGCCAATACATCTATGCTAAGTGTGCCGCCTTCTACCATATTTAAAAAATCATCAATTGCAACGGGTGGCTTATTAACCACTACATTATTACTGTCGCCTGTGCCTCCATCTCCACAAGCAACTAATAAACCACCACTTAATGCGACTGCTAGCCATAAACCCATACGCATGTTATTCGCTCCTTATAATAAAATATCTTTATCTTGTAACTCTAAAACACCAACCAATTTTATTTCAAAATCAGCTTTGCCATCACCATTTAAGTCACCCTGTAGAACACGTTGGCTAAAACGCAATTCACCCGCGCTATTATGGAAAGTCTGATCACCAATAAAATTAAAGGTTTGATTACCAGCAACTAAAACATTCGCATCAATTTTAGAAACATCAATTTTGTCGCCACGTGCGGCCGAAAAGTCTAACACCTCTCCCAAACGTAATGCGCCATTTTGTAATTGTGAAAAACTAAAGGTATCTGCACCTTGTCCACCCATAAAAATATCACGACCTAAGCCATCCTGTAGGGTGTCATCACCATTTTGACCATTTAATTCACTACCACCATTACCGCTTTGCATTTGGTTATTGCCATTATTGCCTTGACCAACAAGTCCAGATTGAAAACCACTAAATATTAATTTTTCAAATCCTTCAGGTAAGGTAAAGGAAATTGTCGTTTGTACCTGATCGTTACCTGATGTGTCAGAGACAACATCACCTTCATTATCAACAATAAAGGTATCATCACCATCTCCACCTTCCATCGTGTCTGCACCATCACCACCATTGAGAGTGTCATTCCCAGCTTCACCAAAAATCCAATCGTTACCATTACCGCCATTTAAAATGTCATCACCTGCACCACCACGTAAGGTATCGTTGCCATCGAAGCCATTGATTGTATCGTTACCTGTACCACCTTGATGGGCTTCGTTTTGTACATAATCAACAGGCACAACAAACTGATTAGAATGCGCTACTTTTCCATCACTAATGGTAATTTGAATACTACGCTCAGTTGCCCCCTGCTCGGCTGTGGTACTTAGTGCTAAAGAATCTAAAACTTTTTGGTAGTTTGCTAAACTATCACTGCCTGTTACCACTAGTTTACCTAAACTAGCGTTATAGCTAGCTTGCAAATTTGTGCCATCAACAACCACTGATAATAAGTCTTTTGGCGTAAATTGCTGCATATTCACTTCTAAACGAGTAAAGTTATCAGCATCAACATCCTCTAAAATTACACCAAAAGCTAAAGCAACTAAAACACTAGTAGCATCTTCACGAATTCGTGCAGTACTTGACGGGTTTTTAATAGTAACGAATGGCGCATCGTTAACTGCTTTCATATTGAAATGGCTAGATGCCTCAATCACCCCACCCTTACTATCACTAATTTGATAACTAAACTGAATATCACCGTTGATATTTGCTTGCGGTTTAAAGACAAATATGCCGTTACCATTATTAATAAACGTACCTTGAGAACTTGTGAGATTTTGTACGACTAAATTGTCATTATCTACATCGTTAAAACCTTGTAATAACGATAATGTAGTTAACTGATAATCCGTGTCCTCTAAGCCGTCAGCCAATATAGCTGGCGTACTTACTAAACGTGGCGCATCATTAATTGACTTAACAGTTATCGTTTCTGTAATTGCCAAAACACCGCCTTGATTATCAATTACCTCATAAGTAATTGATGCCTGACCATTAAAGTCTTGTGCAGGTGTAAAAATAATTTGTTGGTTTTGATTGAGTGTAATACTGCCTTGCCCCGAAGCTAAGCTGATATTACGAACAGTTAAATTATCTTTATCTAAATCCTGTACTCGCGATAAAACATCAATGACAACATCACCACTATCTTCATCTATTTCAAACGCAGAATTGTTGATTTGTGTAGGCGCACGATTGACATTACGCACATTTAAATCAAATTGTTGTGTCGTACTGAATACACCATCATTCGCTGTTAGTTTTAATGAAATCAAGCCTGCATCGTCAAACGAGGGTACTAATGATATCGTTTTACTTGCGAGATCAAATGTTAACCATGTGGGTAGCGAGTTACCATTAGCCATTGTTAGGTTATAGGTTAATGTGTCACCATCAACGTCTATAAATGCATCATTAGGAATTTTATAATCAAAATTTTGTCCCTCATTAATACTAACAAATCCAATATTATTATTAATGACTGGTGCATCATTCACCGCATTGATCACAAAGCTATTGCTCGCTGAGGTTAAGCCATTGTTGCCATCATTCACTTGATACGTTAACTGAACCGTGCCGTTGAAGTCTTTCGTGGGGTTAAAGCTATACGTGCCATTTTGATTATCCACAAGGCTGCCATTTGTCGCTTGTAGATTCACCACACTTAAGCTGCCGCCATCCACATCACTAAAGCCTT
>ERZ650309.1467-NODE-1467-length-11053-cov-4.930078_pt1 | contig 11053 bp, 7 predicted proteins | sample MGYA00376245_ERZ650309 | MGnify/ENA primary metagenome ERZ650309 (study PRJEB26733, sample SAMN07839294) | wastewater metagenome | biome: urban; feature: wastewater treatment plant; material: waste water | place: USA: North Carolina | collected 2016-04-26 ...
CGCTACCAGCCGCTCCTCCTACCAGCCTCAGCGGAGCCTTTCTGGATCAGAACTATCTATCGACGAAGCAGCGGATCAGCGCCCCCGATTCCAGACCCTCGAGCTGTACGGATGGCTGGCTGGGCGAACCGTACCTCTGTCGCAGGTGCTCGTGCCGGGTGCATACGGCGTCGTTGAGGTGGTGCCCGGCGCCGAAGTCCGCCTGGCGACACGCCCGACCGAGGGCTTCGGCTTGGCCGGCGCCCCAGGCCGCTGGCGCGAGCACTACCCGCACGCGAGCCCGACGGCTCTCGGCCTGGATGCCGAGCTGGCGGTGATGTTCTGGGATGATCGTCGCGGCCGAGGAGAGGTATTGCCTGCGAAGGACCTGAGGGAACTGCTGGGAAGGCGATGGAGAGAGCACCTGCTCCGAGCCTGCTCGTGGTCGCTCTGATCCTGCAGCACGTTCCTATCACTCAAGCCCGTGCGCCTGTCAGGCCAGTTCATCACCAGCTTATGGGCGCTCCTCAGAAGAAGTTGGCAGGCCTGGGCTTTTCGGGCGGTGGCTTCTTCGCTTCGGAGGCCGCAGGCGTAACCGGTTTGGACTGCGACGACACCGGCGCTACCGTCGCTGTCACCTTCCCAACATAGACCTGCTGCTCCACGGTTTTCAAGATCCGCTCACCTGCCTTGGTCCGCGTCTCGCAGACTGTCTCTGCGGCGCATCCGGCGCGCGTCACCTCTTCGTACCGAACCCGCGAGATCCCCTGCCGCGCAAAGAACTGGCGAGCTTCTGCGACAGGCTTGCCGACCAGATCCGGCATCTGCACCGCCGCATCCTGAAGTCCCAGAGGAGCGGACTGCGTAGCCTGCATGGCCTGCTGAACATTAACCCGAATCGTAGTCCCTTGCGGGATCGTCACCCCCGATACCGGCATCGTGTCACACACCCTCCCCGCCTGCTGCAGGCCGCAGTCCTTCTCGCGCCAGTCCACGGAGCCAAGGTACCCGGCGGCGGTGATGCGCGTCTCCGCTTCGGCGCGAGGCAGGCCGCGTACATCCGGCATCTCTACGTTGGTCAGCGCGGCGACAGGGAGCTGCGGCATTCCGGCAACTCCAGAGAACATAGAACAGCCGATTATTCCGCTTGAAAGCAGAGGGAGCAGGACCGACCGCATTCTCCAAAGGAAACTCTGCATAGGACACTCCTAAAAAAACGGCGGCGGGCGCTTCTTTTCTCCGTTGGGGAGGAACGGATTCTCCCGGTAATCCGCCCACGCCGCCTCATACTCGGCTCTTTCCTTTTTCATCTGCTCATACCAGGGAGGGGTCTGTATCGGCCCACCGACAAAGAGAGCTAGCTCTGTCTCAAACCTGGCCAGCTGCCCGGGCGATGGGCTCGTCTTAAGCACAGTCCCTTCGGGGACTGCATTGTCCGGGTATTGTGGCTCCTCGATGGTATGTACCTTCTTCAACCCGAGCGCTGATAGCTCTGCCACCGCCTCGGCTGCGGTACGGCTGAGCAGGTTGGGCATGCGGATCCAGTCCGTACCCTCACCAGCAGGTGGCGTCAGGTCGTCTACATCGGGAGGCTTTCCCTGAGATGCAGGTTCCCAGTAGAGCTGAAGGGCTTTTTGCGCAGTCCACTCGCAGCAACAGTCCTCAGAGTCATACATATAACGCAGAAAATCCCTGATCACAGCTATTTGCGATGAATTGAATCCACGAACCCGATCCAGAAACCTGATAACCAGCTCTCTGTCTAGCGTATCCGGGGGCACGAGTTTGTAAATAGCAGCCTCGTCAAGACCCCATGGCGGGGGTCCTTTAAGAGCCGCCACAAGATACGCCGGTAGGTAAAACCTGAATCCCTCCGGCGTCAAGCAAGGTAAATTCTCAGCATGGCGATCGAGAACATCCATCTGCAACGAAGCCCAGTGACATCCAGCGAAGTCTTTCCGTAACAGAGCACAATCGCCGTGGTCGTGCCTGACGATGCCACTATCTCCCGGATAGGGCACATCCTTGAATACTTCACGAATTCTGTCGCGTAACAACTCGGCGCTCTGCAGCACGGGCTCCATGACCTCTCCATCTTCTATTTCTATCGGCAGCGGTTCTCTTCTAATCTCTCTTCACATTCTTTTAACGTCTTCTCAACATCTTCAACAGGCGTCTCATGTCTCTCGTTCCCGCCAAAGTAACAGCATTTTCGCGGTCGATTGCATTGCCTTTTCTTGACTCCTTGAAGCTCAGCGGCTTCCGGCTTCGTGCACATTGACATTACATCCGTTTGGGTGTCGCGCTGCATTCCATCGAACATGTATTTGCTGCTCAGGCCAAGCGCGAGCTGGTCGCAGGACTCATGCGCTTTAGAGAGAGCACGTTCCCAATACTCCTCGATCCGGACCGCGGCCTCGTTCAGGTTATGAGATACAGTCCGCCATCTGCCCTCATCAATAGAGATGCGTCGAGCCTCATCTTTCAGCCTCCAGATCTCTGACTGGGCGGCATCTGCATCATGCAGCTTCTTCTTGATTTTAACAGCTATTGATTCTGCCTCCTTCCGCGCTTGCTCCCCTGCGCCGCGCTCTTTGCTTGCAAGATATCGCAGCAGCTCGTCACGCTGAGCTGAGCAGAATTCAGAGGCGTGGTCGAGCGTATGGTGATACTGCTTCAGGCGCTTGAGCGCTTGTGCCGATGCTGTATAGCGTTCAAGGTAGCTCGGCCACCTGCTGGCGATTTCCTCAGCCTTGCGGTCCCTACCTTTCGCATAACCAAGCTTCCGCAGCGCGTCCGAGAGCTTGTCCGCCAGCTCGATGGCCGTCGTAATCCCCGACTCATCGTGCCGCTCCGGTAGCTCGCGCAGCAGGCCCGCGATCCGCTCCAGGTACTCATCCATCTCGCGCATGAGCTGCTCTCGCGTGCTTGCATTCTGTCCGAGCCGCGTGAGCGCCTCTTGGACCCGACGGTGTTGTCGCTGCTTGGCCAGCTCGTCGCAGCGGCGGTGAGCCTCTTCACGCGACTGATCCCAGCGGCTGTAGAGCGCCTCGCTGACGCTGTGCAGCCGCTCGCGGACATCGGACCAGCGCTCGTGGCTCTCGGAGAAGTCGCGTGCCGCCGACTTCCAGCTCGACATGTTGCTCTTCATCCGATCAGCCTCCTCCAGCTCGCGCTGGAGCGGAGCGCCGAGCTGCTCGGCGTACTCCGGAATCTTCTGCAGACCCTCCGGATCGTTGTGGTCCAGATACCGCCCGACCTCGTCCTTCAGCTTCCCTTCTGCCTCGTCGCAGCGGCGATCCAGAGCGGATTCATACTGCCGAACATGGGTCTTGGTCATCTCAAGGAGGACTTCGCTCGCACGAAGGAATCGCTCGACGGAGTCCGGGTAGCGCTCGGCCATGGTCCGCGCCGGCTCGCTCGCCGGGTGCTTGCCGGCGAGCTCTCTGGCCCACTCGCGTACCTGCTTGGCTTGCTCCGTGACACTCCGGACCCGGTCGATCGCGGAAGATGATCTGTTCTCCTGCAGCCCGTACAGATCGTCTTTGATCCGAACGAGCGCGTCGTTGATGCGGCCCACCCGATCGCGGATGTCTGATTCATCGTCCGCCTTTGCGGCGGGCGTCGGCCCTCCCAGCAGGGTTACCAGCAGCGCGATCCCTCCGAACCAGCGCGTCTTCATGCGTCATTCTCTCGGGTCAGCGTCTCAATGGTCCTGTGTCTCACCGCACAAATCCAGCCGATTCCGGACCACGCCTCGACGGCGAGACTTCTGACGGTGCGGTACATAGCCCATACCGCCTTCTGCAGCGGCTGTGCCAGCCACGTTGCGGTCGCCCAGCGACGGCGGGCTTTGGCAAGGGCGGGATCTGCTGCATGCTTGCCCGTACCTTGCCCATGGGCAGGCGTGGGCAGCGACGCTCAGCGCGCTGGGCAAGGTGTGGGCAGAGTATGGGCAGCCTCGGAGGTGTGGCCCAGACTTCCGGCCTTCAAGATGTCTGCGGACGGGTCTGTGCAGCTCTTGTCGTGCCTGTCGTGCCTTGGAAGCCTGCGCTCCGGGGCCGAGAGCAAAGCTCCGGAAAGGAACCGATCCGCACGCAGCCCCAAGCCGGACAACCACTTCGCGCACCCGCGGACCGATTCAACTCACGTCCAAGACGAGGGTTCCAGTACGCGGTGGACGATCCCGCCCGAAGCACAGAGGAAACATCCAGGTCCCCCAGCCGACGGTCCAAGGCGGGGAACTCAGGACATCCGCAGCACCTGTGAACACCTGCTCGTCTTCAGGCGAGCCTGGTGCCGGTCTCTATGGGCTGAGCGGCGCGAGGCTCGCACAACCGAATTGCAGTCGCAAAGCACGAAGTGTATCCTGTTCTGCGGCGAGGGGGATGACTGTGGGGATTCGATCTGCCCGAGGGGGGGGGCTGTCAGCGCTCCAGTGCGTGGGGAGGAAATCATTTGTCTACTGTCGAGGGTAGTCCTTCATGAGCGATTTTGAGCCGTTGGCACGTCCCAGTCCAACTCCGATTCCCTTTTCGAGAGCTCCGACAAATCCCGAGGCTACTCAGCCTGTTGTGGCCCATGTGCCAGAGTCTACGCACGGAGCAGGCGCCGCGGCCGGGGGCGCCCAGATGCAGCCCGGGTTCGACGGTATGTTCGGCGGCGGTCCATACGGTGGAGCGGCACCGCGGGCATTACATTCACCGCTCACGCTCGCGCGGGCTGGACTTGGCGGCCTTGGCGGCATTTTTGACTGGTTGAGCGATGGGGCAAGCAACGGCGCTGCGGCAAACAGCGGCACTCTGACTCCCACGCCGGCTCCGGTCCCTGCGCCGACGCCAGCCCCCGCCCCGACGCCATCTGCACCAGCCGCTGCGGCTCCAGCTCCGGGTCCTGCCGCAGGTCCGACTCCACAACAGAAGGATCAGCAGCTCCTTGATGCTGCCCTCAAGAGCTCGCAGCAAAGCTTGACCAAGCAGGGCTTCTTCGACTCGGTGACCACGAAGGAAGCATCGACCGCGATGAGCACGCTCCTGGCGCTGCCTCCCCACCTGCAGGGCCAGGCGGTCGCGAAGCTCGATCCGGACAGCTTCCGCACCATGCTGGGGACGGTTCCTGAGTCACAGCGCGAGCAGTTCAAGGCGCTCGTCGACACTACGCAGGACCCAGAGCGGAAGATCAAGCTTTGGGCAGAGTACCAGAAGTCCAAGATGGGAAATGCCGCGGCTCTGGATCAAACGAAGACACAGGACGAGGGGCACTTCTGGAACCGCAGCGATGAGCAGAAGGGCAACAAGCAGAAGAATGAGAAGCGCGACCACGTCGTAAGCGGAGCCAAGTCTGAGATCGATCAGGAGGTCGGGTTCCTCCTGGACCGGGTCAAGAGCGGCAAGATCAGCGAGGCTGATCTGGCCAAGTACATGTCCAACAAGGACGCGGAGGGGCAGGCTGAGCTTAAGGCGCTGACCTCGCGGCACGGCTCGCTGGAGGGGCTGCCGGACAGCGAGCGTATCGACTACATCAAGCAGGAAGCAGAGAAAGATCTCAAAGAACAAGGGCTCATCTGGAAGAGCGTGCCCGGCGAGAAGGCGACGGCCGCGGTCGATGCCATCAAGAGCCTACCTCCCGATCTTCAGGGAAAGGTGGTCGAGCAGATTGATCGCGGCGCCTTCAATCGCATGCTTGGCAGCGTCCCCGAGATGAAGCATGCCGACTTCGAGACGCTGATCAAGAACACGCACGATCCGGAGCGGAAGCTGCTCTTGTGGGGCAAGTACCACAAGGCCAAGGTGAAGGCGGATGCGGCCGAGGAAAAGGAAAAGACGGCTGACGAGGGGCACTTCTGGAATCGGAGCAACGAGCAGAAGGAGAACAAGCGCCTCAACGAGCGGCGTGACGAGATCGTCAGCAGCACCAGCAGCGAGATTGAGGACGAGACGAGCTACCTCAGCGGCCGGCTGAAGAAGGGTTCGCTCACCGAGGCTGATGTCAACGAGATGATCGAGCGCAAGGATCAGGAGCACGCGCTCGAGATGAAGTACAACGTGAACCTCGTCAACGACCCCGGGGCACGCAAGAACGGCAGCAAGATCGCCTGGAACAAGTCCGAGCTGACCGAGGTCGAGTCAGGTCTGGCGCGCACGCCGATGGATCACGTCAAGGGCAACAAGCTGCTCAAGGAGATCCGGCGCAGCGGCATGGCGCAGCGCAACGGAGTCGACAAGCCCAACATCGGCGGCGACCACAGCAACGGAATCATCCGCGTCTACGACACGGGTGTAAACGGAGTCTACCGCCACACGGGAGACACCCGGCAGCTCGCCGACCCCAGCGTCGTCCCGGCGGCCGGAGCGGATCTGAGCCCGCTGGAGGAGACCGTTGTTCATGAAGTCGGGCACGATATCCACGACCAGAATCCGGACGCATTCAAGAAGTACAAGGCGGCGGCGGGCTGGCAGGAGGGAATGAAGGACGCGGATCTCAAGAGCAAGGGGCTGACGGATGCCGAGATCGCGGCCATCAAGGGAGGCGGAGAGGTCACCGGCAAGGACGGGCAGCACTACGAGAAGGACCCGTACCGCATCGGGCAGTACCTGTCCTATGACGAGGGCTCGATTCCGACTCCTGCCAACGGCGCGGCGCCGAATCCCTGGAATGTTGCGCACGGCTACGGGAACGATACGTGGAGCTACGCCCGCACGAACTACAAGGATCACTTCGCAGAGCACTACCAGAAAGCCGTGCACACGCCGGAGAAGCTGGCGCAAGATCTGCTTGATGCGCCCAAGGCCCGAGTGACCTCGACGGCGACGGCGCTCGAGCGGGAGAAGGCGGCGCTCGAGCAGCTGAAGAAGCGGACGCCAGCCCCCACGGAGGCCGAGCTCAAGGCCGCTCAGCAAAGGCTTGACGCTGCCGACAAGAAGCTGAAAGATGCCGAGCACGATCGCGACGCGCAGCGTCAGCAGTTCGACATCATGCGCAATGACGTCTTCCACTCGGATACCGCGACGACTGCCGCGGAAGCGCGACTTCGCAAGAAGGGACTCTCTGAAGACCGGATCAAGGAGTTCCGCGAGAAAGCGCAGCGCGCATCCACTCCCGAGCAGATCGGCCTCATCGAACAAGGATATTAACTGTGCTCCGTTCGCCTTCCCGACGCCAGCTGCTGCGAGCAGGTGGGTCATTTCTCGGCACCTCCATGCTGGGTTGCAAGATGCTGAAACGACGGACAGAAGAGACGGTAGACACGGGGTCGAGCCAGACTACGCGCGTCCAGCCGCTAAAAGGGGCGATGGGGCCGGTGCCGTTTGCCTTTGCCCCCGGCGGGTTCCTGGCGCAGCTGCGCGCGGGCAGCGTCGCGCTTTGGGACACGAAGACATGGAAGGTCGCGAAGACGCTGCCGCTCGCCGGGGCCTTCGCCGTGGGTCCGCTTGCTGATGGCAGCCTCGCTGCCGTCGCAGCAGAAGCCGGCGGTGGGGCGCGGATCGTCCGGATTGCGCAGCTCGATGATGCGCCCCAGAGCTTCTCTGGGCCGCTCGCGAAGCCGTTCCTTCTGTGGGCTTACGTCCTTCCCGACAAGACGCCGGCAAGCTTCCTCTTCATCAGCCCGAACAGCCAGTACGGCTTGGAGCGGGTCAGCCTGGCATCAGAAGGGAAGGCTCAGCGCGAGATCCTCTTTCCGATGGGACCCGAGGACTACGCCAGCGTGATCAGCTTGTCGCCGGGGACCGCAGCGTACTACGAGGGAGGTACGCACCACATCGTGCAGGCCGCGGCCCAGAGCCCGCCCGTCCGATTCGCGCTGTCCGCCGCTGTTCGTCCTGTGCGGCACCTAGCGCGAGGCCCTGGCGAAAGAGAAGTATGGGTCAGCGATGACGCGGGGAGCGTGAAGCGGCTGGAGCTTGTGGAGCCGGTACGGGTCGCCTCCGAGCTCCCGCCCGGTCCCGGCAGGGTCTTCCACCTGGCATCAAGCATCACGCACCTTGCGGTCCTCTGGTTCGAGCAGCCGTCAGACGGCACAGCGAACCGCTTCACCCTGATCGTTTACGATGCGACCGGTAAAGAGAGCTTCCGAACAGAGCTCCCTCCCTCTACACGGCCCGAGCAGCGCTTCGTTGCCGTCGGTCCCACGGCTGTGCTCTGTGGCGGCAGCGAGACGTTTCTGGCTTGGTCCCTCGATACGGGCAGGCTGCTACTGTCGACGTCGTCCGCTGATTCTCATCCCTGAAGGATTCGAGAGCGGCAGCTTCCTGAGTGCTACCGATTCGACGCGGTTGTTGCAGTGCGCGAGTGGGCCTACGCGCCTGCCCCCGCCCGCTGCTCCAGCCAGGGCCGCAGCCGCTCGTCGAGCACCAGCGCCTCCTGCTCGATCCAGAGCCCTTCCTGCGCCAGCTTCCGAATCAGCGGAGGTGCAGTATCCAGCGCCGGCACGCGCGGCCACTCGACGGGTTGGCCATGCGTCGGCACATAGTCGGTGAGCCATTCCGGCACGACCCAGATCAGATCGGGCCGGACCTCGCAGAGGTGACAGTAGATCTCGAGGCCCTCCGGATCCAGATCGCCAAAGTGCAGCGCCGGGGTGTTCGGAAACATCGAGAGGAGTTTCCTGGCTCCTTGTGTCGCCCAGCCCGGGACATGCACCAGCAGCCAGCCAGAAAGCGGAGGGAAATCCACAAAAGGTCCAATGTTTTCGACGAGCAGAGCTGCGCGCGGGTGGCCGATGAGCGTGGTTCCGTCAAGCAGCGCGCGCTCGCTCAGGATCAGCTCCCCCTGCACGCGCTCCAGCTCGGCCGCATCGTATGTGGCTCCATCACGCTGCAGGCACAGGCCGCCGCAGCTGCGCAGCCTCATCACATAGTCTGTAGTAACCTTATTTGAAGCGATCCGCGCGCGCGCCACTGCGCCCAGCCGCGCCTTGGAGTGGGGTGCAAGCACAGCGGCGGCCGTCCGCTGGTTCAGTCGATGCGGCAGCTCGCCGCTGCGCTCTGCGCGGTGCTGGCCATCCAGCTGCTGAAGGCCCGCAGGTGTTGGTGGCAGCGATCGACCGAGCAGCTCTGCTTGTACCAAACGCCAGCCAGGCCAGCAGTGGTCCAGAGTCTCCTCGATCTCGGCCCGGAAGGTAGGCACCAGGGTCAGCTCCGTTGCGCGCCCAGTCCTCCGCGCCCACCCGAGCACGAGCAGCTCCTGCCAGGCGGTCTCCTGCGCACTCCGCCGCGTCAGCTTCCCTGTCTGGATCAGCTCCAGCAGCGCGATGCGGTGCTCCTGCTCATGCCACATGCACCGCGGCCTCGTCTCCCTTTGCAGCCGGGACCACACGTCGAGCGCTCACCCTGACCTCCTCCCGGCCCTGCTCCACGGTCCGCACCAGATGGTGCGTGATGTTCCCCTCCGCGTTCGCCACCTCGGGAGCCGCAATGAGCAGCTGCAGCTCCAGCCCTTCACACAGATCGAACAAGACGTCCAGGCTGTCGCGGCTGAGCCGGTTGGCCTCATCCAGGAACAGCAGCCGCAAGGTCCCGGCCGTGCGCTTGGGCCGCAGCAGGTTGGCATCGCGCTCCCACGCCGTGAGGATCACCATCATCACGGCAGCGCCGACGCCGATCGCCTCGCCGGTCGACATCTTGGTGGCATTCACCGGCTCCCACTCCGTACCGACCTGGCGGCGGATCTCCACCACAAGCTCCAGGTACTCACGATAGTCGAGCAGCTTGTGCCCGCCGGAGCGCCCGCCGCCATAGCTCTTGAAGATCTCTTCGAGTGCCTCTTCCAGCGGCATCTCGTTCTGGAACAGGAGCGTCTGCACCGCTCCCTCCTTCAGCGCGTGCAGCACGCGCTCCATCCTCTCTACGGCGACGACTTTGATCCGGACGCCGACGATACTTCCGAAACGGACCATTCCCAGATCCTGGTTCAACCGGCTCACCTGCTTGCGCGCCTTGCGGACCAGGCCTTCGATGTTGTGCGCCACGTCCTGCGAGTTGCCGCGCAGCCGCTCTTCCTGCTGCGACAGCTTGTGGCTGAGGCGACTCAGGTGCTCCCGAAGCCGGCTGAGCGCGCTCTCCGGGTCGCTGGCTTCAGCAATCTGCGCGGGGATGCAGCGCAGCAGGAACCCGCGCACGCGCAACCAGCCATCGAGCGCTGCATCGCCCGAGCTCTGCTCCGTATCGGACGAAAACAGCTGCTCGACCTGTCGCGCCAGATCCGCACCTTCACGAATCTGGCGGAGCCGCTCGCAAAGCAGAGTGCGCTGAGCGGTAGCAATGCTCCATAAGTTCACGGCGCCCTTGTCGGCAAACTGGCTGACATACCGCTCGGCCAGCGCGGAGCTCAGGACGCCCGATTCCTGGGCCCGCCGCTCGATGCGCTCACAGCGCTCCTGCTCGGGTCGGGCGTTCTTTTCTACCCTGCTCACCTCTACCTGCAGACCCTCCAGCTTTTCCTTCTGCACCTTCTCCTGGGCTTTCAGCGTTGCCCGCTCCTCGATCCGCTTCTCCGCCTGCTTCTGCTCGGCCACGACCAGCAGCGCGAGCTCGGCGAGCCAAGCCTCCTGCTCTTGCAGCTTGTGCGCGGCCGCAGCCGGCTCTTGCTCTGCACCACCGACCTGGGCATGCGCTTCGGTAAGCTCCGCGAGCCTCTGCTCCTCCTGCTTCAACGTAGCTTCCGAGCCGAGTGCCACCTTCAGAGCGAGCTGGTTCTGCTTGTCCGCCTCCTCCCGCGCCCGGTCTGCCGCTTCGCGCTCTCGCTGCGCCTGGAGCAGCTGCGCCTCCAGCGCCACCGTCATGCCCGCGCCTTCAACCAGGCCCGCCGCGGCGTCGTGCCAGCCGAGCGCGACACCGTTTTTGATCAGGTGGCAAACGTCACGCAAGAGGTACGCCGCGCGATCCCGCTGGTCTTCGATCCGGGCCTTCTCCGCCGCAAGCGCTTCCCGCTGCGCTTCAGACAGCGGCTCAAGCCGCAGCACCTCGAGCTCCTCCTGTACGATCCGGCGCGGCCCTGCGAGCAGGTGAAGCTGCTTCTTTGCCCCCTGGGCCTGCTGGAGCTGTGAGCTCAGAGATCGGAAGAGCGTCGTGTAGGG
>ERZ650309.1468-NODE-1468-length-11045-cov-3.810191_pt1 | contig 11045 bp, 6 predicted proteins | sample MGYA00376245_ERZ650309 | MGnify/ENA primary metagenome ERZ650309 (study PRJEB26733, sample SAMN07839294) | wastewater metagenome | biome: urban; feature: wastewater treatment plant; material: waste water | place: USA: North Carolina | collected 2016-04-26 ...
ACATAATTATATCAACAACTTACGGAAGATGTGGGCTTAAGTTCGCAGCATTGGGGGTCGCTCCAGAGATCCGACCAAACGACGCCGGAACGAGATGGGATGGTCATCGAGCGTGCTCCTGACTAGACAAGCGACTCGACAAACCCGGACAGCGCAACAGCAGCGTCCCAATCACCTGGCTCGGGCATGAACTCGGGGACATCCCTCTGGAGATGAAGAGTCAGGAAGCGGATGACCGCGTCTCCCACCCACTGCATGCCAACGTCGGTGACCTGTTGGCTGACCGTCTGGGCGGCTCGGACCAGGGCATCCCACAGTTGGTCGGTCTGGCCGCTGAGGCGCCAGCCATTGGCGTAGGCCCTGGGGAGGAAATACTCCGTGTAGCTGATGCCTGAGCCAGCCGGATATTCGCAGCGCTTGGTGCTGTCGTGCTCGTTGAGGAAGAAGCGAAGGTCGTCCTTGTCGCGGATTCCGTGGAACTGGCGCGGTTGCATCATGAACCGAGCCCAGAGGTCCTTGCGGCGCAGACGATTGACCGAGCCAAGTGCTTCGACCCTCGGATCACCGAAGACGACAGTGGTCACCGAGATGCCGTGCGGATCGAGCAACAGGTTTGCGAGGTCGCGAAGGTGTGTGTACTCGTCCTCGCCCCAGTTCTGGCCTTCGTCGATCAGCAGCACAAAGTCAGTTCCATCGGCCTCGCGGCAAGCTGCGATGATGGCTGAGTGCACCCTGAACTTTCGGTCTTGTGAGTTGCCGCTGTCGGTCAAGCCGAACGCGAACAGAACGTCGCCCCAAAACATTCGTGGGCTGACGTTCCTGTTCTTCTTGTAGTCCTGGGCGACGATCATGCCAACCGCGACGTGGGGCAGTGACTCGCGCAACTTCTCCTTGATCATGGAGACGGCTGTGGACTTGCCCACGCGAAAGTCCGCACCGAACACGTAGCCAGGGCGCTTGTATGCCGCAGCACCGCATATCTCGAGAAAGGCCGCCTGGATCGAGCGCGTGAGGATCTTGACCGGCCGCTTGTTCAGCGGATGCTTCGGCAGGAGCCGAATCCGCTCGTCCAGGTCTGCAAGCAGCGCAGCTCGTGCCGCGATCTGCGCCGCGTGCTCATCTGGCAGCGCGACCGGCTGTTCGTTGGCGGCCGGAGCCGCAAGCTGTTCTTGGGAAGGGATGGTGTCGTCTTCGAACATGTTGATTCCTTGGATTGATGTCATTCCCAGCCCGCCGGCATCGAGAAGCCGGGCACACTGTCAAGAGTGAAACTGGGCCGATTGGCAGCCACTTTGGGAGGCGGTTTGGCACCGGGCTTGAGTCCGGTGGTCAGCGCAAGGTCAGCTACGGCTGACGCCTCGTCGGACACCCGCGGTGTGCCTTGCGCCGACGCCTTGGCTGCCGCCTTCTTGGTCAGGTGATCCATGAAGACGACGACTGGATCGCCGCCTGCAGACACATGCATCTCGCCCTTGCGGATCAGCCGGTTTATTTCCTGGCGCACCTGAATCGAATGGGGGGTCAGTGCCCAGCCCGGGTCCTGCACCTCAAGCACACCGATGAACTCGCCCGTGGCCAGAAATGCCTCCACGGTGCGCATGTCCCTCGGCACGTGGATGTGGACGGCGCGTCCCAACCAGTCGTAGCGTGAGGAGAGGTCGGTGGTGGACGTGTAGCGCTCCTCGCCAACCTCGACGTAGGGCGGAACCCGTGTCTCGACGCTTCCGGCGATACGGTGATGCTGGATCTCCCAGCCAACGCGCGGCGAGTTGGCAGCAATCGGCGCCCGCATCCGCGGGAACAAGGTGGCCCGGTGCCCCGTCAGTGAAGCGCGCAACGAGTCCAGTGGGCTTAGACCGCCCAGCGCGCTGTGCGGCTTCGCGTTGTAGTTCGCGAGCAGGACATCGGCAAGCTGAACGAGTTCATCCCATTCGATGCCTCGCCCTGTTGCCTCGAGCGCGGGATTCTTCGCCCGATGAGGGTCCTGGGTGCCGCTTCCGAAGGAGGACGGTAGACGCTGGAAGCCGTATCGCTCCAGTGCGCCGAAGAATCTCTCGACGACCGAGTTTCGCCACCAGTGGCCCACACCGCCCCAGATGATTGCGCACGCGAGCGATCGCCGAAGCCTGGTGCGGATAGCCTTTGCGAAGTGCTGCGAAGCGTTGTCGAGCCTCAACGCGCCGGAGTTGATCTCGCTGATGCCCTCTACCGAACCGCAGGGGAAGCCAGCTCCTTTGTCGTACGCCAGTCCCTCGATAGTCAGCTTCTTGGGTTGCCAGGGGGTGGACCCCATGAGGTAAGCCTCTTCGACGTGGCTTGCCTCGATCTGCGGTCGAATGCAAAGCGAATAGCCAGTCACGGCCCTCTTGTTCAGACACAGGTTGGCAACAAGCTTGATCCGGTCGACAGGGACCTTCTGAGGCCCGGACGGGCCAGGAAGAATCACGAATCCAACGGCGTCGAAGGTGTGCGCGTCGGTTCCCAGAATGTCCAGTGGTCCGGCGGCGAGGTTGAAGGACTTCTTGCCGGTACCCAGGTGCTGCCTGTTCGCAACCTCCTCGCCGAACCACACCGATGTGGCCTCGGGTGACATCGCGATGAAGGCCTTGATGTATCGCTCGATGGACCGTCGAGCGTTGGACTTCCCATCGTGCGGATACTGACCCCGAGGAATAGGCGGCTTGCCGGTGTCCTTTCGCGGTTCTGAGAACGCGTCGATGAAGTTCGCCGCGACGCCCTTGACGTCAGGCTTGCGCGCGGCCATCGCCTTGCCGCCGTTGCCCTTGAGGATCATGCGGTGGAGCAGGTTGCGCCACTCCACGTTTTCGCGAATCCACTGGCTGAAGAGCCCCGCGGTGCCGGTCCCTGCGTTGACTCGCGTGTAGCCCTTCAGACGCAGGTTCAGGATCAGCCCTGGCCAGCCGACTATTCCCTCGCCGTCGTTCCTCGGCATCAGGCACCGATTGAGTACTCTGTAGAACGCCTCGCGACCGCAGTCGCCTTCGGCCAGTGCGGCCTTGAGCGATCCCTTGGACAGGTAGGCGCGTATGGCCTTGGCCAGTCGCTTGAAGCGCTCCTCGATCTCCCTGGCGCGAGCCTCGGCCTGTTCAAGGGACCACTTCGGAAACGCGGCCAGCAGATCCTTCCCTGTCGGCATCGTGGCAAGAGGCCACTGCTCGCAGTCTCTGTGCTCCCAGGGGATCGTGTGAAACGTGTGCTGAACGGGAGGTTCCGCGAATTGCTGAGGCGGCGGATGCACCAGATCGGCGACGGCTTCCATCTCAACCTCCGACCTTGTGGAACAGCGTCATCGCCGTCAGCGGAGCCTCGTTGAGGTCGCTGCGAATCGCGCCTTTGAACGCGAGCTGAAGGGCTGCGGCGCCATACAGCGCCTGCTTGGGGCCGTCTCCGAGCTTCACGATGTCCGCGAACAAGACGGTGCCACGCTTGTGAACGAGCGAAAGCACTGCTGCCTTGTAGTCGCCCAGCGGCCAGTCGCGAGCGCCGGCGATCCAGCCGAGCCCGCGAAGCGAGTTGCGCAGCCGCATCGGGTTCGCCTGGATCTGTTCCGACGTCCAGACCTCCACCCGCTTCACCTCCGACAGCGCCCCTTTGCCGACGGACTGACGCAGGTCGGAAAGGAGAGGAGGATGGGTCGAATCGTCGTCGACCAGACGGCGCCAAACAGTCGACCCGTCGCGTAGCTTGACGACGGCATGAACCAACTTTGCGTAGGCCTTGCCGGCGAGGGTCGTGTTGGCCTCACGCGGCGAGTAGTTGACGTCGACGACGTCGGGGTCAGACTCGGCATGCAGGTAGTGATGCAGTTCGCGCAGGCCCAGGAGCGAGACGTCCTTGCCGGCTTTCCCGCTGTAGTGAAGGACCAAATCGGCGGCGCCGTGGCCGCGCTTGTCGTAGTCCTCGGCGACCTCGCCGCGCAGCTGGGTGCCCAGGCGCGTCCCGGCCTTTGGGTTGGCCTTCGTCTTCGCGCTCATGCTGCACCTCCATCGCAGCAAGAGCGCTTCGTTGGCGTCGCCGCAAGGGCGAACGCAGTGAAATGGATCTCCATGAACATCTCCATCGCTGGGCCTCACCGGGCCCGACAAGACATGGGGACGTCGCCTGGCAGACACCGGCGCGTGTGCCGGTGCATATGCCTGCATGCAAATGCATGAACTCGATGGAGATGGCGATGCCAAGCCGAGCCGATCGTTGACGGCTCAGATGGTTTGGACTAGAGTGCTTTTGTCTGCTTGGTAACTGACAAATGACCTCAAGGCCCCGGAAGGACTGCGAATCCTGCTCGGGGCCTTCGCCTTTCTGCGTCGGTCCTGTTCGTTTGCTGAGCGAGGCGTCCCCGGGACATGCATGCATCGGTCAACGCGGCGTCGCCGCGACTTTCGGTATCACGCATGCTGGGCGCGAGGGCTGCAAGCGCATCCCGCGCGTTGGCGGCTACTTGGTGCGCTCAGCCGCACCTTTTGCCCGCTGAACCTCCTTTCGTATTGGGAGACTCCGAGCCGGTGTCTTGTCCACCATGGGTAGGAAGCTCCGCTATCCATCGCTGAACATCGACCGAGCGCCAACGGCGCAACCGGCCAAAAGTGATGTGAGACGGCGCGTTCCGCGCCGCGACCATCTGCTCGAACTTGCGCAACGACACCGAGAGCGTGACCGCTACCTCCCTGGCGCTCAGCAGACGCTGTCCAAGGGTTCCGCCGGGTGAGGAATCAGCAGGTTGCACGTCGATGCAAGCAGATGCAGTAGTCCGCTAATGGTCTTCAGTTCCTGGCTGCCTTGTCCAGCCTGATTTTTGGCTGGCTAAACTCTCTCGGCCGTGACCAACGCAGGCTCGCGAGGATGAAGCCGAAGAAGGACGAGGGGGAGGCGCCGGAAAAGAAGAAAGCTTCAAGGAAGAAGCGCCGACTGGACGTGGACTCGATCCGCGGGCGAGTCCTGTACTGCTTGGCCGCCCTGGGATTCAAGAGGCGCCACGGCCGCGATCCTCTGCCGAGCGATCTGAACAGGGAAATTCCCGCTTCTGGGCGAGGAGCAAAGACCTATGGCGCTTGGAACGCCTTGAGGTTGGGGCGCAATCTTCCTCGCCACGTCGATGCTCCACAGGGCAAACTCATGACCCGGCTTCGCGAACTGGATGCCGAAGCCGCGGCCAGCACCTATTGGCCGATCTGGCGGCTGTCCAGCGCAGAGCCGCTGTTGTTGCCCGAGGTCCACGCGCTCATGTTGCAACTGCGTCCAGGCATCAGCCACATGCTGATGGGCAGCTTCACGAACGGGCGCGTGCTGCGCTGGCCAACGCAGCGACTGACCGAGATCGAGTGGATGGTTCGCGAAAACAGCCTCGACGGGCTGACGGCGCTGATTGCGTTGATGCGTGAGGCCGAGCTGATGCAGAACGAGGCGGTCTTCATCTCGGCACGCGAAGCTGCGTTCGAGCAGCTGCCTGTGCTGGAGAGGCGCTTTGGCTCTGCCGAACTGAGTGCCGAGTTCTCGGAATTTCTGAAGAGTCGCTTCGCTCACATGGCGCACGTCTTCTTCGGCTACGAGGGACCACCCACATCTGCCAACGCGACCGGAGCCGTGCAGGTAGAACCAGTCGACGGGTCACGAGAGTTGGCGAAGGACCTGCTCGAGCTGAAGTGGAAGCTCGACGACAAGAGCGAGTCCGACGGCTGACGCGGCGAGTGTGCTGATCGGCGCGCCCGGAAGGCGTCGAGCGGCTTACTGCTCTCCGATTGGTTGATGCGCGCGGTTCCACAACCGACGATCCCCCTTTCTCGGCCTGCCTAAGCTTCCGCGCCGTTCGTGGCGTAAAAGGCTTCAGAATTGCGCGTGCGGCAAGGCTGCGTAGCTCGAAGAGGCCTGTCGCATCCAAATTTGGGGGAGGGCAGCGGCGAACGCTGCCAACGCTGCTGTGGAACCATCAGATGGTCTGACTGCTCCGGCGCACGTCTCGGCACTGACCGGCGCCAAGGTACGCATCTTCCTCACGGAAGTGGCGGAGGGCGTCTCTGGCTATCGGAGCATGCACAGCCTGACGCAGCAGGTCGAGCATCAGTACCACGGCCGCTTCCTTATCGAGTTGCTGCAGAACGCGCATGACGCGTTCACCGGTGCGGCCCTCAACGACAACGACGACAGGGTCGAGATCATCTTCGATCCGACAGACTCTGCACATGGCAGCCTCCTCATCGCCAACGACGGTGAGCCCTTCTCGGCCTCGAACTTCGATCGACTGTCCCAGCTGGGGCAAAGCGACAAGGACCCGCAAGAGAGCATCGGCAACAAAGGCATCGGCTTCCGCAGCGTCCTGGAGGTCTCCGACTCGCCGGAGGTGTACTCCCGAAGCGGACGCGACAGCGCCATGTTCGATGGCTACTGCTTTGCGTTCCGGCCCAACGTCGTCGCGTCACTCGTCGAGCCAATCAGCAGCCTAGTCACAAGTGGTGCCATACCGGTCTGGTCCGTCACCAACGAACCCGTCGTCGCCAGTTGGTCCGACGAAATGCTCGCCAAGTTCCGCCGCCGGGTGCTCGACAACGAAGAGGGCTGGCTGGAAGGTGAGACTCGGTATCTTTCGCCGTATCTGCTGCCCGTCCCGCTGACCCAGCCGTTTGGCGCACGCATCGCCGAGTTCGAGTCGCGAGGCTTCGCGACCGTCGTTCGCCTGCCCCTGAAGTCGGCCGACCTTCGCGGCTATGTGCTGGAGCGCATGGCACAGCTTTCAAGCTCGACCGTCCTCTTCCTCGAGAAGATTGGCACGCTGCGCATCGTCACCGGCGAGAACGACAGAACGTTCTCGCGCACGGCGACGGCCTTGGAGGAGGGTCTGGGCGGCACACGCGTAGTGATCAAGGACAGTGGGGCAAGCCCGAGCGAGTACTGGGTCTGGAGCAAAGCGCTGCATATCGCGAGCGCGCCTGAGGCCTTCCGCAAGGCGATCGCCGCACTGCCTGGCCAGTGGCCCAAGATCACCGACATCGCCGTGTCGGTCGCGGCGCGCGTGGGTGAGAAACCGGAGGCCGGCCGATTCAGCATCTACCTGCCCACGCTGGTCCCGACTGGCGGCGCGGTCCATGTCAACGCCCCGTTCTTCGGCGACATGAGCCGCACGTCGATCTCGTTCGAGGACACGTACAACCGGCATTTGCTGGAGACCGCCGCGGACCTGGCGCTCGATGTCGTACGCAGCAAGCTCGCGGGCAGGGATCAGACCGAGGCATGCCTGATCCTCGACTTCCTGGCGCCCTTTGGTGGCGGGACGGCGCCGGACCTGTGGATGGTGCAGACCGAAGCGGCAGAGAAGCGCGCCGCCGCGTCCCTCAGCGAGGAGTCGCTCGTTCTGACGGACGCCGGCTGGCAACCGCTGAACATGACTTCGCTCATCCCACCGACCTCGAAGGCCACGCTGCTCACCGACGACCTGCTACGCAAGCACGCGACATTCAGCATCTTCCATCGATGTCTCGACTCGAGGTCGGCACAGATCCATGCCCTGGCGAAGCGGCGCTTCCCGGCCACGGGCGCGTACCCGTTGGTTTCGGACCTCGCCGCGACAGTTGCTGTGATAGCCGCCGACCTGCATGCCAACGGAGGAGACTGGAACGCGTTCTGGCGGGATGTGATGCTGTTGCTGCCCACAGGCCAGTCCGAACTGGCCAATCACGCGGTGCTGCTGGGGGTCGACGGCTCGCTGCACCAACCCGGCGATCGCACGCGAGTCTTCTTCGTGCCCCGGCAGGGCACCCAGGATGACGCCGACAACATCGGGGGCGATGGTCCGACGATCGCCGTTCCAGCGACGTTGCAGGCGTCCGTTGCCTTTCTCCACGAGCAGATCCAACTCTACGATCCCAACCGACCAACGCTGCAGACGCCCGTGCGCGCCTACCTGGGACAAGGGCTCGTCTCGCAGTTCCGGGTCGAGACGATCTTCAACGAAGTGCTGCAGCAGCTGACGCCGACGCTGCCATGCCCCATCGACGGCGAGCATGCGGACCTGTGCCGTGACATCCTCGGATGGGCGCTGCGCCTGATCTCCAATGTGGTGGCTCGCGGCCGCGGCACCGAAACCCTGCTCAGGCTGCTGCGGACCATCCCGGTCCCCTGTGATGGCGGCTGGTTCGCCATGAGGGATGCAAGCTACTCGGGAGAGTGGCCTGGAACGGTCGGCAAGACGCTGGAGACGTATCTGCGCAGCCTCAAGTCGGGCACCGCTCGACAGGCACGGGAACGACTGCTGCTCAAGCCGGACCACGCGGCCTGGGGAAGCGTCGGCGTCTCGCACGCATCCTTGCTACTGTCTGGCGGCGTCCTCGACGGTCTGCGCCTGGTCGAGACGAAGCCGGATGCCTGGTCCAGCAGATTCCGAGGCTCATATGGCGACTTCCGACTGCCTGGTCCGCCTCCCACGGTTGGCAAGGAACACTGGGCCCGATACGTAGCCGACACCCAGGCTGAGTCGACCTCCCACTTCTCGAACCCGCAGCCCTACGAAGTCGGAAGCATCCACGCCTTTCCAGGGATAGCCGAGTTCGAGTCTCTGAGCGAAACGGCTCGACTGGCGCTCTGCGACTTGGTGTTGAAGAGCCTTCCCCGCTGGGGCACGGGTCTGCAGAAGCTCGTCGTTTCCAAGCAGGGGGGGGCAGGCACACCGGCTGGAGCTGACGAGCCCGTTGATGCATTTCCTGAAGACCACGCCGTGGCTTGCCGTGCGCGAGGCGAGGGAGGTGGTCTGGGCTCGCCCGTCCGACCGCTGGTATGTGCCGGCCGACACGCTTGCGGGGCGCGCGCGGCACTACACCCACCTGCGGGCACTTCCGCCTGCACTGGCCCGGGACGTGGGCCAGAACCCTGAGCTCGCCGGCGTGATGCGGACGCTCGGGATGCAGTTCTTCGACCCGCAGTCGTCCTCTGCAAACCCTGCGCTGCTGATCGCTCTGACCGCCGCCATCGGCAGCGACGAGGTCTCCGACGGCAACGTGCTGCTCGGCCAGGTGCGCGACGCGTGGCAGCGCTTTCGACCTCAGGCAGGGCAGGCCGCTCTGTCGTTGCTGCCGGTACGCCGTCGCGACAAGCAGTTCAGTTCGTTCACGCCGACCTCCGAGTCACCGGCGTATCTGCCCGACACCGCCGCGTACGCCGCAGAGCTTGAGGATTTCAACTTCCCCGTGATCGCGATCGGTACCACCGACGCGAAGGAACTGCGCGATTGGTTCAGCACTGCTTACGGGAACCGCGTGCAGGCCACCTCGGGCCTGTCACTCGTACCCAACGTGGACGGTGCCATGTGGACAGGCCTTGGATCGTCGTCGCTTGCCGACAGCGAGCTCGGGTGGCTCATTCGTCCTGTTCTGGTGATGGTGGCGCAGGGAAGAGGCGTGCACTCGTCAGCTTTCAAGGACCGCGTCGAGACGCTGCGGGCTGCGCAGATCGATTGGGTACCGGACCTGAGCGTCGCGGTGACGCGAGGCGACAAGCGGCTCACCGATGCGCCCGTACCAGCCCTCTGGGAGCCGGTGCGCAAGACGCTCATCGTCACCGAACACTGCCGCCACCACCTGGAGGACCTGGCTGGCGCGATCAGCCAGGCGATCGAGCGCGACGATCTTGAGTTGCCATTGCGCTTCGTGCTGCACAACCTGGACTCCATCGAGAGCGCGCCGGAGGACTTGGCGACATTCCTCGGTCCCCTGCGCATCACCTCGGAGCAGATTCATCAGGTCCTCGAGCATCTGCGCGGCGACGTGGGGCACGTGAGCCGACTGGTCGGCGTGCTGCTCGCCGTGATTGCGCCGGATGCTGCCGCCGATGCGCTGCGCGCAGCGGCCACCGAAGACGAACTGTCGACTGCCCTGGCTGCAGCCGAGGTGCCCGGCCTGGACGTCCAGCGAACCCTGAAGCTGGCCCGCGAGAGTGTCGACTTGGCCGACTTCGGTCGCACGATCTCGGGTGATTTCGGTGAGGCTGCGGCGCTCGCACGATGGAATGCCGCACTGGCCCGCCTTGGCCTGTCGCAGCTATCGAATCGGAACTGGGCGCTGCAGCTCGAGGCGGGTCTGGAGGAGGCGGCGGCCCTGGTCAAACGCGCACTGGCTCACGGGCTGCGACAAGGGGCCATCCTGGACTACGGCCAGACGTATAGCCGCTATCAAGCCCTGGCCGCGACGGTGAACCTCAGCGCGACGCACTGGATGGTCGCTTTCAATGACGTCATGCAAGTGGTTGCGGACTGGGCGTCGTCATGGGTCAGACAGGAGCAGGTGACAGACGCCATCCGTCAGGCAGGCTCGCTCGAGGCTTTGCGGACCGGCTTGGCCGACGCCGGCGTGCTTCTCGACTTCGACCCCGACGAGTGCGGCCGGAAGAACAGTGCGCTCGTGGACACGGTTGCTCGCGCCCTGGACCGATTTCGGCTCGCCGTCTGGGTCAAGGCCTCCGTGAACGCCGGTCAGCCAGAGTCGAAGGCGATGATCGATGTCTACCGCGCCAGCGCTGCCGCCCGCCTGACGGGCGACGCGTTCACGCGCGACTGGTCGGAACACGAAGTCTTGTCGATGATCAAGAAGGAGGCTTTCCACCCGGACATGCCATCGTTCCAGGCGGTGCTGGACACCTGCAGTGACTTGGCCTCTCTCCAAGCTGCACTGGCCCTCACCGACGCGGATGTTGCCGGCGCCCAGGCTCGTCTGGATGCAATCCGGGCGGAACGCCAACGGCGGCACGGCATCGTCAAGGTGTGCGGCGACGACTTCGACAGCTCGGCGGACAACCTCGAACAGCTCTGGACCTTCCTTTCCACCCGCATCTCCGACGCGGAACTCGCTGCGTCGATGCCGTTGAACCTCCGCAAGCCCACGGCGCTTTCGACGATCAAGCGACCATCCCGCACGAGCAGCCACACGCCCAGGCCGACGCCCGCGCAGGCGAAGGCCTTCTTCGGTTCGACCACGGCGTAGGAGATAACGCCCGCGGCCACCGCGATCCCGGCAGCCAGGGTCAGGCGCTGGGCGACACCCTTGGCG
>ERZ650309.1469-NODE-1469-length-11044-cov-5.251615_pt1 | contig 11044 bp, 9 predicted proteins | sample MGYA00376245_ERZ650309 | MGnify/ENA primary metagenome ERZ650309 (study PRJEB26733, sample SAMN07839294) | wastewater metagenome | biome: urban; feature: wastewater treatment plant; material: waste water | place: USA: North Carolina | collected 2016-04-26 ...
GACGCCACCCTGGCCAGCACCGTCATCGTGCTGTTGTTGATCGCGCTGACCCGCAACCGTCTGCCGTGGCGCGGATTGCCGGAATCGGACAACGGTGACGCCCCTGGTAACGCCGCTGCCAGGTCCGACGCTTACGCTCAATCCCCGTGACTCGTCCAGATGCGCCGCCCGTGCTGCTGCGCGGTGTCAGCAAGCGCTACGGCGACACACAAGCGGTCAACAACCTCGACCTTGAGGTGCAGCGCGCCGAGGTGCTGGCCCTGCTGGGGCCCAACGGCGCCGGTAAGACCACCACGGTCGAGATGTGTGAAGGCTTCATCAAGCCGGACTCGGGCACCATTTCGGTGCTCGGTCTGGATCCGACGGCCGAGAACGCCAAGCTGCGTGAACGTGTCGGTGTGATGCTGCAGGGCGGTGGCGGTTATCCGGCGGCCAAGGCCGGCGAGATGCTGAACCTGGTCGCGGCGTACTCGGCCAACCCGCTGGATCCGCAGTGGCTGATGGACACCCTCGGCCTCACCGAGGCAGCCCGCACCACCTACCGGCGACTCTCAGGCGGACAGCAACAGCGGCTCGCGTTGGCCTGTGCCATCGTCGGCCGCCCCGAGCTGGTCTTCCTCGACGAACCCACCGCGGGCATGGACGCGCACGCGCGAATTGTGGTGTGGGAGTTGATCGAAGGCCTACGGCGCGACGGTGTGACGGTCGTGCTCACCACCCATCAGCTGACCGAGGCCGAAGAGCTGGCGGACCGGATCGTCATCATCGATCATGGCGCCGCGGTCGCCGCGGGCACTCCGGCCGACCTCATGCAGAGTGGCGCCGAGAACCAGCTGCGCTTCACCGCGCCACCTCGCCTGGACCTGTCGCTGTTGGTCTCGGCTCTGCCGGAGGGCTATCGCGCCGGCGAGGCCGCCAGCGGCGAATACCTGGTCGAGGGCCATATCGATCCGCAGGTGTTGGCCACCGTCACGGCCTGGGCGGCCAGGCTGAACGTACTGGCCACCGATATGCGCGTCGAACAGCGCAGCCTCGAAGACGTATTCCTCGAGCTGACCGGACGGGACTTGCGGTCATGACCAAAAATCGTTTCGCCGTCGGGACCTTCACGCCCGACCCACGCCCCGCGCCGGTGCCGGCGATGCTCGCCGCGCAGTACGGCCTGGAGCTCAAACTTTTGTTGCGCAATGGTGAGCAGCTGTTGCTGACCATGTTCATCCCGATCACCCTGTTGATCGGACTCACGCTGTTGCCGTTGGGCGCGTTCGACCATCGACCGGGCACCTTCACCCCGCCGATCATGGCCCTGGCCGTGATCTCGACCGCCTTCACCGGGCAGGCCATCGCCGTCGCGTTCGACCGGCGTTACGGCGCCCTCAAACGGCTCGGCGCCACCGCGCTGCCGGTGTGGGGCATCATCGCCGGCAAGGCGCTGGCGGTGGTGACGACGGTGTTCCTGCAGTCGATCCTGTTGGGAGCCATCGGCATCGGACTGGGGTGGCGTCCAGACCCGCTCGGCCTGCTGCTCGGTGCGGTGATCATCGCGCTCGGTACCGCGGCATTCGCCGCGCTGGGCCTACTCCTCGGCGGCACCTTGAAGGCCGAGATCGTGCTGGCCCTGGCAAACCTGTTGTGGTTCGTCCTGGCCGGTCTCGGCGCCCTGACCATCGAGCACCGAGTGGTGCCCGAGCCGCTGCGCTGGGTGGCCAGGCTGACTCCGTCGGGTGCACTGACCGAGTCGCTGAGCCAGGCGATGACGCTGACCGTCGACTGGTTCGGTATCGCGGTTCTCGTGGTCTGGGGCGTGTTGGCCGCACTCGCCGCGAAGCGTTGGTTCCGGTTCAGCTGACCGCCCCTACTACGCCGCGTAGTTAGCGCTGCTCTACGATCAGGCCGTGCTCGACAAGCTGCCCATGCCCAGCCTGCGGGTCCAGCGGCTGATCGCATTCCTGGTCGTCCTGACCCAAGGTGGCATCTCCGTCACCGGCGCCATCGTGCGCGTCACCGCCTCCGGACTCGGCTGCCCGACCTGGCCACAGTGCTTCCCCGGGAGCTTCGTTCCCGTGCCGCACGCCGAAGTGCCCGTCGTACATCAAGCTGTCGAGTTCACCAATCGAATGTTCACCTTCGGCGTGGTGTTGACCGCTGCGCTCGCGGTGCTTGCCGTGATCCGCGCAGGTCGCCGCCGTGAGGTACAGGTCTACGCGTGGCTGATGCCGGCGTCGACCGTGGTGCAGGCGGTGATCGGCGGCATCACGGTGCGCACCGGATTGCTGTGGTGGACGGTGTCGATCCACCTGCTGGTGTCCATGGTCATGGTGTGGCTGGCAGTGCTGCTCTACGTGAAGATCGGCGAGCCCGACGCCGGTACCGACGAATTGGTGGTGCCCCGCCCGTTGCGCTGGTTCACCGTCGTGGCTGCAGTGACGTTGTCGGCCGTGCTGGTTACCGGAACCCTGGTCACCGGTGCCGGACCACACGCCGGCGACAAGAGCGCCCAGCAGCCGGTCAAGCGATTGCAGCTCGAGATCACCGATCTGGTGCATCTGCACTCGTCGCTGTTGGTGGCCTATCTCAGCTTCGTGATCGGCCTGGCCTTCGCGCTGCTCGCCGTGCGCGCCCCGCGATCGGTGTTGCTTCGGCTGGCCGTGTTGGCCGGTCTGGTTTTGGCCCAGGGCCTGGTCGGGGCCGTCCAGTTCTACACCGGTGTGCCTGCCGTGCTGGTGGCCATTCACGTGGCCGGTGCGGCCGCGTGTACGGCGGCAACCGCTGCCCTGTGGGCGTCAATGCGACAGCGGACCCAGACCCAGCCGCTCGAGGGCTGACTCCACACCGAGCGCGAATTGCCGTTGCGCCGCCGCGCGCTCGCTTTCACCCAGCAGTCGCCAGCCCAGTGACGGCTCGACAAGTTCCAGTTCCAGCAGCAGCGGATGATCGCGGTCGCCTATCACGTCGACGCGCGCATACAGGAAATCTGTGGCGTCGATGCCGAGGTGTGCCGCCGCGGCGGCCAGGGCCGCGCACCCGACATCCCACAGTTCGAAGTCCGGGTCGGCGGGTTGGAGTTGTTCGGTTGCGTAGGTGCCGGATTCGTCGAGCTCGGGGGTGCTCCCAGCGGGCGGCAGCAGCGGACCTTTGGTGAAGGCATGCGACTGCTTTCCGGCCACGAACACCAAGGCCGTCTCGCCGGCTTCGATCCGCGCGTCATACGGCTGGATCAAGGCAGTCCGGCCGTCGGCGTGCAGTGCAGCCATGTGGGCCTGTGCCGCTGCGGCGTCGGTAAATCGTTGCGCGCCCACCGAACCCGCGCCGATCGCGGGCTTGACCACAACCTCACCGGCCGGCACAACTGCCGACGAGCCGGGATCGACGAATCGACTCGGGACGACCGGCACCCCCGCTGCGGCCAGGTCGGCCAGGTAGCGCTTGTCGCTGTTCCACGCGACCACCGCGGGGGCATTGAGCAGATTGCGCACCCGCTTGGTCCAGGCCAGAAACTCGGCGTGGCGCTCGGTGTAGTCCCACGTGGCGCGCAAGATCACCAGATCGGCGTCCAGTGTGGCCGGGTCATCCCACGCCAACCAGCGAGCGTGCAGACCGCGGTTGCGCAGCGCGGTGACAAGCCCATCGTCGTCCCCGTCGCCTTCCACGAGAGCCTGGCAACCTGCCAAAACGACGCGGGGATGCCTGATGTTCGGCCGTGCGAGTTTCACGTTGGAATGATAGGTGTCATGCACGCCATCGAAGTCGCCGAAATCGGCGGTCCGGAAGTCCTCACGTTCATCGATCGCCCCCAGCCGACGCCGGGTCCGGGAGAGGTGCTGATCAAGGCCGAGGCGATCGGCGTCAACTTCATCGATACCTACTTCCGGTCGGGTCTGTATCAACGGCCGGTGCCCTTCACCCCCGGCATGGAGGTCTGCGGGACCATCGCCGCGGTCGGTGACGACGTCGCGGCGCTGGCGGTCGGTGATCGCGTGGTCACCGCGCAGGCAGACGGCGCATACGCCGAATACTGTGTGGCGCCGGCGGATTTCGTCGCGTACGTACCGGAAGGCGTCGCCCCCGAGGTGGCCGCCGCCGCACTGCTCAAAGGCATGACGGCGCATTACCTGATCAAGTCGACCTACCCGGTACAGCAGGGCGACACCGTGCTGCTGCACGCAGGCGCCGGCGGGGTCGGACTGATCCTGACCCAGTGGGCCACCAGCATGGCGGTCCGGGTGATCACCACCGTGTCCACCGACGGCAAGGCACAGCTGTCCCGAGAAGCCGGCGCGGTCGAGGTGCTCGACTACCCGGATGACCCGGCCGAGTTCGGTGCCCGCATCCGCGAACTGACCGATGGCAACGGCGTTGCTGCGGTGTATGACGGGGTCGGCGCGTCGACGTTCGAAGCGAGTCTGGCCAGCTTGGCGGTGCGCGGCACATTGGCGTTGTTCGGTGCTTCCAGCGGACCGGTGCCCCCACTGGATCCACAACGCCTCAACAGTGCCGGATCGATCTTCCTGACCCGGCCGACACTCGCCCACTACACCCGCACTGCCGACGAATTCGCCTGGCGGGCAGGTGAATTGCTGCACGCCATTGCAGAAGGCACGATCAACGTCACGGTGAGTGAGCAATATCCGCTCGCCGATGCGGCCCGGGCGCATTCAGACCTGCAGGCCCGCCAGACCGTCGGGTCGGTGGTCTTGGTGCCGTGATCTCGCCCTGACGGTAGCGGGGCAGAAGTATTGGTGCCGTGGATATTTGGCGGCCCGACTCTCGTCACCTGCAGTGGACTGATTTGAGTAGCGCCCTACTCTATGCAGATCCTGTGAAGGTGCTGCATGCTAGCTGCGGTGAGTCAGCATCGGCCGGAAGGGGCAGTGATGATTCAGGCACTCGTAGCAGCAGTGACGCCGTTGGTATTGATCGTCAGTGGAAGCAATCCGACGCCCATCCCACCGGGAGCGACTCCCCCGACCTGGCTGCAGGGCCAATTCACCAACGGCAACGACGTCGAGATGGTGCCGTACCCGGCGGGATACTGGCCGATGATGGGCACCGCCCACGTGGGACCGTCGACGGCAGTAGGCGTCACCAACCTGACGGCCATGCAGAACGCGGCGATAGCTGCCGGGATTCCACTGACCATCATGGGTACCAGCCAAGGTGCGTTGGTGATCGATCAGGTCATCGCCAATGACATTGCCGCGGGCGTGAGTCCCAGCGCCGTGAAGTTCGTGATCATCGAGGATCCCAACCGCGGCAGCGGCATCTTGACGTATTTCCGCGGAGTCACCCTCCCGATCCTGGACTACAAGCCGATCAAGATACCGGACAGCCCCTACGACACCACCGTGGTGATCGCCGAGTACGACGGCGTCGCCGACGCGCCGACCAACCCGCTGAATCTGCTGGCCGACATCAACGCGTTCCTCGGCCAGAGCCATCATCAATCCTCGGTGTACACCGACCTGTCCACTGTGCCCGCGGCCAACATCACGGTGAAAACCAACACGGCCGGAGGGACCACAACCACCTACCTGGTGCCGACCGCCGAGCTGCCCATCGTGGCGGCGTTGCGCAAGATGGGTCTGCCGACTCCCGCCGCGAGCTTTCTCAACAAAGTTCTTCGACCCATCATCGACTCTGCATATGCCGGCCGGTTGGCGATGAATGCCATGAACGCTGCCGCGGCGAAGGCCAAGGCCGTCGCGTCCGTCATTGCGAAGGCACCCCTGGGCGCAGCGTCGGCAGTGCCCGCGGTACAGGCCAAGCAGCCGACCGGCAAGGGCCCCAAACCGACCGCCACGACGGCGCAGATTTCAGGACCCAAGCACGCGGCCGTCGCCACGGCAGCCACACCGAACACAACGCCGAAGCAGACGCCGAAGCACAAGCGGGCGGTGAAGGTTCAGTCGCGGGGTTAGAAGAAGTTGACCCGCGCGGGACTAGACCGCCTCAGCCGCCGGGAACGTCCAACTGCCATCGAGGACCTCTGCGCGCGGACGGTACAGCCGCACCGTGTAGTTCCAGCCCGGAGTGATCGGCAGGACGTTCGACGCATCAGAGCCGCCGAACTGGATGGTGATCGCACCGTCCGGATCTGCGACCGCGGTGATGTTGTTCAGTGAGTACGCGTTCTGGTCGTTGGCGGCCAGGTAACCGTCCTTGTCGTAGACGGTCACCGACCAGAAGCCGTCCACGGGAACATTCTCGATACGCAAGCGGTGGACGATGCTGCCGTCGTTCGCCGGCGGGGTCACCGTCAGGTACAGCGCGTCACGCTCGGGGTTGCCGCCCCAGGCGTTGGCCGAGCCGATCAGGTGCCGCACGGGCTCTGTCTCGGCGGCATTGCCGAACATCCGCTTGGTGTCCGGCAATGTGGTGGCGAGGGTGACGAGCGCATCGCGCACGAGCTTCTGGGTGGCGGGATCCCAGTCGGGAAGCTCCAACGCCCCCGGCGCGTCCTGCGCGACGGTGATGGCGTCCTGCAGGCCGTGCACGGTAGCGGTATCGTCGGCGTCGTTGGGGTCGATCAGAGTCCGCACTGCCGCGACGACATAACGGGTGCCGACCTCTGCGCGGGTCAGGGTCACCGTGGCCGGTGCGTAAGCGACCTGCGTTGTGTAGTGGTCCTCGGTGATGACCTGAAGCGACATGAACCGGCCGCCGCTGTCGGGCAGTCCGATGGTGACGGGCCCGGCGTCGAGGTCGAACACTGCCGCCGAATACAGCGTGTCCCGGTTCTGCCGGATGACGATCTGGTGGTCGATCGGGGTGAGTTGCCGGTTGTGGTTGAACGTTGCGAAGCCGCCATCCTTCGCAATGCCTGCGAAGTACAGGTCGGACTCGGCGCGGGCGAAGTTATCGGCAGTCACGAATGTGGGCACGGTGCCCAAACTAGCGCACCGGCGTCAGTGGCCGATCAGGGTCGGTAAGGCGAGTGCGGAATCGACGGCCAGTGCGCAGAACACCACGGCCAGATAGTTATTGGACTGCAGGAACAGACGCAACGGCTTGACCGGCTCGCCACGCTTGACGCCCGAGTACAGCTGGTGGGCCATGACCAGGAACCACACCCCGGCGACCACGGCGACAGCCGCGTACAGCCAACCGGTGGCCAGTGCCAACGCCAACGTGGTCAAGACCGTCGCCCAGGTGTAGATGAGGATCTGGCGGGTCACTTCGCGTTCGGTGGCCACGACAGGAAGCATCGGCACACCGGCCGCCTGGTAGTCCTCCTTGTAGCGCATCGCGAGCGCCCAGGTGTGCGGCGGCGTCCAGAAGAAGATGATCAGGAACATCACCAGGGCGGGCCACTGGATGGTGCCGGTCACGGCCGACCAGCCGATCATCACCGGCATGCAGCCGGCAGCCCCGCCCCACACCACGTTCTGCGAGGTGCGGCGCTTCAGCAGCAGCGTGTAGACGAAGACGTAGAACGCGATGGTGGCCAGCGCCAGCAGCCCCGACAGCAGATTCGAGGTGCGCCACAGCCAGAGGAACGACATGACGGTCAAGACCAGACCGAAGATCAACGCATGCCGGGTCGGCACGGTGGCACGGGCCAACGGGCGACGCGCGGTGCGCTTCATCACCTTGTCGATGTCGGCGTCGGCCACGCAGTTCAGGGTGTTCGCGCCTGCTGCGGCAAGCATGCCGCCGACCAGCGTGTTCAGGATCAGCAGCGGCTTGATCGGCCCCTGGCTGGCCACGACGTCGAACCGGTGGGCCAGCAGCATCGCCGGAATCGTGGTGACCAGCAACAGCTCGATCACCCGCGGCTTGGTCAGCGCAAGGTACGCCAGAACGGTGTTGCGAATCTTGTGCGGCTTGCTGCCATCAGACGAAGAATCCGTCGGCGTCCCGGGCGCCCCATGGACAGAACGGCGCTCGCGAATGCTCACGCAGATATCTCCTCGGATGTCACGACGGCACAGCCACTACTACAGACGATGGTAGACCGCATACCTGTATCCCCGACACCGCAGGGTGGTTTCAGGTGAACTCAGACCAAATCACGGGTACGGCATAAGTGAAGCGGTCTGCGCCACGTCAGCATCGAGCACTAGGGTAGTCATGCAGCTCGCCTGCAAAATCGCCGAGCCTGAGACGTCCCCCAGTAGGAGTGCGCCCGTGACCACAGTCGAAGAGATTTCCGAACTCACCCGCCCGCACCACCCGGACGGCTGGACCGAGCTGGACTCGGCCGCCGTAGACACCGTGCGCGTGCTGGCCGCGGATGCGGTTCAGAAGGTCGGTAATGGCCATCCGGGGACCGCGATGAGTCTCGCTCCCCTGGCCTACACGCTGTTCCAACGCCAGATGCGCCACGACCCGTCGGACACCACCTGGATCGGCCGCGACCGCTTCGTCCTGTCGTGTGGGCACTCCAGCCTGACGCTGTACCTGCAGCTGTACATGGGCGGCTTCGGTCTGGAGCTGGCCGATATCGAGGCGCTGCGCACCTGGGGCTCGCTGACCCCCGGCCACCCCGAGTACGGCCACACCAAGGGCGTCGAGATCACCACCGGCCCCCTCGGCCAGGGCCTGGCCTCCTCGGTCGGCATGGCGATGGCCGCCCGCTACGAGCGCGGTCTGTTCGATCCCGAGGCTGCACCCGGCACCAGCCCGTTCGACCACTTCATCTACGTGATCGCTTCTGACGGTGACATCGAGGAAGGCGTCACCAGCGAGGCTTCGTCGCTGGCCGGCACACAGCAGCTCGGCAACCTGATCGTGTTGTGGGACAACAACAAGATCTCCATCGAGCACGACACCAACATCGCGCTCTCCGAGGACACCTGCGCCCGCTACCGCGCCTACGGCTGGCACGTTCAGGAGGTCGAGGGCGGCGAGAACGTCACTGCGATCGAAGAGGCCCTCGCGGCCGCGCGTGCCGTCACCGACCGGCCGTCGTTCATCTCGGTGCGCACCATCATCGGCTACCCGGCCCCCACCAAAATGAACACCGGTGGAGTGCACGGCTCGGCGCTGGGCGCCGACGAGGTCGCAGCCACCAAGAAGGTCCTGGGCTTCGACCCAGACAAGAGCTTCGACGTCAAGCCTGAGGTCATCGCCCATACCCGCGAGCTCGTCGCCCGCGGCAAGCAGGCGCACGAGCACTGGCAGGTCGGCTTCGACGCCTGGGCCGCCAAGGAACCCGAGCGCAAGAAGCTGCTTGACCGGCTGCATGCCGGCGAACTGCCCGAGGGCTGGGACGCCGACCTGACCTACTGGGAGCCGGGCAGCAAGGCCGTCGCCACCCGCGCGGCCTTCGGCAAGGTGCTCAACGACGTCGCCGATAAGTTGCCCGAATTGTGGGGCGGCTCAGCCGATCTCGCGGGCAGCAACAACACCACCATCAACGGGGTGCGCTCATTCGGTCCGCCGTCGATCTCGACCGAGGACTACACCGCCGACTGGTACGGCCGCGTGCTGCACTTCGGTATCCGCGAGCACGCCATGGGCTCGATCCTCAACGGCATCGTGCTACACGGCCCGACGCGCCCGTTCGCGGGTACGTTCCTGCAGTTCGCCGACTACATGCGTCCGGCCGTGCGGTTGGCCGCGCTGATGAACATCGACCCGATCTACATCTGGACCCACGACTCGATCGGTCTGGGTGAAGACGGCCCGACGCACCAGCCCATCGAGCACCTCGCCGCGCTGCGCGCGATCCCGAACCTGTCGGTGGTCCGCCCGGCCGACCCGAACGAGACCGCCTACACCTGGCGCAGCATCCTGCAGCGCACCCACGGCAACAACCCGACCGGTTTCATCCTGACCCGTCAGGGCGTCCCGGTCTTGGAAGGCACCTCTTCCGAGGGCGCGGCCCGCGGCGGGTATGTGCTCGGTGGCGGCAACCCGGCCGACGACGCCGACGTGATCATCATCGCGACCGGCTCCGAGGTGCAGTTGGCCGTCGAAGCGCAGAAGCTGTTGGCGGACAAGGACATCGTGGCCTACGTGGTGTCGATGCCGTGCCTGGAATGGTTCGAGGCGCAACCCAAGGAGTACCGGGACGCAGTGCTGCCTCCCGACGTGTCGGCCCGAGTTGCGGTCGAGGCCGGCATCGCCCAGCCTTGGCACAAGCTGGTCGGTGACACCGGCGAGATCATCTCGATCGAGCACTACGGCGCATCGGCCGACGACAAGACCCTGTTCCGCGAGTTCGGCTTCACCGCTGAGGCGGTCGTGGCCGCCGCAGAACGATCGCTCGACAACTAACCGCCAAGCACGCAGCAACATAGGAGCATTCAGATGACTCAGAACCCGAACCTCGCGGCGCTGAGCGCCGCCGGTGTCTCCGTGTGGCTCGACGACCTGTCCCGTGAGCGGTTGCAGACCGGAAACCTGCAGCAGCTCATTGACACCCGCAGCGTCGTCGGCGTCACCACCAACCCGTCGATCTTCCAGGCGGCACTCACCTCGGGTACCGCCTACGACGAGCAGGTGCGCGAGCTGGCTTCGCGTGGCGCCGACGTCGACGCGGTGATCCGGACCGCGACCACCGACGACGTCCGCAACGCCTGCGACGTGCTGGCCAAGGCCTACGAGGCCTCCGGCGGCGTCGACGGCCGGGTGTCCATCGAGGTCGACCCGCGGCTGGCGCACGACACCGACAAGACGATCCTGCAGGCGATCGAGCTGTGGAAGATCGTCGACCGGCCCAACCTGCTGATCAAAATCCCGGCGACGCTCGCGGGCCTGCCGGCGATCACCGCCGTCATCGCCGAGGGCATCTCGGTGAACGTCACGCTGATCTTCTCCGTCGAGCGGCACCGCGCGGTGATGGACGCCTACCTGGCCGGCCTGGAGGCGGCCCGCGCGGCCGGCCACGACCTGTCCGGAATCCATTCCGTCGCATCGTTTTTCGTGTCCCGGGTGGACACCGAGATCGACAAGCGGCTGGAGGCGATCGGCACCGACGTGGCGCTGGACACCCGCGGCGAGGCCGGGGTCGCCAACGCCCGGCTGGCCTATGCCGCCTACCAGGAGGTGTTCGAAGGGGGCACCCGGTTCGAGGCGCTGGCCGCCGCCGGCGCCCGGG
>ERZ650309.1470-NODE-1470-length-11038-cov-4.388054_pt1 | contig 11038 bp, 6 predicted proteins | sample MGYA00376245_ERZ650309 | MGnify/ENA primary metagenome ERZ650309 (study PRJEB26733, sample SAMN07839294) | wastewater metagenome | biome: urban; feature: wastewater treatment plant; material: waste water | place: USA: North Carolina | collected 2016-04-26 ...
GCGCATGGCCAGGACATCGTCTTGGGCGACGGGGTCGAGAACGATCTGAACCCGATCTTGGCGCACGAACTGGCGCACACGGTGCAGCAGCGTGGAGCGCAGCCCGGGATCGCGGCCAAGTCGACGCGGGGGGCAGCGGGCAGCGCGCACGAGATCGAGGCCGACAGCGTCGCCAAGAGCATCCTCAGCGGCACGCCGACCAAGGTCAGTCAGGCGGGCGCCGAGCAGGTCATGTGCTTCGAAGGTGCGGAGCACATGTCGATCGGCAACCAGGCCTGGGGGAACCGCAGCGCGACCGTCGGCAAGGTGACGCTCCCGGCGGGCGCTTTTACCGCGCTGCAGGGCGACTTCTTCGGCACCTGGGACGAGATGGAGAGCGCCTGCAACAGCAACCCGAAGCTGATCTACAGCTACTACGATGTGCTGGTCCGCGAGGGAAAGCTGCGCGATGCGCACCAGCGCGACCCTGAGCACAATCCCGAGCCGGACAGCAACGGCGAGATCATGGTGGCCTCGGCGCTGAACAGCCGCAACCCGTTGAATTATCTGGACCTAGCGTCCACCAACTTCAACCACTTCTCCGAGCAGAACGAGAAAGGCAAGAGGCTCTTCGATCTCACGGCGATCAAGAACCCGGCGTACGCGGGCGAGATCAACGAAGCGAAGGGCAAGTTCGGGCACAACATCGGCCAGTGGATCCAAATGCACATGAACGCGGCCGAGGCGGCGTTCAAGGACGGCCTGAGCGGCAAGGAGCTTGGCGGCGTGGGCATCGCGATGGACGCCGCGGCCTGCCACTACCTGACCGACGCGTTCGCCGCCGGCCACATGCGAGTCCCCCGCCTCGAGATGTACAACGAGTACCAGACGCTGTTTCGAGCGCGGGCCCGCGCCAGGGCTGACTCGCTCGTAGACAAGGTCCCAAACGAGCTTGATCTGGCCGCGATGGGAATCCGCGCAGCGACGAGCACCCTTCCGGTACCGGTACCGCGGGTGGTCACCGACGCCGTGGTGGACCACCTACCAGATGCCATGAGGCCCAAGATCAGCCTCGCTGGCGTGAAGGCCGCCATCAAGGCCAGGCTCTACCAGGTGATGGACTGGCTCGGCGATTTTATCGGGGAGAAAGTGGCAGGATTTTCCGCCAAGGTCCTGCACGACTACGACAATGAGCACGGCGTCGACGTCCACAACGAGGACCCGAAGCAGAAGCCATGGAAGGCCAAGGGCGATCACAACCTGGCCGCTTCCAAAGAGAACGAGCAGATCGCGATCCGTTGCACCGCAGCGTCGGCGAAACACGTCATGGCGCTGCACAGGGCAGGCAAGGAGAAGTCCGCAGCGAAAGACAAGAGCAAGGTCCAGATGCCGTTCATCTCGCTCAAGTCGATCACCAGCCTGATCCCGCAGATCGACGAGAAGACCCGGAACGAAGGGACTGAGCCGGGCGGCTCGAGGGACTGGCACTGGAAGACCATGTCGCCTACCTACCGGGCGAAGATCATCGTCAACGCGATTGAGTCGATAAGAGGCACGGTCGAGTCGGCGATCGGCGCGATCAAGGAGAAGCTGCGCGCGGTCATCTCCGAGAAGGTGCACGAGCTGCTGGACGGACTCGGGAGCCTGGCCCAGACCGTCGCGGGCAAGATTGATCAGATCGTTGACAAGATCCTGTCGTACATTCCACAGATAAACCCTAACGACCTCATCCTGGGAATCATGCAGTGAGACGACGACTCCACATTCTTCTCGCGCTCCTTGCCTGCGTCTCCTTCGGAGCGTTCGGGTGCCGCATGAACAAAGTGAAGCAGAGCTGGCGGACCCAGACCCGGGCACCGCTCACAAGCCGTATGGTGCTTTCTCGCTGCGGGGTCGTGCTTGTCGATAAGGACGAGAAGCAGGACAATCGACTGTCCTGCTTCTCGACGCGCGACGGCGCTCAGGCGTGGCAGACGTCGCTCGACGGGCTGGGCCTGCAGGTCGATGGGGTGATGTCGATCGGCGCCGACGCCGAGACGGTGTACGTAGCCCAGGAGTTCAGCGTGGCCGCCTACGCAGCTGACACGGGAGCCAAGCGCTGGGCGACCGATGTGAAGAACCCGACGTTCAACGTCGAGGACTTCACTGGCGCCCCCCCTCCGGTCATCACGGGCGATCAGATTTTGCTCTCGTCCCGCCACGCGCGCGTCGTGTCGCTCGACCGGCGCACCGGCGCGCTGCTGTGGCGCTCCGAGGACATGACCCGCGCCGCCAGCGTCCTCGTGCGCGGCGACGTGGTCATCGCCCTGGCCAACGAGGAGAACGACGCGCGCGCGTACGACCTCGCCAGCGGCAAGGAGCGTTGGCGGCATGCCTTCAGCGGTCCGTTCCAGATCAGCGAGCGCCTCTGGAGCTCGCTGGCCTTGTCGGAGCCCGTGGCCAACATCCTCCATGTCATGGATGCCAACAAGGCGCTCGTGGCGCTCGAGAGCACGACCGGCAAGGTCCTGTGGGCCGAGCCGATCGTCGGCCTCGCCAGCTTCACGGTGGCCAATAGCACACTGCTCGTCGCAGACAGCGCCTCGGTCCGTGCGCTCGACCCGCACAAGGGCGGTGCGCGCTGGCGCAAGCCGACCGGAGGTCACACACTGCTCGCACCGCTCGACGGGACATCAGCCCTGCTCCATCTCCCGCGCGCGACGGCGCTGGTTGATGTCGCGAGCGGCCGGATCACCGAGCAGGCCCGCAATACCCTCATCGAGCAGGACAGAGTGCTCGCTGCCCGGGACGGCATGGCCGTGATCTCCGTGTCCGGCGGCGCGAAACTCTTCGCGCTGAGTGGAGACCGCCTGATCGAGGCGAAGCTGGCAGAGCCTCTCCCGCGCCCCGGTGAGCCGAGTCAACACGGGGTCCTTCACGCCGTGCTCGCCGCCGACCACGCCTATACGTTCAGCACTAGCCGCGAGATCACGGCCTTCTCTGTCTCGCGGTAAGCGACCTTCGCAGGCCGCTGGCCCAGCGCCGACCGGCTTGGGCAGCGGATCCTGGCAGCGCTCGATCTGTCTCGCACGCGCCGCTGAACGGCCGTTGCCAACCCCACTTTTAAGATCTAAAGGCCGGCTGGGCCGACCGGCGCAGCGCTGCCGCTAGCGGCACCGGTGAGCCGATCTGCCCGGCGCCGCAATGCGGGCGCGCAGGCCGACAAATGTCGTCGACTGCGGCGCTCGCTGCACGCCTGCGTTCTTCAACGTGAGGGGCGCCGGCTCCGCGGCACGATCTGCCGCACCCAGCACATCCGGCGCCCCTAGCGTATGGCGCGAGTGTTGCTAATGAGGCATGCGGGGCGTGACCTCCGTTTCCCTCAAGAGCCCGGTCCGACCGACAGCTCGTGCGGACCCTGCTTTTGCGCGCTATTCGTCAATAGAGGCATGATGTACGCGAGTCATTTCATTGCAGTCGTGATCTGTCTGATAGCAATCTTGGGCAGAGCCGGCAGCCTGAGAGCCGAGGAGCCCATGGCAGACTGTTCTACAGATCCCCCCTGCCTGGCGCTATTCAAGCAGGCTCAATCGAGCTCTGAGCAGGGCAATCTGAAAGAGGCCTCGCGTCTGTATAAGCTGGCCTATGCGGTGCGTGCGGATCCGCGACTCTTGTATAGTATTGCAAGGGTCCTGCACCGATCTGGCGAGCCGCGTGATGCGCTGGGCTATTATCAGCAGTTCTTCGACTCGCCGCTTGCGGGCCCAGAAGACTTAGAGATCAAGCTAAAAGCGCGTCAGTACATCGCTGAAATTCAAGCAGACCTAGAGATCAAGGCCGAGCGAGACAAGCCGCTGCTTGCAGTGCAGAGCGCGAGCGCCGCCGGCGCGCCGTCCGTAACACCGAAGGCTGCGGAAGCGAATGCCCAGCGCCCGCAATATAAGCGGTGGTGGCTGTGGCATGCGGTCACTGCCGCAGTGGCGCTCGGCATCACCGGGACGGTGGCAGGCATCTACGCTTCCGACGGTGGCGGGCGATGAGCGGCAGGAGCGCGGCCGGCAGCTCCCTCCTCAGGACGGGATACGGGCTGGTGCTCGTGCTGTGCGCGACGCTCTGGTCCAGCGTGGCGCTGGCGTACGGCGAGCAGGCCCCCATCGAGATCGACCTGCTCAGTCCCCGACCCGGCGACGCAAAGCTGCTCAGCCTGGACCTGGCGCGGGTGAGCGAGCACCGGGCGTGGGTGCCGCAGGCCTTCCTGCAGTACTCGGATCGGCCGCTCGCCCTGATCTGCAAGGGAAGCTGCCCGCCAAGGCAGTATGTCTCGCTGGTCGCGCATCGAACGACGGCCAACCTGTCTGTGGCGCTGTCCCTGGCGGAGCGTGTCCAGCTGGCGGTCTCGCTGCCCGTGACCCTGTATCAGAAGACCGATGCGGTCCGTATGGAGCCGGGCACGCAGGAGTCCTCCGGCTTGTCCCTTCCCATACCGCGCGCGGCAGGAATCGGAAACGCGCGCATCCATACGAAGGTGGCCTTCCTGCCTCCCCGCTCTCGGCTGGGGCTCGGCGCGGACATCGAGCTCGCGCTACCGACCGGCGATGGCAACAGCTTCCTGGGAACCCGCCTCCCGGTCCTGGACGCCCGGCTGCTCGCGCACATCGAGCACGGGGGGCTCACGATGGCCGCTCACGTTGGCGGCCACTTCGGAGAGAACAACCAGGTCCTGGATCTGCCGACTGGCATGGCGCTGACCTACGGACTCGGCATGCAGGTCAAGCTGTTCGGAGACGGAGTCACGGCCGCTCCCTTCTACCTGCTCGCAGAAGCCTATGGGATGGCGTTCACCCGGTTTCAGCCCCGGACCGACTTCCCTACGGAGTTCCTGATTGCGGCCAAGTCCGAGCCGGGCCGCTGGTCCCTCCTGGTGGGTGCGGGATCTACGATCGTCCCGGGCGTGGGAACGCCCAACATCCGCTGCATCGCGGGCCTTGGCTACAACCCTCGGCGCGGGCGCTGAGCGCGGCGGAACGGAGAGAAGCAGCCGATGACGACAGAGAGCAGACAAGTCCGGTGGGGTGCAGCGGCCTGGGTGTGCCTCGTAATCCTGTCCGCCCTGCTGCCAACAGCGAAGCGAGCCGAGGCGGCTCTGAGCCTGCGCTACCAGGTGAACCAGCGTGGCGACATGGTGATCTTCGGCAATACGCTGGGCATGGATTGCCGAGCAACAACACCAAAGCCGACGGTCGGAAGCGTGGACTCTGCCTGCGGCATGAACACGGATGACAACGACATCGACGTGCTGTGGCGCTCAGACAGTCCAGCAGCCGGCGCCGCGACTGCCGGCACTGCAATCGGCACGGAGCAGGCACGCAGCACCGCGTTGCTCACCCTTCCGGCCGGCGCGGTCGTCACCTATGCGCGCCTCTTCTGGTCGGCCCAGGGTCCCAAAGGAGGGATCTCCCCGACTGCGCAGGTCCGTGTCGAGCGTCCCAATGTCTTTGGGCGTTTGATCACCGCCGACTCAACCGCTGTGGTCGATGCCATCGCCAGCGGCACGCACTACCAACAGACCGCCGATATCACCGATCTCGTGCAGACGTACGGACCTGGCCCTTTCCGGGTCGGCGGCGTCGCAACAATCAGCCCGATCAACGGGGCCGATCAGCTCCTATATGCGGCATGGAGCGCGGTGGTCTTCTATTCTGCGCAGAGGGAACCGACCCGATCCCTGGCCCTCCTCGATGGCTTTGAGATGGTTGGAGGAGGAACAACGGTCAGCGCCAAGCTGAACGGATTCCTGATCCCGGATACCGGATCCGACGCCAAACTCGGCGTCATCGCCTACCAGGGCGACGCTGGCTCGACGGGCGATCGCATCGCGGTGAACGGTACCAACCTGACCAACGCGCTCAACCCGTCCACCAACTTCTTCAACAGCACCCGCAGTCTCAACGGCAACCCCGTCTCCCTGATCGGCGACCTGCCCCAGACCACGGGGCAGCCTGACAGCATGAGCGGCATCGACATGGACATTGTCAACGTGACAGGGCTGGTCAAGGCCCGTGACCTGTCGATTGATGTCGCGGCCAGCACCACGAACGATAATTATTTTGTCGGCGTATTCGCCGGCTCCGTCTCGACGCCGGGCCCGGACTTCACGAGCAGCAGCCTCTCCTATGAGCGCACCTGTACGAAGAATAGCGCAGAGCGCAGGCTGACCTTCACGGTGACGACACCCAACACGGGGACGGATACTGCTGTCAATGCCTACGTTACGGTCTTTCTGCCTCCGGGTCTGACCTACGTACCTGGCAGCATCCGCGTCAAGAGTGGCTCACAGCCTGGCCCGAGAACCGATAGGACCATGGATGACTTCGCCGCGTATGATTCTGATACCCGCTCGATCCGGGTCCTTCCCGGCGAGAAACCGGATGTAGACCATGGCGGCTCGGTTGCGACTACAGATCCGCCGCCGACTTTCACGTTCCAGGCGACGGTGGACCCGTCTGCCAGCGGCATCGTGCTCCAGATCGGCGGCGTCGTCAGCGCGGCCGGCAAGACCAGCAGTATGCAGGGAGTCCCGCGCGCATCCTGGAACACCGGCTCCGTCTTTACCCCGCCCGACGGACCCGGCAAAGGCGTGCCCTCCTTTTATCCCAACCGCCTGCTGTCCATACCACCAAACCTGCCGCCGGTTGCCGATGCGGATCACGATGGCATCGCCGACTGCTTCGATAACTGTCTGCATGTGCCCAACCCCGATCAGGCAGATTCCGATCGATACTTCTGTCCTGACCCCGCGGACGAAGGCAAGCTGTGTCAAGACGGCATCGGGGACGCCTGCGACAACTGCGCGAGGGTATGGAACCCGTCGCAGCGCGACACGGACGAGGACGCAGTCGGCGACGAGTGTCAGCCCCTCGGCAGCGGCGGGTGCCGCCCCGCTTCGATCGCCGAATCGGGCGTCTTTGTGACACAGTCCTCCGGCGTGGGCGCGCTCGGCGTGCTGCTCTGCATGCTCTTTGGGATTCGATCGCGGCTCGCCCGGCGCCGGCGTGGCACCCGGTAGGAATCCGAGGGCTCCTGTGTCAGACGACTTCATGACAGAGCTGCCGGAAGGCTGTTCCCTCGGCCCGTATCGTATCGTCCGTTTGATCGGGAAGGGAGGGATGGGCGCCGTCTACGAAGCCCGCCAGGCGCCGCTGGACCGCCGCGTCGCGCTCAAGACCTTGCACCCAGACTACGCGAGCAACAAGGGCGCTGTAGCCCGGTTCTTCAACGAGGCCAAGGCGCTGAGCCGACTGGAGCACCCCAGCATCGTCCAGGTGTCGGACTTCGGCAGTGCGGCCGATGGCACCGCGTACCTGGTCATGGAGTTCCTGCGCGGCGAGCCGCTGGGCCACCGCATCCGGGAGCGCGGGGCGCGGGGTGAGCGCATGCCGCTCGTGAGCGCCCTGGAGGTTGCGATTCAGGTTGCGGACGTGCTCCTCGTTGCGCATGCAGCAGGCATCGTCCACCGCGACATCAAGCCTGACAACCTGATGCTGATCCCTGATTCGGTCGCGCCAGGCGGGGAGCGGGTCAAGGTCCTCGACTTCGGAATCGCCAAGCTCACGCACCCGGATGACCGGGGCGCAGTCAGGACCGCGACGCAGGCCGTCATCGGCACGCCCAGCTACATGTCACCCGAGCAGTGCGCCGGTGCCGGAGGGGTCGACGAGAGGACGGATGTATACGCGCTGGGATGCGTCCTGTTCGAGATGCTGGCCGGGCGCCCGCCCTTCGTCGCGCAGGGAGGCGTCGAGATCATGGCGCTGCACCTGTTCCAGCCGCCACCTCCCCTGCAGAACTTCGCGCCTCAGGCTCCGCCGCCGCTTGTCGACTTCATTCACAAGCTGTTGATCAAAGACAAGGCGCAGCGCCCGACCATGACTCAGGCGGCCGAGGAGCTCCGAGAGATGCTCCTGCGCTTCTCCGATGCCAGGTCAGTGCTGGCTGAGCGATCCTCCATGGCCCTCGATCCGGGGGGGGCCCTGTCCGTCGGGAGCCCGCCATACGGAAGCACGCTCGGGCGATCGCTCGGGCAGTACGCGCGGCGACCGACTCGGCGCTCCGTACTCCTGGCATTTGGCGGAGTCGCTGTATTAGGAATCACCCTGCTCGCTGAGGTTCGAGGCCGGAGTTCCAACAGCACTCCGATGCTGGCAGCCTCCCCGCAGAATTCGTCTCGTCAGAGTTCTGAGGTTATCGCCAGTCCACCGGGCCGCGCGAAGCCGCGCTCGATTACCTGGCGTGTCGAGAGCGAGCCTGGCGGCTGCGCCGTCCTCGATGCCAACGGGCAGAGGCTCGGCATCACCCCTCTTGTCATCCAGCGCGAGGCGGAGCCGGGGGAGTCGCGGCTCCGCGTGCACAGCGATGGCTACGCGGACGTCACGCTCACGATGAGCCACGGGCGAGACGAGACGCAAAAGATCGTCCTGGTCCACCCGCAGGCCCCCGACGGCGGGCGGGGAGCTGCAAAGACACCAAGGGCACACAAGCCATCCCGAGATCTCAGGGAGCCTGATCGCTCAGGCTCCGTGCGGAAGCCGATCGGCTATGAGCGGGAGTAGGCCGGAGCGCCGGACAGAGTCACAGGCTCTGCTTCCAGCGCTCAGGCTGCCCGATCCTGAAGCTCGTGCAAGCCCGCCTGCGCGCGTGCTGCCTCGTGCGGATGCAGCCGAGACTTCTCATGTCTAAACCACAGGGACGACTAGGGGACAGTTCGCTCGCGCCGGCCGATGCGCACGGCTGCCTCGCCTGCCCGCACCCGGCCAGCGGGCCTGCAACAAGCGGCTCGCCGGACGTTCTGGTCAACGGACTCCCCGCGCTGCGCGTCGGAGACAGCGGCAGCCACGCGGCATGCTGCGGCCCCAACACCTGGACCGCAGTAGCGGGCAGCGCCTCGGTGCTGATCAACGGTCGACCTGCGCACCGCCAGGGGGATCAGACACAGCACTGCGGCGGAGTAGGCACGTTGCTCGTCGGCTCTGCCAACGTCCTGGTGGGCACGCAGGGCGGCGGTACGATTCCGCAGCGAGCCACGCCGGGGTCGTCCGCACCGGAAACCATTCCTGCGCCGCCGGCCTCGCCGATCGCGCGCGAGGCGCCGGCGGCCATCCCGACGCAGACTCGCGTCGCCCCCCCGGCTGCGCCGGACCCATCGCCAGCCGAAGACCCCGAGCCACCGCCGCGCACCTGGGTCTTGGTCGAGCTCCGTGATGACGACGAAAGCCCGGTCCCAGACGAGCCGTTCGTGCTGACCGCGGCAGACGGCAGCAAGCGACAGGGACGCACCGACCGCAGCGGACGCTGCCTGATCGAGGATCTGCCGCTCGGCCCGTGCAAGGTCGGATTATCTCGTCGCCAGGCCGAACGTTGGGTATATGCGCCAACCGCTGCGCAGCGTCAGGGCCCGCGCTGATCTGCGCCGGGCTCGGCGCCGCGCCCTTCTCGGCCGCCTGCACCGCGCCCGGCGCTCCCGTCACGATCAACCCGAGCAGCAGCCCGCAGGCAGCCGCGCTCCATGGCACCGGCCCGCACCGGCCTCCAACACGTAGGCTCACAAAACAACTGTAATTCGTAATGCAAAAGATGTCTTCACTGTTCGCGGCGAGTGATAATCGACGGTGGGATGCTGGGGCGAACCTCACCGTCGGAGTTCGCGGCGCTGCCGCTGGACACCCAGCTCGAGCGGCTGCGCGCGGCGCTCTCCGTCGAGGATCCGCGCCAGCTGCTCCTCCTGTGTGCCGGCCTGCGTGACTTCGCGCCGCTCGGGTTCCTGTGCGAGCGACTCTTCCTCGACGGCTTCTTCCGCGACCCCGCATCGCGCGAGTTCTTCGCCGGATTCCTCGTCGCGCAGTCCGAGATGGCGGTCCACCGCGTGCTGCGCGCCCTCGCCGACCGGCTCGCCGCCGCGCGCGGTCCCGAGGCCGCGGCCCGCGCCGACGCCGAGCCGCTGTGCGCCACGCTGCTGCTCTCGCTGGCGCGCGCGCCGCTCGATCGGCTGACGTCGATGTGCCTCATCGATCGCGCGCTCAAGCACCACTTCCCGCTCGAGCGCGATCGCGCCATCGACGCGCTCTGCGCCCGCGCCGCGGCGTGCCGACCGCGCGACCACAGCGCCGCGGCCACGTCGTCGCCGCTGGCCTTCTGCAGCGTGGTGCCGTAGCGGGTCGGCAGGTCTTCTTCGTCGCGCACCAGGCGCAGGCCGCCCGGATCGCTGGGATCGAGGGCGTCGCCCTCGACGTCGTGGTCGCTCACGCGCAGGCCGATCGCCTGGGCGACCCACGACGGCGGGCCGCTGGCCGTGCGCTGCGAGCTCTGCGGATCGAGCAGCTGCTTGGGGATCTCCTGGACGAAGCGGCTGACCGGGGCGATGCGCGCCTGGCCGCCGTACAGCCGCCGCGTCGACGCGCAGGTCAGCAGCAGGCGCTCGCGGGCGCGGGTCAGCGCCACATAGGCCAGCCGCCGCTCCTCGCACAGCCGCGCCTGCAGCTCCTCGTCGGACTCGATCATGCCCTGGCGCAGCGACGGGAACAGCCCGTCCTCCAGGCCGGTGACGACGACGACCTTGAACTCCAGGCCCTTGGCCGCGTGCGCGGTCAACAGCCGCACGCCGCGGGTCGGGCCGGCGCCGGCGACGGTGTGCGCATCGGGTAGCTCGTCGCCGCTCTGCAGCGCGACGCGCACAAGGTACGAGGCCAGCGTCAGCGGCTGGTTCTCGTCCTCGAGCATCAGCAGATCGGTCGCCATACCCTGGAGCGCGGCCGCGCCGGGCTGCTTGGCGTCAGCCTGGGCCTCGCGGATGCGCTCGCGCGACTCGCGCTCCTGCTCCTCGATCGAGCCGAGCAGCTCCTGCACGTTCTGGCGCCGCGACTCGTCCTCGGGATCCTCGGGGTCGAGCGCCAAGAGGTAGCCGGTCCGCTGCACCGCCTGCTTGGCCAGCTCGGCGATGCTGACGGTGCCGACCAGCGCGCGCAGATCCTGGACGAGCGACACGAACGCGCCCAGCTTCTTGCGCGGCCCCGACGACAGGAGCGTC
>ERZ650309.1471-NODE-1471-length-11034-cov-4.381456_pt1 | contig 11034 bp, 8 predicted proteins | sample MGYA00376245_ERZ650309 | MGnify/ENA primary metagenome ERZ650309 (study PRJEB26733, sample SAMN07839294) | wastewater metagenome | biome: urban; feature: wastewater treatment plant; material: waste water | place: USA: North Carolina | collected 2016-04-26 ...
CCTTAATCTCATTGACCGATAGGGAGCGCACCAGAAACTCCGCTTGCTACCGGTCGCGGTACTGACTTCTAATTCCGTTTCCCCTATACTCCGCTCACCCTTTTCATCAACAACCGTCCATTTCAACTGAAGGAGCCGCTATGTCTCGGTGCCAGCGTTGCTTTGGCGAACTGTCAGAATTCGCCGTCTTCTGTCCACACTGCTCTCAAGTCCACGAACCCGACTTGTCTTTGTTGCTAAATCAAACCGTCGGCGGACGGTACAAACTCTATCGCCGGTTGGGGCAGGGAGGACTTTCGACGGTTTTTGCCGCGACGGATTTGCAGACTGACAGCGTGGTCGTTGTAAAGGTGAGCGACCCGGCGCAACTGGTGAAGCGCGAACTGACATACGCCATTGACGCCGAAGCCGCGCGCAATTACTGGCAGGAAATGTTGGAACGCATGCGCCGCGAAGCCGAAGTGTTGGCGGACATTGACCATCCGAACATCGTTCGCTTTTTCGACACCGGAACGATTGGCGACGATTTGCGCTTTGTAGCCATGGAGTTTTTGCGCGGGCGAATGCTGCGCGAAGACCTGGACGCGCAAGGCAAGCTGGAAACCACCGAAGCGGCGAACATCGTGTTGCAGTTGTGCGATGCGCTGGGCGAGGTTCATGCGCTCGGCATTGTTCATCGAGACATCAATCCGCGGAACGTGATGCTTGGCGATGACGGAGGGAAGGAGGGACAGAGGGAAGGAGAGACAGAGAGACCTCACGATGGAAGGCTTCCCTCAATCCCTCAATCACTCAATCCCTCATTCTTCCAAGCGAAACTTATAGACTTCGGCATTGCCAAATTTCCTCAACCGACAGGCGCGCCGCCGTTTACACAGCATTCGGTGCTCAGCGGAACAGTTGCCTATGCTTCGCCAGAACAATGCCAGAGCCGTTCGGTTGATCAACGATCGGACATTTATTCCCTGGGCGTGATGCTGTATGAAATGCTGACGGGCGAACGTCCGTTCAAAGGGCGCACTCCGACGGAAATCGCCATCAATCACCTGCAAGCCGAACCGCGACCGCCGCGTCAGTTGAATTCGGAAATTCCTGCAAACCTGGAAAAAGTGATTTTGCGTGCGCTGGCCAAATCGCCGGAAGACCGTCAGCAAAGCATTCAGGAATTCGCGGACGACGTTCGATCTGCTGCGCGGCAAGTGGTAATTCCGTTGACGCCGGAAGCTTTGCCGGATGTTCTGTCAGAGGAAGAGATTGCCGCGATGAATCGTTTAGCGTTGATTCGCCGCCGTCGTCGCCGTGTTGCTGTGGCGGCGGCTGTTGTTTTGTTGGCGATGCTGGCGGGAGCGATTTGGGGAAGAAACTGGTTGGCTTCGCGCACGTTGCCCTTGCTGGCAGCAGTGCAATCTTCTCCAACGCCGACGCCTTCACCGGAAGGCGCAGTTGCCAGCGATTTGGATTCGCTGGAACTGGCGGCGCAACTTCCGGGATATTCCGCGTCTGGCGGCAGTGTGGCGAAAACTGCGACTCCACCTTCAGTTAGCCAACAACCTCAATCGTCTGGAACTCAGTCTGCTGCTTCAACTTCTGGCAACGCGAAGCCCAACAATTCAGCAAAATCATCGTCAGCTTCAATTGTTACACCGCCTGCCAATCAAGCGTCAAAATCTTCGCAACAGGTTCTACCAACGCCGCCTCCGGTAATCGCTGCCAATCGAACTCCGCAAACGACTCAAGCTCCTGTGCAAGCTGCGCCACCACCCAAGCAGCCCGAAATCACACAAGCTTCAAAACAAGCCGAAGATCGAAAAATCCGGCAGCGCGACGCGGACACTTCAGCGAAACCGGCGGAAGACAATTCCTACCACGAAATTCCAACGGCTCGGCGAGATCGAATTGCCTCCAACCGCGACCGCGACGAAGGAACGCTTCGCCGCGATTCAAGAGACGATGCCGATGGAAATGAAAGGGAAACCGCAAGCCGTCAGGATCCCGATCAGGTCGGTCCCAAGTTGATTCAGTGGAGCGGCCGGGTGAATGGCGAACGCGAAGTGCTGATTGATTTGCCGGGAACTCCGGGCACGCTGGAAATTCCGCGCGTGTATCGAAACCGCGTCGCCGTCATCGAACCGCCCAGCGCTTCGAATCGCTGGCGCAGCGTTCGGCTGCGAGTCTTCGGCGAAGGCGGCGTTTCTTTTGTGGTGCGTTGGTGGCCGATGAACCAGTTCACGAAAGTGGCTGAGCGGCGGTGATGCGTGAGCGATAGAGGGACGGAGAGATAGAGGGAAGGAGGGAAGGAGAGATAGAGAGGGAGCGGTGTGATTACCCTCAATCCCTCTGTCCCTCAATCTCTCAATCCCTCCGTCTTCATCTTCAGTTTGAGCGCCCGGCAGAGCCAATCGGATCGCCTGGCGGAGTCGGCAAGGGCCGCGAAGGACCACGAACGGCGTCGGGACGATTCAGGAAGCGTTCGATGTCTTCCTGCGCTGCTCGACGATGCGCATCGGCTCCGGGAGTTTTCAGCATCGCATTCAAACTTCTCAAGCCCGCCGAAGCTTCAGCGCGAACCAGCGGCGAAGCGCTTTCATCGCTCGCCAAGCCCATCAGCTTCTGAATGACGACGGTTTGCACGGTTTGCTGAATTGCTTTGTGCTGCGGTTTGGTCACTGGCGCGGATTTCCAGGTCGCGGCGATGATGGTGTCAACCACTTCTTTCAAATCCGGGTTGGCCGGATTTTCCGAATGGAACTGGATCAAGCGCGCGGCGCGGCTGGGATCCAGAATCGCTCCCAGCGAAATGTCCGTCGCGATGGCCGCCGCCGCCAGCGGATCAAACGCCGGATCGGTTCGGCGGCTGAAGTATTCCGATGTGCCGCCTTCAAACCCCGTGGCAATCGGCGGAATCAGGTCGAGAATGCTTTGCGGCAACGCCAGTTCTTCGACCTTGATCGTATCCAGAATGGCTTTCAAGGCTTCGCGCTGCTTGGCGGCGGAAACGACTTCGCGGAATTTTGACGGGCTGGAGCCGTTGGCAGTTTTCATGGAGTAGGTGAAATACAGCCCGCCGAGCGATTTTGCCGCCGCGATGGTTTGGTAGCGGTGATGCAAATACAACGGCAACAACTTGGCTTCGAGCGCAGACATTGGCTGGCCGACGTTGATGCTCTTCAACCCAAAATCCTTCAGTCCAATGCGGCGGACTTCCATTTCGTGGCGCAACGTAGCGATGGCGTCTGAACCGTTATCCCAAACGCTGGCTTGCGGGTGAGCGGTGCTGACGCCGCGCGCGTCGCCATCGTCAATGAACAACATTCCGTCGGCCAAACCTTTCTGAATGATCTTTTCCAGCTCGGCTTTTTCGTCCGTGCCGACAGGGAATTGCGCATAAGCAAACGTGACCGAGAATTTGTCGAACGGGCCGATGCCGACAGCATAAGCGTTCGACAAATCCAGCTTGCCATTTTTGATCTCAACCATCGGTGCGGGGTAGTCCATGACGGAGCCACGGTTGTAACTGGACGCCGCGAAGTTGTGGCTGAATCCAAGCGTGTGGCCGACTTCGTGTGCAGACAATTGGCGAATGCGCGCCAACGCCATCGCCGTCGAATCCGTCGCCGGGTCTGCCGAAGCCACCGTCAGGTAATCGGCGTCGGGCGCATCGGCGGCTTCACAGAAATTCTCAAACTCGTTTTGGCCGTTGGTCATGGCGACGTTGGCGGGAATCATTCCAGTGCCCAGCAACACGTCCTGGCGAATGCGCAAACTGCCGAGCGTGACGTTGCCTTTGATGATTTCGCCTGTGCGCGGATCGTTGACTTGCGAACCGTACGACCAGCCGCGCGTCGAACGATGCACCCAGTTGATCATGTTATAGCGAACATCCATCGGGTCGGCGTCTGCGGGCAGCACTTCAACGCGGAATGCGTTTTTGAATCCGGCGGCTTCAAACGCCTGCGCCCACCACGAAGCGCCTTCCACCAGCGCCGAGCGAATCGGTTCAGGCGCGCCGTTGTCTACGTAATACACGATCGGTTTGACGACTTCGCTGACGGCTGCGTTCGGGTCTTTTTTCTGCAAGCGATGACGGCGAATCCAGCGCTTTTCGACCGGCGTGTTATACGGCGAAGCGTAATCGTAAAACGTCAGATCGTTGGCGCTGACTCGCGGATCGTAATCGCGCGTTTGGTAATTCAAGTCAGGCAGTTCAACGAAGGAATGATGCTGGCGAACAGTGACGGCGGATGCTGTTGGCGTGACACTTTGCAGGAATCTGCCGGGTTCATCGCCGGTTAAAGTCACAACGGTTTCGATTTCGGTGTTTTTGGGAAAGCCTTTGGTGCGCGGCAGATAAAACGCGCTGCGCGATTCGTCGAAACGGTAATTGCCTTGCCGCATGCGTCGCAACGTTTCCGCGACACCCGTTGCGTCGCGCATAAACAAAGCGGTCGCATCCACCAAGACGCGATTGCCTTCGGCGGCTTCGACCTTGAATCCCCAAATGACCGAACGCGCGAACGAATCGGCGACGGCTCGGCGTTCGGCTTCGTCGTTTGACAGTGCGCGGTAACGATAATTGGGCTGAATCATCAACACCTTTTGTCCGACGCGTTCGAAGTAAACGACCTGCGAAGTTCCCAAGCGACCACGATCCAAGCCAATGTCGTTCGATCCGATTCCGGCGGGCAAGGAAGTTTGATAGAGCAGTTCAGTGTTGAAGCGCGAAATCTCCATCCACATTTTGCCCTGCGCCGCGTCCCAGTAAACCGGTACGTATCCGTCAATCTTTTGCAGATAGGCTGTTTTGGTGGCGATGGATGGCGTCTGGGCTACAACCGGCAGAGAACAGAATAAGAACAGCAAAATGACAGTCAGTCGTTGCATTGTTTTCTCTCGGAGTATGGAGTGCGGCGTGCGAGCGCCGCTTTCTCACTTTGTTTCTCAAGGGAAGAATCAAGGAATTCAGAGCGATTTACTGAGCAAAGCAATGGAAAAGCGGCGCTCGCACGCCGCACTCCAAAACTTCGCGTTCCGATTTGGCGACTTTGCGGCTTTACGTAAACCTGTTACTTCTTTTCGATTCGATACAGGTGAGTTCGTGTTCTCAGGAAAAATGCTTTGCCAGCAATCGCTGGTGAAGCCAGAAAGCCTTCGTCCAGATTGTTTTCCGCCACCTTTTCGAACGTCCTGCCGGGGTTGAGGACTGTCGTTTTGCCTTCTTCGCTGAACATCCAGATTTTGCCGTCGGCGTACACCGGCGACGCGGAATACTCGCCGCCGACGCGCTGTTGCCAGACGATTTCTCCGGTTTTAGCTTCGACGCAAGTGGCGATTCCGGTGTCGCCAATCATGTAAATCAGATCATCAATCAACAGGATCGAAGGTTTATTGGACGCTCCGCGTTTGACTCGCCACGCAACGTGCGAGTCTGTGAGTAAGCCGTTGCCTCCGGTACGGACGGCGTAAAGCTGGCCGTTGGAAAATCCCGTCGGATAAAAAATCATTCCGAAACCGAGCACGGGCCGCGTGCTTGCCGAATGTTGGCCGCGCTCTTCGACTCGCCAAAGTTCTTTGCCGGTGAATGGGTCGTAGCCGTAAGCCGCTTTTGCGCCCAGGCTGATCATCTCCCAGCGTCCGTTGATCTGTTCAACGTGCGGAGTCGAGAAGGCTTTGCGCAAATCGCCTTCGGCAGCGGGTTTGCCGTTTTTATCCAGGTCCTGAAAATCAATCGAGCGTTCCGTTCGCCAAATGGTTTTGCCTGTGCGTTTGTCCAAGGCGACGACAAATTGATGATCGCTGCCATCGAAATGCATCAGCAACATGTCGCGGAAAATGACGGGCGAAGAGCCGGAACCTCGAAAGTGATTGCATTCGAAATCGCGGCGCTCCCAAATGACTTTGAACGTCTTGGTGTCAATCGCGGCGGTTCCTGGCGAACCGAAGGTGATGTACACGCGGCCTTGTTCGATGACGGGCGTCGGCGAAGCGTACGTGTTGAACGGATGAGCGTATTGCGGTTGGGCGACGTCAAAGAGTTTGATGTCGCGGATCAGTTTTCCCGTGTCTTTGTCCAGGCAGAGTGCAAAAAGCTGTTTCCCGTCCTTGCTCGCACTTGTTAGCCAAACCTGCTTGCCGAAAATCACCGGCGAAGACCAGCCTCGGTCGTGAATCGGAGTTTTCCAAACGATGTTTTTGGTTTCACTCCATTCGGTCGGCAAATCTTTGGCGTCGGAATGGCCTGTGCCATCGGGGCCACGAAACTGCGGCCAGTTGTCGGCAGCCATCGTGATCATGCTGAAGGCCGCAAGCAATACGGGGATAAGCTTTTTCATTCTTGCCTCAAGGAGAAAAAATTTGGAGTGCTTCGCTCTCGGGCTAGCTTTGGTAGTCTTGTTCTTAACCAAGCTTTTGGTCAAGCAGTCAGACGTTGCAGTCCAACAGATTTCCAAAGCTGCGCCAAACGCGCAGCACTCCAAATGATGTCCGAACTTCGGGGATTACCCGAAAATGTCTTTGACCTTGCTGCCGAATTTGCGAGCCGCACTTTCCTGCTGCTTTTCTTCGATGGCGGCGAATTGTTCCAGCAGCTTTCGTTGTTCGCGGGTCAGGCGAGTGGGCGTGACGATGTTCGTGACGACGAACAAGTCGCCGCGTCCGTGACCTTGCAACGAAACGATGCCTTTGCCTTTCAGGCGAAAGATCGAACCGGTTTGCGTATATTCGGGAATCGTCAGCGGTTCTTCGCCATCCAGAGTCGGCACTTTGATTTCCGCTCCCAGCGCAGCCTGGCTGAAGGTAATGGAAACGGCCACATAAAGATTGTTGCCCTGTCGTTCGAAAACTTCGTGTTCCTTAACGTGGATGACGACGTACAGGTCGCCGCTTCCTCCACCGGCACGGCCCATTTCGCCTTCACCGGCCAAACGCAACCGCGCGCCAGTGTCTACGCCAGCTGGAATTTTGATTTCGATGTCGTGTTCGTTTTCAACGCGGCCTTGCCCAAAACAGGTTTTGCACTTGTTGGGAATCATGCGGCCAGTGCCCCTGCACTGATCGCAGGTGCGGCTGACGGAAAAAAATCCTTGCTGATAACGAATCTGGCCCGCGCCTCCGCAGGCATTGCAGGTCACTGGGGACGAACCGGCTGCGGCTCCAGTGCCATTGCACGTTTCGCAGTTTTCCAGCCGAGGAATATCAATCTTGGTTTTGTAGCCTGCGGCTGCCTGTTCGAGAGTGATTTCCAGATCGTAGCGAAGGTCGGAACCGCGTTGCGCGCCGCTTCGGCGATTGTTGCCGCCACGATTGGTTCCAAACAGGTCGCCGAAAATGTCGCCGAGAATGTCTTCGAAACCGCCAAAGTCCGCGTTCGACCACGGGGCCGACGCCGCTGAAGAACCGACTCCTGCGTGGCCATACTTATCGTACCGGGCGCGGTTGTCGGCGTTGGACAACACGCCATACGCTTCGTTCAATTCCTTGAACTTCTCTTCGGCTTCATGATTTCCCGGGTTTTTATCCGGATGATGTTGCATCGCCAGCTTGCGATAGGCGCTTTTCAATTCCTGATCGCTTGCAGTGCGGCTGACGCTTAAAACTTCGTAATAGTCTCGCTTGCTCAAATTTACTTACCTCAATATTCAGGGTGATTGGGTTCTCTTGGGGAAACAAGGTCAGTGAAACTGACGGGGTCGAGGTGACTGCTTTACCCTGCTTCATCATCAGGCGCTTCGGCCAGGGATTGTTCGAGTAACCGCGCGACATAATTGACGATGCCGATCATTCGCGCATATTCCATTCTGACAGGGCCGACGACGCCTATGCTGCCGACAATCTGGTTTTCGTACCCGTAATGAGACGTGATGACCGTGCAGCGGCTCAGGCCCGGCAGGCTGTTTTCAGCGCCGATACGGATTGTAATCGGTTGTTGCGGCGCGTTGCTTAAACACTCGGTCAGAATTTTGATCAGCCGGTTTTTTTCCTCAAAGACTCGCAACAAGTCGCGGATTTTTTCAATGTCAGTGAAGTCGGTTTTTGAAATGATGTTCGATGCGCCTTCGACAAATACATCTGACTGTCCTTGGCCCGGTTCGGTTAGCTCGCGATTGCAAATCATAATCGCGTTTTGCAGTAACCGGTCATACAACGCCCTTTCTTCGGAAAGCCGTTTCAGCAGTTCGGCTCGGATGGCCGACAAGCTCATTCCCGTGAAATTGGCGTTGACGTAATTGGCCGTGGTGTTCAGTTCATCCTGAGTCAGGTCTTCATCAATGTTGACGACTCTATCCTGCACGATTCCGGCGCGGGACACCGTGATGACCAGAATGCGGCCATCCCCCAAACGAACGAAATCAATGTGTTTGATGATTTCGTGGCTTAGGCTTGGAGAAAGGACAATTCCCACGTTTTCAGACAGTTGAGATAGCAACTGAGATGCGCGGGACATCACTTGATCGGATGAGCCGGAAACCTGGCCTCGCATGCCGGTCTGAATCGCTGTTTCATCGGATTCCGATAGTGAAGTTTGCTCAAGAATGTGATCCACAAAGAAACGATAACCTTTGTCGCTTGGAATGCGTCCGGCGGAAGTGTGAGGTTGTTCGACGTAACCAGCCTCTTCCAATTCAGACATGATGTTACGAACGGAAGCGGACGACAGACCTTCGGTGCTGAGTTGAGAAATCGCGCGCGACCCGACCGGCTCACCGGTGGCGATGTGCGTCTTTATCAACAAAGCCAACATCTCACTGCTTCGTTGATCCAGAATTTCCGAACCGAGTCTTATCATCTTGAATCACTATTTATGAAGAAAGCCGAAAGGAGCTCAACTCCTGAAAAACGAGATGGAAATTAGCATCGTGCCCAAAATAGTGTCAAGCCGGTTGCCTCGCTGGTTTTACCAATCCGGGAATTGTCGAAAGTTGAAGGCCTCATTGTCAGGAATTTTGACTGAAATAGGCTTTGGGAGATGTGGATCGGCACCCATCGCGGCAATCTCAGAGGCTTGGGGCATCTTTTTTTCACGCATCTTGCAAGGGCAGGGAGGTTGTACTAAGATTCGCAACCTAGTAATCAAGCTTCCAAATTGGTACCCCAACAACCGTTTTGCAAATCATTGCCGCATTCTTTGGTCTCCTGACCAGCCAGAGTGTGTAACGGGAGTAGAGCACCAGGCAAACAAAATAAGATTCGGCAAGAAAGGTTCGGATGAAAGCATACGCTCCAATACTGATCGTCTTCATCTTTGTGATGGGTTTTGCGGTGACGAACATCATCCTGACGCACCTGATAGGTAAGCGCAAAGATACCCGCGCCAAGTTGATGCCTTATGAGTGCGGCATGGACCCGGTGGGTTCGGCGCACCAACGGTTTTCGGTCAAGTTCTATCTGGTAGCGATGCTGTTCATTCTATTCGACATCGAAGCGATCTTTCTGGTGCCGTGGGCTGTCGTTTTCAGAAGCCTGATCACCAAACTTTCCCGCCCATTTGTGTTCTTCGAAATGATGATCTTTTTTGCGGTTCTGTTGGTTGGGTATTTGTATGTGTGGAAGAAGGGGCTGTTTGAGTGGAATCGCACTTAAGGATTCATCCCCTGAAATGTCAAATCCGAGATAAAGATTATGGGTCTTGAAACAAAAGTTGGCGAAATTCTGCCGGAAGTAATTACCACCAAGCTGGATGCGCTGGTGAATTGGGGACGCAAGTCTTCGATTTGGCCTGCGACATTTGGTCTGGCCTGTTGCGCGATTGAAATGATGGCGATGACCGATCCGCGCAATGACATTGCCCGATTTGGCGCTGAAGTGTTTCGCGCCACGCCGCGTCAGGCCGACGTGATGATCGTCGCCGGTCGCGTTTCGATCAAGATGGCTCCGGTGTTGCGGCGCATTTACGATCAAATGCCGGAACCGAAATGGGTCATTTCGATGGGAGTTTGCGCATCGGCAGGCGGAGTATTTAACAACTACGCCATCGTGCAAGGCGTGGACAAAGTCGTTCCCGTGGACATTTTTGTGCCCGGGTGTCCGCCGCGTCCGGAAGGTTTGATCTGGGCGATTATGAAGCTGCAGGAAAAGATTGAACGCGACAAAGTGTTCACAGAAGAGAAGGCTGCTTAACCAATGTCCGAATCCATCGAACAAACACAAACGCACTCCTCGCGGTATGCGGACGCTTCTCTAATCCGCACCAAGTTCGCAGACACAATCGAAGAGATTATCGAAGCCATTGGCGAAATCACGCTGGTTGCCAAGCGCGAAGGCTTGGTCGAGCTGATGACGTTTTTGCGCGACGAGCCAAGCCTGAAGTTCAACTACCTGAGCGACATCGGCGGAGTTGATCTGGGCGAATTCGCCAGTCCGCGGTTTGCCGTGGCCTATCAGCTTTACTCGCTGGACCACAATCATCGGCTGCGCGTGAAGGTTTTCCTGAACGAAGATGACGCGAATCTGCCTACCATGTGGAACATCTGGAAGGCGTCAAACTGGTTGGAGCGCGAAATTTACGACATGTTCGGGGTGAATTTTGAAGGGCATCCGGACCAGCGTCGCATTCTGATGCCTGCGGATTACGAAGGTCATCCGTTGCGAAAGGACTTTCCGATCAAAGGCTACTGACGAATGATGAGTTCGGGTTGAAAGCGGATTCCGCGATTCAGAAACATCCGAAATTGAAATATGCAAACCAGAGAAATTGTAGTTCCGACATCCTCAATATCCATGTTGCGCAAGCCAAACCCGCTGGCTGATACGCAAATGACGATTTCGATGGGTCCCCAGCATCCTTCGACGCACGGCGTGTTGCGTCTGGAGTTGGTGCTGGACGGCGAAACGGTCATCAAAGCCATTCCCGACATCGGCTACCTGCACACGGGCATGGAAAAGACGATGGAGAAGGAAAAGTGGCAGCAGGTGGTGACCATCACTTGCCGGATGGATTACCTGAATTCAATGGGTAACGATCTGGGCTATTGCCTGGCCGTCGAAAAGCTGATGGGCGTTGAAGTTCCGAGATCGGAAGAGCACACGTCTGAACTCCAG
>ERZ650309.1473-NODE-1473-length-11025-cov-3.731814_pt1 | contig 11025 bp, 11 predicted proteins | sample MGYA00376245_ERZ650309 | MGnify/ENA primary metagenome ERZ650309 (study PRJEB26733, sample SAMN07839294) | wastewater metagenome | biome: urban; feature: wastewater treatment plant; material: waste water | place: USA: North Carolina | collected 2016-04-26 ...
CGACTTTGACAAAGTATCCTACGCTAAGCGGCAAGATTTCCAAGATCAAGCCAATGAAATCGTTGAGGTCTTAAGCAGCAAAATGTACCTTGACATACAAGGATTGCTGCTTGATCGTGACAAATACATAGATCTCCTTCTCGAAGAGAGGGATTTTCTGTTAGAAAGATCAAACTGGTGAAAGGAAACGTATTCGATGTGAGAAGAGGATTGGACAGTATACCTTCCACATTACTCATGTAATGCAGCCAGACAAGACAGATACTTACGAGATCGAAATCGAGTTAGATACAAAGAACCTTGCCATTAAGGATGTAGAGTCTGTATTACGTCATCTAAAAACACTATATCGTATTACCTACAACACAGTCACCATCTCTTCAGAGTCATCTGTTGTCGGAAATCTCAATCGAGAACTTTACTATGAGAATCCAGATAAGATGTTATTTGACACTGATAATGTCACAATCGTCGAAAAACAAACAAAGACCAATGAAGTCGACTTTAACTTTAACAAACCTATCGATATGGATTTTGAGAGGTACATTAAGGTTATTAAGTCGAGAGACTATACAGTCTCATTGAAAGCTGATGGAGTTCATGGTTTCTTACTACATGATAAAACAGGTTGTCATGTTATCACTGGTCGATCTATGGTCAATACACTAACTCTTGATGGGGTCAATAAGACAACAGTTCTCGAGGGTGAGATGGTAACAATCAAAAATGTTAGTTTCTTCATTGCTTTTGACGTACTGAAACATGATGGGAACTACACTCTTGGAATGTCATACATAGACCGTCTAAAACTGTTGCGGAGTATTTGCGAGAAACTCTCGAAGACACTTCCTGTAGCAATGAAACAGGTCTTCTCGAGTCAGATCACTATTTCACTCGATAGAATGTTGAAGACAGAAAAGAAGAATCCTGATATCTACTATGCAGTCAAACCAGAAGTTGGAGTTGTCAACTATGTAATCAAACCGTTGGTTGACGCACCACTCTACGAGACTGATGGAGTTGTCTTTACAAGCAAGAAACCTTATCTGGCAACTCAGCAAAGCCAGAAACCAGCTAAGGAAGGTAAGAAGTCTGATACTAGAAACCAACATGTTCCAGTCTACAAATGGAAACCAATGGAACAACTCACGATTGATTTTCAAGTTGGCAACAATTATAATCTGCTTGTCCTTAATAAGGGAGAACTTGTCGTCTTTAATGGCTCAAACGAAGTTCCTATTCGAGCGGCCGTTCTCGAACGAGAGGATCAAGGTAAGATTTCAATCGGACAGATTGGTGAGTTTAGGCTGAATAAGGTCACTTCAGGAAACATCGCTTTCTTCAAGTTTGTTCGACCACGACAGGACAAAAAGTATCCAAACAGCTCTTTTGTAGCTCGTGATGTATGGACAGTTTTGCACAATCATGTTAGTTTGGACACTCTCATTGGAAATGATCTCAGCCTGATTCGCAAACATCACAACCAAGTTAAGAAAGAACACATTATGAAGTACGTCAAGCACGATGATGTCATTCTCGATCTTGGAGGTGGACGTGGTGGAGATCTTGAAAAGTACATCGAATCTGAAGCCCGTACTGTTGTCTTTATCGAACCAAACATTGATAATTTGAGAGAGTTGCAAAATCGTATCGAAGGTTTAAAAAGGAAATACAGAACTAACAGTTACACTTTCAAGAACACTACTTTCTATTGGTTGCAAGCTATGGGACAAGAGACTGCTAAAATTGATGACTTCATGAAAAAGTACAAACTTGTGGCTGATGTGGTCTCAATGTTCTTTTCTCTAACATTCTTTTACGAGTCTGAAAAAGACCTTGTTAATCTTGCCAGTACAATCAAAAAGTGCTCTCGTCCAGGTAGTCTTCTTATCGGTACTGTTATGGATGGAAACGCGACCAAAAGGTACATTGAGTCTGGTATGAAAGTTAACTACTTCCAGGTCAAACTAACGGGTAAGAAACAGTACACTGACCAGATTCTAATTCATCTTCCAAAGGATACTATTGTGGGTGATCAGATTGAAAACCTAGTTTACTTTGACTGGTTAGTTAAGAAGCTAAACACTCAATGTTATCAGTATCAAGTCTTTCCAGACTGGGATGATTTCTCCGAGTCAAACACTAACATCAACCATCTCTACTACTCTTTTGCTCTCAAAAACACTCCTTCATTCTCTCTCGAAGTTGGTGAGATGAAGTTAATCTCTGGTTCACTCTATCAACTCGGAACTGAGGGAACACTCACAGCTGCTCTTATGACTGCCATCTCAACAAGCTATCAGGAAAGTGACGATAAGGCGAGTTTCCTTGCCAACCTTCACCTTGACCTAGCAGACTATCTTAAGAAGGGAAAACGTTACTATAAGTACTTCTCAGGAGATGTTGAAAGTGATACGGAAAACATTATAAACTTAGGTCTCAACGAATCTCATCTAGCTTTTCTATCAGATCTCTATGGGCTTAATATCATCGTTCTAAACTGTCTCTATCGAATAGAAAGTATCAATGGAAAGACAGAAAACTGGAACGTTAATCACAAACTGACAGCTCTACTCTACCGTAACAATGATCACTATGACATTCTAGTACGTGTTCAAAAGAACGTTCCATGTGATGATCAGATAGAAAATATGATTAGACGTGTTCTCCCAACACACGACTTTAGGATCAACCAACTCCTTGAAGAAAAGACTCTTCAGTAGGATCCATATCACAAATATGGAAAATATTTGTCCTTAAAATGGTAGCTTACATTCTCATTGGAGTCTTATTTCTACTCTTGATTGCACAGTCAGTTTACACTTTCGTGACGCTGAGAGGTCTCAATAATGACGTTCTCAATTTGTATATCATGATAGCAGATATAAATAAAAAAGCGTTGGTTAAACGACAGATTAATGGTATGAGAAGATTAAACCTATACTCTGAATTGCCTGAATAAACCCAAAAATGAAAGTTTGTTACTCCCGTTGACATATCAACGAATCATGTCGTGTCAAGTGCTTCTGAGTCATCTTCATCCTGATACCAGTGTTAACGACCTTGAAAAGGAGTTTGGTCAGTTTGGGAAGATTAACGACATTCAACTCACATGGACTGGGGCTACTATCGAATACGTAGATGAAAGCTCAGTTGCAAATGCTGTAAGTGTACCACACAACGTTCTCGGACAGAAGATTTCAGTCGAACCTCGACTTGTCAAGGAAGCTTATAGTTCTGGAGAACTCAAGACCTGTATGAAGGCTGCAGAGAAGTTTCCGCAGTATATCGGACTGATTCAACGGTATCTGGCTCATGATGCTGGAGACGGACTTATGGTACTTTACCTTCTCGTCAAGAAGTATGGTTTGTCTGAACAAGCTCGCCAAGAGATCATTGGAATGTCTGCAGCAGCTCGCGACTCTGCTGGAATCTACCCAGGATTTCTCTGGGAAAAGTACGAAAAGACCAATTTCTTGTAGGTCAAAACAGGTCTCGGAGCGAAAATGAAAACATACAACATCCATTTGAGAAATGGATTCTCTATGGCGCGAGGACTGGAGTGAGTCTCACAAATTTGATCGTCTGATTAAGAAAGGTGATATTGTAGCTTTGGACAAACTTATAACTGGAGATTCTGATATGGACGTATTTTATGGCTGTATTAATCTTGCCGTCAAATATGGTAATTTTGAGGTTGTGAAGTGGTTTCACGAGCAAGATATGAAAGGTCGTTTCATCGTCATCCAACAAGATTGGAAGGATCTTCCAAACTATATGTTTGCTCCTAATCATATGGGGAAACTACGAGTTTGTACGTCATGGGCACTTCGACGAGCATTTGATAACAATAATGTTGACATGATGCGTTGGCTTGTAACAAACCGTCCAGAATGTAATCCGTCAACTGACTTCGATTCTCTAGTTGAATTCATTGAACCATTTGTTGAGAAACTGAAACGTGGTTGGACGAGCGAAGTAGACTACGAAGGAACTCAAGATAACATTGAAGAACTACTTGAAGTTTGTATCTTCTCGAACAAAGTATCTACAATCATTACTAATTCGATGCGTCCACTTATCTATACAGCTCATGCAAAAATGTTCCTCGAGAAGTCAAGTCGTATTCTGAAGGCTAAGCTTAGACGTGAGGATAAACTATACAAGTTGAGAGAATCTATTTTGGAACTTGATTCTGATGCAAATATCCCAGCTAAACTTGGAGAAAAGGCTTTGACAGCCATGTATAACCAGCTGAAAGCTACTCAACAAGACTCACTAAGTAAGCGAGTTCGTGTCGAGTGAAATTGAGTTCAAGTATAAATCAATACTTGACATGACAGATCTGTCTGAGCTACCTCAGTGTGTCGATTCGTCTAACTCAAATCAGTCATATCGAGCTAAGAAGGTTCGACCGATTCGAGTACAAGCTCCAGTTGTCTACCACAACATCTGTCCTAAGTGTAAGACGTGGTCTTATCCACCAGGAAAGAAGTTTAACACGAAACTTGTGCCCTGATTGTATGTACAAGAAGACTTGTAATTTGTGTCACAAGTCTTACTCTAGTCAGTACGAGTTCAGTAGTGTCTGTAACGAGTGCAATGACATTCGTGATTACATCCAGAACCCATCTCGTACAAAGACATCCCCACCAGTTTATCCGAACTTGGAGTTGGTTGTTATTTATGAGGTGACTAAGAAGAGTCACTGTGGCTGGTGTTCTGACCCTGGCAATGGCGATACCGAGACTCTTTACGAGACTCATGTATATCCACTTTTGAAGCTCTTTAAGAAGAGCGATATTGATATCGATGACAAGTCAGTAACTAACTGGTCTCTCATCAAGAAGTATTACAAGCCTGACGATGTGACGAACTGTTCTCGTTGTGGTACTCTCTACAGTGTAGAGAAGGCTTTTGTAGTGGATAACCGGATTGTTAACCAGCTGGATGACTAAGATATAACTTGTTATATCTTCTATTGGAATAAGCTCATATTAGAGAATATAGAATTCACCATCATATCTGATGTTAATTCCGGCAAGGAAATCAGTACAATCTATGCGATTTATATCTTCATCACAAGTTGTTTGTTGGAAATTTGGATCGTATAGTTCGACCATTTTATATTCTCTATATTTAATAAGTAGAATCACAGATATAAATGGAGTTTATATCTGCTCGAGTTCTTGAGTATGTATCATCTGATGCTAAGAAACTCATCAAGTTCCTATTAGAAAACTGGTATCGTCCAGCACTTGGACATCACAGTATCAAAATTGAAGATGCTTTCATTAAACGAAGATGTCTTGACTGGTCATTTTTAAACTTGCATCTTAACTACCAAATACGTCCTGGAGTAGTCAAACTTACAGAATATACCAGAAAAGGGTCTTTAACATCTTTGCTTTCAAAGTGGGCTGGTGTTACAAGTTTCGGTTATAACCCCAAACAGAATGACGTTATTCCAATTCCTAAACCTATCAAAGATGTTAGACCATTCAGTTCTAATTACATTCTACTAGTAGATACACAAGAACCTTATACAGTAGATAAACATAGTTTAGGAGACTATATAGCATACTTAAGTTATGGTAAGTCAGAAGTATCATTTAATGATGAGAAGTATCCACTTGAAGATGGTGAACTTCTTATTAGTTCGTATCAGTCGTTACATTCAAGAACACAGGTCACTGGTAAAGTGATCATCTTTTCAAACTATCGTTTCTTTTACCCATATGACTATCAAAATGGTCTTATTGCTGAAACTATTTAAGAGTACACTGACATACAAATGGGCGAGTTTCTAAATAGATTCGGTGAGTTCTGTGCTGCTCTAACTTGTATTCCAGGTACAGAAGAAATGGAAGGGTTACAAGAGTACGACGCAGCAGTTACACTATCAATTAAACTTGATAAACCTACAGCTGCTAACCGTCATCGAGCTGCCCTTAAGACTTTTCTTGTCGAAAATAAAGATATTCTCTATGGAGCTCCACTTCGTTCTGATATGAAGATCCGTGGTCATATTAAGTTACTCACTGGGAAAGCTTGTATTGATATGGGAAAAATCTGGGAGCTTATCTGTCAAATTGAAGACCCTCGGGTTAAGTCAGATTTTGTACAATGGTTATACGGAGTTTTGGAAAAGTCAGATCTCCTGCCGGGTATGGACTTTGATAAGAAACGAGAAGAAATTATCTCTGTATTCGGAGAAGGAACTCCTGTTCTTGAAGAAACATCAGATACTGTAGCTGAATCATCAGAAGATCCGATTGAGAAAGCTTTTAGTGGGAATACTGCCGAAGATCAATTTATTAGAAGTCTTATGGGTCAGATGAAGTCAAAAACAGCTGGTAAGAACCCAGCTGCCGCTATGAAGCAATTTATGAATCCAGCTAACCTTGCTCAACTTCTTTCACTGGCAAATGGTCGAAAGAAAGGAATTAAGATTCGCAACCTTATCAAACGTCTAGCTGAAGTAGTTCCTGAAGATGCTGAGATCTAACTTTCTAACTTACAAGTTACTCATTTCAGTGAAATGAGTCTAGTTTCACTTCCTAGTGAGATTATAACTAAGATATGTCTATCAGGTTTAGAACCTCAAGATGTACTCTCATTAGCTCTAACTTCTAAGTCTCTCGCTGAAGCAATTCATAATGAACAAGAGTATAATCGAGGTCCTTTATATGCGATACAGAAGTGTAACTTTGATGCTATCAATTACTATCTAGAAAAAGAAATCTCTACTTTAGATGAGCTAATACTTCACTGTTTAGTAATAGACTCTTTAGAAAGTCTACTATATCTTCTTAGTCGATATGATCTACCAGTGACATACCAAATTATGAATCGGGAACTTATCTATCACTGTTTAGCAGAGAAATGTTTCAATCATATTTTGGAAGGTCTACTTTTGAGTCAAGTTGAGCTCAAAAATAACTACCCTAATCTTGGACAACATGTTGTTACTCTTGGAAACTATAGATGTATACTATCATTACTTCGAACAAACCAATATGACATTTCTGCTAAATCTATGCAATATCCGGTTGATTCTTCAGAAGAAGTCTTGGAAGACTATTATCAAATCCTTGAAATTCTGACAGAAAAGATGACTTCAGTTCAATATATAAAATTCATTAACGATTTCTTTCTTACTTGTAATAGTGGCCAGGCTTTGAGTGAAGATGAATGGTCGCGTGACTCTCAGATGGCTTACTTTATCAAACGGATTGTAAAAAACCATTGCAATTTGTTTTATCAATTTATTGAAATTCATTACTTTGAGAGTTATCGAGCTATTATAAACAAATTCGATATTCGAAAGGATATACACGATAATAGGGTTACCATCTTGAACAAACTCTTCTTATATTCGGTAGATGACTTAGAGAGACTTTATGAATACCATATAGAAGCATATGGAGAATCATTATCTCACATTTTTACCAATATATCGTTTGTTAATTCTAGAGAGTTTCCAACTCATCTAAGAGAAAAACCACACTATTATAGCATTCCAGAGTTCTTCACTACAATGGTACAACTTTGTACTAATTCTAATATATTGGAATACAAGAATATATATCGCTACAATGGTAAACATATGGTTATGGCTAATCAAAACTCATATTATTATCTCGAAACTGCATTTGAAACTGATCTCACTCCAGATGAAATAGGGTACCTAAATGGATTTAGTGATATGCAGGGCGATCTTTTCTTGACGCGTCTAGAAGGTGGTACAAAAATTCATCGTTTCGATAACCGTCTAACTTTCGATAACCGTCTAACTTTCGATAATGAACCTCCTGATGTTTCAATTAGCTACCATATCTCTGAGCCAATTGACGACATTGGCGAAAACTATCTATCATCTTCATAGGTTACTATTGTCCATTCGATCATATCATGAGAATCTCGGTCGATCTAGACTTTTTCGACATTTTTCTATTACGTATATAAAATGTTTCGCATGATAGGGAAAGGTACTTACGGTTGTGTTTACAAACCTTCGCTGAGCTGCAGTGATGGAACTTACACTAGTCAAGAAAATCACGTTTCTAAGCTCATGCCGTCAAAGTTCGCCAGTGCAGAACATAAGTTGCAGAGTCGAGTCGATGACATTGACCCAAATAGCATATTCCACTATCCTATAATCAAAACATGTGTACCCGATTACATTCCTAAGAAATGTTCCGAGTGCGAACCTGGAGACGCAAGATGTCTCGAAACGTGTTGTGACACGCGAGCTGGGTTAAAAGATCTTCATATGCTAGTCTACGAAGACGGCGGTAAACCCTTGATCGAAGCCCTAAAAGATCCATCATTGAATATGGATATGTTGTATAAAGGTTTGTGGAGATTATTCTTTGGTTTATATGTTATCCATAACAATGATTTATACCATTTAGACATTAAGAGTGATAACGTACTTGTACAGATTACTCCAGATGAATATACGATAAAGTACATAGATTTCGGAATTATGAAGACTTCAGAAGAAGTCTTGAAAACTACACTAACTTTGAACAGGTACAGGCGAATCAACCGTCCGAAATTGTTGCTATACATGAAATTATGACTCATATATCAACTATAGGACAAAAGATCACAAAAAACTATATAACTTTATTATCATGGTATAAGAAAAATCAACCTGGCGTGTTTGAAGAATCAAATCCGTCAGATATAATCAAAAGCTTGATCGCAAAATCTCCAATTCTACGTAAGATTTATACGCGAGTAGACGTATATTCATTAGGTTTGCTAATCAAAAGAATCATTAGTCTGAGACAGGAAAAAACCGATACAGATCAGCTATTCATAGAGTTAGCTAGAAAGATGTCTGATCCAGATATCACAAGACGAATCGGTCCGTACAAGGCTTTCATCGGATATATCGAACTGATGAAGAAGGTGTATAACATTAATTTGACAGATAGACTCGAGGAAGCTAATAGGCTAATCCCTACAGAACGTCTATCCAGACCGCGCGTTAAAGTACCACACCAATGACCGGAGAAGACTCCAATATATTTCTGACTGAGAAATATAAAAGTCGATAATTAAAAATGATCAAGTTCACAGTAGCTATTCTTTTGATTTTGGTAGGTATGTCATCGTTCTTAGCTATGTCAATCATTGTCTGTCGTATGAAGCTTGGAGAGGCTAAGAAAGATATGTCTCAACAAGACACTGATAATCATAGAAACGCAGCAATCTCATCAGGTGTAATTGGCGGAGCTATGGTACTAGCTGGTTTAGTGATACTTTTTGTATGAGGGCTAGGAAGGGCTATAGGAGGCTAGGAAGGGCTATAGGAGGCTAGGAAGGGCTATAGGAGGCTATAGAAGCCTGAAAAGGTCTAAAATGAAGATTCAGACTGATAGGAGATCCTTCGCGTTATGCAGGAGTAGAGTAAGGCGGTGAGTAAGGTGGAGTAGAAGTAGGCAAACGATAAATATAGCCTCATTGAGGCTATATCACCCAATCTGTCTCGAATCTAGGAAGCATAACTGAATTTATTGCGTGATTGGGAGTATATTACTTCTATCACTCCTACAGATCTACGGTATGACGGATCCTGCTTTTGAAGTTCTGGCATCCATTTTTCCCAATGGATGGGAGTATACGGAAGACCACAAAGGTCTTGTGGTTACACGGGCTTCATTTGAGTCTTTAGATGGTAGTGTTGTAATCGACCAGTCTTTTCCATCAAAGTATGGTTTTAACGTAACAGTTAAGGAGTTCCTCAACCTAACTCATGAGGAATTTTACACGATTCGATGGAATGTGATTGTTATGATTGTTGAGACAGGTACTTACAAACATACCCTCATGAACTCGAAACTGTTCACATTGGCCATAAGTAACAGCGGATTTCCTTATGTTGATGATGATGAAGATGAAGACTACGAACCTTCAGAGTCAGTTGATAGCAGTTCAGATGAGAGTGAAAGCGATGAAGAAAGTAGTGATGAAGATGAAAGTGTCAATGATAGTGATGAAGAAAGTGTCTATGATAGTGATAGCATGGAGCTGTAACAATCGAATCTACTGGTGGCAAATCCACCAGTTTTTCGTAGGAAATAAAGAAAATATGGACTTAGTGATCTATTATAGATCACAAACTGAAAATAACTCGAAATTGAGACCAAAACATGCTAATTGAAGCACCAATTACCCTCATGTCTCTCTCGGAAGCCCAGATTCGCCGATGTATGGAGATTGCTGGTTGCAATCGCATCTCCGGCGAAGCAATGGCAGCTGCTATTGCCTTTGTTCTTGGTTGGAAGAAGGGCATTCACGAGATTGTACGTCACGCGACTATTTTGATGGAGCATGCTCGTCGTACCACTCTTCAACTCGGTGATGTTACGCGAGCATTTGAAGATGTGACGGGTGAGAAGATCTACTATGCAGGTGAGCCAGATAAGTATGTTTCTCGCGAGGCTGTGCGTGCTAAGGCTGATAAGAAGAAAGTCGAGAATGGTGAGGAAGTTCATCATCGCAAGTTCTCCCGTCAAGTGACTGCACAACGGAATATCAAGTATGCACAGAAGAACTCAGAACAATCTGTCTTTCCTCATGCATCTATCCATCGTTTGATGGTAACCATCGCTCAAGAGTACCATTCAGATGTGCGTATTGGCAAGGAAGCTGTCTTTTACATGCAGGAAGTTGTCCAAAGTCGTTTTATTAACTTCTTTGGCGCATGTTCATTGTCAGCATACACTAACGATCGATTGACCATCACGATGAAGGATGTTGATCTTGTTACTCGTTTGCTCACCGGTAACTATGTGAGCACTAATGGATGTTCAGGTCGCGCAATGTTCCTTCCCGACGATGAAACAGAGGATGAGAACTATGATGAGAACTATGATGAAGACGATGCTGAAGACGATGAGGAGGCTGAAGAAGATGAGGAGGCTGAAGAAGAAGACGATGCTGAAGACGACGCTGAAGACGATGCTGAAGACGACGCTGAAGACGATGCTGAAGACGACGCTGAAGACG
>ERZ650309.1474-NODE-1474-length-11019-cov-4.821507_pt1 | contig 11019 bp, 10 predicted proteins | sample MGYA00376245_ERZ650309 | MGnify/ENA primary metagenome ERZ650309 (study PRJEB26733, sample SAMN07839294) | wastewater metagenome | biome: urban; feature: wastewater treatment plant; material: waste water | place: USA: North Carolina | collected 2016-04-26 ...
AGTTTGTCTTTCAGTGCCGGGGGTAGCGGACCGTCGGTCGCCACAAAGCAGGCACACCCGGCAGACTCGAACTTGGCCACATCACCGCTATCCGGCAGCAAAACGGCCACGCGCGCGGCCGGCCGTGCGGCGGGCTCGGCCACCACGGCGACGGCCCGCGCTACCTGGTGGGGGGGCTGCCGGAGGAGGGGCGAATCGTCACCGACGCAGGCGGGGGACTGTCACGCGTCATGGACATTCCCCAGGTCCCGTTGCTCAACTGGGTCCACGGTACGTCGGCGAGTGACATCTTCGTGGTGGGCGACGCCGGCACGGTGCTCCACTTCGATGGCAGCGCGTGGACGCTACAGCCCACGCCCACCACGGAGGCGCTCTGGGGGGTCTGGGGAGCCGCGCCCGACGACGTCTGGGCCGTGGGCGAGGGCGGCACGCTGCTGCACTATACCGATGGGAAGTGGGCGCCGCGGGACAGCGGCACCGCCTTGGACCTGCGCGCGATCGGACCGAGCCTCGGGGGTGAGGTGACCTTCGCGGGCCAGGGCGGCACGATCCTGAGCTCGCTGCCGCCCATGCAGTAGGCGGCGGACGGCGGGGTGTGCGGGAGGGAGCCCGCCTGCCGCCAGGCGGGGCGCGAGAGCGCGGGGGAAGCTGGCGGGGAGCGGGGCCGGGCGAGGCGGCCCCGCTCGGGGAGCGGGCGGCGGGGGAGGCGGTCCCGAGGTCGCTCAGCGCGGCTCTCCGGACAGCGGCTCCAGCGGACGCTGCGCGGCCTGCTCGAGCAACAGCCGCGTCTCGGCGCGCCGCATCCGCCGCTCGGTCGAGATGGCGTAGAAGCGCTCGCACAGACCCGCGAACTCGCCGACCTGCACCGCCTTGGCGACGCCCTCGGTCTCGCTGGACAGCGCGGCGCGCACCGGGAACAGGCCGTGGCCGGTGCTGCCGAACATGCCGAGCGTGGTGGCGTCGTCGAACTCGCCGACCATCTCGACGTGCAGGTCGCGCTCCGCGAACCAGTGATCGAGGATCTGGCGCAGCTTCGACAGCCGCGCCGGCAGGAGCAGCGGCGCCCCTTCGAGCGACGCGGGGAACCCGGGGCCGTACTTCTGCGCCAGGCTGGCGGTGCCGTACAAAAGGATCTCCGTTTCCCACAGGACGTTGCAGTAAAGGTGCACCGGGAACCCCTGCGGCGGCGGCTGATCCGAGAGGATGACGTGGAGGCGCCCGGCGGCCATCTCTTCGAGCAGCGGCTCCAGGCGATCCTGGCGGACGCACAGCGGCGCGCGCACCGGCAGCCGCAGCGCCGGCTCGACGAAGCGGTACGCCACGGTCTTGGGCACCGCGTCCACGATTCCCAGGCGCAGCGCCACACGCTGCGACGCGGCGCGCCCGGCCGCCATCTCGACCAGCTCGTTCCCGACCCGGAAGATCTCGTCCGCGTACGCCAGCACGTCGCGGCCCAGGACGGTCAGCGTGAGCGCCCGCCCGCTGCGCAGGAACAGATCCCCTCCGAGGAAGCTCTCGAGCGCGCGGATCTGCGTGCTCAGGGTCGAGTGCGAGAGCCTCAGCTGGTCGGCGGCGCGGGAGAGACTTCCCTCGCGCGCGACGCGCCAGAAGTAATAGAGGTGATGATAATTCATCCAGTCTGCGTTGTGCATGGAGCCCCCTGCGAGCGACGCACAGACAAGCTCACGCCACGCGATCGTGCAGGCTGGACCGGGCCGCCCCAATGCAGCGGCGAGGGCCAGGCGCGACACAGATCGCGCGAATAGGGCGCTATCTGGTCAGTGTTCTTGCTGACGCCGCTCGGAAATGAAGTACGTGAGCGCGCCCTAGCGGGTGGTAACCGAAAAATGGCGGGCGTTGTCGCTAGTGTACCTGTCGGTCAAGCGCGCTGGTTCACTCTTGAATTCTGCGTCTGCACAAAGGACGCCCGAGAGGGCGGAGGCGTTCCGTAGGGCACGCAGCAAGGCGGTGAACAGCTCCCATTCCGGGCCGGATTCCGAGTCCGAATTGCGCGACAGAGTCGGTCGGCAGACAGCCAGGTGCATGAGCGAGGCCTCTCTTGGTTCCTGTCTGGCTTTGACCCATGAGGCGCGAGATTGGGCAACGCCATCTGCCGATCTCAGAGCCGTGGTGCGCACTTGGCGAGGACGAGCGTCCCGGGATCGGTAGGAACACGGAGAGGAGCGGACTCTGTCTGTTGCGCGGAGTGTTGTAAGAGTGAACAAGGAGCCCCAAGCGCAAACCGCGCAGAAGCCGGATTCCGAAAAAGGAGCAGCGACGGAAGCGGGCTCCCAGAGTCCGGACTCCCTTGCAACAGCGGGCGGAGCCGCGCGCTGCGGCGGATCTTGACGCGGAGCGTTGGAGCGTGGGAGCCCGGCGGATCGCGGGCCGCGCTCGCCGATTTGGGAGGAGTCAGGCCGCGGCCGGCGCGGTCGGCAGCGCGTTACGTGGCGGGTACGGCGCCCCGATCGCCCCGCGCCGCTGCAGGAGCGCGGTGAGGCCGAGCAGGAGCGCCGCAGCGACGAGCTTGACCGCGAGCTTGGCCGTGGCCTCGGGCTCCGTGCTCGCGCGGTACAGCGCGATCGCCACGACGGTGTGCAGCGAGACGTACAGCACCGCGATCAGCGCCAGCACGCCGTCGAGGCGGGCGCGCACCGGCGGCTGCGAGCGCATTCGCGCGGAGGCCATGGCGGAGGCCACAACGATCAGGGCGGACAGCACGAACAGCCCGCCGACGATCGCGCCGTCCGAGACGCCGAGCGACTTGAGCCCGTGATACGGCAAGAAGGCGAGCACGCCGAGCACCAGCGTGAGCACCCCGACCAGGATCGACAAGAGCAGCAGCCGCAGCGGGCGCAGGAGGCCCGCGGCGACCGCGCGCGCGCGCAGCGAGCGGACCACGAACGCCAGGCTGCCGCCGAACGCCAGGTGCCAGTAGTAGCTCGTCACCGGCACGCCGTGCCAGCGGTATACGAGGTTCGGATCCTTGGCCGACCAGACCCACCAGCCCGCGTCCGGGCCGCTGATGTCATACGGCAGGTCCATCACCACGATGATCAGCCCGACCAGGAACGGCTCGGCGAAGCGGCGCGGCTGCAAGAGCGCCGCCAGCTGGATCGCCGTGTAGATGAACACCGGGTACAGCACCGCGATGTAGAGCGGCAGCCGGCGGTGGTACAGCATCACCGTGAACTGCCCGTGCGTGAAGTTGTCGAGGAAGTTATACGACAGGATCTCGATCATCAGGCCGTAGGCGAGCGTGCTCGCCCAGATGAACAGCGGGCCGAGATCGCCGCGGCGGCGGGCGCGCAGCGCGTGCCAGAGCGTCAGCGCCGCGCAGACCAGGAAGGTGAGCTCCAGCCCCAGGCTCGCGGGGGCTCGGGACAGCGGGGTGTAGAGCGTCAGCAGCTCGCTGCGCAGCACGGTCTCGCTAGGCGACATGGTCCTCCTCGATCTTGAGCGTGGTCTCGTCGGGGAAAAGCTCCGGCTCCGGGCGGCGCGCGGGCACGCTCGGCGCGAGCGACACGGGCGGCGGGTCGCTCGGCTCGGACGGTCCGGGGTCGCGGCGGTAGTCGAAGTAGTCGGTGTCGCGACCGGCTCCGGCCAGCGCCGCGCCGCGGCCGCCGAAGACCTCGACGCCGTAGCGCCGCCCGTGCCGCCGCAGCGTCCCGAACAGCCGGTCCCAGAGCATGAGGTTCTGACCGTAGTTCACGTGGAAGCAGAGGTGGTGATCATCGTGGAAGCGCGTCGCCGGCTGCCACGGCAGGACCGAGGACAGCCGCACCCCCGAGTGCTGCAGCAGCGCGACGTAGTTCGAGTAGACCAGCGTCGCGATCACCACGGCCGCGTGCACCGGCAGGAAGAACAGCGGCACCAGCGCCACCGCCTCGAAGGTCAGAAACTCGACCGGGTGCATCGAGTAGGCGGTGAACGGCGTGGGCGTGGTGTTGCGGTGGTGGAAGCGGTGGATGGCGCGGAACAGGCGCGGCCGGTGGTACATCCGGTGCGCCGCGTATAAGAAGAAGTCGACGCCGAAGAAGTAGACCAGCGCGTACAGCACGGTCGGGAGCGGGCCGTGCTCGGACACCGAGAAGGCCACCGCGGTGTGGCCGCGCACCGCCAGGTACGCGCAGGAGCCCGAGAGCAGCGAGCCGATGGTCAGGTTGAACAGGCCGAGGCGCAGGTCGTAGCTGCGCATGCGCTCGGTCGGCCAGCGCCGCGGCTGGCACTTCCACGCCTCCGGCTGCGCGCGCCGCTGCAGGTAGTAGCGCCGGTACAGGAAGCCGCCGATCGACAGGTACAGGCTCAGCCCGACGACCAGCGAGCTTGTGGCGAAGCGCAGCAAGAGGGCCGGGTCCTGCGGCCGCAGCCAGTCGAGCCAGAGCGGCAGCGTGAGCCCCGAAGTCGAGGAGCCCAAAGGCCAGAGCACGGCGAGCGTGGCGCACAGCGTCTTCCCGAGCATGCGGACCTCCGAATTTTCAATTCGTTTACATTTGTCAGTGACATCGGTCAATGACATATGTCACTGATCTTTGTCAGCAAATCGGCCCGCCCACCGAACGCCGAGCGCCCGCGCCGGCGCCCTCCGTCGACGAACTGGCCAGCGGCGGGCCGCTTTCCGAAGACCCAGGCAGAGCCGAAGGAGGAGGACCCCATGAACCCGCGCTTCCCTTTCTCTCCCTACCCGAGCGGCTGGTTCGCGATCGCGCGCTCCATGGACCTCTCGCCCAAGGCGGTGCTGCCGCTGCGCTGGTTCGGGCAGGACATGGTGCTGTTCCGGACCGAGGACGGGCAGGCGCGCCTCGCCGAGGCGTTCTGCCCGCACCTGGGCGCGCACCTCGGGCACGGCGGCACGGTGCAGGGGCAGTCGCTGCGCTGCCCCTTCCACGGCTGGTGCTTCGACGGCGAGAGCGGGCGCTGCACCGAGATCCCGTTCGCGCGCAAGATCCCGCCGCGGGCGCGCATCGCGACCTGGCCGGTGCGCGAGGTCGACGGCATGGTGCTGGTCTACAGGGACGGGCGTGACAGCGGCCTCGCGAGTCTGGCGCCGAGCGGCCCGTCGCCGAGCTGGGAGATCCCATCGGTGCAGAGCGACGAGTGGACCGGGGCCACGTACTTCTCGTGGAAGCTGCGCACCTGCTGCCAGGAGGTCCTGGAGAACACCGTGGACGCCGCGCACCTGCCGACGGTGCACGCGGCGAGCCGGCCCGCCCGCTACGTGCCCCCCGAATCGGTCGATCCCGCGGGCGCCGCGGCCACGGACGGGCCGACGCTGCGCCACGCGCTGCAGATCCAGTGGGACGGCGCGTACATCGGCGCGCCGGGCACCGAGCTCGATGTCGAGCTGTCGATCCGCTGCCACGGCCTGGGCATCATCTTCGTCGACACGTTCGTCGCGGCCATGGGCATGCGCGCGCGCCAGCGGCTGTACATAACGCCCATCGACGAGGAGCACGTGCAGCTCACCGCGGCCCTGCACGTGCGCCGGCTGGAGTCGCCCGAGGCCACGCAGCTCGTCGAGAAGATGTGGAGCGACGCGTTCCAGGCGGACTTCGTCAAGGACTTCCCGATCTGGGAGAACAAGGCCTACAAGGCGCAGCCGCTGCTCTCGGAGGCCGACGGGCCGGTGGCGCTCCTGCGGCGCTGGGCGCGGCAGTTCTACGCGCCCGACGCGGCCGCGACCGGCGCAGCGCCGCTGCCGGCCGGCGACCCGGCGCCGGGCTCCGCCCAGCCCGCGCACACGGTGTCGACGGCACCGACGACGCTCCTGCGTCAACCGGCTTGACCAGGCGGGCCGCCATCAGGAAGAGTTCCTGCGCAGCGCCCAGGATGTCGCGGCGCATGAAGGGGAACGGTGATGGCGGCCTTGCGTGATCAGCAGAGAGAAGAGACCCGCCGCCGGCTCTACGAGGCGGCGCTCGAGGTCTTCCGCCGCGACGGGTTCGTCGCCTGTCGCATCGACGACATCGTGCGCACAGCCGGCGTGAGCCGCGGCAGCTTCTACTTCCACTTCCCGACCAAGGACGACGTGCTCATCGAGCTGATGCGCGAGACCGAGCGCCAGATCACTGCGGCGCTCGACGCGCTGCCCGAAGACGCCGCGCTCGAGAGCGTGCTCGCGACGGTGGTGTCGAGCCTGGTCGCGATCTGGGAGGAGGACCCGACGCTCCTGCCCGAGGTCGCGAGCGCCGGCCTGCGCAGCGCCGCCAGCGCGCTCGCCGAGACCGAGCAGGGACGGCTGCGCATGCTGCTGGCCGCGCGCTTCCGCACCGCGGCCCGGCGCAAAGAGCTGAGCAGCCTGCTGCCGCCCGAGATCCTGAGCGACCTGTACCTGGGGCACATGCTGGGCGGGCTGCTGGCGTGGTTCGGCAACCAGCAGGCGTCGATGCGCGGGGTGCTGGAGGGCGTGACCCTCCTGTTCTGGAACGGCGCGCGCGGCGAGGCGCAGCCGACCGAGGCGACGCCGCCGCGACGCCGCGCCCGCCGCGCCGCGACCCCGGGCAAGCGCCCCGCGGCGAGCAAGCCCAAGGCCGCAGCGGCGAGCAAGCCCAAGGCCACGGCGACGCCGCGCAGCCTCAGCCGCCCGCGCAAGCGCCGCAGCTAGAGCGCGGCCGGCGAGCGAGGGCGGCCGTCCCGCGCTACTGCGAGTTGCTGAGGAGGACGAGGACCGCGCCGCCGACCGCGCGGTAGTCGGCGTACGCGATGTCGAGGCGGCCGTCGTTGTCGAGGTCCGCGATCACCACCGAGGTCGGCTTGCGGTTGAGCGCCACCGACAGCCGCTTGGCCGCGCCGAGCCGCCCGGTGCCGTCGCCCAGGTAGATCGACAGGTCACCGGTCGCGCCCAGCGGGTTGCTGTTGGCGGTGACCACGTCGAGGTTGCCGTCGCCGTCGAGGTCTCCGACCGCGATGCCCGCGGGCTCGGGCGTGCCGCTGCCGACCGCGGTGCCGCTCTGCTGCATCACCGGCGTGAGCCCGCCCGCGCCGTCGTTCTTGAGGATGCTGACCGAGTTGGCGCCGCTGTTGGCCACCGCGACGTCGGGCTTGCCGTCCCCGTCGAAGTCACCGGCCTCGGCGACCGAGGGCAGGCCGCCGCCCGTCGTCGCGACCGCGGTGTTGTAGAACGGCGCCGTGGTCTTGTTGCCGTTGATCAGGGTCGTGAGCGGGTTCTGCGTCAGGTCGATGCGGTGCACCGCGACCGCGTCCAGGCGCATGTCGCCGTTCAGGTCCATGCCGAGCAGGCTGAAGACGGTGCCGCGCGTCAGGCCGAAGCCGGCGGTGCCGGTGCCCGCGAACGTCGCGGTCTTGTTGCCGATGAGCACCGCGACGTTGTTGTTGTTGGCGCCGTTGCCGTTGTTGGCGACCAAAAGGTCGAGCGAGCCGTCGTTGTTGGCGTCCGAGATCGAGGCCCACTGCGGCCGGTTCGCGCCCGGCACCACGCTGCGCACCGCGGTGTTGAAGCTGCCGTCGCCCTTGCCGGTCGCCACGAACAGGTCGTTGCTGGTCTGGCAGGGCACGATGACGTCGAGGTTGCCGTCTCCGGTGACGTCGCCCACGGTCACCGAGAACGGGCCGTTGCCGACGACGTAGCGGCCGCCGGCGGCCAGCGCGAAGCCGCCCGCCTTGTTGTTCTGCAGCACCGTCACCGAGTCGTTCACGCCCGAGACGTTGGCGTCGAAGTTCGCGGTCAGCAGATCCGGCGCGCCGTCCTTGTTGAAGTCACCGACCGCGAGGTGGCGCGGCCCGGCGTCGGTGCCCGCGGCCACCGCCTCCTGCACGAAGCTGATGGCCTCTAGGTAGTAGGTGTACTTGATCGGCGCCGAGCTCTGGCTGTCCGGGTTCTGCACGGTGACGTCGACGGCGCCGGGCTTGCCCGTGCTCGCCGGGACCGTGACCGTGAGGGTGGTGCCGTCGGCCGATACCGTCACGCCGGTGACGGGCTGGCTGCCGAAGCGCACGGTCGCGCCGCTCTGGAAGCCGCTGCCGGTGAGCGTGATCGTGTCGCCGCCCTTGGTGAAGCCCTTGGCCTTGGACAGGCTGGAGATCACCGGGGCCGGCTTCATCGCGAGGTCCGAGACCGGCGCCGCCAGGTCGGCGGAGACGCCGAGATCCGCGGCGGGCGGCGTGCCGCTGTCACAAGCTCCGAGCGTGGTGACCGCGGCGACGGCGGCGGCCGCGGCGACGCTGCCGCAGACAAGGCCCAAGGCAGACAAGGCCGAAGAGCGCAAGGTACGCATTGTTCTTCCTCCGAGCGCTAAGCCAGGCGCTGCGTGCGCAGCAAGAGAGAGCTGCGCGCTGATCGTATCACCGCGCCACGCAGACGTCGGGCGCTGCGATACGCGCGCCGATCGGCGACAAGATCCAGCGCCGGCAATCGAGGGAAAACGAGCGGGGCCCGAGGGCGTATCGGCGAGGAGTCGAGGAGTCGAGGGCGCCGGAGGAGGGCGCCACGCAGGGAGGGACCGGGCGGGTGACGCGCCGCGCGACAGCCAGGGTCCTCAGCGCGCCCGAGCGGCAGCTACAACAACTACGGAGGCGGCGCTCCCGGCGGCCGCACCGCGGCACTGATGGCCAGGTCGATGAGCGCGCGCGGCACCGACGCCTTGTACATCGCGGTCTGGCCCGCGTCGTAGCTCCACAGCGTCAAGGTCTGCGCGCCCGGCGGCAGCTCGGGCAGCGACACCTCGCGACCGCTCATCACGGCCGCGGCCTTGGCGATGCGCATCACATCGACGTCCGCGTAGAAGCCGCCGCCCGCCGGGAACTGCTTCATCGCCGAGAGCCCGCCCGTGCCCTTGCCGGTCATCAGCGAGTTGACCAGCTCGTCGACGGTGCCGCCGATGGTGAAGGCCAGGTAGTCGCCGACCTGCACGATCTCGTAGGTCATGCCCGACAGCTTGTTGAGCAGCCCCGCCGCCTGCTGCAGCTCGGGCTTGGTCACCTTGAAGGTGTACGCGTAGCGATCGACGGGCCAGCCGTGCAGCTTGCGCGCGCCCGGCTGCGACGTCATCGACATCTCGATGCCGAGGTTCTTGTACATCTCCTTCAGCTCGGGGTTCTCGAACAGCGCGATGCCCTTGCGCACCGCCGCCATCGCCGCCTTGCCGCTGTCGACCTTCATCAGCGCGCTGATCTGCATGAACTTCTCGCCGCCGAACGACATCGAGCCGGCGTAGAGCTGCGAGCGCCCCGCCTTCTGCCACTCGGCGACGAGCTGCTGGATCTGCTGCTTGAGCGCCGGCTTGCTGTCGAGCACGGGCGCGTACGTGCGCAGGTAGAAGTCGGCGATCTTCTGCACGTCGCGCACGTGCCACTGGAAGCGCACCTGGCCCGGCGGCAGGAACTGCGCGAGATCCGGCGCGGCCACCGGCCCTGCCTTGTCACCCGCCTGCTTGTCGTCGCTGATCAGCGCCAGCTCCAGCGCCGAGTCGGTGAGCTGCGCGCCGATCGACAGCGCCTTCATCGCGCTCACGCGGTCGATCATCTCTTCCAGGATCTTCCTGCCGCTCTGCGTCGCGCCCTCCATGCCTGGCTGATCGCGCGAGCCGTTGAGCGGGAGCTGCGCCAGCATCTGCCGCAGCTGCGGCCCGTACTTGGCCATGACCGAGTCCATGTGCACGAGCAGCAGCAGATCGAACGGCGTCTTGGCCTCGGCGGTCGCGCCTAGCGCCTGGCCCTCGGCGGCGGCGCGCTCGGCACCGGCGGGGTTCAGCGCGAGCAGCGTCGACTCACCGAGCGGCGTCGCCTTGGCCGACGGCGCCAGGCGTGAAAGCTTGGCCACGAGCTGGCCGTCCGCGGGCGCCGGGATCACCGCCGCCACCGGCGCCGCCATCACCGGCCCGTCGCCCGGATCCCAGCCGAACACCGCCACCGTGCGCCCGGGCTTGAGCTCGTTGATGTTCAGATCCATCTGCGACAGCATCACCGGCGCTGCCAGCCCGAACAGCTTGTGCGACAGGCCGACGGGGTCGCGCAGCTTCGCGTAGCCGAACAGCGCCTTGTCCTTCGGCGTCTCCGGCGCCGGGATGGTCACCGCCGCGGGCTTGCTGACCGCGAGCGCGGGCGGCTTCTTGCCCGAGCTGCAGCCGCCGAGCGCCAGCGCCGCTCCCAGCGCCAGCACGGAACAGAAAGGAAGGATGCGGGTCTTCTTCATTTGCGATTCTCACCGGAGCGCACTGCGCGCCGGCGCCATGCTAGCAGCACCCTCGCCGCGGTTGAACCAACTTCCCCCGAGCCCAGCGGTCGCGCCCACGTAGCACCGCTCCCGGCCGCGCGCAAACCCACGCCGCGGCGCGCCGCAAGCGCGCTGGCTCCGTCGCCGCGCCGCGCGATTGCACTTTTGCGCAGCGCGGCGCTGGCGCCCCCCGAAGATGCGGCCATATTGATCTCATAGCCTCACGGCTGAGGCCCCGTTCACGCCAACCCGCGAAAGGAGAGATCATGTCCACCACGACCACCAGCACCGGCAGCACCGGCAGCAACGATCAGGACCAGGCCCGCTCGGCGCTGCAGCGCCTGCAGACCCTGCGCGACGAGATCCGCGTCCGGATCCACCTCGGCGGCATGGAGCTCAAGGAGGTGTGGCGGGATCTCGAGGGCAAGATCTTCGACGCCGAGAAGTGGGTCGAGGGCGCCGCTTCGGACGCGCTGGCCAAGCTGCAGTCGCTGACGCCGCAGGTCGAGGAGCTCAGCAAGAAGCTCCCCGGCAAGGAGAGCGCGGCGCAGAAGTAGCGACCGCAGCGCCGGCCGGCTCGCACGCCGGCCGCACGCCGGCTCACACGCTGGTTCATACGGTCGGGCCGCGGGGCGCCGCATCGCGCCGCCGCGGTCGGGTCGTTTCCCAGCAGGCCGCGCCCTAGGGCATCCCCACGACGCCCTTGCCCGCGGCCTTGCGCGCCTTCTTGCGCAGGATCTCGATCTCCTTGTTCAGCGCCGTGGCCAAGAGGTCCGAGAGGTTCTTCGGGCACTCCTTGAGGCCGGCGCGCTGCGCCTCCCAGAGCGCGATCTTGGCGTCTGCGACGA
>ERZ650309.1475-NODE-1475-length-11017-cov-5.895913_pt1 | contig 11017 bp, 8 predicted proteins | sample MGYA00376245_ERZ650309 | MGnify/ENA primary metagenome ERZ650309 (study PRJEB26733, sample SAMN07839294) | wastewater metagenome | biome: urban; feature: wastewater treatment plant; material: waste water | place: USA: North Carolina | collected 2016-04-26 ...
TTATCATCTTTGGCTTGTGGACGCTGCGCGGAGATGAATTGGGCGATGAAGAAAAGCTCAAAGAAAATCGCTTCGGCCCTTTTGTGACCGTCGGAGTAACCTTTTTTCTGGCCGAACTGGGCGACAAAACGATGTTAGCGACAATTACCATCGCCAGCCAGCAACACAGTTTTGTCGGCGTCTGGCTGGGAAGCACGGTTGGAATGGTTTTGGCGGATGGATTGGCCATCATCGTTGGAAAAGTGCTGGGCAAAAAGCTGCCGGAAAAACTGATCAAATATGGCGCGGCCATTATCTTTTTGGCGTCCGGCGTATTCACAATCATTGAAGCCTTCGCACATCGTTCCTGACTTTTCCTCACTTACAGGCCTCAGTGCCTTTTTATTGTTCGGTGAAAATGGGGCAACGCGTTCGATTAATGATCGTGGCAGGTGAAGCTTCCGGCGATAAGCACGGCGCGAAGCTCGCCAGCGCGTTGCGGGCGTTGCGGCCTGACGTTCAGTTTGACTTCTTCGGCGCTGGCGGTGACGAAATGCGCGCGGCGGGAGTTGAAACTCTGGTGGACGCCCGCGACGTGGCGATTATGGGCGCGCTGGAAGTGGCAAAGGCTTTGCCGAAATTCCTGCGAGTCTTTCGCCGGTTGCGCGAAGCAGCCAAAGATCGTCAACCGCAACTCGTCGTTTTGATTGACTGGCCGGAGTTCAATTTGCGATTGGCCAAGCGGTTGCGGCAAGACGGTCATCGCGTCGCGTATTACATCAGCCCGCAGATTTGGGCTTGGCGAGGTTACCGCATTCGCGGCATTCGGCGCGACGTCGAAAAGATGCTGGTCATCCTGCCGTTTGAGAAAGATTATTACCGTCAGCGCGGCGTCGAAGTCGAATACGTAGGTCATCCGCTGCTGGATAGCGTTCGCCTCACCGCCAGCCGCGAAGAGTTTTGTTCAAAATACAAACTTGATCCGGCCAAACCGATCGTCGCGTTGCTGCCCGGCAGTCGCCATTCAGAATTGAAATACATTCTGCCGCCGTTGCTGGAAACAGCGACTCGGCTTGGCCAAACACATTCGCACTTTCAATTGATCCTGCCGCTGGCGCGCACCTTCAACCGCGAAGAAATCGCCGCCGAAACCCAATCGCTCGCCAATTTAACCTTAATCGAACACGACACTTACAACGCTGTTGCCGCCTCTGATTTGGCAATCGTCGCCAGCGGAACGGCGACGCTGGAAACCGCCATCATTGGAACTCCGCTGATCGTCGTGTATCGAGCTTCGTCGCTCAACTGGCGGATTTTCTGGCCGTTAATCAACACGGAATTTGTCGGCATGCCGAACCTGATCGCTGGCAGAAAAATCGCGCCGGAATTGTTACAGGATGATTTGAATGCCGAGCGGCTGTCGAAAGAAATTGTGGATTATTTGAATAACCCGACTCGGCTGGCTCAGGCGCGAAGCGATTTAGCCGAAGTTCGCGACAAACTCGGCGAAGCAAACGCTTCCCAACGCGCGGCAAACCAAATTCTGGCAATGCTGGGGAACTAGACAGGATTTACACGACTGGCTGCTTGAATCCTGTTCATCACGTAAATCCTGTCTAGTTTTCTTCTGCTTACTCAATCGCAATCGTCACGCGATTGGCTGTCTTTCCGCCGAAAGTGATAACGACTTCAACGCTTGCTCCGCTCAGAACATCCGCGGGAACTTGCACATTCAATTGCCACAGCCCGACAAACCCCGGAGCCAATCCGCTGAAATAAACCGTCGCCGCTTTGCCGCCAACTGTCGCCGTCGGCAAACTAGTCGTCGCTGCCAGCGGACTGCTGGTGGCAGCTTCGCCGTCTTTAACAGTCAGCGGTTGATTGTTGCTGGCATTGACGAACTGCGTGCCTGCGCCCGTCCCATACAACACGACATAATCGCCTTTGCGAGCGCGCTTGCTTTGCGGATTGGTCGCCGGATCGCCGTTGCGTGAATAGTCGGAGTTTTGCGCGGCGGCTTGGCCTTTGCCCGAAGCGTCAGCGGCAAATAATGCGGGCGCTGTGGCAGAAACATTCACTGATCCATAAGACGCAACGCCGTCATCGCGCAACACGACAACCGAAGCCATGCCTGCTGTAATCGAATACGGAATCTGAAAATTAATTTGAGTGTTCGCCGTGAAATACAGCGGCGCAACCACGCCGTTGATGTATACCGACGTGGATTGCAACGAACGCGGCAATGGCAACGAATTCGCCACGGCAATGCCACCGCCCGCAATTAACTCGTTGCCAAACAGCGCAACAATTTCGCCGGGGGCGACGGCGGACGAATAGCTGGCGGCTTCAACCGATGTCGCCACCATTGGCGCGACGACCGAAGTCAGCGCCATTGTTCGCGCGTTGGTCAACGTGTTATTCGCCAATTTCACCCGCACGACAAACGCTCCGGCGTTGTTCAATTCGCTGCCTGGAATTGTTGCCGACAATCCGTTGGCTACGGTTTGCGAACTCAGCGGTAAGCCGTTGAACAAAATCGTGGCACCTGTTCCAAACGAACCAAGCGCAGTCAATTCGATGATTGACGCTCCGCTAAAATCCAGAAACGGCGACGGGCCGCTGGGTTTCGCCAAGCCGGTCAACGATTGAGTCGTTTCACTCAACACCTGAAACTTAACCGTTTGCTGGGTTTGTAATTGGCCATCGCTGGCGGTGAAGGTCACCTGCTGAGTGCCAAGTTGATTGGCGGCGGGCGTAAATGTGAACCGCTTGTTGGTTAAATCGAAGCTGGCATTTGCCAAACTCCCAGCGGTGATTATCAGCGGATTGTTATCGGGATCAGTTGCGGCAACACTGAAGCTGATTCGGTCGCCGACAGCCAAAACCCGGTCAGGGGTGGCGGCAAAGGTCGGCGGGCGATTTGTGTCAGCGGGCGAAAGAACCTTGACCGACGTTGTGTAAATGTAATCGTCTTCGGGCGAAATCTGATTGTTGGCGGCATTCCCGACAGCGTAAAACGTGATGTCGCCAACCGCGCTGGCCGGAGCCGTCCACATAAACGCCCAACTGTTCGACCCGGCTTTGCCTTGAGCGACGCCGGTTTCTCCGTTATGAGAAAGATAAGTTCGTTGCTGCCCTGAATCACTCGATTCGCGTTTGAGCGTTGTGGCCAAATTGGTCGGGGTCAATGTGCCGACAGTTGATGACGTTCCGTTTGGGTCCAGCGCCGTCAATTCAAAACCCCAGGCTCGCGCGGTTGGATGCGAAACTGTCACTGTCACGGCGTAGCTTTGGCCAACAACATAGCTGGCGGGCAACCCTGTGATTTGGACTTTGCCCGCACCGGAATTGAGCGCAAAGGTGTAATGACATCCGGTGCAGTTCCCTTCACCGGGCGCATTGGTAAAACCTAGCGGCGGGCCAGGGCTGATTTTGGCATGGACAAAATTGCCGCTGCTGAACACATAAAAGCCGAACGTTGTCAGTACGATGGCAACCGCGAACCATTTTTTGAACGCCTGTCTGAATGTCTGCCTAACTGTCTGCCCAACTGTCTGCCCAACTGTCTGCATGCTTCCTCCGAAATTTGCGAACGGGGGTTTGATCTGATCAACGGTTGACCGGTCTGTTTTTTTGTCAGGCAGGCAAGAATTTGCCGCTCGGCAAATGATGAATTATGCTCCGGCGCGATTCTTCAAAACATTATGAGCACAACTGTTCTGCGAAATTTTCCTTCGATTGACCAACTACTGCGGCGCGATGCGCTGCAACCGCTGATTGCTTCAAGCGGACGCGACACCGTGCGCGACCGTCTGCGCGAAGTCCTGGAAGAGTTTCGCCAGGAATTGGTTGGCTCCAATGGCAAAGCCGCTTCGTTCCCCGAAGCTGCAAACCTGATTGAAGAAATTGAACGGCGACTGGCTGCGCGCTTTGCCAGCCGACAGAAAATTCAGACTCAACGAGTCATTAACGCCACAGGCGTCGTGCTGCACACCAATCTTGGCCGAGCGCCACTCAGTGAAGCTGCGCTGGCGGCCATCAACGAAGTCGCGCGCGATTACAGCAACCTGGAATACGATCTGGCTTCGGGCAAACGAGGCAAACGCGGCACGGGATTGGAAGCCAGTTTGCGCGAATTGCTGAATTGCGAAGCGGCGGCGGTCGTCAACAATTGTGCAGCGGCGGTCTTGATTACCTTGAACACGTTGGCCGAAGGCGGCGAAGTGATTGTTTCGCGCGGCGAACTGATCGAAATCGGCGGCAGTTTCCGCATCCCGGACGTGATTGCCAAATCCGGCGCTCGCATTCACGAAGTCGGCACGACAAACCGCACTCGGCTAAGCGATTACGAAAAAGCCATCAACGAAAACACCAAGGTCATTTTGCGCGCGCATCCGTCAAATTTCCGCGTCATTGGCTTCACGGAAAAGCCTGCGCTCAAAGATTTGGCTTTGCTGGCGCGCGAACGCGGCGTGCCGTTGTTTGAAGATTTGGGCAGTGGATGTTTGCTTGATCTGAATCCGCTCGGCATTCACGACGAACCGACCGTCGCTGAAGCCGTTAAAGCCGGAGCTTCGGTCGTAGCTTTCAGTGGCGACAAACTGTTGGGCGGACCGCAAGCCGGAATCATTCTCGGCCAGGCTGAGCTGATCAAGCGCATCAAATCGAACCCTTTGATGCGCGCTCTGCGTGTAGACAAACTGACCTTCGCCGCATTGGAAGCCACGGTTGCGGCTTATTTGGCCGGACGCGCGCTGGAGGAAATCCCCGTTCAGACTGCGCTCCACGCGACGAAAGAAACGATCACGGACCGCGCCCGTTCTTTTATTCAGCGTGCTGAAAGTCTGGGCGAAGGTCTGAATCTGAAACTGATTGATGGCGATTCCGTCATCGGTGGAGGTTCCGCACCAGAAACCCAACTGCCCACAACGTTGATCAGCCTGACCAGTTCGCAAATGACCGCCAACCAAATTGAAGAAAAACTTCGGCTGAATGCGCCGCCGATCATCGCCAGAATCGTTGAAGACAAGGCTGTCATTGATTTGCGAACAGTCAGCCCACTGGCAGAAAAAGACATTTTGTCGGCGCTCGCCCAACTCAGCTTTCCCCAATAATCACTGTCAGCAATCCACCTTCAGCAAAATACGTAAAACTACGTATAGCTCCGCCTGACTTGTTATGCGAAATTGCTCGCGTCACAGACAGGCAAGGGGTTGGGAAACGCGGCAATCATTTATCAAGTCATAACGTTGCCGCGCAGAGTGGGTTCAGGATTTGCCCAGCGCCACCGGTCGCATCGCAATGATAAGGTGATCATTTATAGAGGATTACGGCATTATAAAATCGCCTTTGGCCTCCCCCAAGTCATTGCGTAAGGATGCAATTCGGGTGGCCATCGCGAGAGAGAAGTTGTGGGGCTTCTCTCTCGCACGTTTTCTTATAGGGTAGAAACTTTTCTTCAGTGATTTCCCACGTTCTTTACAGCAATTTTCCCTTTTCCAAATTTCGATTTTCCAGGTTGCGGAGTACTTACGACTCGAGGTGGCACTTAGTCGTGAGATACCCCACCCCACAGAACGCGAAAAAGCATCAGTGGGTTGAAAACTTCAACTCTCACCGATGCCTTTCGCGTTCTGCCCTGGGTTTCAGTTTATGGATGTTCGGGGCTGTGGTAATTCATCAATCGCCGCTGTTCGAACTGTTCCTTCAATTCTTCAATCGTGTAAAGTCCCGGCTCCGCTGCTTCGACAGCCATCGTCTCCACAATTTTCAGCAGCATGGAATTGTAAGGGGTTGGAATGTCGTGCTTTTCGCCCAGCAAAATGATCTCGCCGTTGAAGTAACCTGCTTCCGTCTCGCCACGTTTCAGCTTCAAATCTGTCCAGGTAGAAGGATACGTTCTAAGCTCGAAAGGAATGTTTTCAGCTTCGTAAATCTTTTTCGGGTCTTCGGTTACGCCGCGAAGCTCATGCAGCCGTTTGTTGAAATCAATCGGGTTACCGGGGTCGGCAATTGAAATCTTTGCCCGCTCCAAAACGTGCAGCGCTTCTTCTTCGACATCTGCCATAAACCGGCTGATGGCCGGCGTCACCAATCCAAGCTGATAGTGTTTATCAATGATGGAAAACGTCGCGTTGTGCAGATTCAGAACCAACTTGCTCCATTTAATCGGCATGATTGATTCGTGAGTCGTGACCTTAAACCCGGCTTTGGCCAGATGTTCGGCAACTTCCAAGCCGAACTCATCACAATCGAAGGGGTAATTTCCCAGGGAAAGAGTGTTGTACAAAGTGTGAGCGATGACGCCCGGAGAAAGATACGTCACGCACATGGCAGCCATTACGCCATACACAGTCAGAAATCTGCGAGCAGCAAGCTCTTCGTTTCTCACCCCATTTTGCAAACAGAAAATCGGCGTATCTTCCGGGAAAACTTCGCGCAGAGTCTGAACCGAAGCGGCTGTTTGACCGCATTTGACGGTCAGGAAAATGACATCTTCGGTTCCGGGAACAATGTCATGAGGCGACGTCACCGCGGTCAGCGAAACTACGCGATCACCGCTGGGCGATTTGATCTGCAAACCGCGCTGATTGATGGCTTCGACATGAGTTTGCCGACCGATCAGCACGACGTCAGCGCCGCTTTCGGCCAACATTGCGCCGACCAGACTGCCAATAGCTCCCGCTCCGTGGATGATGAATCTCATCGCGCACCTTCAGAAGAAGTAAGTAGGTAAATTCCTGTTTGCCCGCTTGGAAAAAAGAAACGCTGACAAAGCACAACGGGCATCAACTGATGCCCGTTACCGCTGCTGTACAACAATACCCCCGGCTGGACTCGAACCAGCGACCCTTAGCTTAGAAGGCTAATGCTCTATCCAACTGAGCTACGGGAGCAATGGGCTGTAATTTAAGCGATAGACGCGGGGCAAGGCAAGCACATGAATTTTTAGCGCCTCACATCCAATTGCCGATCGTCATAAAACCGAATTCGTCCGCCAGCCAGCCATTTGGCGATGAAAACAATCTGGCCGGTGTGGTAACTGAAATGCTCTACAACATGAAAAACGGCGTCGAGCACCGTTTGAGCAAATCCTTGCGGCACGCATTCTCGCTGCAAGGGCGCATCGGTTTGCGAATTCGTAACTTCGCCCTCCAATCCCGCCAACACCGAATCAACTTCGCTCAATGTAGAAAGCAACAACTTCATTAGCTCTTCCCTGCTGAGTTGGTGGCGTTCCGTGAATTCGCTGTCGCGGTCGCGAGCATCAACCTCGCCGCCGACTCCGGCGATCATCCACTGTCGGACATTTCCGCAAAGATGGAGAATCAAATTGCCGATGCTGTTGGCGTCGTCATTAGGTCGCCACCAGATTTGGTCATCCGTTAGCTCCGCCAATGCAGCAGAGATTTTGACTGCGTAATCGTCACTCAATCGAAACCGCGCGTGGCGCAAAAAGGCTTGCGCGGCGGGCAATGGTTCGCCAGGTGTTTCCAGTAAAAATGATCTTCGCGCTTCTTTCATCGAGTCTCCCGAAAATTCCAGATTGCTTTCACCGCTTTATGCGGGTCCTTCCAGTAGAGTTGCTAGCCAAACCAGAAAGTGATGGGCATAATACCGTCGTTTTCGGTTTGAGGTTGTTTTTACAATCACAGAAATGAAACGACGCGAGAGGGAGTCAATGAGTCAGATTCTGGTAGTTGACGATGATCCAGCCTTGCACCAGTTAATTGAGGGCGCGCTTGAAAGCGACGGCCATACCTTGCAGCACGCCTTCAATGGTCAAGAAGGGCTGGAAAAAATGGCTCGCTCAAAATTTGACCTGGTGTTGATTGATTACGTCATGCCCGGAATGGATGGCGGCGAATTCTTGCAGCAGTTACGCAATGATCACCCGGACTTGAGAGCCATGATGATTACAGGCTTTAGCACCCCCGAAGCCGTGCTGCTTGCCATGCGCAAACGCGTTTGTGATTTCATCGTCAAACCCTTCAGCATCGTCGAGCTAAAAACCGCTGTCAGTTCAGCCTTGGGCACTGCGGAACCAATCGAAATCGAAGTCATTTCCGCTGACCCTCACTGGGTTCAATTACGTGTGCCGTGTGATTTAGGCGCAGTCCCAATCCTGCAAAAACTGTTGATGCAGTTAAAAGCCGATCTGCCTGAAGATACCCGCGAAGCAATGGCTTATGCCTTCCGCGAAATGCTAAACAATGCCATTGAACACGGCGGAAAGCTTGATCCGACACAATTTGTCGAAGTGGCCTGTGTGCGAACCAAACGAGCCATCATCTATTGGATCAAAGATCCCGGCGAAGGTTTCAATCCCGAACAACTGGAACACGCCGCCGTCAACAATCCCGCCGGAGACCCGTTCCGCCACGTCACCATTCGCGACGAAAAAGGGTTGCGAGCAGGCGGTTTCGGCATCCTGATGGTCAACCAACTGGTAGACGAACTGGTTTACAACGAGCGCCGCAACGAACTGATGTTCGTCAAATACCTTTCCTGAGACTGAGCCTAAAAAAAGCATGCATCTGGAAACTTTCATCCGCCGAATGCCCAAGGTCGAGCTTCATGTTCATTTGGAAGGTTCGATCCAACCCGAAACGCTGCTGCAACTTGCCGAGCGCAATCAGGTCACGCTACCTGCCACCACCGTCGAAGGGTTGCGTCACTGGTACACCTTCACCAACTTTTCGCATTTCATTGAGATTTACCTGACCATTTCATCCTGCATTTGTTCGGCGGAAGACATCGAACTGATTGCCCGCGAATTTCTGCGCGGTCAGGCGGCACAAAACATCCAGCACAGCGAAGTCACCTTTACGCCGTACACGCATTTCAGTTTGAACCGGAAAATTCCTTTTGAAGATCAACTTGCCGCGCTCAGCCGCGCGCGTGCTTGGGCAGCGGAAGAGTTCGGAATTAGCGTCAGTTGGGTACTGGATATTTCTCGCAACGTCCGCCCGGTTGAACATGGCCTGACCGTCGCCGATTGGGTTATCAGTGGAAAAGATCAGGGTGTTATTGCTTTGGGATTAGGCGGACCGGAATCCGGGAACCCACCGGAATTGTTTGCGGAAGCGTTTGATCGGGTTCTAGCCGCAGGTTTGGCCAGCGTTCCGCATGCCGGAGAGGTCGCCGGAGCAGAAAGCGTCTGGGGCGCACTGCGAACTCTGAAAGCCCAGCGTATTGGCCACGGAGTCCGCTGCCTGGAAGATCCTGAACTGGTCGCCGAATTGCGCCAGCGGCAAATCCCTCTGGAAGTTTGTCCCACCAGCAACGTTTGTCTGGGCGTCGCCGCTTCCATCGCCGAACATCCATTGCCGCGATTGCTGGAAGCAGGTTTGTACGTGACGATCAATTCCGATGACCCACCGATGTTCAACACGACGCTAACCGACGAATATCTAAAAATCACAGAAGCGTTTCACTTTAGCAGAGAAACCATTGAACAACTGGTGCTAAACGCCGTGCGCGCCAGTCTGTTGCCAGAACTGACGCGCACTAAACTGGAAGAAAAATTTCGAAGTGAATTTTCAGCTTTAAGGGGTGACTGATTCCCTGTTGAACACCAACGTGGTTTCATCCCAACCGGCCAGGAGATTGACTGTGCGTTTGATCTTCAGAACTTTCCCGCCTTCGGCCAGTTCCCAGACTTCTTTGACGTACGAAGTGAATTGATTCCCCTGCACTTCAAAATCACGCTCCAGATAAACTTCTAAAGCCTTATCGCCTTTTCTCCATGAAGCCCGCCGTTTCATTTTGCCCGGAGACAGCCCGCCAGCTTCCCGAACGACTTCCTTCCCATCCAGATCACAGGTGAAGCGTCTGAACACAGTTGCCAAAGCACGGCCTGGCGCGAACACAATCTTGTTGCCGCCGGATGTGGCATCGCCTGCTCCACCGCCAACGGAACCCGTGCTGCTGCCTCCACCCGCAACGGCTGTATTGATCGCATGTTGCGCGCTGGATTGAGGTGATTTGTTGGGATCAGCCACCGTCGCTGGACTAAGATTCCCTTCGACTTTGGATTCGACAGAAATTTGTTTTTCGTCCTGTTTGACTGTCAGGTGATAACTTTTCAGATCGGCGGGAACGTCACGAGTCTTTTTTACATCCAGCGCCCAAGTGCCTGAAAAATCCGCACGCGTTTGAGCCGCAGCAACAACGCCGAAACCAATCAGCATCGTGCCCAAAAGGGTGATCGCGGCAAATTGCTTTTTCATAGCTTGCCTCCTGTTTTGTTCGACAGTTAATAGAATCTGCAGAATGTTCGTTGTTGGTTGGCATTGTACTGCCGACCGAACCATTCGTCATGCGCTGAGAATTCTGGAATTCCTAGAATCCTTCACCAAGAAGCTTGCCAAAACCTTCAACTGCATTTACAAAGAGCCGCTGCCAATGGATTAACCGGAGCCCCGATGCCTGACAGCACCGCCAAAGACATTATCAACCAGAAATTTTTCAACATTCAGCGAATGAATCGTCATCACTTTATCAGTTACTCCCACGCCGACGCCGACGAGTTTGCATTGCGCCTTTGCGATGCGTTGACTGCCGGGCCGCCTTCGATTCCGGTGTGGATGGAAAAACGCCAGATGGTTGGGGGAACGGATTGGGACGAACAACTCGTCGAAGCCATCCGCGATTGCGACAGTCTGATCTTTGTGATGACGCGCGACAGTGTCGAACCTCTCTCTAACTGCACACAGGAATGGACCCGTGCGCTGAAATACAAAAAGCCGATCATTCCAATCTTGCTTCACTCGGACGCCGAAATGCCGTATGAGTTGGAGCCGCGCCAGTTCATTGATTTTACCGGCCCTTATGAACCTGCGGTGGCACGTCTGCGCCAAGCTTTGCAATACATCACTTCGCCCACCGGGGTGTTGCAAGGGATGAGAGATCGGCTAGGCGCTGCGCAACGCGCGTTACGCAGGGCCACGGATGAAGCCCAACGCGCGCGTATTCAAGACGACATCAATCTTCTGGAAAAACAGGTCGCCGACCAGCAGCGCGTAGTTGACGACCC
>ERZ650309.1476-NODE-1476-length-11016-cov-4.952650_pt1 | contig 11016 bp, 10 predicted proteins | sample MGYA00376245_ERZ650309 | MGnify/ENA primary metagenome ERZ650309 (study PRJEB26733, sample SAMN07839294) | wastewater metagenome | biome: urban; feature: wastewater treatment plant; material: waste water | place: USA: North Carolina | collected 2016-04-26 ...
CGCCGCGGATCTTCTCGACGACCGAGCGCTCCGCGTCCTCGACGAACGGCTTGCGGCCGCTGAGCATCTGGTAAAGGACGATGCCGAGGGCAAACTGGTCCGAGCGGAAGTCGAGCCGCTCGCCGAGGATCTGCTCGGGGCTCATGTAGCTCGGCGTGCCCAGGCCCACCCCGGTCGCCGTCAGGTCCTTGGCGTAGCGCAGGTCGTCGGCGATGCCGAAGTCGCCGAGCTTGACCACCCCGGCCTTGGTCAGAAGGATGTTGGCCGGCTTGAGGTCGCGGTGCAGGACCCCCGAGAAGTGCAGGTAGTCGAGCGCCCGCGCCACCTGCAGGGCGACGATCGCCGCCACCTCGGGCACAAGCGGGCCGGCGCGGTCGAGCAGGTCGTACAGGTCGACCCCGTCGACGAGCTCCATGACGATGAACAGCGCGCCGCGCTCGCGATAGAAGTCGTAGACATGCACGAGGTTCTCGTGCTGAAGCTGGGCCAGCGTGCGCGCCTCGCGCTCGAAGCGCTCGACGAAGCCCGCCTCTTCCATCACCGCGGTCTTGAGGGCCTTGACCGCGACCTTGCGGCCCAGGCTCTCCTGCTCGGCGCGGTAGATGACGGCCATGCCGCCCGCGGCGAGCTCGCCCTCGATCCGGCAGGTCCCGACGCGCTCTAGCATGGCCGGGGCCGGGCGGGGGCTTCAGGCGCAGCCCAAGGCGAAGAGCGAAGCGCAGCCCAAGGCGCAGAGCGAGGCGAGTTCCGAGACCAGGACCGAGACCGCGCCGAGACCGGATCCAAACACCCCGGGCTGCGTTGGTAGCGGGCAGACCCCGGTGCCGCCCCTGCAGATTCGCCCGTGCCTGCGGGCCGCACCACCCAGGCAATAGGTGTTTCTAAGTGCACGTCAGTGAGATAGCATATCGCCCACAGACCCCCCCTTGGATTTTGAGGGCCTTGGTGCGCGACGAGTCGAACGAGGCGCTGATGCTCCGCTTCCGTGGCGGCGAGACCCGCGCCTTCGAGGTCCTGCTCCAGCGACATCAGAAGTCCATCTACGAGTTCATCCTGCGCTCCGTCGGTGCGTACAACACCGCGGTGGCCGAGGACCTGACGCAGGAGACCTTCCTGCGCGTGGTCAAGCAGGCCAGCACCTACGAGCAGCGCGCCAAGTTCACGACGTGGCTGTTCACGCTGGCGCGAAATCTCTGCATCGATCACTCCCGGCGAATGAAGCACCGGCGAGCGCGCAGCCTGGACGCACCGGACGAAGAGGGGCACTCTCTACTTGACCGCACCGCGAAAGACGACCTGGCCGTGGACCGTCGGGTCATCAGCAGCCAGCTGCAGCAGCGGCTGATGCAGGCGATTGACTCGCTGCCCGATGATCAGCGCGAGGTCTTCCTGCTGCGCGAGCACGCGGACCTGGGCTTCAAGGAGATCGCCGATGTCATCGGCGTAAACGAGAACACCGTCAAGAGCCGGATGCGCTACGCGTTAGAGAAATTGCGCGGCCTGCTCGACGAGTACGCTGAGATGGCGCGGGCACTCCCATGACGCAGCGATGCAGACATGACGATCAAATCCTCGACTACGTGTACGGGGAGCTGAGCGCTGCGGAGCGCGCCGAGTTCGAGCGCCACCTGTCGAGCTGCGCCACCTGCCCGTCGCAGGTCCACTCGTTCTCGCGCGTGCACAGCGAGGTCCGCGGCCTGCCCCGGCTCGAGCCGTCGGCCGAGGCGATGCAGCGCATCACCGCGGTGCTCATGCAGGAAGCGGCCAAAGTCAAGCCGGCGTCGGGCAAGAACGGCGTCTCCGCGGATCCGGCGGCGGCGCACGGCGGCGGCAAGATCATCGAGTTCCGGCCGCGCGGGCTGCGGCGCATCCTGCTGCACCCGGCGACGGGCGTGACCGCGGTGGCGGCGGCGGCGCTGCTGTTCGTGATGTTCCGGCCGCCGGGGCCCGATACCGAGGTCGCGACCCCGGCGCCCGCGGCGCACCCGACGATCACGGCGGCGACGACACCGCCCCGAGCCGGCGAGAGCCCCGGCGCGAAGCAGGAGGGAGCAGCCCCGAAGGCAGAGGAGCCGGCCGCGCCCGAGACCCTCGCCACGGCGCCCGCGGCCCCGGTGGCCGCGCCCGAGAAGCTCGCCGTCGACAGCAGCGGCTACGCGGCGTCGGCCGACAAGCCGCGCCTCGCCGAGCGCACGACCGAGCCCGCGTGGGCCGGCGGCAAGGCGGGCACGCGCATGCCCGTCCTCAAGGACAAGAAGCGGGGCGACTCGCTCGACGGCCTGGTCGTGGCCGAGGCCGAGCGCGAGGTGATGCAGAAGCCGCGCGCGTTCGCGGTGCCGCCGTCCGCCTCGACCCCGTCGACGGGCGCGGGCGCGGTCGCGGTCGCGGGGGAGGCGGCGAAGAAGGAGGCCAAGCCGGCGGAGCTCTACGCCGACAAGCGTGACGTGCGCGAGCAGCCGGCGGCCGAGCCGAACTTCGCCCAGCCGCCGCCTCCTCCGGCGGAGCCGGCCCCGACGACCAAGACGCCGGCGCGCGCCGACAACGGCGCGATCGGCAGCGAGCTCGCGGCGCGCACCCGCCAGCGCACGGTCGACGACCTCGAGAACCAGGCGCTGGGGCAGGCTCCCTCGACGCTGGACAGCGCGCGCGGGCGCTATGCCGCGGGCGGCAGCCTGCAGGGGTCGGCTGGCTCGAGCTACGGCAACAAGGCGGAGCCGGCCGGCAATACGGCGCGCTCCGCGGCCCCGGCCGACGACGAAGACGGGACGAGCCGCAACAACCTCGGCCGCCGCGAGCCCACGCTCGCCGACGAGGCGCCGCGCCAGCTGCAGGCGGTGCAGGAGCTCCTGGCCAAGGGTCGCTGCCCCGAGGCGCACGCCGTGCTCAACCGGATCGAGCAGGCGACGCCGACGGTGCGCGGCCTGGCCGAGGCGCGGACCCAGTACCAGCTGCGCTGCGCCCCGTCCAACCAGCAGCAGCTCACGCCGTTCACGCCGCAGCAGGTGGTGCCGTCGCAGGCTCCGGTCCTGCCCGCGCCGGCGCCCGCGGCGGCCGCTCCGGCGCGCCTGCCGCTGGAGGCGCAGGCGCCGCCGAAGCCGTCCTATCGGAGCTCCTCCGGCAACGCCGAGCTGCGCATGAAGAAGGCGGCCAAGGCGGCGCCGGCCAAGGCCAAGGCTGCCGACGCCAAGTCCAGCGACGCGGTGTACTGACGGCGCGGCCTACAGGAAGCAGCCGTAGAGCTCGTAGGCGATCAGCACCAGCATGTTGACGCCGAGCGCCTGCCACAGCACCGTGCCGAGCGGCGTCGGCTGCTCGGGGTCCGCGTCGATGCGCGCGTACAGCGGCAGCGACATCGCCAGCAGCGTGCCGTAGCACAGCGAGCCGAGCTTCAGCATGCGGCCCTTGTCCGCGTACGCGAAGTAGCCGCGCAAGAGATCGTTCGCCATGAACAGCGTCTCGAGGAACGCCATCGAGTAGCCGAGCACCAGGCAGGCGAGCGCGCGCAGCAGCCCGCGGGCGAGCGGCTGCCCAAGCGCGGCGATCCGGCGCTCGGCGGCGCGCAGCAGCGACTGCATGATCGCGAAGTAGGTGCTGAAGTACGCGACGGTCATCAGCGACAGGAACCACGGCGAGCCGTTGCCGCTCCAGGTGGTGTTGAAGCGGTACTCCATGCCGAAGAAGCGGAAGAACAGCGGCGCGCCGAAGTAGTTCTGCACGAAGCTCAGCACCGCCAGAAACAGCGTCGCCTTGACCACGTAGCGGGCGCGCAGCGGGCGGTCTCGCTCGAGCAGGAACGGCAGCGCCCACAGCGGCAGCGCCATCGCCAGCCCGAGCAGCAGCAGGCCGACGTCGGCCCAGCGCCGGAACGCGCCGGTCAGGAGCACCAGCCCGACGGCACCGGTCCACAGCGGCGTATAGGCCAGGAACAGGCGCTCGAGCTGGCGCTTGGCCGCGGGCGTCGACGGCAAGGCCGGGTCACGGAGGGGGAGCGCGCGCGCGGACGGGTGCAAGCGGGCAGCCGGTCTCATGGCCGCGCAGCGTAGCGCCGGCGCCGCACCCGACGGCAAAAAAGTGCCGCGTGGACGAGACAGACCGTGCGACGGGCTCGCGCTACGACGCCAGCGGCGCGCTGGCCTGCGACTCCGGCACCGCCTCGAGGAAGCCGCCGCCGAGCACGGTCTCGCCGTCGTAGAAGACCGCGGCCTGGCCTGGGGCGACGCCGTGCTCGGGCTCGACGAAGGTGACCGCGGCGCGGCCGTCGGGGCCGACGCGGATGCGCGCCGGCTGGGGCGGGCGGCGGTAGCGGATCTGGACGCTGGCCGTAAGCTCGCTGCCCGGTGCTGGCGGGTCGATCAGCCAGCGCACCTCGTCGACGCTGGCCTCGCTGCGGGCGAGCGCGGCGCGCGGTCCGATGCGCACCCGGCGGGTCAGCGCGTCGATGCCGATGACGTACTGCGGCTCGCCCAGGCCGATGTGCAGGCCGCGGCGCTGGCCGATGGTGAAGCGGTGGAAGCCCTGGTGCTCGCCGACGATGCGGCCGCTCTGGTCGACGATCTCGCCGCTCAGGTCCGCGGCCTCGCCGGCGCCGCCGCTGCGCGCCACGAAGCCGGCGTAGTCGCCGTCGGGCACGAAGCAGATCTCCTGCGACTCGGGCTTGTCGGCGTTGGGCAGGCCGAGCCGCAGCGCGTGCGCGCGCACCTCCTCCTTGGTCAGGCCGCCGAGCGGGAAGCGCACCTGCTCGAGCGCCAGGCGCGGCATGCCGAACAGGAAGTACGACTGGTCCTTGTGCCGATCGACCGCGCGCAGCAGCCGCTTCTGGCCGCCCTCTTCGGCGATGCGCGCGTAGTGTCCGGTGCACAGCGCCTCGGCGCCGAGCGCGCGCGCGCGGTGCAAGAGCGGCAGGAACTTCACCTGCTCGTTGCAGCGCACGCACGGGTTGGGGGTGCGGCCCGCGCGGTAGCTCACCACGAAGTCGTCGATGACGGCGCGGCGGAACGCGTCCTCATAGTCGGCGACGTAGAACGGGATGTCGAGGTGCTCGCAGACGCGGCGCGCGTCTTCCAGGTCACGCGGCCCGCAGCAGCGCCCGCCGGCGCCGTGCTCGGTGCCGCGGGCGTTGTACAGGCGCATCGAGATGCCGACGACGCGGTGCCCGGCCTCGACGAGCAGGCCGGCGGTAGCGGCGCTATCGACGCCGCCAGAGAGGGCGACCACGTACAGCGGGGAGCGCGACATGGCGGGCAGCATGCCCGAGCCCGGCGCCGTCGCGCAAGCGCGGGTCAGCCGCTGGGCTTGCGGCCGGTCGGTCCGGGCCCGGTGGTGCCGGCGGGCGGCGCCGGGGAGGTGCTGGCTCCGGCGCCCTCGGGCGGCAGGGCGCGGCGCATGGCGGTGATGCGCGCGGCGTTCTGGATCCACTGCAAGAGGTGGTCGCGATCCCAGGGCTTGATGATCGTGCGGTTGACCATGCCGCTCGCCTTGAGGCCGCGCACCTCGTCGAGATCGGCGTGCGCGGTGACCATCATGCGCACGGTCTCGGGCTGCAGCTCGGCCGCGGCCTGCAGGAGCTGCGCGCCGTTCATGCCCGGCATCGAGTAGTCGACCAGGATGGCGTCGAACTCGCGCTGCCGCAGCACGCTCAGCGCCTCGCGCCCCGAGGCGCACAGCTCGATGCGCAGGTCGCGCCGGAAGACCCGCTGGAACGTCTCCAGGTTCGACGCCTCGTCGTCGATGACGAGGACGCGCGGGCGCGGATCCGGGGTCACGCGCCGCTCCCGGTGCCCGCCCGATCACTCGGCGGCGGCAGGCTCGGCGACGACAGCGCGGGCGCGGCGGCGACCCGCGGCAGCGCCACCACGAAGCGCGCGCCGGGCCGGTGCTCGGCATCGAGCGTGATGCGGCCGCCGTGGTGCTCCTCGACGATCTGGCGGCAGATGGCCAGGCCCAGGCCGGTGCCGTGGCCGACGTCCTTGGTGGTGAAGAAGGGCTCCCAGATGCGGGCGCGCAGCGACTCGGGGACGCCGGGGCCGCTGTCGCTCACCGCGAGCTCGACCTCGGTGTCGCGCAGCCGCGTCTCGATGCGCAGCCGGCCCTTGTCGCCGATCGCATCGGCCGCGTTGCCGAGCAGGTTGGCCAGCACCTGCTGCAGCTGCCCGGCGTGCACCGGCACGAGCGGCAGCTCGCCGTAGTCCTCGACGATCTCGACGCCCGGCGGCAGGCCGCGCCGCTGCAGCACCACGGCGCCGCGGGCGAGCTCGTTGAGATCCGACGGCTCGCGGACCGCAGCGGTGCCGCGCATGAACGCCGACAGGTCGCGGTGGATGCCGCGGATGCGCTCGGCCGCGCGCGCGACGACATCGAGCGCCTTGCCGAAGTCCTGCTGCACGAAGCCCAGGTCCTCGCTCTCGCACAGCCGCTGCATGCCAGCGCCCCCGTCGGGGAGATGCCTCTCCTCGGCGGCGTAGGCGGCGAGCACGCGAGCGACCACGTCCAGATACTCGCGCATCGGGCCTACGTTGTTGTGGATAAAGTAACGGCCCCGCGGCGCCCGGCGCCCCACGCGCATCCGACGCGCCGCGGAGCCGCTGCGGACCGGAGGCCGCGAGTCGGCCAGGACCCAGGCCGGACCCCCCGGACCGACCGACCTGACCGGCCCGCGCCGCCCGGCCCGCGACTGCAGCCGCGCCGGCGCTTCCATCGCGCTTGGACCTGCGGGTATCTTGTTCTCAACTCAAAGGAGCCTCATGTCCCTGCTTGACCGCATCAAAAGGCTGATCCTCGCGGACCGCATCGCCAAGTGGCCGACCGACGACCGCACCGCGCTGATCCGGCTGCTCTACTCGGCGCTCGTCGCGGACGAGGCCTTCACGGCCGACGAGCGGGCGTGGCTGCAGGCGACCATGCACGACATCGGCCTGACGTGGGCGCAGGTCCACGAGGTCGAGCTGCCCGAGGCGCTGCGCCGGCTGCACGGCGAGCCGGCCAAGGAGGAGCAGCTCTATCCGCTCCTGGCCGAGGCGCTCTTCGCCGACGGCGACTTCGACAACCGCGAGAAGGGCTTCGTCGGCCGGCTGTGCGATCAGGGGCTGTCGCGGGCCCGGCTTGACGCCGAGATCCAGCGCGTCCGCGGCCGCGTCCTCGACGGCGCGCTGACGGAGTGGAACCGCGAGATCGAGTCGGGCGACCCCAAGCCCTAGCCGCGGCGCGCTCCGCTCAGGCTGCGACGGACGCGGGACGATCGGCGGCCTGCCCTCCGACGGGCGCGACCGCATTGTGGATGACGTTGATCGGGTTGTTGATCTCGTGCGAGAGCTGGGCCAAAAGCCGCCCGAGGGCCGACAGCTTCTCGGCCTCGGCGAGGCGGACCTGCGCGAGGCGCAGCTGCTGCTCGGCGCGGTTCTCGCGCGCGAGCCGCGTGCGCTCGACGGCGTCGAACGCGGCGCGCTCGATCAGCCGCCGCGAGCCGCGCGCGATCGCCGCGGCGCCGAACGCCGGCGTCGACGCCCACATGAAGTCCTGCACGCAGTCGAAGAGGTTGAGGCCCTCGCCGACGAAGCGCGCCTCGTCGACCCACGGCACCGGGAAGAACAGGTGCGCGGTGAGCAGCACCAGGCCGCCCAGGAGCAGCGTCAGCCCTCCCGCGTAGAGGCTGGCCGTGCGCGAGTAGCGCAGCGCCGTCAGGCCGTTCAGCGTCGCGATGGGCAGCCAGTCCGCCGGCGCCCGGAACGCCTCGTACGCGCCCGAGTGGTTGTACAGGCTGCCGAGCACGATGCCGTACAAGAGCGTGGTGTCGACGGTGATCGAGAGGTACTTGAGCCAGGGCCGGTAGCGCGCCCCGGGCCGCACCAGCGTGAACACGCCGGCCGAGTAGGCGCAGAACGCGCCGATGACGCCCAGCCAGATCGCGGTCGTGATCCGCGTCTGCGCCGACGAGACCGCGGTGATCGTCAGCAGCCCGAGCAGGCCGAAGCCGACGCGGACGTACAGCGCGAGGCGCTCGCCGGCGAGCTCCTGCTGCTCGAGCAGGTGCCGCACCTCGTCCGGCGTCGTCGTGCTCGCCGCTGCGGGCATGGCTGCCGCCGCGGGCGCCGCATCGGGCGGCGGCGCGGGCGGGGCGCTCGGCGGGCGCAGGCTCGTCGGCTCCGGGGCGCGGGGCGCTGTGGGCTCGGCGGACATCGACCGCGGCGCGGCTACTTGCGGCCGGTGCGGCGGAAGACCTTGGTGATCGCGTCGATGGCCTTGCCCGAGGGGTCGGCGTTGCTGCGATCGGCCAGGCCCAGCACCAGGATCTCGCGCTGCAGCGCCAGCCCGGTCGGCGCCTCCGAGACCCACGCCTGCGCCGCCTGCAGGCCCTGCGCCGCCTCGTCGCTGCTGCCGTACTCGCAGAGCAGCGCCTGCACGCCGTCGATGGTGCCGGCCTGGCAGCGCTTGGCGCGCAGGGCCGTGGCGTCGGTGTCGCTGAACGCCGAGACGTTGCGGCCGGCGTCCTTGAACATCTGCAGCTCGGGGGCGATCCCCTTCTTGCCGCAGCCGGCGACGAGCCCGAGCCCGCCGAGCAGGCCGGTGGCGAGCAGCAGGCCCGCGGTCCTTCGGGTACGAGGCGCACGAAGAGCAGTCACCGTTCCTTGGGGAGCAGTCCGCATCAGAGGCATCTCCAGGTTCTGCCAGGTTCTTGTGGTTAGGGATAGGAGCGGGCCGAGGGCTACCACCTGCCGTGCTTGAACCAGCCCTTGTGCTTGCCGGGGTGGCCGCGACCGGGCCCGACGATCACCGCCGGGTGGTGCGGCGCGATGATCACCGCGGGCGGACCCGGCGGCGCGACGATCACCGCCGGCACGGGCGGGGCCACGACCACGGTCGGCGGAGCCGGGGCCACGACCACCGCGGGCCGCGGCTGCTCGACCACCACCGTCGACGGCGCCACCACCGGTACCACCGGAGCCGGCGCGGCCACGACCACGGTCGCCGGCGGCGGCGCCACCCAGACCGGGCCCTGCCACTCGGGCGGCGGCGTCACCACGACCTGCGGCCGCTGCGCCAGGTAGGGGCGGTACTCGACCTCGAGCAGGCGCTCCTGCTGCGGCCGCATGCGCGCGACCTCGGGCGGCACCGGGCCGACGTAAAAGACGACGTTGTCGCGGGTCTTGTAGCCGTCCGGCTCGGGCGGGCGGTAGCCGTGGTAGTGCGGCCCCTTGATGAAGCAGAACACCGGCTGGCCGCCCGGCCCGAGCTCGACGGAGGTCGGCACCGGGTGGTGGCCGTAGTAGACGGTCTTGTCGCCATCGTAGCCGAACGGTACCGGATCGCCGGTGAAGACGTAGCCGTCGCCGGCCTCCTGGTACAGGACCGGGTGGTCCGGGGCATAGTCGTGGGTGTGCGGCGTGTCGATATAGCAGTAGCCGCTGCGCGGCGCCGCGAGCGGGTGGGCACCGAGGAATCGGGCGAGCTTTTTGGCCTGGCCCGGCGGCAGCCCGCCCGGTGGTGACGCGGCGGACGGCGCGGCTGCCGACAGCAGCAGCAGCCCCAGCGCGAGTGCAGAGGAGCGGCGTCGTAAGGAGGTCACGAGATCATTATGACGGGCTCGCCGATGCGCGATCTATAGATAGCTGGAAGGTAGCTGGAAGATAGCTGGAAGATAGCTGGAAGATAGCTGGAAGATAGCTAGGAGATAGCTGAATTTCCCTTTTGTTTATCTACATATGAGTCCACACCGCGTCTGCAGAACGACCCGCAGCACCTGTGTGGGTGACTGTGTTGGAACACTGCAGATGTCCGGCCCGTTGCGCCGCCCGCTGCGCATGACCCGTTGCGTCAGCGCAGCGCAGCGCAGCGGCCCGGCTGCCGCCGCCGGCACCAGGATTCGCGGCCGCCGCACGAGACAGCGACGAAGCGATGGCAGCGACGGCGAGCTCGCGGCCTGTCGCGGGTCAAAGGTCCGCGCGACCCGGCACGCTCGAGCGACCGCCGCAGCGGCCCGGGGCGGCGGCCCGACCCTCACAAAAAGCGCCGGCTTACGAGGGTTTGAAAAGCAGCAATCGCCCTTCTGCACTTGTGATAGATTTTGAAGCTGTGGCGCAGGCTTACTCACAGACGCGCGAGGTCCATATGAAGCTGGTCTTTTACGGACCCGCTTCGGCCGGAAAGACGACGGCGCTCGGCTACTTGCACCGCGCGCTGCGCCCTGACATCCGCGGACAGCTCGTCGGAGTGAACACCGGCGCCGATCGCACGCTGTTCTTCGACTGCTTCCCGTCGCCGCCCGCCCGCCTGCTCGGCGCCTCCATCCACATGCAGGTCTACGCCGCCAACGGCAGCGTCCAGAACGAGGCGACGCGGCGCGCCCTTCTGGCCGGGGCCGACGGTGTGCTCTTCATCGCAGACAGCCGGCGCGGCCGCGAGCGCGACAACATCCAGGCGCTGGAGGAGCTGCGCAACTGCCTGCTCGATCTCAACCTGCGCCTCGCTGACGTGGCCCTGGTGCTCGGCTGGAACAAGCGTGACGCCGCGGACGCGCTGTCCATCGGCGAGCTCGAGGCCGGCCTGAACATCTCGCAGTCGGCCAGCTTCCCGATGGTCGCATCGACGGGGCAGGGGGTGTCCGAAGCCTTCCGCAAGCTGGCGGCGCAGGCGCTCGAGGTGGTGCTGCGGCGCCGGCCGGACCTGCTCGGCTCGGGCATCAGCGGCCGCCCGGACCCGGGGCTGGCCGGCGACGTCGTCACCAGCCGCCGCATGCTGGCGACGCACGAGGTGCAGCAGGCGCTGCGCGTGCTCGCCTCGCGCTTCCCGAGCGACGGTCAGGCCGTGCTCGAGCCGAGCCAGCCGTCGCCGACGAGCTCACCGAGCGGCCCGGCGAGCCAGTCCGGCCCGTCGCTGGTCAGCATCGTCCCCTCGCCGCCCGCCTCGGCGTCTCGCGCGGGCCGCTGCGCGAGGCGTTCCGCCTGCTCGAGGAAGCCGGTCTGGTGCGCACCGAGAAGAACCGCGGCGTGTTCGTGCGCGACGTCCCGGTCGACGAGGCGATCG
>ERZ650309.1480-NODE-1480-length-11007-cov-8.157323_pt1 | contig 11007 bp, 8 predicted proteins | sample MGYA00376245_ERZ650309 | MGnify/ENA primary metagenome ERZ650309 (study PRJEB26733, sample SAMN07839294) | wastewater metagenome | biome: urban; feature: wastewater treatment plant; material: waste water | place: USA: North Carolina | collected 2016-04-26 ...
AACCTCATTAAACGGTAGTATAAAAGAACCTTCCTTATTTGCATACACAATAAATATCCACCCCAATTTAGATTATAATATTATTTACACCCTATTTTTATAGGTACCAAACCTGTCGACTACATGTATAATATATTGTTTATATTTAATATTATGCAAAACATAAAATTTTAATGTTTATCTGATCAGCGAAATAGGTAGATTTAATTGATTATGCTAGTGGAGTTTTGACGTATTAATTTAAGCAGGTTATTATTTTATAAAGTATTTGGTGAGATAGACAGGGATCGTTACAATAATTGACACCTGTCTATTTTTAGGTTTTAATATGAAGCTACGTGAGGAGTTATCTTAAAAATTAAAAAGTATAATAGCCAGCAAATGAACTGTCTATTAGCTCTTCTGGCTTACCTTGCTCCAAATATAGCGCATTTTTTACGGCTGGTAATTGACTCATGCGTACCATAAAATTCTTAACATGCGGATAATCATTTATCATCTCGCGACTAATCTTATCTGACCAACGTATCATTGCATATGCCTGAGCATCAACAATGCCAGCCTCTGGATTAATAAAATATTCTTTATCACTAAGGTGACTGTTTAAATAAGCATAAATAGATTTTATTTTTTCAACTGTTTTAGCTTTTACAACTTCAATGCCAGATGCATCAGCGTAGCCTTCGGCATGAAATAATGGTCCAAATGCCGTATGTAACGTTGAAGCTAGATAAGACATCCAGATATAGCTTTGGATTCTTTGCGGAGTGTTTAGGGGTATCCCGATTCTTGTGTCAGGATTTTCATCTACTAAAGAAAATAAAATTGCAATATTTTCATAAATAATTTTATCGCCTTCAAGCAAAGCACCGACTTTACCCAGCGGATTGATCTTACGAAAAGCGCCACTAGCCCTGATTTCTGGAGTAGTAATGCCGATTTGGTACGGTTTGTTTAACCACTCTAATGCTACCATTGCACCTAAAGAACACGCACCGGGAATTATAAATAATGTTTTCAATCTTTCGTCCTTATTAAAAATTAAGAGCTTCGTTACTATATAAACAGCTTGAGCTCTTTGCCAAATTAGATGATTGTTTTATGCCAACGGTTTACATTTTAACATGTGCCCGTTAGCCAATAGATCCATAAAGAATAGGTAGCAATATCCTCTACCCGTAGAAAATCCACCTAAATATTTTGGCAGCAATATCTAGGCTGATCTATATAATTAATTGTTTTAAATTGTATATAGTATTTGACTGTTTGCTCTTAAAGCTTGCCCTTAGTTCTAAACTATTATCTAGATAAATGCCTCTATTTATTACAACTAGCATCACACCACTTTGTTTAGGAGCTATATTCATCCTTATAAAATCAAACGAATTTTCTGATGGTATCCAATGAGACCAGAACCATAATAGAGGAAAAGAGCCATCTGATAATATCTGTTGACTTGTCGTATTAAATATTTCTACCGAATTAATTCCACCATTTAAAGAACTAGAAGCATACACATCTTCATTGGTATTATTAAAAATTGTTATAGTAACCCATTGCTCATCGTATTGAGCCATCGATGATGAAGAACTAATTTTACGAAGTTGAAGAGGTGATGACTCATCGTAATCTAAAATCATTTCTTTATAAGTGCTAACATTATCTGACGCAGTCTCAGCACCAGAATTACATCCAGTTATAAGGGTAGAAAACATAATGCACATTACAAATAAGTATGTTTTTAAATTTATCATAATTGAAACCTCTTTTCATTAAAATTAAGTAATTACGTACTACGCCATTATAGATTAACACCGTTAGACTTTCATACATCACAAAAGTCCCTCCCAATTTTTAATGTAGTTTTATTCTATCTATACTTTCGCTGAAATACCAACTATGCTCACTGCATTTGATCCTTTTGTTTTATACTACCCTATAAATCTATGATAAAATTGAACGTAGAAATAATTATGGAACTAAATTTATGTTAATGCCAAAATCAGATCAGGAATTTTTTGAATTTTATTGTCAAGCTGCCAATATAGCCTTTAATAATGGCGAAGATGAAGTAGTTTTTATCAAAGATGCTAACCTTGAATTTAGTTATTTGTCACCATCATACCTAAAAAACCTTGATCCGAATGGTACAATAAAATTAGATCAAGACAACAAACAATTAACTAACAACAATGATCCACATCATCAACGTGCTATAAATCAAGACCTTGAGATAAAAAAAACTTTAACTGCCCGAGATTTTATTTATATTGATATTTATGATAAGGTAGGTTTGATTCATAAGCGCCCCATAATAAACCCAGCAACGAATAATTTTGTTGGCATAATCGGCACGGTAAGGCCTTTTTATATGCCAAATATTTTGAGTCTGATTTATAAAATTCATGATGTTACAATTGGCATGCTAAATTCAACCAAAGCACACCCACCCAAGTACCAAATTACCGATCGCCAGCAGATGGTACTATTTTTGTATCTCAATAAATTCTCAAATACGGAAATTGCCACAATCATTAGTCTGGTTAGCGAGAAGATATCAAAAAGTAGAGTTAATGATCATCTTGAAAACTTGAAATATATTTTTAATGTAACAGCAAAAGAGCAGCTTATAGAAAAAGCGATTTCACTTAATTACCATCGGATGATACCAAGAGGATTTCTGAAACCAGGAAGTTACCCGATTACGGATGAGGCGATGATTGTAGGATAAGATGCGGAAACTAAGTAAATATTTAATTGGAAGCAGTGATATTTTATAATGTGCTCAATAGTTTAAATAATTCCAGTGCTCGCGCACGGCTTGATTTTAAATCAACTAGTGGGTACGGATAATTTACACCTAAGCTAATATTTGCTGCAGCAAGAATTTCTTTAGGTGCTTCCCAAGGATTAAATAAATATTTATTTGGCAGCAAAGCCAACTCAGGAACATAACGGCGCATATAAATACCATCTGAATCAAATTTTTGCCCCTGCGTCACAGGGTTAAAGATTCTATAATATGGCGCAGCGTCGGCACCAGTACCCGCAACCCATTGCCAACTAGCACTATTATTTGCAAGATCAGCATCAATCAGGCAATCCCAAAACCAGCGTTCACCCTCGCGCCAGTCGATTAATAAATTCTTGACTAAAAATGAAGCAACTATCATACGCACACGGTTATGCATATAACCAGTTTGCCATAATTCACGCATACCTGCATCAACTATTGGAATTCCGGTCCGACCTTTTTGCCATTGGATTAATAATTTGCTATCATTCACCCAAGGGAAATTATCAAATTTACGTTGCAAGTTTATTTGAGGAATATCGGGATTATAGTAAAGTAAGCTATATGAAAACTCGCGCCAAGCCATTTGTCTCCGAAAGGCCTCAAAATTATTCTCAGCAAATTGAGCATAAGATGCATACCAAACTTGATTGGGTGATAGTTCCCCAAAATGTAAATAAGTTGATAATCTTGAAACCGCATTCTTAGCAGGAAAATCACGCCCTTCTTTATAATCTGAAATACCTTCAGCCATAAAATCAACTAGCTGTTGTTGTGCAGCAAGTTCACCAATACTCCAATTAGCAATAATTTCTGAGCTCCAACTTTTCTGTGGTAATAACCCAAGCTTTTCTATATCTGATTGGTTGGTTTGCTGATCATTTAAAAAAAATTGTATCTGATTTGGCTTATCCAGTGGTACCCGTGGTTCTGTGGCTTTAAGACATCCATTATGGTAAAATGGTGTAAACACTCGGTATGGAGTTTTATCACTTTTTAAGACTTCCCAAGGTTCCCAAAGTAATGACCCCTTGAAGGTATTAACCGCAATACCTTTACTCTGTAAATCCTGCTTAATCTGAGTATCACGAGCAATTCGCCACGGTTCATAGCAACGATTCCAGTTAACCGCAGTTATATTATGCTTTTCTATAAGCTCAGATAAAATTACTTTAGGATCACCAGAAAATACCAATAATTTCCCATTTAATGATGAATTTAATGCAATTAAGGATTGATACAACCAGCAACGACTAGCCGCACCCATTTTATAGATACTAGAATTAACATCATCTAAAATATAAATGGGAATAATTGACCCTTTATTTGCAGCAGCAAATAAAGCTGGATTATCGCTTAAACGTAAATCCTGGCGGAACCAGTGTATCGTTACCATTGTACTCCTTTTATAAAATTTTAGCGCTGTTATTAACGACAGCGCTTTTGAATCTTGCTAGATATTATAACTATATTAACTTCTAGTCATAATATCTAAAATCACTTCATCAGTTTCGCGCATTCCATCACGGGCTAATTCACCAATATTACGAATGGTTGCTTCCACGTCTCCTGCAACAATTCCATCGCCAGAGGTAACAACATTACCATTCATTGCCGAAGCTGCGCCATCGTAAGCTGCATAAGTTCCATTAGCAATTTTGATTGAACACGATGAATTTGCGCCATCACAAAAAACCCCAGAAACACCAGCAAGAGTATTAATAATCGCTTTTCCGACTTTATCATAATCACCATCATTAATAAAAATCAGCGCGCCAGCAACTGCACCTGATGCACACATTGGACCACAATAAGCAGATAAACGCCCAATATTAGCCTTAATATGCACTGATGCCAAAATAGAAAAAATCAGCCCACGATACATAATTTCCTGAGATAAGTTATTTTCGCGACAATAAGCAATAATCGGTAGCGATGCAGTTAAACCAACATTGCCACTACCTGCAGCCGTCATAACAGGCATTGCCGAGCCACCCATACGTGCATCACTTGCGGCAGCCGCATTGCTGGCACTAATATTTCGAGCATCTTTGCCATAAAAGCCACGATCCATACTTTGTTTAATATTTTTGCCCGTGCTAACCCCGTAGTTGTTTTTTAGACCCTCAAGAGAAATCGCGGTATTACAATTAATAATCCGATCTAATTTAGGTTTCAATAGGTTAATATCAATAGTTTTTGCTAGCTCATAAATTAAACGAATATTCAAAATTTCGGCTTCATCTTCTGCTTTAGCCATGCCACTACCAGGAGCTTTATATTGAGTTTCACCGTCTTTGATAATTTCAGTAATGTTATTATGAGTATGCTTAAGTTCAACACTTGCTGATTTTTTACCCGCAATTAGCTTAACTTTAATATACAATTTGAGATTATTATCCGATTTAGAATAAGTGACTGTATTTTTAGCCAAAAACTCTCTCACTCGAACCATAGCCTCAGGCGTAACCTTGCTTAATACCATCAAATCCTGCGTCGCATCTCCAGCAAGAGCACCCATCGCTGCCGCAACTTCAATCCCAACCATACTTCCACTATTAGGAACAAAGACACTTTTAACATTTTTAATAATATTACCCGACAAAGACAGATTGATATGCTCTGGTTCTATGCCTAAAACTTCACGTGCTTTTGCTGCAGCAAGCGCAATCGCAATTGGCTCAGTGCAACCTTCTGCAGGAATTACTTCATGTTCAAATAGACTAATAATCTTATTGATTACATCTTGATTAATTTGTGTCATTAATAACCTCCATTTTTACTAAACTATGATTATACAGTAATTTCATTATCTGCGTTTTTGCGCTGCATTAAAAATGCCACTATCAAAAATAGTTGCTTAAAAACTACCCCAATTTAGATAGCTGAGTTTGCAACTGTGTGATAATTGCATTTAATTCATTAACCCGTTTTGTGTCTTTAGCAACTAAGTCTGCTGGAGCTCGTTCAACATATTGCGGATTATTTAATTTAACCTGCATTTTTTCTACTTCTTTATTGTTTTTCTCAATCTCTTTAGTTAAACGAATTTTTTCAGCAGCAACATCAATTTCAACTTTTAGCATCAAACGAGCACCTTCAGTTACTGCAACTGGAGCACTGTCAGATTCAAGAGCGGTAACTAACTCGACTTCAGAAATTTTAGCCAAGACTTTAATATATTCAGCATATGCTACAAATAATTCGGGTTTAGCAGTTTCAATAAATAATGGTACTTTTACCGCAGGCTGTAGACCCATTTCGGCACGTAAATTACGCACTACTCCAGTTAATTGTTTTAACTGTGCTATTTGTGCCAATACCTGCTCACTATCTGCCACAGCATAATCTGCTGCATTAGGATAATTCGCTAGCATAACTGAGGGTTGCTCATTTTTAGAGGCTAATGGCGCAACTACCTGCCACAATTCTTCAGTAATAAATGGCATAAATGGATGCGCGATTCTAAGCACCGCTTCAAGTACCGTTAAAAGTGTATCAATCGTAGCAGCACGAATGCTCTCATCTGAAGACTGTAAATTAACTTTAGCTAATTCTAAATACCAGTCACACAACTCATTCCAGATAAATTCATAAATCCGCTGGGTAGCCAAATCAAAACGATAAGTAGTGAAACCATTTTCCACATCGGTTATCAACCGAGCCAACTCAATCAATATCCAATTATCAATCATTGAACGCTTAGTTGAAGTAGCAACCAAAGCTTTATGATTTTCAACGTTCATCAGTACAAATTTAGTGGCATTAAATAATTTGTTGCAGAAATTACGACTGCCTTCAATCCGTTTTAAATCAAAATTAATATAACGTGCCTGAGTCGCCGAGGTAGCTAGAGAAAAACGTAAGGCATCCGCACCAAAAGCTAAAAAGCCATCTGGGTAATCTTTGCGGGTTTGTTTTGCAATTGCTTCAGCCTGTTTAGGATTCATCAAATTTGCGGTACGTTTGGCAACTAATTCATCCAGACTAATTCCATTAATAATATCCAGTGGATCAATCACGTTACCTTTAGATTTAGACATTTTCTCACCATGTGCATCCATAATCAGACCATTGATATAAATATCTTTAAATGGAATCTCACCGGTAAATTCTTCGGTCATCATGATCATCCGCGCTACCCAGAAGAAGATAATATCAAAACCAGTTACCAGCACGTTGGATGGCAAGAAAGTTTTTAATTCTTGAGTATTATCTGGCCAGCCAAGCGTTGAAAAGCACCATAATGCCGAGCTAAACCAAGTATCAAGAACATCATTGTCTTGACGTAAATCGCTACTGCCAGCCAACTTCTCTGCTTCAGCGCGACTGCGCGCAACAAATACATTGCCTTGTTCATCGAAATAAGCTGGAATCCGATGTCCCCACCATAACTGACGCGAGATACACCAATCTTGAATTTTTTCTAGCCATTGATCATAGGTTTTTTTCCAGTTCTCAGGTACAAAGCGAATTTTGCCACTATTAACTAACTCCAAACCACGTTCAGCAAATTTATCCATTTGCATAAACCATTGATCAGTCAACATTGGTTCGATTACTACATTAGTCCGATCCCCGCGTGGCACCATCAATTTATGTGGCTTAGTCTCAACCAATAACCCAAGTGCTTCTAAATCAGCTAAGACTATTTTACGAGCAGCAAAACGCTCTAATCCGCGGTATTTTTCTGGCGCATTATCATTGATAAAACCATCTAAAGTCATGATATTAATCATTTCCAGATTGTGTCGTTTTCCCAACTCATAATCATTAAAATCATGTGCTGGAGTAATTTTTACACATCCCGTACCAAATGCAGCATCGACATAATCATCGGCAACAATTGGAATCTCACGCCCAACTAGAGGTAAAACTAACTTTTGCCCAATCAGATGTAAATAGCGTTCATCTTCAGGATTGATTGCAACAGCGACATCTCCCAACATCGTTTCTGGACGAGTTGTTGCAACAACTATTGACTCAGTGCTGTCTTTTACAGGGTAACGAATATGCCATAAGCTACCATTTTCTTCGCTGGAGATTACTTCTAAATCTGATACTGCAGTTTGTAATTTAATATCCCAGTTAACCAAACGCTTACCACGATAAATATAACCTTTTTCAAATAAGCTGACAAAAACTTCACTAACCGCTTTAGATAAACCTTCATCCATAGTAAAACGTTCACGCGACCAATCACATGATGCACCTAGCCTGCGCATTTGGTTGGTAATCGTGCCTCCTGAATATTCTTTCCATTCCCAAACTTTTTTTACAAATTCCTCACGTCCTAAATCATGACGTGAAATACCTTCTTGGTCTAACTGACGTTCCACCACGATCTGGGTCGCAATCCCAGCATGGTCAGTTCCAGCCTGCCATAAGGTGTTATAACCTTTCATCCGATGATATCTGATTAGTGCATCCATAATGGTTTGCTGAAAAGCATGCCCCATGTGTAAAGTTCCAGTGACATTCGGTGGTGGCAATTGAATACAGTAACTCGGCGCATTCGTATCATTACTAGGCTTAAAATATCCTTTACTCTCCCATTGCTGATACCATTTAGTTTCAATTTCACTTGGTGTATATGCTTTAGCTAATTCCATTTATTCTACTATCCTTTTGATAAAACTCACAATTAACCAAGTATTTTATCACAGCAGCATGCCCTATCTTTTGTAAAACTATTTAACACTATAAAACAACTTAGTTTCTTAAAATCATCTCTATGATAAAATCACCATCTAACAAAATATTAGGATAGATAACAACATGCCAAAAGTACTGGGAATAGAAAGTTCATGTGATGAAACAGGAATCGCAATTTATGATACAGAAAACGGATTAATTGCTGACACGCTATATTCACAGATTGAACTTCATCGCCAATATGGTGGAGTTGTACCAGAATTAGCCTCACGGGATCATTTACGCAAAATAATTCCACTAATTGACGAGTGTTTAACACAAGCACAGTGCCAGTTACGTGATTTGGATGCTATCGCTTATACCGCAGGTCCTGGGCTAAATGGTGCGCTCTTAATTGGTGCAAGTATAGCTAATAGCTTAGGTTTTGCCAATAATTTGCCAGTTATCCCGATACACCATCTTGAGGGACATTTGTTATCTCCATTATTAGCAGATGAAAAACCAACTCCGCCATTTATTGCTTTGCTTGCTTCGGGTGGACATAGCCAATTAATCGCGGTTAACGCCGTTGGTGAATACGAGTTACTCGGAGATACTCTGGATGATGCAGCCGGTGAAGCATTTGATAAAACAGCCAAGATGTTAGGATTACCCTATCCTGGTGGACGCTATATTGCAGAATTGGCAGCTCTGGGACATGAAAACTATAAACTGCCACGTCCGATGTTACATAGCGGTGATCTTACCATGAGTTTTTCCGGGTTAAAAACAGCGGTACTTACACTCATTAATAATCTGACAGAACAAAATATCGTTATCGAGGGACAAGTGCTACAGGATATTGCAAGATCAATTGAAGAATCAATCACCGATGTCTTAGTCAAAAAATCAGTTATGGCATTAAAACAAACTAAAATCAAAACCTTAGTCGTCTCTGGTGGTGTCAGTGCCAATCTTCGTTTACGAGAAAAGTTAGATACCGAATTAAGTAAAATTCAAGCTCAGGCGTTTTATCCACCACTACATCTTTGTACTGATAATGGTGCCATGATTGCATTAGCTGGTGCGATTCGCCTCAAACAGCAAAAATTCATCTATAATTTTAATGTGCACCCACGCTGGGACCTTACAACTTTAACGAGCAATTAATGAGTATACTTACACACTTAATACCAAACATCAAACATATAAGCATCTGTGCCAATGGCTTATTCCCGACTGATACTGAAGTTATTGCACGACTAAAAAATGGTAGCCCAATAATTGCTTGTGATGGCGCACTTAATGCAATGTCAAAACATGGCATAGTTGCAGACTTTGCTATTGGCGATGGCGACTCATTAGATTATAGCAGGCTTCAAGATTTTATCAAAAATCCCTATATTCAGATTGATGATCAAAATACTAATGACTTAACTAAGGCAATTAATTTTATTGCTGAAAATTACGGTTGCAACCAATCAATTCTAATTTTTGCAGCAACGGGTTTACGAGAGGATCATACCTTAGGCAATATTGCATTACTTGAGCAATACTCAACCCAGTTTAAGCAAATTGCGATGTTAAGTGACTTTGGAATTTTAGAAGCATTGCCCGCTGGAACGCACAGATTAAATAGTGTTATCGGGCAACAGATTTCATTTTTTTGTTTTAATCAAAAGACGGAAATAAGTTGTGAAGAATTAAAATGGCCACTTGTTAACAAAAACTTTCTAGCACTCAATCATGGCACACTTAATCAGGCAACTGCAGCACATATAAATCTAGAAAGTAATGGGAGTGTTATTGTCTTCCGTGCTTTTGAGGTTAAGTACTAGGCTCAAAATTAACCCGCAAATACCATAAAGCAAAAAACAGATTAGAGATAATCGTGATAACAAATAACCACCATAAACTAACAAAAAATAATATCAAAATACAAATTAGCGAACAAAAGAGCATATAACACGAGTTTAAGACATTATTTACTCCGATTACCTGTGACAGCATTTCAATTGGCGAAATTACCTGTAATTCATTATAACAAGTTACTGAATAAAAACCAGCCGAAAAACCGATCATAAATATTAAAACGTAGTTCACTACTCCGTGCCAAGAGCTACTAAATTCAGCTAAGCCTAGACAATGATCATGTGGATGAAAATTAAACCCAATTAAAATCATGCTAAAAAAGGCTATTCCAATAGCACCAAAAATCACAAATTGTTTGACTATTTTTCCATCGGAAATTTTGGCACAAGTTAGCGAGCCTAATCCAATTGAAATTGAAAAAACTGCCAATAAAATGCTGAATACATGAGCACAACCACCCATATAAATTTGAGTAAATACCGGAAGCTGAGTAGTATAAACTATACCCATTGCCCAAAACCACGAAATTGCATGAATATTGTTCTTAATTTTCTTATTTTCAGTTATTTTACGATATGAAAGCCACGTATCTTTAAATAAGTTCCAGTGAAACTTTTCTTTAGAACCTACCGGCATAGTCTTTTCCATACGATAACTAAGAATTAAGCCACTAAAAGTCGAAAATGCCATCAATCCCACGATAATCT
>ERZ650309.1481-NODE-1481-length-11002-cov-3.418014_pt1 | contig 11002 bp, 11 predicted proteins | sample MGYA00376245_ERZ650309 | MGnify/ENA primary metagenome ERZ650309 (study PRJEB26733, sample SAMN07839294) | wastewater metagenome | biome: urban; feature: wastewater treatment plant; material: waste water | place: USA: North Carolina | collected 2016-04-26 ...
TCCCCTGGGAACAGCAGGCCAATCCCATCATCGAACGCGACAAGAAGCTCGTCACCTTCCGCTACTTCTTCACCCGCAAGCTCACCTTCCTGAGGCATTCGGATGCCATCGTGCTCTTTCCCGGCGGGTTCGGAACCCTCGACGAAGGTTACGAAGCCCTCACCCTCATGCAGACCGGCAAGAGCCGCCTGATGCCCCTCGTCATTTCCGAAAGCATCGTTCTCGATCCTGTCGAGACCGAATCGCCCGATCATCCGCTGATCGGGTACGATACCGTCGTGACGATCGCCAACGTGGCCGCGGGCACGGCGCTGGCGAACTATCCGGCGTCGAACCTTGCCAACCCGGCGACGGCGTCGGACACGCCGAGCAAGGCCTTCCCGGCCCCCATCTCGCCGGACTGATCGGCCGTGCGGTGGCGGGCGATCCCGCCTTCGACTACTCGCCAGCCCTGCGCAAGGCGCGAGGTTGGTTAAGGTGCCGGTTCAAACATGACGGGGCACCTTCTCAACCGGCCCATCCGACGATCCCCTGCCCCTTTGGATGGCATGATCGATTTAGTGGATGTCTGACCCGTGTCGGCGGCGCGCCTATCGGTTAAGCGCGCTTGATACAGGTTTCTCGGATCACACGCCATATTTCTTATGGCAGCATTCTGCGTCAAATCGCGCGCCTTCACAAAAGCCTTTGAAATCATGGCAGTAAGAAGTAGGTGATGCGTGATGTTCCAGTTGGAGTTTCGATTTTCATGACCGATCGTCCATTCGAAATCTTCGTCGATGCCGATGCCTGCCCGGTTAAGGACGAAATCTACAAGGTTGCGTTCCGACACGAGATTGCGGTCACGATCGTCAGCAACAGCCCGATCCGTGTACCGGATCATCCGCTGATTGCCCGGTCGCTTGTCGGCGCCGCCTTTGACGCCGCCGACGATTGGATCGCCGAGCGGGCCCATGGCGGCGTCATCGTCGTCACAGGGGACATCCTGCTTGCCGACAGATGTCTCAAAGCGGGCGCTACGGTCATTGCCCCCAACGGGAAACCCTTTACCGGCGGCTCCATCGGCAATGCCATTGCAACGCGCGCGATCATGGCGGATCTGCGGGCGAATGGCGATGCGATTGGCGGCCCTCCGCCCTTTTCCAAGTCGGATCGTTCGCGCTTTCTGTCGTCCCTTGACGAGGCTGTGGTCAGATTGAAGCGCTCCGCGGCGCTTTGATCCGGCACGCTGGCCCGTCGGGCCATTCCATGCTAGGGGCGCCGCCATGCTCAATCTGAACGGTATCACCGTGCGCCTTGGCGGGCGCACCATCCTTGATCGCGCGACAGCTTCCTTGCCGCCGAAAAGCCGTGTCGGGCTGATCGGTCGCAACGGAGCGGGCAAATCGACCCTGATGAAAGTGATGATCGGCCAGCTTGAACCGGATGACGGTTCGATCGAAATGCCGCGCAAGACCCGGATCGGCTATATCGCGCAGGAAGCGCCCGCGGGCGATGCGACACCGTTCGAAACCGTTCTCGCTGCCGACACGGAACGGGCTGCCCTGCTTCATGATAGCGAGACATGCCACGATCCCGAAAGACTCGGGGAAATCCACGAACGACTGATCGCAATCGATGCATACACCGCGCCAGCGCGCGCCTCGCGCATTCTGGTCGGGCTTGGGTTCGATGAGGACATGCAGGCCCGTCCGCTCGACAGCTTTTCGGGCGGATGGAAAATGCGCGTTGCGCTTGCCGCACTGCTCTTTTCCGAGCCCGATCTGCTGCTGCTCGACGAACCGTCGAACCATCTGGACCTTGAAGCGACTTTGTGGCTGGAAAGCTTCCTGAAATCCTATCCGGCAATGATGGTCGTCATCAGCCACGAGCGCGACCTGCTCAACAATGTCGTGGACAACATCCTGCATCTCGAAGGTGGACAGACAACGCTCTATGCCGGGGGGTACGACAGTTTCGAGCGCCAGCGCGCCGAGCGTGCAGCCCAGCTTGCGGCGGCCAAGGCGGCGCAAGATGCGCAGCGCGCCAAGTTGCAGGACTATATCGCCCGCAACAGTGCGCGCGCCTCAACAGCAAAGCAGGCGCAATCGCGGGCAAAGGCACTTGCAAGAATGCAGCCCGTGATGGCGATGATCGAGGACCCGTCGCTCAGTTTCGACTTTCCGAGCCCTGACGAACTGAAGCCGCCCTTGGTGACGCTGGACATGGCAAGCGTCGGCTATGTGCCGGGAAAGCCGATCCTGGAACGCCTGAACCTGCGGCTGGACCCGGATGACCGGATCGCGTTGCTCGGCCGCAACGGCAATGGCAAGACGACCTTGGCCCGCCTGCTCGCTGCACAACTGCCTGCGATGGAAGGCGCGATCAACGCCTCGGGGAAAATGCGGGTCGGCTATTTCACCCAATATCAGGTCGAGGAACTTGATGGCGCAGACACGCCGCTTGAACACATGACGCGCCAGATGAAGAGCGCGACGCCGGGTGCCGTGCGTGGGCAGTTGGGCCGGTTCGGCTTTTCCGGCGCCAAAGCAACAACCGAAGTGGCCAAGCTTTCCGGCGGGGAGCGCGCCCGGTTGGCGCTCGCGCTCATCACCCGCGATGCGCCGCACATGCTGATCCTGGACGAACCGACCAACCACCTTGACGTCGATGCCCGTGAAGCGCTGGTGCAGGCGCTCAATGCCTATGACGGTGCGGTCGTGATTGTCAGCCATGATCGGCACATGATCGAACTTGTTGCCGACCGCCTTGTTCTTGTCGACGGCGGCCGCGCCGAGGAGTTTGGCGGCAGCCTTGATGACTATACGGACATGATCCTCGGCAAGAACCAGCCGAAAGGGCCGGAACCCATAAAATCCAACAAGAAGGAAGACCGGAAGGCCGCTGCCGCCGCCCGCGAGCAAAGCAAGGCCCTGCGCGCTGAAATCGCGCGAGCGGAAAAGGAAATGGACTCCCTGACAGCGCATCGCTCCCGGATCGAGCGGGCCATGTTTGATCCGGACACCGCAGGGCCGGAAGAACGCAACCTCACCATGACCGATCTGATGGTCCGCCGCGCGGACATCGAGAAAAAGCTCGCGGTCGCAGAAGCATGCTGGCTGGAAGCCTCTGCCGCGCTCGAGGGCGTGTCAGCCTGACGTTTTTTCCGTTGGTGGGCAGTCCTTCAGTCCCGGGACGCAAATGATCGCAGGGCTTCGCGTGCAACAAGCTCCCCCTTTTCCTGCACGAAATGTCCGGCATCAGCAATCTCGAGCGGTTCTGGGCACCCACGGATATTGGATCGCAGATCCGCCATGACAGCGGGGCCGAGCACCGGATCCGTCATGCCTATCGCCATAAAGCTTTGGCCAGTCCATTCATCTCGCCAGAAATCGAGCGCACGCCGGGCTTGCGGAATCCCCTCCATGCCGGGACTCGTCATCACCAGTTCGGGGAACCGGCGCACGCCCGCCTTGTATCGCTGATCGGGGAAAGGCGCTGCATAGGCGGCGGCTTCCTCTTTGCTCATACCGGGCTGCGCACGCTCCATGAGGGCCGCTATGTCAAGGTCAGGCTGGCTGCGGTTGAATGCGCGCCATCGATCAAATCCTTCGCTCACTGGCTCCCCGACCGGAATGGCCGTGTTCATGACCAGGAGGCGGGCAAATCTTTCCGGCATCTCCGGTGGCACTGTGAGGCCAAGGATTCCCCCCCAATCCTGGCACACAAGCGTCACATTGCGAAGATCCAGGGCCCTGACAAAGGCGAGCAACATGTTGCGATGGAAACTGAAAGTGTACGCGGTCTCATCGACCGGCTTGTCGGAACGGCCAAAGCCGATCAGATCCGGGGCGATGACACGGCATCCCGCGGCCGTGAAAACAGGAATCATTTTGCGATAGAGGTAGGACCATGTGGGCTGGCCATGCAGGCACAGAAACGTTTCGTCCGCTGCCTGGGGGCCTTCGTCAAGATAATGGATGCGCAGGCCCTCGTATCCAGGCAGGCCTTCGATATAATGGGGTGCAAAATTGAAACCGGGAAGATTTGCAAATCGCCCGTCATCCGTTCTCAGACTGTCCACGCCTGCGCCTCCTTCAAGACATGCGGCCTAACCCTGCGGCCATTGAGACAGGATCGTAGCGGCGTCGAAATAGTCTCGCCAGAAGACAATCTGGCCCTCATGCACGTCAAATACACCGGTAACGGGCAACTCGACCCATCTGTCCTTCAACCGATGCCGATCCAGCCGTTCCAGGAATACAGTTCGCCCTGAATGCGACTCTCTCAGGATCCGGAATTCGTTTTCAAGCGTCGGGGCAAAAAAAGGTTCCAGGACAGCGCGAATGCCTTCAGGCCCATGCACTGTCCCAATCGGCGGCGGGTTTGTGTATTCGCATCCGGCCGCGACAAATCGCATAGCCCGATCATAGTCGAGGGACTCCATCGCCTTCATAAAGGCTTTGACGATCACAATCGGCTCCGAATTCACAGGGCTTTCCTTCTTCCATTTGGGCAGGGCGTCGCACCGTTCCGGTATCGGCCCGCCAAGCCTGCTTCACCCGTCAAACCATGAAACACATCCCCCACAATTGCAGACGCTTCATGATCAGAACGGGCATCGACTCTTTCATTGCGGGATAGCATATTGTAGCAACTGCTACAAGAAGAACCGGTGCCGCGTTCAAGGCGTCCCGCGAACTTGTCCTTCCGCCGGTTGTGCTTCGCACCCAGAACGACTAGGGGCTGCCCCACATATGTTAATGGCGCGGGTCATTGCCCCGGAATGCGCCTTTTAGAGAGACCATGACCTTCCAAACACTCCACCCGCTTCTTGCTGAAGCGCTTTCCGCCCGTGGCTATGCCGCGCCCACGCCTGTGCAGGCGGCTGTGCTTGAACCCGAAGCCGAGGGGCGGGACCTCATTGTCTCCGCACAGACCGGATCGGGAAAGACTGTTGCCTTCGGCCTTGCAATGGCCCCGCAACTCTTGAGCGGCAGCGGAATGGCGGCTCCGGCTGGTGCCCCCCTCGCGCTTGTCATTGCGCCGACACGGGAGCTCGCGCTGCAGGTCGGGCGCGAACTGATCTGGCTTTACGGCAAGGCGGGGATCCGCATCGCAACATGCGTCGGTGGGATGGACGCATCGAAGGAAAGGCGCGCGCTTTCGCAAGGCGCGCACATTGTGGTCGGCACCCCCGGCAGACTCCGCGATCACCTCGAACGCGGAGCGCTCCTGCTCCACAGCCTGACGGTCGCCATCCTCGACGAGGCCGACGAAATGCTCGACATGGGCTTCCGCGAAGACCTGGAGGAAATTCTCGACGCGACGCCGCAGGGCCGGCGCACCTTCATGTTCTCTGCAACCATGCCGAAGCCCATCGTTGCACTTGCCCGACGCTACCAGCGCGATGCATTGCGCATTTCGACTGTCGGCGAAGATCGTGGCCATGGAGACATCACCTACCAAGCCGTGACTGTCGCGCCTGCAGACATCGAGAATGCCGTCGTCAATCTGCTGCGCTATCACGAGGCAACCACCGCAATGCTGTTCTGCGCAACCCGCGACAATGTCCGGCATCTGCATGCCAGCCTGACCGAGCGCGGCTTTTCGGTCGTGGCGCTTTCAGGCGAGCACAGCCAGAATGAACGCAACCATGCTCTGCAGGCCCTCCGTGATCGCCGCGCACGGGTGTGCGTGGCAACCGATGTCGCTGCGCGCGGGATCGATCTGCCGACCTTGTCGCTCGTCATCCATGTTGAGATTCCGCGCGATGCGGAAGCCCTGCAACACCGGTCAGGCCGCACCGGCCGGGCAGGCAAAAAGGGTACGGCAGTGATCCTTGTGCCATATCCAAGGCGCAAGCGCGTCGAATCGATGCTGCGGGGAGCACGGATCAATGCCGAATGGATCTCCGCCCCAAGCCGCGAGGATATCGCGAGAAATGATCGTGAGAGGCTGCTCGCGACCCTGCTCGAGCCGGTCGAGGTCGATGAGGAGGATCGGGTGTTGGCGACACGCCTCCTGGCGGAGCGGAGTCCCGAGGACATTGCTGCCGCGCTTGTTCGGGCACACCGGGCAAGAATGCCTGTGGCCGAAGAACTGATCGATGCCGCCTCCGGCCCGTCACAGCGGTCAGAGGGCCCGAGGCCCGGCTTTGAAAATACCGTCTGGTTCAGGATGGACATCGGTCGCCGCCACAATGCGGATCCCAGATGGCTGCTTCCGCTCCTGTGCCGGCGTGGCCATATCACGAGGACAGAGATTGGGGCGATCCGCATTGCCGCCAATGAATCGCTTTTCGAGGTCCAGGCGGCGGCGGCGGCGCGTTTTGCGGCAGCGGTCCGGCGCACCGCCGTTGACGGAGAAGATGGCGAAGGAGGCATCCGGATCGAGCAGGTCCAGGGCGCCCCGCGAGAAGAGGCCAGGCGCAACCGACGCGAAGCACCGCGGCAGCATCGGCCAGGACCTCGACCGGGCAAGCCACCGTTTCCGCCGCGCAACAAGGCCAGACGTGAACGCACTGCCTGACCGGTAAAACGAGTTATCGTCTGCGCCTTGTGGAAATCACGTAGTTTCGAGACCCTGCCCGCGCGCTAGGGCCGGGACATGACTGATTGTTCACACTGCCCTGTCGGGGATAGCGCAATTTGCGCCGGATTATCGGCAGATGCGCTCGAATGTCTGGGACATCTCGGGCGCAAGCAAAAGGTTCGGCGCGGGCAAACACTCGTCTGGGAAGGCGATGAGGCTCTGGTCGTTGCCAATGTTATTTCCGGAATCCTGAAACTGTCGATTTCCACTGCCGATGGGCGCGAACAGATTGTTGGCGTCGTCTTTCCTTCGGACTTCATCGGCCGCCCCTTTGGCAAGGAGAGCCCGCACAGCGTGACAGCGCTGACGGATGCCGAGCTTTGCGTCTTTACGCGCGCCGCGTTTGACGGTTTTGCCCGGCAGCACCCCGATCTGCAGAATCGGCTGCTGATGCGGACGTTGACCGAACTCGATCGTGCGCGCCACTGGATGCTCCTTCTGGGAAAGAAGACAGCGAGTGAGCGGATCGCATCGCTATTGCTCGAAGTGTCGGACCGGATGGGCAACGGGGCGGCCAAGGCTGCCGCCGGTTTGCCGGAAGTCTTCGAAATGCCCCTCGATCGCCAGCAGATGGGCGATGTGCTGGGCCTGACGATTGAAACCGTCAGCCGCCAACTGACAAAACTCAAAGGGGCAGAAATGATCGACCTGCCGAACAGACGCACAGTCGTGATCCAGGACCGCGCACGGCTGCAGACTTTGGCACTCGCCGCATGATCTGTTGACCTGAGTCAATGAAGACAGGTCCGCGATCGGCCAACGGCAGAATTACAAAAATGCGCTGAGGCGCTTCGGGGAAGAATGATGGACACAATGGTAATGCGCGCTGGCGCTTGGTTCGTCGTGGCACTGCTCGCTTTTGCAGCCTTTGCCCAAAGTGTGGATCCCGGATTTTCCGTTCACATGAGCATAGTCTGTGCAGTCGCGCTGATCGCTTCGGCCATGACGCTTCGGGGGACGGATTTTGCCGGCTTGGCCAATGGCGCGGCCACTAGGCCAGTCGACCTTTCCCGCTATGATGACGATCCGATCCGATGGGGCATCATCGCGACAATCTTCTGGGGTGTTGCCGGGTTCCTGGTTGGCCTCTTCATTGCCCTTCAGCTTGCCTTTCCGGCGCTCAACTTCAATCTCGAATATACAACTTTCGGGCGCCTGCGACCGCTCCACACTTCGGCCGTGATTTTCGCCTTTGGCGGAAATGCGTTGATCGCAACGAGTTTCTATATTGTCCAGCGCACCTGTCGCGCACGACTGGCCTTCCCGTCACTCGCCCGCTTTGTCTTCTGGGGCTACCAGCTGTTTATCGTGCTCGCCGCAACCGGCTATCTCATGGGCATCACTGAGGCCCGCGAATATGCCGAGCCCGAATGGTATGTCGATCTCTGGCTGACCGTCGTGTGGGTGTCCTATGGCGCAGTGTTCATCGGAACGATTGTGCGCCGCAAGGAGCCGCACATCTATGTCGCGAACTGGTTCTTCCTGGCGTTCATCATAACGGTCGCCATGCTGCATCTGGTAAACAACATTTCGATGCCTGTGAGCCTGGTCGGTTCAAAGAGCTATAGCGCCTTTGCGGGCGTTCAGGATGCGCTGACCCAGTGGTGGTATGGCCACAACGCCGTCGGCTTCTTCCTGACGGCGGGCTTTCTCGCCATGATGTACTATTTTGTGCCGAAGCAGGCGGAACGTCCCGTCTACAGCTATCGCCTGTCGATCATCCATTTCTGGTCGCTGATCTTCCTCTATATCTGGGCCGGACCGCACCACCTCCACTATACTGCATTGCCTGACTGGGCGCAGACACTGGGCATGGTCTTTTCCGTCATGCTGTGGATGCCGAGCTGGGGCGGCATGATCAACGGCCTGATGACGCTGAACGGCGCATGGGACAAGATCCGCACCGACCCGATCATCCGGATGATGGTCATGGCCCTCGCCTTCTACGGCATGAGCACTTTTGAAGGGCCCATGCTTTCGATCAAGGCCGTCAACAGCCTGTCTCACTACACAGACTGGACCATTGGCCATGTGCACTCTGGCGCGCTCGGCTGGAACGGCATGATCACCTTTGCGTCGATCTATTATCTCGTGCCGAGGCTCTGGGGCCAGCCGCGTCTCTATTCATTGCGGATGGTGAACTGGCACTTCTGGCTCGCGACGATCGGCATCGTCTTCTACGCCGCCGCGATGTGGGTTGCCGGCATCATGCAAGGGCTGATGTGGCGCGAATATGGCGCCGATGGCTACCTGGTGAACAGCTTTGCCGAAACCGTCGCGGCCAAGCATCCGATGTACCTGATGCGCGCGTTCGGCGGGGTGCTCTACCTCTCCGGTGCGCTGATCATGGCCTTCAACGTGTGGCAGACGATCGCGGGCAAGCTGCGCCAGGAAGAGCCGCTGCGCGCGGCCGCCTATGACGCCGCCGCCGACCGTCCGCTGGCCGTTGCTGCCGAATAAGGGGGTTACTTCAATGTCTGACGAAACCAACGCACAGGCCCCCAAGGAAGCCTGGAGCCGGCACAAGAAGCTGGAGCGCAATGTCGCCCTGCTGGGGGTCTTCGCCTTCCTGGCGGTGACCGTCGGCGGGATCATCGAGATCGCCCCGCTGTTCTGGATCGACAACACGATCGAGAAGGTGGACGGGATGCGTCCCTATACGCCGCTGGAACAGGCCGGTCGCGACATCTACGTCCGCGAAGGCTGCTATGTCTGCCACAGCCAGATGATCCGTCCGTTCCGGGACGAGGTCGAACGCTATGGCCACTACAGCCTTGCCGCGGAATCGATGTACGACCATCCGTTCCAGTGGGGATCAAAGCGCACCGGGCCGGATCTCGCCCGCGTCGGCGGCAAATATTCCGACGAATGGCACGTTCAGCACCTTGTCGACCCGCGCAGTGTTGTGCCGGAATCGATTATGCCGCCATACGCCTTCCTCAAGGAGCATGAGTTGAATGCGGGGGACATGAGCGCGCATCTCACTACGCTCTCGACCCTGGGTGTGCCCTACAGCAAGGACGATATCGCGAAGGCGAATGCCGACCTTGCGGCGCAGGCCGATCCGGAAGCTGATACGGCTGATCTGTTGAAGCGCTATCCCAAGGCTCAAGCGCGTGATTTCGATGGAGACCCCAAGAAGCTGACCGAGATGGATGCGCTGGTTGCCTATCTCCAGATGCTCGGCACTTTGGTCGACTTTAAGGCGGCCGAAGGGCAGGAGAAGCCGCAATGAGCCACTATGACACCCTGCGTCATTTCGCGGACAGCTGGGGTCTGGTGTTCATGGGGATCGTTTTCCTGACCCTGATAGCATGGCCCTTTCTTCCCGGCTCGCGTGAGCGGAACCACTCCGCGGCAACCATGATCTTCGATGAGGAGCAAGACGATGGCTGAACAGAAGCGCATCGACCACCCGACCGGAACCGAAACCGTAGGCCATGAATGGGACGGCATCGAGGAGCTGAACACACCGCTGCCGCGCTGGTGGTTGTGGACCTTCTACGCAACCATCGTGTTCGCGATCGGCTATGTCGTGGCCTATCCTTCCGTACCGAGCGCAAACGGCGCGCCGGGGGGCATGTCAAACTGGTCGAGCCGTGACAATCTCGAAAAGTCTTTGGAAGCACGGCAGGCTGAGCTGAAACCCATTCATGCCGCACTCGCCGCGACGGATATTACCGCGCTGCCCGGCAAGCCGGAGCTGTACGCGAAGTTGCTGTACGTGCTGCAGGCCCCGATGGTCCAGATTGTCAGCGTGCTGAATGCAGCGCCGCGCGACCTGATGAGCGTGCTGGTGCAGGCGGAAAAGAAGCGACAGGAAGCGTAGAGAACAGGCTCACGGTTCCCGGTCCCAGGCGCTGCCTGGACCCGATGCGGGCCAGAGCCCATTGCCAAGAGCCAGAGCCGGACGCGCGAGCGTCCGCAAGAGCCTAGAGTCAGGAGAACAGAAATGGCCGAAGTGACGCAGCAGCAGGTGGTCGACTACATCAAGGGAATCAGCGTGCTCGAGCTCTCGCAGCTCGTGAAGACGCTCGAGGCTGAGCTCGGTGTCTCGGCCGCCGCTGCCGTGGCAGTGGCAGCGCCGGCAGGTGGTGGCGGCGGCGCCGCCGCAGCGCCGGCAGAGGAGAAGACGGAGTTCACCGTCACCCTCACCGACATTGGCACCAACAAGATCAATGTCATCAAGGTCGTCCGCGAGATCACCGCACTCGGTCTCAAGGAAGCCAAGGACCTCGTCGAGTCCGCGCCCAAGCCGATCAAGGAAGGCGTGCCGAAGGACGAGGCCGAAGCGATCAAGAAGAAGTTCGAGGAAGTCGGCGCCAAGGTCGAAATCAAGTAGCGACTGGCGCTTCGCGCGCCCGCTGCTCGATCCGCGTCCGGGTTGGCCGGACGCCAGGGAATGTAGAGGTTGGAGGCCCGGGTTCGG
>ERZ650309.1482-NODE-1482-length-10999-cov-3.703125_pt1 | contig 10999 bp, 8 predicted proteins | sample MGYA00376245_ERZ650309 | MGnify/ENA primary metagenome ERZ650309 (study PRJEB26733, sample SAMN07839294) | wastewater metagenome | biome: urban; feature: wastewater treatment plant; material: waste water | place: USA: North Carolina | collected 2016-04-26 ...
GATCGGCTTCATTCCTGGGCTGCTCACGAAGGCGCGGACTTCCTGTCCTTTGTGGCTAGCCCCGTCGGGAGCGCTCATCGGCGTCAGCTTCTTCATCGCATCCGCTTTGGCACCGGGAGACACCTGCATCGGCATCGGCGGCTGGTTCGACAGGACGTTTTTGCGCTCCATGGCATCCAGAAACTGAGCCACCGTCTGAAATCTCTCGGACGGCTTTTTCGCCAGCGCCGTTCGAATGACGGACTCTAGCCAGGGCGGACAGTCGGGCCGTTTGTCTCTCAGCCTCGGAACTGGTGCCTCCAGTAGCTTGCTCAGGATGTCAAACGTCCCGGTTCCCTTAAACGGCGGCTCACCACACACCATTTCGTAGCCGAGCACGCCGAGTGAATAGATGTCGGCTCGTCGGTCCGCCACTTCGCCGCGCGCTTGCTCTGGCGCCATGTAGCGAGGATCTCCGTACGTCATGCCCATCGCGGTTCGCTGCGCGTCGGTCAGCTCGGGCTGAACCAGCTTCGCCAGTCCGAAGTCGAGGATCTTGACGAAGTCCGCTCGTCCCCGTCGCCGCGTCAGGAAGATGCTGCGGGGCCGTAGGTCGCGATGGATATAGCCGAGCGTGTGCGCTTCCATCAGTCCGTCGCCGATCTGAGACAAAATGTCCGCAGTTCGCTCCGGCGTCAGCCGTCCGTCTTGTTCCAGCACCGTCGACAGTGGCGATCCGTCGAGGAACTCCATCGCAAAGAACAGTCGTCCATCTTCCGCTCTGCCAAAGTCGAACACCTGCGGAATGTGGTCGTTGTCGATCTCACAGACCGTGATCGCTTCCCGTCGGAATCGCTCGACCGCATCTTCGTTCTGCGCGAGCTGCTGATGCAGCAACTTCAGCGCCATCCGCCGTCGCAGCGTCGTATGTTCGGATCGGTAGATCGTTCCGGCGGCACCTTGACCGATGCGCTCAACCAAGTAATAGCGTCCACCGATGGTCTGGCCGATCAGCGGATCGTTCTGCTCGTGGTGCAGCGCCTGGCCACAGGCGGTGCAGAACAGCGCTTCCTTGGGATTTTCGCTTCCGCACTTTGTACAACGGGCAGTGGCCATCAATTGTCCTCTTTCCTCATCGAGAAGGTGGGCGCTGAGCTTAGGGAGCGCTGCAGGTTGAAATCGTCGCTTGAACGCCAGTGACGGTCAGCGACAGTGGTAAGCATCTGCGTCCACTGCCACATGCGGCGTCTGCACTGCAAGCTTTCAGACAGAACTTGCCTTGGCTTTGTTGCAAGCATCGATAGCTTTGACAGTCCGCGTCTTTGCTGCACGGCGACGAGCCGGCCATTCCACCTGGTTCTCCCGGGACACAGTACATCGCGATCGTGCCAAGACCGGGCTGCACGAGCGGCGTGCAGACTTCACTGACGGCACAGTCGCTCTGGTTCTGACAGTTTTTCGCACCAGTCGGAGGCTCACAGCGGCCCGCCTCGCAGATCGCGCTGACTGGACACGCTTCTTCGAGCAAAACCTGCTTATCCGTCGCATCTCGACCGCAGACCAGCGCAATGGCTCGATCTCGCTGCTCGCAGCGTCGCTCACCGAGCGTGCAGGTCGACATGTCCGGGTAATCAGGATTTGGTGTCGTACAGCCCAGCGCCGACAGCGCAAAGCTCATGGCCAAAGCGATCACAAGCCGCATCCTCATCACCTCCGCTGCGTTGGGTTAGAACCGAGTGATGGCGCTGAGCCCGCTCCCTTGTTCCAAAAGCAGCGGTAGCAGTGCCACTTGTCCCGTCGAACGCTTGAGATCTCGTCGATCCAAGTAATAGAGAACGCCGAACGCAGTGGCCGCAGCCAGACCACCACCGAGCAGCCCAAGTCCTGTCGCCAAATTGCCTTGATAACGTGTTGGACACTGATTCGACGGACGATCGGTACAGGTTGGCTGGCCGTCTCGGGGCGCCAAGATCAGGAACGGAATCGACGTGATCAGCATTCCACCAGCGAGAACTCCCGACACCACCCAGCCGACGCGATAGCCAATGTTGCGCTGATGCGGTGCTGTCGTCGTTGGAGTCGGGCTGGTCGCTGGACTGCCCGTCGGTTGAAGACTGCTACTCGGATCTTTGAGCGTCCACTCAGGTACCGATGCTGGCTGTGTCTTTTCGGGCGTCGGTCGCGGCGTCTCAACAGGCTGGCTCGCTGGTGCCGTCACCGTGAGCTTTGCTGGTAGACCCGAAGCTGTCTTGCGCATGGACTCAAACGCGCGGCTGAGGTTGCAGCCCTCGCTGTCGTCGCCGCATCGCTCTGCAAAGATGACGTCGCTCTGCTTTCCGCTTGGATCGATCGCCGTGAGCAGGATCTGATAGGCGTTGCCACCGACGACGCTTTTCATCGTGATCTTGGGAACCACCACGCGATCGATCTGGAGTTGAGAGGCAACTTGACCGACACAGGATCCTTGCTGGCAGCTCAGCAGATCTTCGCGTCCAGCGAGCCGCTGACGGACTTCTTCCGACGAAAGAACCGTCCATTGTCCGCCCGCCGCTTCCGTCAGGCCTTGCGTCAGTGAGTCGTGGAACTTGTTGCGACGACCTTCCGTCACCGGAGAGTCCGATTCCACTTTGGGTGACAGCACCGCCACCCGCGCTGCGTACAGAGACGGAGAGGCCAGGACAACTGCTCCGACGAGGGACAGACGAGCAACAAATGGGACGAACATGCGGCCAGTCTAGCATGGCCAAGCTACAAGGGAAGGCGTCTGCTCCCTCGGGGTTTTGATTTTGAATGAGCAGCTAACCACACACTTTTTTCTGGTTCCGATTGATAACGTCAGGCATCCACAGACGAAACGGCTAAAGCGAGTGTCGGCACCACAGACGGCAGCGCAGACGATGCCTGATTGTTTGCATCGACGGAACCCTGTGCAGTGGCTGGACTTCGCACAGAAGGCGAAAGCTGCGCCTGTTTCCGACGGAGAGCGATCAGCTTGTTGTACAGCGTGCGCCTCGATAGACCGAGCGCCTTGGCGGTCTCGCTGCGACTGCCTGCATGCCAATCGAGCGCAGCGAGGATCAGCCGATGCTCGACTTCTTTGAGCGACATACCTACCGGAATTCGCAGCAGCTCCGTGTCGTCGGATTCGCTCGGTGCGCTGGGCTGGTCTGTCTGTGCTTGCTGCGGAAGGGCACTCAACACCTCAGCGGCTTCGAGATGCGTGGCCCAGTCGGCCAAGATGCGGGCAACTTGCTCCAGCGTCGGTGGAATGGGATGCGTCGAGAGTCGTCCAGCCAGCGCTCGGGCTGCGTCTGAAAAGCGCGTCGGACGGGTCATTGCTTCATGACAGCTAGGACACAGTCGCACTTCACAGAGGCTCTCGTCGACGATCTGTAACCCGGCAAACTCGCACCGTCGCCAGGCTTCTTCATCACGTACCAGCGCGGAGTGGGTCAGCTGACGAATCGTCGGATCGCTGCTGTCGTGAAACGGAAAGTACTCTGACGGATGACGCATCACGGCTCCTTGTTCGCTAGGGAAGTGCGTCTTGAGGTTCGCAACCGTCATGCCATCACCGATCTTGCTTCGTCGCTGAAGCGATTTCCCGTCGGTCAGAACTGCATCAATGTCCTGCGTTTGGCTGCCCTGGACCCGTGTATGAAATCCGGTATACCGGACGACGTCCGGTCGGACGGACGGCTTGCGGCGAGGGCCACTCAAGTGGTATGCGCCGAGGCCACAGGCGGACAAGATGCTGACTGAATACATGGATTGGTATCGTCGAGCGCGCGGCAAGATCTCTCTGACGGAGCTTTGTTGGCTGCTTCCGCCGGGCGTGATGTATGGCGCGTCTCGTCTGATGGCAGAGAGGCTGCTGCGGCTGCCGAAACCGCCCGTCGACAAGCTGCCGATTCACGACAGAGAGCTGAGCGAGCTGCTGTTTGAGCTGTTTCGGCTGATCGGTCGCGATTATTTCCGTCTGAAGCTGGAAGGAATGGAGCACATTCCGTCGCAGGGAGCGGCGATGCTCGTCGGCAACCACAACGGCGGCATCATGCCGATCGACACGCTGTTTACGCTGCTGGCGGTGCGCGATCACTGTGGGCCGGGCAGGCTGGTGCATCCGCTGGCGCATGACGTGTTGTTTGCTCATCCGCTGCTTCGTCGGTATGGATCAGCACTTGGTGTGCTGCGAGCCGGTCGCGCATCGTCAGAGCAGATCATCGACGCTCAGCGGCTCATCTTGGTCTATCCCGGCTCGGACTACGACGCGGGGCGATCGTTTTGGAATCGACACAAGATCGTGCTCGGACAGCGGACGGGATTTTTGGAAGTTGCGCTGAGAAGACAAGTGCCCATCGTACCGGTGGTTTCCGTCGGAACACATGAGCAGCTTGTGATCTTGACCGATGGACAAGCGTTGGCGAAGCGGATCGGCATGCACCGACTGACGAGGACGAACATTTTTCCGCTGGCGCTGATGCTGCCGTGGGGGCTGGCTCCGGCGCTGTTTCCGTATCTGCCGCTGCCTGCGCAGACGACGGTGCGCTTTGGTGCGCCGATTGCTTTTCCCGATGTCTCACCCGAGCAAGCGAGCGATCCTGAGGTTCTTCGTCGCTGCTATCTTCGTGTAGAGTCCGCGATGCAGCAGATGCTGGATGAGCTGAGCGACGGGCGGATTCCGATCATTGGTCAGCGCAGCGCAAAAAAAAAGCCTGCCACACAAGGTGACAGGCCTTTTTCGTGAAACCGTAATCAAGCTAGCTCGCTACGGTTCCACAGTTCCCACCGGAATTACGGAGGGGGGGCGCCAGCCGGAGCCGCCGGAGCCGGCGTCGCAGCAGCCGGAGCGGGAGCCGGGGTGGTCTGAGCCTTGGGGCCGCAAGCAGCCAGCCACATCGTGCTGACCATGACGAAAGCAACAACCGTCTTCATTGAGTTCTCCTTGTTCTGGAAGGAAGCGCGCACCTTGCGCGTAGTGGGATGGTATGCAGAGCCTTCCGTAGGGTCAAGACTTGTCGTGCATGGTGTGCAATCTGGGGCTGACGTAAGGACGTAAGCCGTGCTGTGGGGGGTTGAAATGACGAATCGCTATGCGTATCTTCCGCCCGCACTGGCTCGTGTGAGCGAGCCTTCGCCGTCCGTGTGTGGTTGTGACTGTGCGTCGTTTGGACACGGACTCATCGCAACGGAACGTGGAATCAGTCGCTGATGTTCGGTGGAGACACTGCTCGATGATCGAAGTTGAGGACCTCACGAAGTATTACGGAGGGAAGCGGGCGATTCATGATCTCTGCTTCCGCATAGAAAAAGGCGAGATCGTCGGCTTTCTGGGCCTAAACGGTGCTGGAAAATCGACGACGCTGCGCATCCTCGGATGCTTGATTCTTCCGTCGTCCGGTGTGGTTCGGATCGACGGAATGGATCTGGCGGACAGTGCGCACGAGATTCGCAAGCGGCTGGGCTTTCTGCCGGATACACCGCCGCTCTACGACGAAATGTCGGTGCAGGACTACCTGCGCTTCGTCGCTGAGCTAAAAGGTGTAACCAGCAAAAACCTGCGTCGCTACGTCGGTGATGCGCTGGCCACTTGTAACCTGAGTGAGGTAGCCGCCGATAACATCTCAACGCTCTCGCACGGGTATCGGCAGCGTGTTGGACTGGCTCAGTCGATCGTTCACAAGCCGTCGCTGCTCATTCTCGATGAGCCGACAAGTGGATTGGATCCAGTCCAAATCGTGGAGATGCGCGAGCTGATCAAGCGTCTCGGCGGTGAGCACACAGTGCTTTTGTCGAGTCACATCCTGACGGAAATCAGTCAGACCTGTGATCGGCTGCTGGTGATCGATCGTGGAAAGCTCGTCGCAGATGGCACAGAAGAGTCCATCTCGCAGCAAGCGCATGGCAGTGCCCAAGGTGGCGTGCTGGAGATCGAGGTCGAAGGCGACGGAGATTCCTCGGCGGAGCAAGCACGGCAAGCGATCGGTCGCGTTCCTGGCGTGATCGTGGCGCGGGTTGTGTCGAAGCAGGCTCGTCGTGCGCGGCTTGAAGTGGAGTGCAGCGACGATCGGCGCTCTCAAGTTGCGCGTGCGGTGATCGAGTCCGGTCTGGGCCTGCTTATGCTTCAGCGCAAAGCCCTGGAACTGGAGTCGATCTTCCAGCGCCTCGTTCATCCCTCGAACCCTCAGCCTCCGTCGACGTGAGGCGTAACCCAATGTCAATTGAAGCTTTGAGGTGGATGTCGTGAAACCCATCGCTCTTATCATTCGTCGCGAGCTGGCGGCGTACCTGCGATCGCCGCTGGGCTGGGTCGTGGCGGCGGTGCTGCTGCTGATCGATGGCCTCGCATTCAACGTCTTTGCCGTCGGTAGCGATACCGCGCGTAAGTCGTCGGAAGTGATCAGTCAGTTCTTCTTCTTTTCGGGCGGACTGGCCGAGGCTGCCGGTCTGTTCCTCGCCATGCGTCTGATTGCGGAAGAGCGTCAGACGGGAACCATCAACCTGCTGTTTTCGTCGCCGGTCCGCGACTATCAAATCGTCCTCGGGAAGTTCTTCGCGGCGCTGCTGTTCCTGATTGGCATTCACGTCCTGTCGATTTACATGCCGCTGATGGTGCTGCTCCACGGGAAGGTAGCCAAGGGTCATCTCATCGCGGGTTACCTCGGTGTGCTGCTGATGGGCTCGACGGGACTATCGATTGGCATGTTTGCTTCGTCGCTGACGCGCAGTCAGCTCGTGGCGATTGTCGTCGGTGCTGCGATCTCGGTGGCCATGCTGCTTTCGTGGCTGCTTGCGCCGGTGACGGATCGTCCCTTCGACCAGTTCTTTTCGTGGCTGGCGCTGTGGAACAAGCACTTCCCGTCGTTTATGCGCGGGTCGATCAGCTTGCAGGATGTCGCCTATTACCTGTCGATGACCTATGTCTTTCTGTTCGCGACGACGCGTGTGCTTGAGTCGCGACGGTGGAGCAGTTAGCCATGGCTGACCAGCGTACAACTGGGGCGCAACACCCCAAGTCGATTCAGGTGGTCTTGTGGCCCACCGTCGTATTCTTTGTGGGTCTGTTTGTTCTGTTCGTCGGTGAGCGAATGCTGACGACGGATGGACTTCAGAAAGGCGCAGCGACGGTGGCGATGCTGCTGATCGTCGCTGGCCTGGTCGGGATGCTGTCGCGTCGGAACTCGTCCAAAGATGCCGTCGAAAGGCGAGCGCTCGGCTACATGCTGCTGTCGGGGCTAACGGTCCTCGTCGGAGCGGTTGTGTACCTGCTGTTCAACTTCAAGGCGGCGGGTCTTCAGGAATCGCTGCGCGCGAGCCTGGGCAAGAGCTACGAGCGTGCGTCGAGCCTGTCTCAGGTGCTGCTCCCGGCGCTGGTGCTCTTGGGATCGCTGCCGCTGGCGTTTATCCAGCAGGCGATGCAGAAGATGACCGATGGTCGTGGCGTCGCTGAAGCGATCGAGCCGCATCGCGTGTCCTTTTCGGCGCAGAGCGGTCTGTCGGTGGCGCTGGTTGCGATCTTTGTGGCGGCCAGCAACTACGTCGTGACGGAGCGAAACACCAAGATCGATCTGGCTCGCTTTCAGAGCACCAAGGTGAGCGAGACGACGCGGAAGGTGGTTCAAAACCTGACGCATCCGGTCCAAGTGACGCTGTTCTTTCCGACGGCGAATGAGGTTCGTGAACAGGTTCAGCCGTACTTTGATGAGCTGACGAAGCTGTCGCCGAACTTGCCGGTTCAGGTGCTCGATCACTCGCTAGAGCCAGGACGCGCCAAAGAGATGTCCGTCTCGGGAAACGGCATGATTGTCTTTACGTCGCTCGACGAAAAGGGCAAGCCGGGCAGCCGTGAGACGATCAACATCGGGCTGAACATCGATACCTCGCGCGGTCAGCTTCAGACCTTCGACGGAGATGTGCAAAAACGGCTGCTCCAGCTGTCGCGTCCCGGTCGCGTGGTCTACTTCACGAGCGGACACGGTGAGCGATCGTTCGACGCAGGGGCGCTAGATTTGATCAAAGACGACATGCGTCTTCCCGTCGGTGCTCTGCGGACGATCATGTCGAACTTGAGCTACGAAGTGCGAACGCTGTCGGTGCAGAACGGTCTGGCTGGAAAGCTGCCACAGGATGCGGGCTTGGTCGTGATTGCGGGTCCGACGGAACACTTTTTGGCCGAAGAAGTGAGCGCACTGTCGACGTTCCTCGATGAAGGCGGGCACTTGCTGCTTCTGCTGGACCCGACGGCAGAGCAGACGGCGGCGGACTTGGCTCCGCTGCTCAAGCGAGTCGGTCTGCGGTTTACGCCGCAGGTGCTTTGTCACCCGGAACGCTTCGCATCGCGGACGCGCAAAGACAACGATCGCGAAAACATCATCTCGACGAGCTTTAGCTCTCACGTCTCGGTGACGACGCTGTCTCGGAACTCTGGGCGCGCTGGAGTCATCCTGCCCAAGAGTGGCTTTTTCGAGCGTGAGCCGGTGGTTCCCGCTGGTGTTCAGCTGGACTTTACGCTGCGCTCGATGCCGAACACGTTTGCCGACGTCAATCGCAACTTCCAGCTTGATGCTGGAGAAAAGAGCCAGGTGTTCGAGGTCGCTGCCGTCGCGCAGAAGATGCTGGACCCGGGCAAAGACGGACGAAACAAGCGAGAGATGCGGCTGGTTGCGATGGGCTCAGCCGATGCGATGAGCGACGGACTGGTTCCCTGGATGCCGAACCGTGTGCTGATTCTCGACAGCGTGAAGTGGCTGATGCAGGAAGAAGCGCTCCTCGGTGAGCCAGCGCAAGAGCAAGACGTGCCGATCGTTCACACCAAGGGTCAAGAGAAGCTGTGGTTCTGGCTGACGACGCTGCTGATGCCATCGCTGGTGTTGGGCGTGGGTCTGCTCTATACGCGTGCGGTCCGTCGTCGGAGGGCATCATGAAATCGGTGAAGGGACAGCAAGGCGTGTCGTCGGTCTTCGTGCATGCGGGTCTGGCGGCGCTGGCGGTGGTGTTTGCGTATCAGACGTGGACGCGCGACCGAACGCAGGTTCAGACGGATAGCGTGGTTGTGCTCGACGCAACCAAGCGAGACGTGAGCAGCCTGGCTTATGAAGATGAAACGCGGCAAGTTACCGTCGAGCGTCGTGCAGGAGCAGACGGTGAGCCGTACGCGTGGCTGCTGACCAAGGTAAAGAGCAAGGTTCCGGTGAATCCACCAGCGCCTGCCGTGGCTGCTCCGACTGCGGCACCCGCAAGTCCGACGGCTCCGTCCCCGGGTCCTGCGGGAGCTGCTGCGCCGGGTGCAAAACCGACGGCAGCTGCGCCAGTGGCTCCGGGTGCAAAACCGACGGCAGCTGCGCCAGTGGCTCCGGCGTCGAAAAAGGGTGGAGAAAAGAGTGGTGAGCCACCGATGCCTGCGGGTCATCCTCCGCTGCCGGGAGCCGATCCGCACGGAATGGTTCATGGCGATCCGCACGGGGCTCCTGCTGCGTCGATGCCTGCACCTGCACCGACGGCTGCTCCGGTTGAAATGAAGGAAGTGACGACGATCAAGGAAATCCGTGGAAGCGATGCTGCGATGGAACTCCTGGGTCTGTTTGGTCCGCTCAGGGCCTTGCGGGCGCTTGGCACGGTGGACGAGGCAAAGGCCAAAGAGCTTGGGCTGACCGATAGCAAGAAGAGCCTGACGGTGAACGTCAAAGGGCTTAGCTACAAGTTCGTGATCGGCGGAACCAGCTACGGCAGCGGCGATTACTACGCTCGCGACGCGCAAGGTCAGGTCTTTTTGCTCTCGCAGCGCATCATCGCGGACTTCGAGTTCTTCGAGTCACGTCTGCTGGAGCGACGGATTCATCGCTTCGAGCGTGCGGACTTCGATCGCATCGAGGTCAAAGCGGGTAGCAAGTCGCGCACGATCATTCAGTCGGCTCGTCAGAATCCGCAGGCGTTCTTCTTCGCGGATGCGACGACGCCGGACAAGCGCGATGACTCACTGAAGAACTGGGTCGAAAAGCTGCTTCGTCTGTCGGTCTCGGATTACCTGGCACAAGGCGAAGATCCGTCGACGAGCGCTACTGCAATGTCTGGTTCGCCAGAGATCGGTGAGCGGATGTCCGTGCGATTTTTCGACGGAAAGAAAGAGCTGGGCACGATGGTTCTTTATCGCTATCCGAACCCGAAGACTGGTCAGCTGGACTTCTATGCTCGTACCGAGACCAGCGTTTCCTTGGTCCGCATCGTTGCGGGCTCTGCTGAAGCGGTCGTAAACGATACCACGTCGTGGTAGTTTCCCGTCGCTGCCTTCCTGCCGTCACTGGCCCCCTGTGTAAGGTTTTTCCAAGATGAACGTACTGTTTGAAGACGGCGGTGCGCTGCGCGCCGGGGCCATACTCTCGGAGCAGCCTGGAGCTTTCCAGGTCGAGCTGCCGGGCGGACGCCGAGAGAAAGTTCGGGCTGATCGGGTTCTTCTGCACTTTCTCAAGCCTCTGCCGACGGAGCTACTGAGCGACGCGGGCAAGCTTGCGACCGGAATCGACATCGAGTTTCTGTGGGAATGTGCGGGCAGCGCGGAGTTTGAGTTCGCCGACCTGGCGCGTGACTACTTTGGACATACTCCAAGTCCCGTCGAGTCGACCGCGATGCTAACGACGCTGATTGGCTCGTCTTCGCATTTTTCCCGTCGAGGTGTTGGTCGGTTTCAAGCTGTAACGCTGGAAGCGCGACAAGCGGCGGAAAAGGCAGCGGCGCGCAAGCAAAAGCAGCTCGAGAAGCAGACGGCTTTGGCGGAACAGCTCGTCGCTGGAGAGCTTCCCAAAGAGATCGCGATGCGGATGCCGCAGATCCTGTACAAGCCCGATCCAAGTTGGATTGAGTACAAAGCGATCCAGCAAGCGTGCGAACAGACGCATCTGTCAGCGCCGAAGCTGCTGCTGCGCTGTGGAGCGATCGAAAACAGCCACGCGTATCACTTGGGACGCTTTCTGCTCGACTACTTTCCGAAGGGCAGGGCGATTGAATCGACGGCGAAAGTGGATCC
>ERZ650309.1483-NODE-1483-length-10996-cov-4.161320_pt1 | contig 10996 bp, 10 predicted proteins | sample MGYA00376245_ERZ650309 | MGnify/ENA primary metagenome ERZ650309 (study PRJEB26733, sample SAMN07839294) | wastewater metagenome | biome: urban; feature: wastewater treatment plant; material: waste water | place: USA: North Carolina | collected 2016-04-26 ...
GCCGTGCAGATCTTCGGCGGCTACGGCTACACGCGCGAGTACCCGGTCGAGAAGCTCTACCGCGACGCCAAGCTGCTGCAGATCTACGAGGGCACCGCGCAGGTGCAGCGCATGGTCATCGCGCGGAATCTGTTGCGCGGCTGAGCCGTCGGCGAGGCGAATGACGGACGAGCGTCCGATCGGCGTGTTCGACAGCGGCGTCGGGGGCCTCACGGTCCTCGACGCCCTGCAGCGTCATGGTCACGCCTTTCTTGTTGGTCAGTTGGACCCCGCCAACGCCGCCGACAAGAGCGCCGCCGCCGCCAACGGCCGACAGCGACGGGAAGTGGCGTCCGGTTTCGCGGGAGTAGACGACGAGATCGCCGGTGATGGCAGGCGTGGCGGTGAAGTTGGTGATCCCTTCACGCTCGATGATGTCGGCGGCTTCCACCATCTGTTCAACGAGCAGACGCCGGCGACCGGCGAGTACAGCGCGCGCTTCATCCGCGCGAAGTGACACCGCACACACAGCCCCGGAAAAAATGGTCTCGATGGCGATTTCTGCCGGCAAGTCCCCAATCACCTGAATACCGGAGGCGTCTACCATTTCGCTGCGCTGTTGAAAACCGAGCGCCGCGTCTCCGCTGGCAACCATTGCCGCGACCGGGACGCCAGCCGGGGCTTGCCGAAGTTTCGGCTGTACATCGCGGAGGATTCCCCAGCGCTCGAACAGCGCCAGCAGTGATGTGCCGCTCGGACCGGTGGAGTAGCCAATTGTCGCCGCCTGCAGAACAACCTGACGCACGCCTGCTTCAGTCGAAATATCGGGCGCTGTCGCGCCGGCCTTGACTGCCACCGCGACTTGGGAGCGCACCAGATTCACCTGACTCGCCGGAAGCACATGACCGCTCGCGGCGAGCTTGGCGATGGCGTCAGCCGCCAGAAACACCAGATCGAACGCCTCGCCTTCGCGCACCCGGCGCGCGGCATCGACACCGCCAACGGATTCCAGCGTGAGCGGCGTGCGGCCCGTGGACGCCCGGCCAGCCGCCATTTCAGCCAGCAACTGCCTCGTCGCCATCGACGAAATACCGCGCAATGGCGTGATTTGGGACGTGTCTGCACGATTCATGACGCCATTTTCCCGCCAGACCAGTTCAAAACTGAATGCGAAATGAAGCTATCAGATATAGCAAATTGGCATAGCATAGAAGTTTGCCCGTATGTAATCGGCTCCACACAACGGCATGCGCAAGCTCGCGACTACACGAGGACGAGTACGTTGGACCTCAAGCAACTTGAATACTTTGTCCGCGTCGCCGATCTCGGCAGCTTCTCGCGAGCGGCAGCAGCACTTGGTATTGCACAACCGGCGCTCAGCCGGCAGGTGCGTCTGCTTGAGGTTGAATTGCGGCATACGCTCTTGACGCGCAACGGTCGCGGCGCCATTCCGACGGAGGCCGGCAACCGCATGCTGGAACACGCTCGTGGCCTGCTGCATCAGGCGCAGCGTGCCCGCGAGGACATGGCCGGCATCCGTGGCAGCCTGGCTGGACGGGTGGCGATCGGGTTACCAACGTCAGTCGCGCGTGCGCTGGCGGTGCCGCTGACGCGGGCGCTACGCGCACAGATGCCTGACGCAACCTTCTCCATCAGCGAAGGGCTATCTGCGGCGCTGCTTGACGGCCTCAGCGCCGGACGCCTCGATGTCGTCGCGCTTTACAACGCGCAACCGGTACCCGAAATCGAATTGCGCAACGTGGGCGACGAAGAGCTTTTCCTCGTCTCCGCCCGTCCGCATGGAAGTGAACGGCGGGCGCCGCCTGACCCATTGCCACTGGCGCGGTTGCCTGAATTTCCGCTGGTCATCCCGAGTCGCCCCAACGCAATCCGCATGCACGTCGAATCCGCGCTGGCTGCGATCGGCGCGCGGCCCAACATCGCACTCGAGATTGATGGCGTACCTGCCATCCTTGATCTGGTAGCTGATGGCGCCGGGCACGCCCTGCTGTCGTCACCAGCGGTGGCCAGCGCCAATCGGCCTGGTGCCTACGAAGTGCGCCAGATCACCCACCCGCCGCTGATGACTCGCCTTTCGCTGGCGACCAGTTCGCAACGTGCCAGCACACGGACGCAGCAAGAAGCAAGCCGCATTCTCGAGAATCTGTTGCGCGACAGCCTGCGCAGGCAGTGATGGCACGGGTTAGGGCTCCCGCTTCAAGCGGTAAGCCGCCCGATGCAAGTGAGCCATGAAGTGCCGCACAGACGGCAGCACCAGCGATTCGTGACGGGCAATCGCGCCGATCTGCAGCGGCAGGCCCGCTTCAGCAATCGGTGGCGCCACGACAAACTGCGCAGCCAGCGGGTGCGCCAGTAGTTGCTCCGGCAGCAAGCCGATGTGATCGCTGTTGGCCAGCATGGCCAGCAACGCAAGGGTCGAAGTCACCGACGCGGCAGCCGCCGGCGCCGGCAATTGATGCAGTGCAAACAGGGCGGTTGCATAGCCCGTATCGCTCGTCACCCCGGTATAGATCCATCCTGAGCGGCCAAGGTCGGCCAGGGAATTGGCATTCGCCAGTGGGTGCCCGCGTCGCAGTACGGGAATCATGCGCGTTTCCATCAGCGGCTCAACGCTGTACTCACCACTCGCCAGGTCGTCCGGTACGCCGCCAATGGCGATGTCTACCTCCCGCCGCCGCAAACGTGGCAAGTGCGCCAGATAGAGTTCTTCAACAATGCGCAGCTTCACGCCGGGGAAGTCACGACCGAACGTTCGCGCCGCCTCCGGTACCAGCAGCATCACCGCCAGCGGCACGGCGCCAACAGACAGCGTGCCCACCATGTTGCCGCCCATCTGGTTGATGGCATCTGTTGCTGCTGCCAGCTCGCGCTGCACGTTGAGCGCGCGCTCATACAGCACCTTGCCCTGCAACGTCGGGCTCACGCCGCGCGTAGAGCGCTCCACCAGAGTGGTAGACAGTTCGAGTTCAAGCTCCCGCAGTGTCTTGGTCAGCGCTGGTTGCGACACGCCGAGACGGCGCGCGGCGCCGCGAAAACTACCCTCCTCGATCGCGGCGACAAGCGCCTGCAGCGCGTTGAGTTTCATCGGTTATCAGTGACCAAAGAAAGCCGAATGATAACCTTTGGTTATCACGCTACCTTTGTCCGTATCTCGTCCAGCATTGCCCGCTGGAAGAAAATTCGTTTCGTGTCTGGGGCATGGCAAATTGACTTTGCCCTAATTGTTTCAAGGAGGTTTTATGGCCATTTCGTTCCGCTCACTCAGTCTTGGGGTTGCCGCGTGTGCCCTTACGACATTCGCCTGCGCTCAGGAAGTCACCCTCAAGGTGCATCACTTCCTGCCCGCCGGCTCCTACGCCAACGCCAAGTTCATCCAGCCGTGGTGCGACAAGATCAACAAGGAATCGAACAACCGCATCAAGTGTCAGGTGTACCCGTCGATGCAACTGGGCGGCACGCCACCACAACTGATTGACCAGGTGCGCGACGGCACCGTCGATGTGGTGTGGACCCTCCCTGGCTACACCGCCGGCCGCTTCCCGTTGATTGAAGTTTTCGAGCTGCCGTTCATGATGCAGAACCCCGAGGCAACCAGCAAGGCGGTCTGGGACTACGTGCAGCAGTACGACAAAACCGAGTTCAAGGATGTGCATCCGATCGCCTTTCACGTGCACGGCGACGGCGTGTTCCATATGGTCAAACAGCCGGTACGCACCATGGCGGACCTGAAAGGCCTGAAGCTGCGCGCACCGACCCGCCAGACCAACAAGTTCCTTGCTGCGCTGGGCGCCACGCCAGTCGCAATGCCGGTGCCGCAAGTCGGCGAAGCGCTCGCCAAGGGCGTGATCGACGGCGCCGTGGTGCCCTATGAAGTGGTGCCGTCGGTAAAGATTCAGGAGCTGGTGAAGTTCCATTCCGAGACCGATCCGAGCGAGCCGGCGTTCTACACATCGACCTTCATCTTTGCGATGAACCAGAAGAAGTACGACTCTCTGCCTGCAGACCTGAAGAAGGTCATCGACGCCAACAGCGGTCAGGCGTTCTCAGGCCAGATCGGCAAGATCTTCCTCGAGGCCGATGGTGAGGGCAAGAAGCTCGCCTCGAAAAACACCTTCAACGTGATCCCGAAAACCGAGCTGGAAAACTGGAAGAAAGCTGGTCAACCGCTGATCGACGCCTGGGTGGCAGAGGTCACGGCCAAGGGCGTCAATGGCAAGCAATTGCTTGACGGTGCCCGCGCCCTGATCGCCAAACATTCGGCGACCAAATAAGTCGCTCCCTCAGGTAGGTGCCGGCAGGCACCTGCCTTCAATCCCTCACGGAAAAACTGACATGCAAGAGCCGATTGCCGTTGATGCGGCGGCAGATGCAGCGATGGGCGCGTCCGAATTCGGCCCCATTGGCCGCATGCTGCTGACCATTTCGCGCTGGGCCGCCATTCTGGGTGGCGTGATCTTCGTCGCCCTCGTAGTGATGAGTATTGTTTCCATCGTGGGCCGCAAGCTGGCGTCAGCGCCGGTGCCTGGCGATGTCGAAATACTGCAGATGACTGCGGCATTCGCCTCTGCCCTCTTCTTCGCCTATTGCCACATGAAACGGGGCGATGTGAAAGTGGACTTCTTCACCGCCAAAATGCCGCCGCGCATCGTGCAGACGCTGGACGCGTTCGGCTCGCTGCTGGTGGGGCTGGTTGGCCTGCTGCTCGCCTGGCGCACCGCAGCCGGCGCCATTACCGTCATGGAGTCAGGCGAAACCAGCATGATCCTCGGCATTCCGCAATGGATCTCGCAGGCGCTGATGGTGCCAGGCTTCGCACTGCTCGGCGTGGTGGGCATCTACATGATGGTGCACTGCTGGGGCCTGCGCAACGTGCCGGTGACGGAGGTGAAACCATGAGTGGTATCGCCGTCGGCAGCATCATCTTCGCCATCCTGATGGTGATGCTGGTCATTCGTGTGCCCATTGGCATCGCGATGTTTGTTACTGGTGCGGGCGGCTACCTTGCGCTCACCGGCTGGGAGTTCACTCCCCTGCTGAATATCCTTAAACAGGTCGGTTACGCCCGCTTGTCGAACTACGATCTTGTTGTCATTCCACTATTCCTGCTGATGGGGCAGTTCGCGACCCACGGTGGGCTGAGCGCGGCGCTGTTCCGCTTCGTCGCCGCGTTCATGGGACATCTGCGTGGCGGCGTGGCGATGGCTGCCATCGGCGCCTGCGCCGGGTTCGGCGCCATCTGCGGCTCGTCGCTGGCGACCGCCGCGACGATGGGCCAGGTTACCCTGCCCGAGCTGCGCAAATTCGGTTACTCCGGCGCGCTATCAACCGGCGCGCTCGCTGCTGGCGGCACGCTGGGCATCATGATCCCGCCGTCGGTACCGCTGGTGATCTATGCCATCCTGACCCAGGAATCGATCGGCAAGCTGTTCATGGCAGCAGTGGTGCCTGGCATCATTGCGATGATCGGCTACATGATCGTGGTGCGCATCATGGTCACGCTGAACCCCGCCGCCGGCCCCGCCGGTCCGCGCGTACCGTGGCCGGATCGCATGCGCGCGCTGCTGCAGGTGCTGCCGGTGATCGGCGTGTTCATCGTGGTGATCGTTGGCATCTATGGTGGCTGGGCCAACCCGACCGAGGCAGCCGCCATCGGCGCCGCCGCCTGCGGCATTCTGGCCATCGTGACCGGTGGCATGCGCATGAAGGGTGTCATCGACAGCGCGCTGGGCACCGCCAATGCCACCGCGATGATCTTCCTGGTGCTGCTCGGTGCCGACATGCTCAACACCGCGCTGGCGCTGTCACAGATGCCGGTGGAGTTGGCCACCTGGGTGAAGGCAAGCAATCTGTCGCCGATGCTGGTGATGATTGTGATCCTGCTGATCTACGTGGTGCTCGGCTGCGTGATGGATTCGCTGGCGATGATCCTGCTCACCATCCCGATCTTCTACCCGATCGTGATGGGGCTTGAGTTCCACGGCATGGGCGCCACCGACAAGAGCGTCTGGTTCGGCATCCTGGCGCTGATGGTGGTCGAGATCGGCCTGGTGCATCCACCCGTAGGCATGAACGTCTACATCATCAATCGGCTGGCGAAGGATGTGCCGTTGTCGGAAACCTTCAAGGGCGTCATGCCGTTCCTCGCGTCCGACTTCATCCGCATCGCGCTGCTGCTGGCCTTCCCGGCCATCTGCCTGTTCCTGGTCGGAACCGGCCACTAGCCTTCGCCTTGGACCATCCCGGCGAGTTTTCTCGCCGGGTCCGTCGACGCGCCTCGCAAACGCCCCACCCGATGCAGTGCATCGAAGGCAACAGCTTGATCGATAGAATGGCTTTTTCATTGGGCTCTGCGCGGTAAATCGCTGAAAGTCGACTTTTCATAAAAACGCACATGTAGCCCGTTTGCAGTCGTCATTTCAACGAATAGCTGATCGCGCGACCAAGCCAGGTGCAAATTTTTTTATGCCGCCTGCGATCTGGCAGCCGCCCAAGTTGGCACAATTTCTCCATCGATGCCGTCTGACGTGGCATCAAACGGGGGTGCATATGCTGTACGGAAGACTGGCTGCAGTTCGCGCGGCAGCAACGCGGTGCGTTCGCTTGTTGACATTGAGCACCATCGCGGGCGCAACGGCAGTGCTCTCGACGGTAGCGGATGCGCAAACCACAGCGTTCTCCTATCAGGGGAAACTGACCGACGGAGGGGCGCCAGCCACCGGCAGCTACGACCTGCAATTTCGCCTGTTCGACACCAGCGCAGTGGGCACCGGCGTGCAGCAAGGGACGGCGATGGTGCTGCCTGCCGTAGCAGTGGACGCCGGCATCTTTACGGTAGCGCTCGACTTCGGTGCCAACGTCTTCGACGGCTCGGCCCGATACCTGGAGATTGGCGTGCGTCCTGGCAACTCGCCCAGTGCCTTTGTGCTGCTGGCGCCGCGCCACCCGATCGCTTCCTCTCCTTACGCGGTGCAAACGCTCAATGCGCAGCAGCTGGGTGGCGTACCGGCCAGCCGCTACGTGGCGGCGGCGCCGAACGGGTACGTCGGTGTCGGCACGGCCAATCCACTGTCGGGCCGGCTGCATGTCGTCGGCGGTGGTACCACCGCGGTTTACGCGGATGGCGGCAGCGCAACCGGCGTGCAGGGCATCAGCACGAGCGGCGTTGGTGTTCGCGGTGCCAGCAACAGTTTTGAGGGCGTGCGTGGCGAAACGGCCGGCACCGCCAGTGGCGGTGTCGTTGGTTACAACGTGTCCGGGGCCGGTTACGGCGTCTACGGCGCCAGTGAGGGCGAAGCCGTGCGCGGCCAGAGCGCGGTTGGGACGGGCGTCATGGGCACCAGCACCAGCGGTGCCGGGGTGCGTGGCAACAGCAGCTCGTCGGTGGGCGTTTGGGGTACCAGCAGTTCGTTCGAAGGCGTGCGCGGCGAATCAGCCGGGGCCAGCTCCGGCGGTGTGGTCGGCTACAACACCAGCGGCACCGGACCCGGCGTATATGGCTCTGGTGTCGGCACCGGCGCCGGCGTCTCGGGCGTCAGCGTCACTGGCTCCGGTGTGTTCGGCCAAAGTTCGGCCAGCGCCACCACAGCCGCTGCCGGCGTCTATGGCAAGGGCTTGGGCAGCGGCGGCATCGGCGTCATTGGTGAGGCCAACGTGACGAACGCAGTTGGCGTATTCGGTGTGAGCAGCAGCGCGGATGGCTTTGGCGTCTATGCCCGCGCGCTTAATGGCGGAGCTCGCGCCTTGTACGTGGACGGCACGGCAACGCAAACCGCATCGTTTGGCGGCATCATCAAGGCGGCCGTCGAAGTGGTTGGCAACGGACCATCGGGTGCCTACATCAACAAGTGTTACAACGGCGTGAGTGGCGCGTCCAGTCCCAACACCAACTGCGGCATCAGCATCACGTCGGTCGCGTCCGGGTGGATTCGGGTGACATTGCCGTTTGATGTGACCAACCGACTGTATTCGGTTGCTGCCGAGTTCAACTCTGCTGGCAGCTTCGCCTCTGGTGGATACAAGATCGGGGCCAACTATCGGCGCTTTTCTTCGACGCAAGTGGATGTGTTCACCTTCATCAGCGACGGCACCAACAACACCATCAGCGCGACTTTCACGCTGATGGTGTTTTGAAGATGGAGGCCTCCTCTGCCCGGTGGCGCGACAAGATTGGCAGACGATGCCGAAACGCGGCGATCGTTGCCCTTGCCTGCGTTTGTGCGGCTAACCCGCCGATGTCGCAGGCGGCGCCGCTCATGTCCGGCGGCCCCTACGCAATTGTCAGTGACGTTGCCCTTGCCGGGTCGGCACCGATGGCTGCGGGCAGCTACCGCATCGTCGCGACTGTTGGGGAAGCAGCAACCACTGGTCCCGGTGCTGCAGGCGGCTACCGCGTTTTCGCCGGGTTCTGGCAAGGCGAGCGATTCATCCCGCAGTGCATGCTGGATATAGACGGCAACGGTGTGGTCGAACCAGCCTTTGACGGGCTGCTCATCACCCGTGCCCTGAACGGTCTGCGTGGTCAGCCACTGGTCGACGGCGCGCTGGGCACGGGCGCGCAGTACACCGACCCCGCCCAGATTCTTGCCCGCATCAATCTTGATGCGCTGGATGTCGATGGCGATCAGAAGTCGCTCAGCTCGACAGATGGCCTGATCATCGTTCGCGTCATGTCCGGCATCCGGTCCGACAATCTGGTCGCTGGTGCGACAGGTCCGGGCGCGACGAGAATGTCGTGGGCACAAATCCGCAATCACCTGAACAACATCTGCAGCGCGGGGCTGGCGCCATAACGCGCCAGTCGACAAACGACAGATTTACGACGCCGGTTTGAGCTTCAACAGACGATCTGCGTAGTCCTGCCACGGCGCGTCCTTGCCAACGCCGTCGAAGACGCCTTCCCGGGCGAGAGTGGCGATCCAGTCGTGCTTGTCGGCGATCGGAGCCGTCATGGTGGGCGCAAGGCCTGCTTCCCTCACCGTGTTCGCCGCTTCGCGCATCTCCTCAGCCCGGCGTTTGCCATGCTGCACCACGCGGCTGAAGAAGTAGGCACCCTGCTTTTCCCAGTCGATGCCTGGGAAGGTCTCGCGCAGCGTGTCGAGCATCGCTGCCTCCACGCCGTAGCGGCGCGCCGTGGTGAAACTCTCGATCACCAGCGCTTCCAGTCCCTTGATCATGATGCTGCGCGACATCTTGGTCGCCGACGCCAGCCCGATCTTGGGTGACACCGGGGTGAGGTTAAAGCCGAGCGGACGCAGCCGGTCAGCCAGCCGCAACGCCTGCTTGCCACCCAGCAGCATGGGCACTGCGATGCCGTAGGGCGGCACCGAGGTCATCACGCCCGCCTCGACGTAGTGCCCGCCGGCTTCTTCGATGGCGATGGCGGCCTGTTTCTTGGTGCCGGGCGACGCTGAATTGAGATCAAGAAAGGTAGCGCCGCGCTGCATGAGCCTTGCCGCCTCCTGCGCCACTTCCAGCGTGTTCGACGCCGTGACCGCCGAGATGATCAGGTTCGCCTTGCTGCACAGATGGCGTGCCGACTCACAGGCAACCACACCATGCGCCTGGGCGTGCAACCGTTGCGCCCCGCCCATCAGCGCATCGGCAAACTTGACGTCCCAAGCACCCACCCACGCAACGCCCTTGGCACGCAGTGCGTTGGAGAAAATCTTGCCGACTTCGCCGTAGCCGATCACACCGACATCGAGATTGGCCATCGCTGCCTCCGTACCGCTGTTATGAGAGTCGCTCAGCGCACGCGTCGACGCGCGGTCGCGCTACTGCTTCGGGATTTTCGCGCGTTCGATGACGTCTGCCCAGCGTTTGATGTCCCGCTCCAGCAGTTCCGCCTGCTGCTCCGGCGTGCTGCTTTGTGCCACCAGCGTCAGCTCGGACAGGCGCTGCTTGACGTCCGGCAAGGCAAGAATGCGCACCAGCTCGCGGTTGAGCCGGGCGATCACGTCTTTCGGCGTCTTCGAAGGCACGGCAAGACCATTCCACGAGGCTGCGCTGAAACCGGCGAGTGAACCACCCGCCTCGCGGGCAATGGGCACCTCCGGCAGTTGCGGTGCCCGGTGATCGCCCAGCAGCGCCAGCGGCCGCAGCGCCTTCGACGCAATCTGCGGCATCAGCGGGCCAAGAATATCCACCATCGCATCGATACTGCCGCCACGCAGCGCTGAAATCACCGGCGGCGTACCGTTGAACGGCACCACCTGCGCATCGATCCCTGCCGCACTCCGGAACAGTTCGGCGGCGAGATTCTGCGTGGTGCCGACCTGCGGCGTACCAATGTTGAGCTTGCCAGGATTGGCTTTGGCGTAGGCCAGCAGCTCGGCGAAAGTCTTGAAACGCCCGCCCTCGGCAACTGCGATGGCCAGATCGAAGGAGGCCAGTTTGGATACCGGCGCGAAATCCTTGCGGGTGTCGAACGGCAACGATTTGAATAGCGCTGCGCTGACGGCTGTGCCACTGGAGATCAGCAGCAAGGTGTGGCCATCGGCGTCCGCCTTGGCCACCTGCTCGCCGGCGATCACGCCGCCGGCACTGGGCTTGTTTTCAATGACGACTGGTTGCCCCAGCGCTTCGGCAAGCTTCTGCCCGACCGTGCGAGCAGTGATGTCGGCCGCACCGCCTGGTGCGTTCGGCACAACAATCTTCAGCGGCTTCGAGGGAAATGACTGCGCCGATGCAAAAGCGCACAGCATCAGCAGCGACGCCGCAACAATGGGCCGCAGGACGCGCCGGGTGACGAACATTGAGGTGTGGACCAACATGGCTAGCGAGACGATGTCTGAAACCGCCATTGTCTCGCCAACGCAGTTTGCCCGCAGCGCCAGTTTCGGCGCTGCGCTTTGTGCAGTTACCGGCGGTTACTCGCCGCCCTGCTCGCCCGCCATGCGTGCGGCGTATTCCGCCTGTTTGGCTGCGCGACGTGCAGCGCGGTTGCCGCCCTCAGCTGGCTCGGTGTAGGCCGGGCCTGCCGGTTTGTCACCACGCC
>ERZ650309.1485-NODE-1485-length-10993-cov-4.768239_pt1 | contig 10993 bp, 4 predicted proteins | sample MGYA00376245_ERZ650309 | MGnify/ENA primary metagenome ERZ650309 (study PRJEB26733, sample SAMN07839294) | wastewater metagenome | biome: urban; feature: wastewater treatment plant; material: waste water | place: USA: North Carolina | collected 2016-04-26 ...
AGCGCAGCGCAATTTGTGATTCAGCGCGTATTCGATTTCCGGGTTGCCGCGCGAAGTCGCATTGCCAACGACAACCAAATCAGGGTTTGGTTGCAAGTGAGCGGCATCAAACCCTTCGTAGGTTTCAATGCCCAATCGTTTGAGTTCGCCATCCATCGGCGGATAGAACGCTTTGTCCGAACCGGTGACGCGATGGCCTTGTGCTTTTAGCATTCCGGCCAGCGATCCCATCGCCGTACCGCAAACACCGATCAAGTGAAAATGTTTGTGCCCCATTTGGTACCGTCATCTAGATTCAAAGTGTGTGGGAGCTGGATTATAGCGATGGTCGGTTCTTTTCGGTAGCCAATTGAATTTGGCGGATTGGTTGGCTACATTGCCGTCGTTGCGAACATCAAAACACGGAGCAAGCGAATGAAGCCGAAGCGCAGAGAGTTTATTGCTAGCAGTTTGCTGTCGGTTGGCGCGTTGTCGCTGACTGCGAAGGCTCAAGACAAACCGGCGGCTGAAGACGAGGCCAAAGAAATTTCGCTGCGCGGTCGAATCGTTTGCCTGACTGAAGAACTGGATAAGCGTTTCAACGTTCTGCCCGAATGCGACAAACAGCATCACGTGTACAGTTTGAAAACCGCCGACGGCAAAATCCATCCGTTGTTGCCGACGGAAACAGCCGCCGCCGTCTGGATGGATGAACGGTTTCGCAAACGCGATCTGCAAATCACGGCTCGCAGCTTTCCAGAAACCAACCATATCGAAGTCATTAAAATTCAATCCTGGCTGAACGCCAAACTGCACGATCTGTATTATTACTGTGATATTTGCGCCATCACGGCTTTCAAACCACAAGCTTGCGAGTGCTGCCAGGAGCCAGTTGAATTCCGCGAAACTCTTGCAAAAGAACAACTGCCTTGATGCTGACTTCCTAAACCATGCCAGATCGAACTCTAACGTTACGAGAACTCAATCGCGCGACGCTTGATCGCCAAATGCTCTTGGAGCGTTACAGTTTGCCAGTTCCCGCAGCCATTGAGCGGCTGGCGGGGATGCAGGCGCAACGGGCTTCCGCGCCGTTTGTCGGTTTGTGGACGCGACTCAATGGTTTCAAACGCGAAGATCTCGCCGCAGCAGTCGAAAACAAATCGGTCGTAAAAGCCACGATGATGCGAGCGACGCTGCATCTTTGCTCGGCGGAAGATTACCTGCGGTTTCGCGCGACGCTGCAACCGATTCTGAGCGGTGCAGGAGAAACCATTGCCAAACAGCGCGGCAGTGATTTTGACCAAGACAACCTTTTGGCCGCAGCGCGAAAGTTCATTGGCGAAAAACCACGCACGTTTGCGGAAATCAGCGAATGGGCGTTGAACTTACTGCCGGATCAGGACGTGGGCGCAATGCGATACACGATCCGAACGCATCTGCCGTTGGTGCAGGTTCCGATTTCCGGAGGCTGGAGCTATTCCAGCAAACCCGAATTCACACTGGCCGAATCGTGGATCGGCAAGAAGATTTCCCCCAAAGACGACTTGAAAGAATTGGCGCGGCGGTATTTGGCCGCTTTCGGTCCGGCGTCGGCAAATGACATGCAAACCTGGTCGGGATTTAAGTTGCCAGTCCTGAAAGAGGTTTTTGAAAGCCTGAAACCGGAATTGCAACGTTATCGCGACGAAAACAAACGCGAACTATTCGACCTGAACACCAATTTGCTTCCTGATGCGGATACACCTGCGCCGGTCCGATTCCTGCCAGAATTTGACAACATTCTGCTTTCGCACCAAAAGCGGCATCGCATTGTCGCCGACGAACACAAATCGAAAGTTTATTTACCTGCTTTGCGCGTTGCGGCGACTTTTTTGGTGGATGGTTTTGTCTCCGGTGCATGGAAAGTCGAAAAGTCCAAAACTGCGGTAAAGCTGATGCTGGACCCATTCGGCAAATTGTCGAAAAAAGATCGCCAGGCGTTGACTGACGAGGGCGAACAATTGATCCAATTCATTGAGCCAACAGCAAAGACGTTTGAAGTGGAATTCGCTGCCTAGCATTCAACCAATCGAAGGAATGCACAATTGCCGCCATTATCTGGACCGTGTCGGCCCGCCGGTTTGAAAATTTGTTTCGTGAATACAAAAGCTGACAAAGACGGAAAGGAGCAAACTTTATGATTATTGGCGCTCACGTGATTGTTTACAGCAAAGACGCGGAAGCAGATCGAGCTTTTTTCCGCGACGTTCTTGGGTTTGCTTCCGTAGACGCAGGCCACGGTTGGTTAATTTTCGCGCTGCCACCTGCTGAAGCAGCATTTCATCCCACAGACGGGTCAACGGATGAAGGTCAGCACGAACTTTACTTGATGTGTGACGACCTGAAAGCGGAAATGGCATCGTTGGCGGCTAAAGGCGTTCCATGTTCAGAAGTGCAGGAAGCCCGCTGGGGTTCGATTACCAGAATCGCACTTCCGGGCGGCGGCCGTCTGGGACTTTACCAGCCCAAACACCCAACGGCGTTGGATCTTCATTAATTCTCAAACCGGCTTTACTCATTATTAATGAATCACTTCCAAAGAAAACAGCCTTGACTCATCAATTGGTTTTGAGTTTGAATGCGCCTGCTTGTGAAACCTGACTCCAACCAGTCACCCAAGCAGTTTTTTCACCGACCAACCCTTTGTTAAGCCCCCTCGAAAGACCCCTTTTTGCCGCTTGCAAGCGGCACCTGATCGGAATGCCCATCCGAAAATAAGTTCGAATTGTTGATCGTTCGATTGAGTTGTGTGCTGATTGAGGCTTTGAGCCTAAGCCATTAAAAAACTATCCGGAAGCAACCTAAGTGCTTGAAGCTCAATCTGACAACGCCGAATGTGGCCCTTAACTTGCAGGCCAATAAGCGTTGCGACCCAATCTCACACCTATCTTTAACGGCCCCACCGTTTTTTTCCATCAAGTGTTCACAAATGTTTACAGTTGTAATGACGCGATCGAGATTAGCGTCAGGAGATGTTGTCAATGAGAAGTCAGAGAAGTACCAAATCTGCTCACCGCCCGATTTTATCCAGCATTTTTTTCAATTATTCATTTCGCTCCCTTGTCCTGGGTGCGGCCTTGTTGGCCGTGTGTTTTTCGTTTTTTGCCTGGCAGAGCAGTGCTTCGGCGAATTCGGATACGTTCAATCGTGTTAAAGCTAATCTCGAAGCAAAACTGTTAAAGCTGGGGGCGGCATTGAATCTGACTCGTGCCGCAGCCATTCAAGGCGGCATCGGTTCGCGAACGATGATTTCGACTATCGCGGGCGGAGGATTTTCGACCAATGCACCGGTGAAGCAGGCTCCGATGGTGTTGCCCACAGCGGTCGCCGTTGATCCGCAAGGTCGCGGTTTTTACGTCATTGACGAAGTCAACGGAACAAGCCTGCTACGCTTCGTCAACACAACTGCCAATCCGGTGGTATTGGGCGGAATCACGATTCTGCCCGGCCATGTCAACCTGATCGCCGGAGGCGGATTAGCCCTGGATACGACGTCTTTGACTGACGTTGACCTGACATTGATCAGCGGGCTGGCAGTAGATCCCACAGGAAATATTATTTATCTGGCTTCGGGCGTGGTAAATGCCATCCGCGCCATCAACGTTGGAACCCAGGACTTTACAATTCTTCGCCAAACGATTCAGCCCGGCACAATCAAAACAATTTTCAATCTGAGCCGTCCCGACGTTCGCTCTTTGGTCGTCAATTCCGCGCGCGAGTTCTTTTATATCGGCACAGCGATTTCCAGCAGCGCTCGCGTTGTTTACAAACTTGATCCGACCGGGAACAGCAATGCCGGACTGGAAACGGTGTACGCCGGAGGCGGTTCGCCAGCGTTTGGCAACGGGGACGGCCAAACGGCGACACAAGCCAAACTGACTTCGCCAATGGGCTTGGTGATAGATACTGTGGGCAATCTGCTGATTGCCGAAGGTGGCGATACGCGCAACAACCCAGGCGCAGTGCGCAGAGTTGACCCCGGTGGTGTCATCATCACGCTGGCGGGCAATCTGGAATTTCCGACTGGCATCGTTCTTGGCCCCGGCAACAGTGTCTACGTTGCTTTGGGCAATGCCCAGCAGATCGTCAAAATTTCTCCTTTTGGTGACAAAACCATTCTGGCGGGCGCTGCGGTTCCTACGGCCTGCAACGAAAATGAAAATCCGACTTGCGGGGATGGCGGCTCAGCGAAATCGGCCAATTTGAATCTGCCCGGAAGCACACAAATTAAAAACCTGATTCTGGCAGTGGATGCCAATGGATTTTATCTACCGGATTACATTTATCGCCGCGTTCGGTACGTCAACCTGAGCGCTGGTTCGGTGACCATTGCCGGCACGACGATTGGCGGGGGACAAATCAACTCCGTCGTGGGCAGCGGACAACATACGCCGTATGACAACATCCCTGCGACCATTTCGGATTTGCAGAATGCCGCGGGCGTCGCGGAAGATTCCAAAGGCAATTTGTTTATTGCGGACACCAACGCCGATCCGGTGGGCAGCATTCGATACATCAATCGCGGCCAAACGCCGGTGACGTTGTTTGCCAACACGTCATGGGCCATCACCGTCCAGCCCGGCCAAATCGCCACGCTCAACAGCGAAGCCGGTTCGCCAGTGAATGACGACCGGATTACGACCGCAGTCTTTGCTTCGCCGCAAGGCATTTTTGCCACGGCTAACGGTTTGTACATTGTAGATTCGCAATACGGCGCGTTGATTCGCCCGTCAGGATCGCTTACCGGACGCCGCAGCGGCCACATTCGATTTCTAAACACATCTGCGACGGACATCACCTTTTTCCCGAACGGCGGCACGGCAAAAGTGATTGTGCCTCCCGGCTATATCAAAGACATCATTGGTCGCAACGACGCGCCGTTACCCGGCAGCCCGACTGCGGATGATTCTCCTGCCTATCAAGCGATTATCTTTCCAACGGATGTTGCGGTGGATTCGGCTGGCAACATTTTCATTGCCGATCAGGGCAACAACCGCATTCGCAAAGTGAATCCCTCGAACGGTTTTGTGACGAGTTTGATGACCGTTGGAGGCGATGGCCCCACGCCGTATGTAACCGGCGGCGCTTGCGGAATCTACGTGACTCCGGCTGGCCAGGTTTACATGGCCAACACCAAAACCGACACCATTGTCCGCCAGAACGCGGCGAATTCGACGTCGTTTACCATCATCGCCAACGCGACCAAAGGCATCAGCCGCCCGCGCGATTTGACGGTTGATGCCGCGGGGAACGTTTTTGTGGCCAACGCCGGAACGGATCAGGTGCTGCGTGTGATTGCGCCGACCAATGCGCTGGGAACAACAACGGTTGTCGCAGGCACTGGCGTCGCTGGTTTCAGCGGAGACGGCGGCCCGGCTAATCGAGCCAAACTGAACTTTTTGAACCCGGGAACGGCAGCAAATGACATTCAGGTGACAACCAGCATCATCACGCTGGCAAACGGCGATATGGTCATTGCCGATTCGGAAAACAATCGGCTTCGGTTGTTGGTGCAATTGCCCAATCAAAATCCTGTGTTGGACACAGTTGCCAATCAAACCGTCAACGAAGGCCAGACCACAACGGTCAATTTTTCAGCAACGGACGGCAACCAGGACCCGCTGACATTCACGATTCAAAACTCGCCGAGTTTTGCGACGTTCACTGATGCTGCCAACGGCACGGCAACCTTGCAGCTTGCGCCCGGATTCAGCGACGCGGGCATTTACAACGTCACAGTGACAGTCAATGACGGCGACGCGACCGACAGCAAAAACTTCACGATTACGGTCGTGGATGTAAATCGCCCGCCGGTTATCACCGTTACGCCGATCAGCCCGACGTATGAAGCGACCGGCCCGAATGGCCGACAAGTCAATCTGCTGGCCACGGCGACGGACCCGGACGGCGACACACTGACCTACAAATGGTTCGATTTCCAAACGCAGATTGCGACCACGCTTACGCCTCAAGTGACGCTGGCGATTGCCACGCACTCTCTGTTTTTGACCGCGACCGACAGCAAAGGATTGAGCGCCAGCAGCAATGCGTTTCCCGTCATTGTCAAAGACAGTTCACCGCCGGTCTTCAGCGGTGTTCCGGCAGACATCACGGTGCAAGCGACAGCGACAGAAGGCATTGCGGTGAATTACACGCTGCCGACAGCGCTGGATCAGGTGGACGGCGTGGTCAGCGTTACGGCGGACAAATCGCCAGGTTCTGTGTTCCCGGTTGGCACAACCACAGTCACCTTTACCGCCAAAGACACGCGCGATAATCAGGCAACGGCGTCTTTCAAAATCACTGTCACTCCCAAACCTGGCAGCCCAACGCCGACGCCAACACCAACCCCCACGCCAACGCCGGGCGGCGGCGGTTGTAACGCCGCCAGCTACACAATTTCGACGTTTGCGGGCAGCGGAAATTACGGATTCAGCGGCGACGGGGGCATGGCTGTGGATGCTTCGCTGCGTTCGGTCAGCCAGCTTACGCGGGACAGCGCAGGGTTGATGATTGTGGATGGCCAGGGCCGCGTGGTGCGCCACGTGGATGGTTCCAGCATCATTCGCACCATCGCGGGTAATTCCACCAACGGCAACACCGGTGACGGAAACCTGGCGACTTACGCCACCTTCGGCGCGACAGGCGGAGCCGCCAAGGATGCCAACGGCAACACCTACGTTTCAGACACCAATTTCCACCGCATTCGCCGCGTTGCGACGGACGGCAAGATTTACCATTTCGCCGGAGCGACCAACGGCACCAGCGGTTCGGGAGGCGACAATGGCACAGCGGCTTCAGCGCGATTCAATCGTCCGGGCGCGCTGGCAATGGATCCAACCGGCACGAAATTGTACGTCGCCGACACCAACAACAATCGCATTCGCGTCATTGACCTGACGACGAACATCGTCACCAGTTATGCCGGAACCGGCGGCGCTGGATTCAATGGCGACGGCGTCATTGCCACGGACGCAGCGCTGAACAATCCGGCGGGCCTGGCGGTGGATGCAAGCGGTAACCTGTACATCGCTGACCGGTATAACCATCGCGTTCGCAAAGTGGATGCAACCAGCAAACTGATTTCAACGGTTGCCGGCGATGGCAATCCCGGCTTCGGCGGAGATGGCGGAGCAGCGACTGCGGCTCAACTCAATAACCCTGCTGACGCGGCTGTGGACCCCAGCGGCAACCTGTACATCGCCGACTTGGCAAACCACCGCATTCGCCGCGTCAAAGCAGATGGCAAAATTGACACCATCGCCGGAAACGGCACCAGCGGATTCAGCGGAGACGGCGGCGTGGGAACCGCCGCTCAACTCAGTTCGCCTTCCAGCGTGGCGGTCGAATCCGATTGCAGCATTTACGTCGGCGACAGCAACAACCTGCGCGTTCGGAAACTGACGCCCAGCGGCGGCAGCGGCCCAACCAATCACAATCCTGTCATTACTTCGACCATCGGCAATCAGACAATGACCAAAGGCCAATCGCTGGCGTTGCAATTGACCGCCACGGACGAAGACAACGACATGGTCACGTTCTCGCTGGTCAATGCGCCCGCGTTTGCGGACATCATCAATAACAATCCAACGGGCCGCACGGCCACGCTGCGTTTGCAGCCGACCGAAGCCGGAACGTTCAACAACATTCAGATCAAGGCTACGGACAGCAAGGGCGGTTCGGCAACTTCGGCGGCGTTTTCCATCACGGTCAACGAACCCGCGCCGAACAATCAACCGCCGACGGCCAACGCAGGGCAGTTGCCAGCGACGCTCGAAGCCGTTTCAGCGCTCGGAGCGCCCGTCAGCCTGAACGGCAGCGGAAGCGATCCGAACGGCGATCCTATAACTTTCTCCTGGACGGACAACGGCAACGTGATTGCGACCAGCGCCACTGCCACCGTTACGCTCGGCATCGGCTCACATAGCATTGTGCTCAGCGTCAGCGATAACAAAGGAGCAAAGACTTCAACAACGGCGCAAACGGTCATTGTCAGAGACACGACGGCTCCGACGATTGCGGGTGTTCCGGCGGCAATCACCAAGGCAGCGACTTCCGCATCCGGCGCGAATGTCACCTATACCTTGCCAACCGCAACCGACGTGGTTGACGGTGTGGTGCAAGTCCTGGCCGACAAGGCTTCCGGTTCGCTGTTTGCCGTTGGCACAACAACCGTCAAATTCACGGCAATGGACTCTCGCGGCAACGTGGCAACGGCGCAGTTCACGGTAACGATTACTCCGTTTGTCCCCGGAGGAACGCCAACCAGTTACAACATTGCCACCTTTGCCGGAAACGGCAATTACGGATTCAGCGGAGACGGCGGCCAGGCGATGGACGCTTCGATGAAAGGCATTGTCGGCATCACGCGCGACAGCAACGGTTTGCTGCTGGTGGACAGTGTCGGGCGCGTTGTGCGGCGAATTGATGCCCAAGGCGTCATTCGCACCATCGCGGGCAACGGAGCCAACGGCAACGGCGGCGACGGCGGCCAGGCCAATTACGCGCAAATTTCCGCGCCGGGCGGAGCGGTCACCGATGCGAACGGCAACACCTACATTTCCGACACGGCGTATCACCGCATTCGCCGCGTCGCGACCGACGGCAAGATTTATCACTTTGCCGGTTCGTCCACAGGCGTCAGCGGTTCTGGCGGCGACAATGGCACGGGATCATCGGCGCGGTTCAACCGTCCGACGGCGCTGGCCGTGGATTCGCAAAACCTGTACATCGTTGACAGCGGCAACAACCGCATTCGTGCCATCAATCTGGCAACCAACATTGTCACCACAGTGGTAGGAACTGGCGGTGCCGGATTCAGCGGCGACGGAGCGATGGCCACCGACACCAGCTTGAACAATCCGGTCGGAATCGCGTTGGACGCCGCAGGCAATATGTTCATTGCCGACCGCAACAATCATCGCATCCGCAAAGTGGATGCGATCACCAAACTGGTTTCGACCGTCGCCGGAAACGGCGAGCAGGGCTTTGGCGGTGACAACGGCCAGGGAACGGCGGCGCAAATCAACACGCCAACGGATGTGGCGGTTGACGCCGGCGGCAATGTGTTTTTCATTGACCAGGCCAACAACCGCGTTCGCCGCGTTAATGCTGCCGGAATCATCGAAACGATTGCGGGCAACGGAACCATCGGTTACAGCGGGGACGGCGGCTTGGCACTGCAAGCCCAACTGACCCAGCCGACTTCCATCGAAGTCGAATCCGACGGCAGCGTTCAGATTGGCGACAACGGCAACTTGCGCGTCCGCAAGCTGACGCCTGCCAATACACCAACGCCGACTCCCACACCAACGCCAACGCCGACACCAACGAACAATATTCCGGTTATTACTTCGACGATCAACAACCAGACGCTGACCAAAGGGCAAACCATTGACCTGCCGCTCAGCGCGACGGATGCCGACAACGACGGCGTGACGTTCTCCCTGCTCAACGCACCGGCATTCGCCACGATCATCAATGCCAATGCGGCGGCACGCACCGCGACGTTGCGATTGGCTCCAACCGTTGCTGGCGCATTCACCAACATCCAGGTCAAAGCCGACGACGGCAAAGGCGGCACGGCGACTTCACCGGTGTTTTCTGTCACGGTTAATGACGTAGTGGTCAACCCATGCTTCGCCACCGTTCCGGCCAATCATTGGAAAGGCGAATATTTCGCCAATACAAACCTGGCTGGTTCAGCGTTGTTGGTTCGTGACGACGGCGATGGTTCTCTGAATTTGAATTTCTATGAGTCCAGCCCAAGTTCAGCTTGCGGCATTCCGGAAGACAACTTCTCTGCCCGCTACACGCGCGAAGTCTCCTTCCAGGGCGGCGTCTATCGCTTCCAGTTGTTCGGCGACGATGGCATACGGCTGTACATTGACGGCGTGCTGAAAATTGACAAGTGGTTCAATCAAGGCGAAACCAAGTACGAAGTGGACGTCACCCTGGGCACCGGCAACCACACATTGAAGGTCGAGCATTACGAAGCAACCGGCGCGGCTGCGGCACGGCTGTTCTGGAATGCGCTGAATTCCAATCCGGTGATCAACAACATCCCAACCCAGTCGGTCAAACGCGGCGAAGTCGCAAACGTGACGGTGACGGCCACGGATGCTGAAAACGACCCGGTCACTTTGTCGCTGCAAGGCACAGCGCCTTCGTTCATTACCCTGATCAACGTTAACCCGGCGCAGCGAAGCGCAACGCTCAGAATTGCTCCACCTGCCAGCGGGGGCGATGAAACATACAACCTGCTGATCAAAGCCGACGATGGCAAAGGCGGTTCTTCGGTCAGCAACTCGGTGACAATCAACATCACCACGACGCCTCCGCCGCCGGTGAACCGTGCGCCTGTGGCGGTCGCCAACACGCTGCCGGCTTCTGTTACCGCGCCGGACGGCACAGGCGCAACAATTGCGCTGGATGGATCGGCGTCTTCCGATCCTGATGGCGACGCGCTCAGTTATTCGTGGACGGATCAGGGCATCCAGATCGCCAACACGGCCATCGCCAATGTGAAACTGCCGGTTGGAACGCACCTGATCGCGCTGACAGTGAGCGATGGAAAAGGCGGCGTGAATTCAACCGTCGCCCAAACCGTGGTGATCAATGCGCCTCCGCCGCCAGCGGCAGAACTGGCGATTGATTCGGTCTCGCCGTCTTCCGGCAAAAAAGGAACGTCGTTGACCATTACTGTCAACGGCAGCGGGTTTGTACCCGGTTCCACGGTTTCAATCACAGGCGGCAGCGTCACCACCACAACCACCTTCATAAGCTCCACGCAGTTGAAGGTACAGACGTCCATCGCTTCAAACGCCTTCACAACAACGCGAAACGTGATTGTCGCTAACCCTGGCGGAGTTTCTGTGACGAAGACCTTCGCTTTTTCGGTCCTTCCCTAAAACGCAAAACTGCGTTGAACCACAAAAACAACAGCCTGGTCGAAGTTTCAACTTCGACCAGGCTG
>ERZ650309.1486-NODE-1486-length-10992-cov-4.838804_pt1 | contig 10992 bp, 8 predicted proteins | sample MGYA00376245_ERZ650309 | MGnify/ENA primary metagenome ERZ650309 (study PRJEB26733, sample SAMN07839294) | wastewater metagenome | biome: urban; feature: wastewater treatment plant; material: waste water | place: USA: North Carolina | collected 2016-04-26 ...
ACGCATTCCGATCCTGCCAATATCGAACCGATATTGAGCCGCGCCGGGCCGCTCGCCGAGATCCACCTACAGCGTACTCACAGACCTGCCGGCTCCCTGTTTCTACGGCCGCCGCACCTGCTTGGCCGCACGTGCCGAATACTCTTATAGTGAGTAACGTAGCCAGGCGTCTCCCCGTCGCTGTCGTGCGAGTCTGTCCGCCGATGGGACGGCCGCGGAAGGGTCCCTGGGTCGCACATACGCGCGCGCGGCCGCTGCGGTCTGGGTCGCTGCGAGCGCACATCGCCGCGCTGCGGTCTTTGCGCACAGCACCAGGCCGGGGCGCCGCCCGGTCCTGCAGAGACCTGAATTTAGGCGTTCCCCGATGCCAGAAAGCAGAAGGAATCCGCGCCTCTGGTTCGTGGGATCCAGGTCACCTGCGCAGGATTTTTTTTCTTGCGCCGGAACCAGGAGGGGCATGGCATCGTAGTTACTCGGGGGTTGTAGGTCTGTCCCAATTGGGACGGGTGGACGGATGGAGCGCCGAGTCACCAGATCGCCGGCTGATCGCTTGCTCGATCACCTGATTGATCACCTGCTCGATCAGGTGATCGATCGCCGAAGGATCGGGACCCGTCGCTGCCCCGGCCAGACGGCCCGACGGAGCCGCTCCCGGCACAGCCGCTGACGCAAGGGCGTGACGTCAGCGGGTACGGACCGTAGGTAGAAATCGCTTGTCAACTAGGAGTACTGCATGAACTGGAAAAACGGGATCCTGGCACTCGGACTGGGCGCCGCTCTGCTGCCGGCACAGGCGGCGCTCGCCGCCGATCACCTCGACGGCGCGGCCGTGAAGACGGACGCCGCGACGGACATCAACGACGTGTACGCCTGGATGTCTGCGGACGGCTCGAAGGTGTACCTGGCGATGACCGTGTTCCCGGCGGCGACGACGACCGCCAAGTTCTCGAACGCGGCCTACTACGTGCTCCACACGTCCAGCCGCGCGGACTTCCTGAACCAGACGATGGTTGCCAAGGACATCATCTGCGGCTTCGACGCCGCGCAGATGATCAGCTGCTGGGTCGGTGACAACACCAACTTCGTGTACGGCAACGCCAACGTCACGACGGGCCTGACCGGCGCCGGCGGCAAGGTCAAGGTCTACGCCGGCCTGCGCAAGGACCACTTCTTCTTCAACCTGGACGGCTTCAACAACGCGCGCGCGACCATCAAGGCGCGCAACATGGCCACGGCGATCACGCTCGGCACCAACGGCTGCCCGAGCAACATCAACACGACCGAGACGGCGCTCATCGTGAACCAGCTCAAGACGAGCATGACCACGGGCATGGGCACTCCGACCAACTTCTTCGCCAACCTCAACACCCTGGCGATCGTGCTCGAGGTCGACAAGACGCTGCTCAACGGCGGCGGACCGATCCTGAGCGTCTGGGGCGCGACGGTGAAGAAGAACTAAGGCCAAGGAGCGACCAACCATGAAGCGAATCATTCTCCCCTCCGTTGCGCTGCTCCTCGGCGTCCTCGCCGGCTGCGGCGACAGCACGCCGGCCAACACCAACAAGTGCGCCAACGTCACGTGTACGGGCGGCCAGACCTGCGATGCCAACACCGGCATGTGCGTCGGCGGCACCGTCGACAAGTGCATGGGCGTGAGCTGCACCAACGGCCAGAGCTGCGACTCCGCGAGCGGCATGTGCGTGAACCCGGCGATGCCGAGCCTCGCCGGCCTGACGCAGATCGACCGCATGGGCCGCCCCGCGGTCAACACGGCGCTCACCAACCCGTCCGACGTCTACAAGCCGAACGGGCAGACCGAGACCTCGGACACTACCAAGGACAAGTACAACGCCGACTCGACCGTCGCGAGCTGGCCCACCGCCTGGGGCCCGGCGATCAAGCTGCACCTCGGCCTGTACGACATCCTGGACAACACCTGCGGCAACCAGATCGCGTACGGCGCGCTGGCCATGCCCAACCACACGCTGCTCTCGGTGCTGCTGGCCGGCGACGCGCTGCAGGTCGACACCAGCCAGACGACCTGCTCGGCGTACCTGGCGGCCGAGCGCAAGGCGCTGGGCGCGACGGTCAACGACTGCGGCGGGCGCAAGCTCGACTACGACGTCGTCGACGTGACCTACCAGGCGCTCACCGGCACCATGGCCGCCACCGACGGCATCGCCCAGGGCACGACGCCGGACACCACGTTCCCGTTCTTCAAGCCGCCGGTCTAGTGCCGGTCCGGTCCTCCCTCTTGAGCTGCGCCTGATCTGCGGATCGTCCGCCGATCGGGCGGCCGGTTCCTCTGCCCGGATCCCGCTCGGGTGGAGGAGCCGGTGCGCGCGCTCGCAGCCGCTGCGTCTCCGCGCCGTGACGGTAACGTCCGTGCGGTGCGCGGCCGAGGCGAGCTGCGACCGCGCGCGCGCAGCCTTTCCAACCTGCGAGCGAGAGCGCGCGACGAGCGATGGGCCGCGTCGGAACGGCTGCCCGCGCTCGGCCTCGGCGCGGACCTTTTAGTGAGAGAGGGTTCGCAGGGGGCCCAGGTGTCGTCCACGCTCTCGTCCGCGACGGTCTCGGTGACGCGCGTCTGCTCGGTCTGCAAGGCCGGCTACGTGCAGAGCCAGGGCCATGCCTGCCCGCTGGGCGAGTCCGTGCCGGCCACCAACGACACGCAGCTCGAGGGCGCCATCCTTGGTGAGCGCTATCGCATCGCGCGCGCCATCTCCAAGGGCGGCATGGGCGTGGTGTTCAAGGCGCACCACACGGTGCTCGACAAGCCGCTGGCGGTAAAGGTCATGCTGCAGCCGCAGGACGAGGCCGCGCGCCGCCGCTTCCTGCAGGAGGCGAAGCTGGCCTCGCAGGTCGCGCACCCCAACATCATCGACATCGTCGACTTCGGGGTGCTGACCACGGATCAGCCGTTCCTGGTCATGGAGTGGCTGTCCGGTCAGACGCTGGCCGACCTCATCGCCGAGGGCCCGCTGCCCTTCGCCCGCGCCTGCACCATCGCCGCCCAGATCGCCCGCGGCCTGCACGCCGTGCACCAGCGCGGCATCATCCACCGTGACCTCAAGCCCGCCAACATCTTCGTCCTGCCGCAGGACGGCGGGTTTGATCTGGTCAAGGTCGTCGACTTCGGCATCGCCACGCAGGTCGCGGACGGCGACGGGTCGCGGCCGGCGCCGGCGCGCCTGACCTCGCCGGGCATGGTGCTGGGCACGGCCGAGTACATGTCGCCCGAGCAGGCCCAGGGCATGCGCACCGACCACCGGGTGGATCAGTACGCGCTCTATTGGTGATCCCGTCGGAGACGGCCGCTCAGTCGATCCGCGGAGGGCAGAGGGAGCCTTTTATCTCGGCGCTCGCGGTGCGGACGGATTCGGCGCGTTCAAGCTCAGCGCGCAGGTCGAGGGTTCGAATGATATGTGCGGTACATCCGATTATGCAGTCGTGCCTGCGCGCTGCAGCTTGCGGCCTGGCCCAGCGCATCCGCGTGCCGGGGCTTGATTTCAGAGGTCGCCCATTAAAACCGATTGTCGTCGGAAGCTCTGCATAATTGACAGAGCTCTTGGAAGAAAGAGAAGATGAAAATAGGGCGCGGCTGGATGCTGCGCTGATGGCCTTCCCATGAGCTCACTCGCTGCGGTTTCCCACCTGGGTCCATACCGGATTGTCCGCCTCTTGGGGCAGGGCGGGATGGGGGCTGTTTACGAGGCACGGCAGGTTCCTCTGGATCGTCGCGTAGCGATCAAGACGCTGCTCCCCGAGTATGCTCGCGACGAGGCCATGGTGGCCCGCTTCTTCAACGAGGCGCGCGTCCTGAGCCGACTGGAGCACCCCAGCATTGTCCAGGTCTCGGACTTCGGGTTTGCATCGGACGGGACAGCCTATCTTGCCATGGAGTATCTGCGCGGCGTGAGCCTGGGACACCGCCTAGCGACGCGCTCGGGGTCGCTCTCGGTCACAGAGGCGCTGCAGCTCGCCTGGCAAGTAGCGGATGTCCTGGCCGTTGCGCACGCGCAACAGATCGTCCACCGCGATCTGAAGCCGGACAACCTCATGCTGGTGGCGGATCCGGTGGCACCTGGCGGCGAGCGCGTCAAGGTCCTGGACTTCGGCATCGCCAAGCTGACCCTCGAGGGCGATCGTCGCGGGGTCAAGACCTCGTCGTCTCAGCTGCTCGGGACGCCGTCATATATGTCTCCGGAGCAGTGCCGCGGCGCCGGCGGAGTTGATAGTAAGAGTGACGTCTACTCCCTCGGCTGCGTGCTCTATCAGATGCTCGCGGGGTGTCCTCCGTTTTGGGGAGAGGGAGTTGGGGAAGTCATCGCAAAGCACCTGTACGAGGATCCTGTCCCGCTGGCGCTGCTGGCTCCCAATGTGCCCGTTGGCTGCTGTGAGCTCGTGCACCGTCTGCTGAGCAAGGACAAGCAGCTGCGTCCAACCATGTCTGAGACCGCGGTCGCGCTATGCATGCTGCTCTCGCCGGCCGCGGGCGTGGGCCCGAGCTCGCAGCCCGCTGCGGACAGGGGCTCGATGCAGACGCGGTCGGGGCCGCGTCGTTCTTCGGGGCTGCGTGCCCAGTCCGCGAGTCAGCACGATGGCATCCTGCGGTGGCGTCGGCCGCTCATCGCAGGGACCGCCGCCGCGGCGCTGCTCGCGATTGTGGCCAGCGTGCGGGCGAGGCAGCTGTCCATTCAGTCGCTCGCGGGGCCCACCCAGGCTCCCGGCCGAGACCCGCTGCATCAGGACTCTTCGCCAGCGGACCGCACCGCGGCTCATCCCGGCCCTATTTCAGAGCCGTCCGCTCCATCGAGCCGCTCGGCGCCAGCTCCGCTGGTGATATGGGAAATTGAGACCGTTCCCAAAGGGGCGACCGTTACCCGAGCCAGAGATCGTCGTGTCCTGGGACAGACTCCCTGGCTCCTCTCGCAGCCTGCGACCGCTACTACGGAGGCGCTGGTGTTGAGCCTACCCAAACATGCGCCGCAGACTGTTGTTCTGGACCAGCGGGTGAGCATCAAGCTGTTACGGAATCTCGAGAAGCGCCCGGCTTCGCTGCGAACGAAGCCCGCGCAGACTCCACGCGAGCAAGGCACGCAGGGCACCGAACATGAAAAATTCACCTTCACTCGTGAAGAGTAGGTTTGTGGTCGCGCTGATGGTCAGCGGCTCCCTCTGCTCCAATCCGGCGAGGGCGGATCCGCCGTTTGTGAGCCAGCAGGAGATCCTGGATGCATGCCAGCAGGACCCGATCTGCAGCAGACACGGCGCGCAGGCGCAGGCTCTGTCGAGCGCGGGCAACAAGAGCGCCGCTGCCACCGCATGGCAGGCCGCGTACACGAGATACCCATATGCCGGATTCCTATTCAACATGGCGCGAATCCAGCACAAGCAGAACAACCTCTCTGCGGCAATCGCGCTCTACAAGCAGTACATGGCAAGCCTGCCGCCGGACACACCGAGCGGCATCGAGAAGGCGGCCAGCTATCTCGCGCAGGCGGAGGAAGAGGCGCGCCGGGCCCGATCGCAGTCGCAGAACCCAGACTCGGGCGCGCGGCCGCTCGGCGGAGGGACGGGAGCCTTGAGCGGAGTGAGGGAAGCATCGACCCAAGCCCCCCTGTACAAGAAGTGGTGGCCCTGGACCCTGGTCGGGGTCGCGGTCGCCGGCAGCATCGTCGGTGCGTCGGTCGCGGCGGCTTGGCCGCGGACTCCCGATGATCTGCAGCGGGTCATGCTGGCCTGGCCTTGAGGCGAGAGGATGGAATGAATCGGATGCGGCGCTACTTATCAATCCTCCGCTCGCTCCCCGGCTGCCTGTCCCTTGTCGCCGGCTTGCTCGGCGGCTGCGTCAACAGCGACCTGATTGTCCAGTTTGAGTCTCTCTCCGAGGATGTGAAGTCGCTGGAGGTTCAGGTCTCACTGGATGGAATGCCCTTCAAGCTCGCGACCTTGAGCCCTCCGCTTACGCGACAGAGCTTTGTCTTGTCGTTTCCGGAGGGTGTCCAGGGGTCCGTGACTGTGTCGGTCACCGGCTTTGGTTCATCAGACTGCAAGGTCGCCGCTGGCCGCTCTCCTCCCGTCCTGTACGGCATGGGGACGAGAGGCCCCAGACACTTGACCCTGGCTCTGGACACCTATTCCCAGCCGCGGTGTCCGGTCTCGGTCGAGGTCCAAGGCGACGGGGTCGTTGAGTCGCAGCCGCCGGGTATCCGCTGCGGCAACGGAAACGCACAGTGTGAGTACGACTTCATCACCAGCCCACAGTCCATCCTGATGCTGACGACCCCGGGCGCGGGCATCCTGGCGACCGAGTGGTCTTCGCAGCGGGAGGCATCGACGTGCTCGGGGCGCAGCGGCTGCAGCATCCATGCGGACGGCCGCCACCGCATCAAGGCGCGCTTCGTCCCGCAGATCTGCCCGCAGGCCGGAGCCTGGTGCACAGTCCCGATCTCTACCAACGGAAAGACGCTGCGCGCCCTGTGGGGCGAGAGCTCCTCGGATCTGTGGGCCGTGGGAGATGAGGGGACGATACTGCACTACGATGGAACGAAGTGGGCGGCAGACCCCTACAGCGGACAGCTCGCGGTGAACCTGCGGAGCGTCTTTGGATCTGCAGAGCGCCCGGGCGAGCCGTCGCTGTTCGCGGTCGGCGATTACGGAACAATCCTGCAGAGAAAGGGCGGAGTCTGGAGCGAGGACAAGCGGTCCAGCCGCGTCCTCACCCACGCCAGTCTGCTCGCGCTCACCGGCTCTGCGAAAGCCGACGGACCGATGTGGGCCGCTGGGACCAGCGGCACCGTCCTGCGCTATCAGGGCGGAGTCTGGGAGCGGCTCCCGGCCGCTGCCCAGGTCCCTGCCATCGTCAGCTGGAGGGCCCTGCTCAGCACGGGCCGCGACGAGGTCTGGCTCGGCGGTGACAACGGTCTCGTATTCCGTCTGAGCGGCAGCAGCTGGGGAGCCGCACCGAATGACAGCATGATTCCGATTGACGATATCAGCGCGCTATTGGGCGCAGGCGGTACCAGAGTCTGGCTCACGACGCGCAGCGGCAAATTGACGCAGTATGACGGCGCACAGTGGACGACCGCCGCGGCTCCAGCTGCTCCCGGGCTGAACGCGCTCGATGGCAGCGGTCCCGCCGACCTGTGGGCCGTCGGAGATGGCGGGACCCTCCTGCACTACGACGGGATGGCCTGGCGCCGCGACAGCCAGAGCGGCCTTGTGACCACGGCTCCGCTGCTCGCGGTCTGGGCAAAGTCTCGGACAGAGGTCTGGGCCGTCGGTGTAAATGGCATCGCAATTGCAAGACAAGACTAGATACCCGTGTGCCTGTAGCGCTGGTCTCGTGCCTTGACAAAAAAGTCTGCCCCGTGGTGGGGTTACGCTGCGGACTGGGTTTGAAGGAATAAACAGTCAAGAGCCGTTTGCAAACGAGGTTCAAGATGCCGTACAGCAGCCGAGTCCCTCAGCTCCTTCTCGGGCTACTCCTGGCAGGCGGTTTCAACGGATCTGCACTCGCGGAGAAGCCGTGTACGGCTCCTCCGGGCCAGCTCTGCTGGGAGGTGCACTATCCGACGATAACCCCCCAGAGCATGAGGCTCTCGCTGCTGTCGGCGCTGGTGATGGGGGCTCAGGGGGTCGACGGCTGGCTGCCGGCGACGGCGTCCTGGCAGACCGATTTTACAGATTCGTGCCGGAGCAAGTCCGAGGCCGTGCGCCTCGCCGGCGTGCATACCCGGCTGAAGTGGTTTGATCTGCTCGATACAAAGGTCTCTTCAGATTACAAGGAATGCAATCCCGAGGGCGCTGCCAGACATATGCAGAATGTCACCGGGCACGAATGGATATGGAGAAGTTACACCCGGGGCGAGGCCGACAAGGCCGACAACTTGACGGTGCAGGTCTTAAAGCAGCTGGAAGCGCCAGTTATCATTCCCTATTTCGGTCAGTGGGATCACTGGCTCACCATCGTCCAGGTGACAGCGAGGATGCTATCGGCCTCTGAGTATGAGGTGACCGGCGCGGTCTTTTACGACGGGCTCTTGGGATCCGACCTGGCAGGGTTTGGCAAGCTGTTGGGCGCGCGCATGTCGCCTCGCGTTGTAGTGGACTCGATATCGTTTGCCCGCAGCTATACGCATATCATGTCTGCGCCCATGGCGGACTGTAACACGGCCGCGCTACCGGCGGATCGCTGTGACGTCTTATTTGGCGATTCCTGGTACAACCGCTTTGTATCAATCTACGATCCGCCGCCTGGTGCGCCGTCTCCGGCGGCGCTGGCCAGCACGGGCAAGACCACGTTCGCCGTCACGCCGGGCACGCTGCGCCCGGGCGAGCACATGACGGCCGGGCTCGCGCGGTCGCGCGCGTTCGAGGCCGCTCGCGTGGCCGGCAAGGACGTGGATCCGGCGCTGGCTGCGGCCCTGCGCGAGGGCCAGCCCGACGAAGCGGTTCACGTCGCGGGATACTGGCCTTCGGGCGATCCGTGGAACTACTACCTGGTCCCGGTCCGCGACGCGACCAACCGGCTGAGCGCGCTCATCCAGCTCTCGGCGCAGGACGGTGCCTTTGAGGCGACAGCGGTCCTGCCGCAGTCCATCCCGTTTGCTCCCCTCTCGCTGGATCAGGCCCGCTCGATTGCCAGTCGCGAGCTACGCCGGAGTGAGACGCTCGATAACGGCCAATTGACCTGGAACCCGCGTCCCTACGTCGCGGGCGCGCGCTCGCCTTTTGTTCCTTATTATGAGTTCAAGGTCCAAAACACCAGCACATCGGTTCCCCAGGAAGTTGTCAGGGTCATCTGGCACACTGGGAAGCTCGCAGGTCGTGCACCTGCGGGATTGCCTTAGTCTGAAGACTGCAGCGGTAACATCTTGGCGAACGAGATGCTACCGGGCTGAAACCTTCTGCTGACAGGTGGATCCGATGCCGATGTTAAGGGACTTGATAAGGGAATTGTTAAATCGCGCGTTCCCTACTGATAGCAGCTTGGAAGCATTCTGCCTCGACTACTTTCCGGATGCTTACGCGCGCTTTTCTGAAGGGATGAATGAGTTTCTGCTCTATAGAAATTTTTTTCGGAATTGTTTGGATATCAACGCGTACAGGCCGCTCTCATGCAGCCGCCTTACGCTCAAGAGCTCTCCCTGTAAAAGCATCTGGAGCAACAGCGTCTCGTACACGTGCCTCTCGGGCACCGGCCTGCTGTACACCGGTCTGAGCTTGGCGGGGTGCGGCTCGGGCGAAGAATACGCTGCGCTGTCCTCCTTCCCGCCGTCCAGCGAGCTCCGTCAGTCATATTGTTTCCACGAGCAGCAAGTCAGCGCGGACGGAACCTCTCGTCCGAATCGCTGTGCCTCCGCGGTCCGCGCTGCGCCCAAGGCGGCCAGGATTGACCGCATCTCTCCGGAATTTGGACCGAATGACCGCACCACTCCGGTCGAGATAATCGGCGAAAATCTTGAGCAGCTACGAGAAATCTGGGTCGGCGGGGTCCCGGTCACTAATCTTACTAGAATTGATGCTAGAACATGCCGTGGCCTGGTGCCAGCACAGACCCACCAGGTCGGTGCCGTTGATATTTCATTTATTGATACTGAAGGCAGTAATAAGAACACCAGACTACGCTTCTTCTATAGAGCAAAAAACATAGATTTTCTGCTTCAATCAGCATCGACAGGCTACACATTATTTTCTTTTGCACAGGAGGACTTCAATCTCGACGGTCATGCTGATATTGCAACGATCAGTGATATCGAAGAGCCGGTCTCGGTCTTGCTGGGGACAGGAAATGGGCAAATCACTGACATCGTAGACTCCTTCCTCACCGGCCCTGGAGCATCCAGTATTGCTGCGTCCGACCTGGACCATGATCGAGTCCCCGATCTTGTGGTCGGTGGCAGGCAGCTATTCGTGCTGAAGGGCCGCGGCGATGGCCGATTTTCACTGAAGCAGAGCTTTGGCACCAGCGGGAGTTATTCAGATATCCAAATTGCTGATATAAATCACGATGGCAATTTGGACATTTTGGCGATAAATCGCGCGGCCAATTCACTAGAGATCTTACATGGCTCTTCGAGTGGCACATTCTCCCTTGAAAAGTCTGAAACAGTTTGTGAATCCCCGCAGGCTGCCGCTATCGGCCATTTCAATGAAGATAATTTGCTGGATCTGGCGGTCACCTGTGAGAAAGAAAGAGGAATCACCTTTTTACTGGGCAGCGAACACGGCAGGCTTGCCAGATCAAGCTGGAGTTCGCTGGAATTCACTCCCTGGGCTCTTACCGCTGCCCAGCTGAACCCCGCGGGGCCCTACGAGCTGTTTGTGACGAGTCCGACGACAGACCAGCTCGTCCGGCTGACCCGCGCTTTAGACGGTCGATACATTGCTAGTAGGTCTTATCCAGTGGGGAAGATCCCGATTGCGGTTACAGCCGAAGACGTCACAGGTGATGCGCGCAAAGAGCTGATCGTGGCCAACTTCGGCAGCAATGATATCACCCTGCTGACAAACGACGGCAGCGGTCGGTTTGATAAATCTATCCAGATTGCTACTTACTCGAAGCCAACAAAGGCCCTTGTTGCTGATTTCAATGAAGATAAGCGGCCGGATATAGCGGTTTCTAGCTTTGGAGGTTCGCGGGTTTCTTTTCTGATTAATCATAGCGACTGAAATATAGAGATTGAATCATAGCGATTGATTTATGGCTCTTGAGGAGCAGGCGCCGTTCATAAGAAAGAAGAGATTCAAGTCCGCCTCGTCACGTGAGAGCTTTCCACGAGCGCCTATCAACGCCGTAGCGAGGATGGGCGAGGGCGCCAGCGACCGGGAGGAGGGGCGTGAGGACCAAGAGGGCTCATCGCAAAAGGAAGGAAGCAGACCCGGGCGCAGCGAGGAGCGAGCAGCCGTTGGGGCGTGAGCACCCGAGCACAGGCGCAACGCGGCGGATGGGTCGCGCAGGGATTCCTGCGGTGCGCTCTACCTTGT
>ERZ650309.1487-NODE-1487-length-10989-cov-7.918511_pt1:5000-10989 | contig 10989 bp, 5 predicted proteins | sample MGYA00376245_ERZ650309 | MGnify/ENA primary metagenome ERZ650309 (study PRJEB26733, sample SAMN07839294) | wastewater metagenome | biome: urban; feature: wastewater treatment plant; material: waste water | place: USA: North Carolina | collected...
CCTTGCTGTTACCTCATCGAACTCTTCACCCTGGCCTAGAATTAAATCAACAATCCATCCCGCCAGACCGATTCGTTCGCTTCCAACCGAAGCGGCCAACTGCTCAGGGCTATAACGCCCACTCAGTTCGGCAACGATCCCCAATAAAGCTAAGCTTTCCTGCTTCAACTCTGAAAAACTGGCGCTGTCCCCCCTTGCGAGCTTGCCACTTCTGGCTGTTGAGTCGTCAGGCGGGGCTTTTTCCTCAAGCGGTAGGGCAATTTGGACGCCTAGCGACCTTCCAACTTGCTTAGCCAACTCGTAGTCTCCTCGTAAACCACGCGTAACTTGCAGATCATAAAGGGCTAAAGTACAGCTGGCATCCAAAGCCGCATATTCCAGTTGGAGCGGAGTCAAAGGTCGGCGACTCCAATCGCTGCGCTGCTCCGCCTTATCCATTTCAATTCCCAAGTAAGCTTGAACCTGTGCCTTTAAGGAGCATTTTTTTTCTCCACTGCGGCGCGCAGCCAACATCGTGTCAAAAATCGGAGAAATATGGATTCCATAATGCCGCGCTAACCGAACAGCGTCGTAATTGGCATTGTGAATAGCTTTAGGCATTAATCCCAGTTCCAAGGGCAACTTTAATCCAGACAAATCAATCCCGGTTAGTGGATCAATTATCGCGACCTGGATTGGCGTCATTGCATTTCCAACCTCGCTACCCTTGTCACGGTAAGCCAACTGAATAAGTGCCACACGCTCGGCGTCTCGATCCCACCAATTCATGGTTTCAATATCCAGCGCGATCGTCGAAGCTAAACCAATCCGCTCAATTAGTTCAGCTAATTTCTTTTGATTTCCGACATATTCAACCGTTTGGTTAACCATTGATGAGCATCATCTTTGATCATCTCTGACCGAGCAAGCCGCCTCCATACAATTTTCGTTTGAACTGTAACCTTTTTTCGCCCTCATTCGTGATACCGCTGAAAACAACTTTTGAGGAGAAGAAGATTATGAGTAAAGACACGATCGTTATTGGTGGCGGCTTGGCCGGGTTGACAGCGGCGAACCTTCTGGCAAGAGCTGGCAATAAAGTCACGGTATTTGAAAAATCGCAGATGATCGGAGGGCGGGCGATAACAACAACGAAAAACGGCATCCTTTTCAATTTGGGGCCGCATGCCCTTTACCGGAGCGGAAAGGCCTACAAGATCACACGTGAACTGGGGCTTGAAATCAGCGGCCATGTTCCCAAAGTTGGAGGAACGCTGGCAATTAAGGAAGGGCACAGGCACAAGCTTCCGGGCGGGGCGATGTCGTTATTGACCACAAGCCTGTTTGGGCTTTCGGCCAAATTGGAAGTTGCACGTTTGCTGACCACTCTGCCGAAAATTGACACGAGCCAATTTAACAGTCTGACGGTGCGCGAATGGTTAGACAGTGAAATTCACAATCCGGATGTGCGACAGTTGGTGCAGGCCTTCTTTCGGCTCGGCACTTATGCCAACGATCCCGCTCGCCAAAGTGCAGGTCTTGCACTAGCCCAATTTCAAATGGCGCTGAAAGAATCAGTGCTTTATTTGGACGGCGGGTGGCAAACATTGGTGAACGGGCTGCGCGCGAAGGCCGAACAAGCCAGTGTGAAAATCATCAACGAATCTCGCGTGGCCAAAATTATGCGAGATCACACAGGCCGTGTAACGGGAGTAGTTTTGCCTGATGGATCACAGCATCGTGCCGATGCGGTGGTCATTGCCGCCAGCCCTCAGGAAGCTTGCGATTTGGTAGAAGGTGGCCAACAAACTGCGCTCGGCGAATGGGCGAACAACGCAATTCCTGTCAAAGCCGCCTGCCTGGACGTTGCGCTTGAACGGCTACCGGAACCGCAAACGACATTTGCGCTTGGCATTGATCGCCCGCTTTATCTTTCCGTGCATTCAGCAGCGGCAAAACTCGCCCCCGAAGGGAATGCGGTAATTCACGTAGCGATGTATCTTGGTGCAGAAAATACTGCCGACCCTAAAGCCACTGAACACGAATTAGAGGCGTTGCTTGATTTAGTCCAGCCAGGCTGGCGACGGCTGGTGCTTGAACGTCGCTTTATGCCCAGTTTGACGGTTGTAAACGCTCTGGCGACTGCAGAACAAGGAGGACTGGCCGGCAGGCCCGGTCCAGCGGTTCCTGATATAGAGGGTTTATTTGTTGTGGGAGACTGGGTTGGCCCCGAAGGATGGTTGGCCGATGCCAGCCTGGCCAGCGGAAAACATGTGGCGGAACTGGTGATCCAAATGCCAAACAAAACCATGGCAAAAGCTGCATAAGTCAGCAGCGTTTTCTTTGCCATTTGTCAGTTGATATTTTTCACTTGTCATTGCTCGAAGCGGTCTCTTTGTTCGGGCATTGCGCCAATGAAAAATGCCAACTGACAAATGACTGTGGGAAAGAACAGCCGCTTCTCCCGGCTCAAAGTTACTGCAATTCACCGGTAGGCACGGACATTTCCACTTCCTGATAATCTCCGGAAGCGGCAGTGTCACTGGAATGAACCCGGAATTTTGCCACCAGTTTCAAATCCGTTCGCAGCGAATGAAAAACACTGCAATACTTGCCAATCGAAAGATTGATCGCTCTTGCCAACTTGTCTGGATTGATCCCGTCTCCCCAAGCGTCGAAGGCAATCCGCGCGCTTTCAATGTAGCGCGGTTCATTCGCCCGGCGGTCGCCATCCACGACCACCTCCAATTTCTGAAGTGGCGTTTTCACCTTTTCCATAATCACCACCACATCAATCGCCGAGCAGGCTCCCAAAGCTTCCATCAAAATTTCAACCGGGCTTGCACCGGACTGTCGGTTGCCATCCATCACAGTCTCAATGCCAGCGGAGTTCACAGCCGTGAAAGCCAGCCCACCAGTCCAGTTCATTTTCACCGTTACATCACTCATTTTGCCAAATTCTCCTTATTGATTTCGCCCTTGCCGTTGCGGAGACGGCAACGCCTTACGCGGAAGCTTTTCATTCCGCATGGCGGCATTGTACGCGAAGACCGCCACCACCGTAGCCATCTGCACCATATCATCTCTTTGAACGTGGTCAACCGTGTCCATATTGGAATGGTGCGTGCGCGAATTGTACTCCAAACGTTCCTGAATGAACTGAAACGCGGGCAAGCCAATCGCATCGAAGGAAATGTGGTCTGTGCTGCTGACCGAACGAGGCCCCAGCAAGTTCACACCAAGATCGTTAAGCGGTTCAATCCATTGTTCGAAGATTCGTTTGACGCCCAGATTGCCCTGCATCCACACGCCACGAATTTTTCCGGTTCCGTTATCAATGTTGAAATACCCAGACAGCTTTTCGTGCTCCGGCTTGAGCTGGCCGGAGCTTTGGAAAGCCGCCGGGTCGGCAAAATGCTCCTTGGCATACGCGCGCGACCCTAATAATCCCTCTTCTTCCCCGCCCCACAATCCAATACGAATCGTCCGGCGAGGTTTTGCGCCGACCGTTTTCAGGATTCGCAAGGCTTCCATCATTGCCGCCGATCCTGTGGCATTGTCTGTCGCCCCTGTGCCGGAGTGGTGCGAATCGAAGTGCGCGCCAATCATGACGACTTCGTCTTTCAAATCAGTACCGGGAATTTCCGCAATCAGATTGAAGCCTTTGGAATTCGCTTCCTCATGAAACTGCGCCTGAATATTTAACTCGACTTTGACCGGAACGCCTTTCTCCAGAATGCGAATCATGCGGTTGTAATGTTCGACAGCCAGCACAACCGACGGCACCACCTTGCCCGCGTTTTGGTCGCGCGGCCCGCCGGATTGCACAAAGATCGTTCCGCCATCTACGCGTTGCGTCTGCCAACTCATCTCGCTGCCGCCGGCAGATAGATCACTGTCACTGCCGCGATCAAACACCGCCGCAACGCCCTCGGCCAACAGAAAATCGCGGAGCTTGGTTTGAAACCCAGCTTGAGCGCGAAAATCGCCATCTTCGCCGCCAGCCGCAGCCGCCCCGCGTCTTGGCGCTGGAACAGGCGTCGTCCCGACTTCTTTAATGTCGTCCTCGTTCATTTTCAGAACGATGCGGCCTTCCAACATTTTCACCTGACGAACGGGTTGCGTCAGAATCACTTTGCCTTTCAGCTTGCCGCGAAACTTTTCAAAATCGGCTTCTGTGCGAATCGGCGCATAAATTACGTCGGCATTGATGACACCCGACGTTCCAGGCGTCCAGGACTTCGGATACCCAATCAACGGAGAAACCTGTGGTTCGGTCATGTGCGCGCTGAACCGAACCAGCGACCAGCCTTTGCCAAACGGCCATTCTTCTTCGTGAATGTTTGCCAGGCCCCATTCGTTGAACTTCTTTTGCGCCCACTGACTGGCCTGTTTGATCGCAGGCGATCCGGTCAGCCGCGGGCCGTATACGTCCGAAAGCCAACTGATGTGATCCATCACCTGCGAACGGTTCAACCCTTCTTCGCGGATTTTGGCGATCATCGCGTAATCGAGCTGTTCTTCTTGTTTGCCTTGAGCCAAGGCGGCGGGCAACGAAAGCGCAAACGCCAGCAGAAAAATAATTGCCGGGCGAATCTGACGGGTGAATTTCATGGTCGGATCTCCAATTTCAGTTAATAAACTTGGTTTCAGTAGTTTCCAGCATTTCCAGTTGCGGTTGTTCTTCGTCCACGCTCCAGATTTCCATCAACTCGCGCGGGACTTCGGTGACAAAACGTGACGGACGATGCAGCACGGTTTGCCGCGAACGGTCGCTTTCAACCAGTGGAAAACAGACGTACAGCTCATCCTGCGCGCGGGTCAGCGCAACGTAAAACAATCGTCGCTCTTCTTCCTCGCCTTCGATGTCACGCAAACTGCGGCTGGAAGGAAAGCGCCCGTCCGCAGCCCAGATCATAAACACCACACGCCATTCCAACCCTTTCGCCTGATGAACCGACGAAAGCGCCAGCCGTTCGTCTTCGTCTCCGCCGCTGACCACGTCTTCGCCTACTGTTGCTCCTGGCGGCGCAAAGCGTTCGGTATTCAACAACGCCAGTTCGCTTAAAAAAGCGTCAGTCGTATCGTACCGCCCAGCGAAGTTCGCCAGTTGTCGCAAATCTTCTTCGCGCGCATCGGCGTTTTGATAATTGGCTTGCAAGAATTCGATATAGCCGCGCGTCAACACCAGTTCAATTTGCTTGGCAGGGTTGTTGGTGGTTTCGGGAGCGGTCAAATCCTTGATCAGTTCGGCAAATTCGCGCCAGCCGACCGAAGCCCCTTTGGGCAAGTTCTTGGCGAACTCCTCAGCGCGCACCAAAGCCAATGGCTCTTCGGCGTAAGCCAATCGTTCCCACACGCGCGAAGCCGTCGCATTGCCAATCTTTGGAATCAATTTCAGCACGCGCTTCCACGCCAATTCGTCACGTGGATTGACGATCAATCGCAGGTAAGAGGTTACGTCTTTGATGTGCGCCTGCTCAAAAAATCGCACGCCGGATCGAATATCGTAAGGAATGCCACGCCGCGTCAATTCCAACTGCAATTCCAGCGAATGAAAATGCGAACGATAGAGCACAGCCATTTCATCCAGCGGAACACCTTCGTCGCGCAAATCCAGAATCCGCGAAGCCACAAACGCTGCTTGCTGTTCGCTGTCTCGCGCCGGAATCAGCGCAGGCGTAAACCCGCGGCTTGGCCGTTTGGCTTGCAAGTGTTTAGGAAACTGCTGGCGGTTCATCGAAACCGATGCGTTGGCCAGCATCAGAATTTCCGGCGTCGAACGATAGTTGTTTTCCAGCTTGAAGACCTGCGCGTCCGGATAGCGTTTTTGAAATTCAAAGATGTTTTTGAAGTTTGCCCCGCGCCAGCCGAAAATGCTCTGCGCGTCGTCACCGACCACCATCAAGTTGCGGTGTTTGGCGGCGACCAAATCAATGATTTCCGCTTGCAACGTGTTCGTGTCCTGATACTCATCCACCAGAATGTGCTGAAACTGTTCCTGGTAAAT
>ERZ650309.1488-NODE-1488-length-10974-cov-5.634857_pt1 | contig 10974 bp, 10 predicted proteins | sample MGYA00376245_ERZ650309 | MGnify/ENA primary metagenome ERZ650309 (study PRJEB26733, sample SAMN07839294) | wastewater metagenome | biome: urban; feature: wastewater treatment plant; material: waste water | place: USA: North Carolina | collected 2016-04-26 ...
CAAATATAATCGCAGTTAAGAATAAACGAAAGAGTCCATTTTCAATTGATCTGTAAAAAAAAATATAAATAGAGTAAACTAATTTTGAGAAAGTATCGTATCTCTAATGTAACATTTATTTGCAAATCAATTATTTTCTATGAATAGCCTTATGAATATTTCTTTCCTTGATGACTATTATAGTTTTTTCACATTGATAACCTTTGCTATTGTGGGCTTTTTACTTGGTTTTTTTGTGAAACAAACAATTATCCAAAAAAAGCAAAATCGAATAATAGAATTGGAAGATGATTTACTAAGGAAAGATGGCACAATCCTTAAGCTGGAACAAAAAATTGCAGACATTACAAAAGACAAGGGCAAAACCGGTATGATGCATAAAGTTTCTTAATTTTTTTTGCTATTTATCTCCTCTATTACTTCATACGGACTAAAATTAATTTCCTTACTAACAATAATGCTCTTCATTAAAACTAATGTGGGGGCAGTATGCCCATTTAATGTATAATACAGATTTGGCCATTAAATATATTTCTGTACGAATAATAGTTGGTTTTAAGTATTATACAAGAGTCCAAATTTTACTCTATTTCTTATGCATTTTATATAGAGATTTTTTCAAAAAGAGTTTAAATTCATTTCCCTTACTTTTATACTTTCTTAAAAGTAAAAAATTTGTTGTATGAAACAGGTCAAAAAAATTTTAATTGCTGCTTTATGTATTTCCTTTTCACAGGGTTTATCTGCTCAAATGACAGAGGCTGAGGGAAAGGCATTTACAGATTTTATGACACCCGGAAAAATACATGCCATGATGGCTAAATCAGATGGAGACTGGAAACAGTCAATTACATTTTGGATGAATCCTGGTGCCCCTCCTATGCAAATGAATTCCACCTGTCATAATGAAATGGTAATGGGGGGCAGGTATCAACTCTCTACATCAGAAGGGGAAATGATGGGTATGCCTTTTAAAGGTCAAGGATTAACCGGATATGATAATGTAAGAAACATATTTGTTACAACATGGATTGACAATATGGGTACCGGAATTATTTATATGGAAGGAAAATGGAATGATGCTACAAAAGCCATAGAGTTTGCAGGAAAAATGACTGATCCTATGGCAGGAAAAGCAATTGATGCCCGTCAGGTATTGACTTTCATGGATGACACACATCAAAAATTAGAAATGTTTGTAATGCATGGAGACCAAGAGTTTAAATCTATGGAAATACTCATTTCACGATAAACAGAATAGATTTCTTTTTTTAAACCGCATTTCTATACTGAAGTGCGGTTTTCTTTTATAACTTGCCAAAGCTTATTTTTATCGGCGTCATGACAAGGTATTACGCTATTACAATATTTCTATTATTATCTTTCAATCTATATGCCCAACAGTGGCAAACACCATTTGAACAATCAGATGGTAAAGAAACAACAACGTATTTTGAATGTATCAAATTTTACAACGCATTAGATGCTGCTTCTACACAGGTTAAAATGGTAACCAGAGATACTACAGATGCGGGCTATCCTTTACATGTTGTTTTGTATAACAACTTAGGCAATTTTAATATTCAGCATTTTCAGAAAAGAAAACAATTAGTCATACTTGTCAATAATGGTATTCACCCGGGTGAGCCAGATGGTATTGATGCCAGCATGATATTGCTAAAAAACATCCTCAATAAACAAATAAAAATTAATGACAATATTATACTTGCCATCATTCCGATATACAATATTGGTGGAGCTTTACAAAGAAATAGTGTAACACGTGTAAGCCAAGATGGGCCATTATCTTATGGTTTTAGGGGCAATGCACAAAACTTAGATTTAAATAGAGATTTTATAAAAGCAGACAGCAAAGATGCAATGGCTTTTGAAAAAATATTTCAGTGGCTACAACCAGATATTTTGATAGATAATCATGTAAGTGATGGTGCAGACTATCAGCATACATTTACTCTACTTACCACACAACATAATAAACTACCTGCACCTTTAGGCAATTTTTTACACAATACATTTGAGCCAGCACTTTATAAAAGCATGCAAGAAAAAAACTGGGATATTTGTCCTTATGTCAATTTTGAAGATGCTTTGCCCGGGTTAGGTTGGACATGCTTTTATGACCCTCCCAGATATAGCAGTGGCTATGCTGCTTTGTTTTCAACTATAGCATTTGTACCTGAAACACACATGCTAAAACCATTTCAGGAAAGGGTAAAAAGCACCTATGATTTTATGAAGTCTTTAATAGAAGTGGCTGGCATAAATTATCAAACAATACTTGAAAAAAGAATACTCTCTCAATCCATTATAAAGGATAAATTTTTTCATTATAACTGGACAATTGACAGTACTCAAAAGGATATCATTTCTTTTAAAGGTTATGATACAGGAATGGTAATAAGTAAGATTACTGGGCTGCCCCGTATGTTTTATAACCACAAAAAACCTTTTACAAAAAATGTTGAATATTACAACTACATGAAGCCAAAACAACAAATTATTAAACCCAAATTTTTTATTATACCAGCAGGGTGGCATGCAGCAATACAACGACTGCAATGGAATGGAGTAAAAATGAAACAAATTAAAAATGATAGTACCGTTGTTTGTAGTTATTTCATACTTGATCATTATGACACTTATAAGTCAGCTTATGAAAAACACTACCGACACTACAATATACAATACCACAATGAGCAAGATACTATTGCTTTTCACAAAGGGGATTTCCTTTTTTATACCGGACAGGAATCTGATTTATATATCATGGAAACCTTGATTCCAGATACAGATGATAGTTTTTTTTCATGGAATTTTTTTGATGCCATTTTGCAACCCAAAGAGGGTTATAGCGACCATCGCTGGGAGGAGGTAGGCGGTAACTGGCTCTCACAAAACCCTGAATTAAAACATACATTAGAAAAGAAAAAACTTACAGACTCTACATTCGCAACTGATATGGATGCACAACTTTATTTTGTGTATAGAAATTCGCCTTGGTTTGATCCAAACTATTTGAGGATTCCCGTTTATTTCAACTATTAATATATGGACTATTCTGTATTAAAGCATGTTTTACCTCAATACAAACTGCACTTTAAAATCACTTCTATTCCAATGAATACTTTAAAAATTTTTCTCCTTTATGTTGTGTTTCATTTTCCCATAAATCAAGGACTTTGTCAACAAATAGCAGATCCCGGACAGTGGCGCCAATCTGCCGAATACGAAACTACAAAATCTGTTTGGATGTTATATCCACAAATAACACATAAACGTGGGTATAATAATTTTGACGTACAGTTTGAGATGATGAAAGCAATTGTACCAACAGCTACTATAAACTATATTGTGCAGAATGATTCAATAGAACAATTGGTAAGAGCTGCAATTCCATCAGATTGGATTAGTAATCAACGAATAAAATTTTTTCATTTTCCTTATCAAGAATTTTGGGCCAGAGACTTTGGACCCATATTTATCACCAATGAAAAAGGTGAAAAAGCAATGGCTGATTTTATGTTTAATTTATGGGGCTATTCAGATACGAGTGATGTGGCAGCAATTCTAGATGAAAAATTGGATGAACGCATTGCTTTCAATTTAAAATTGCCGGTACTTTCTTCGCATGTAGTATCAGAAGGTGGCAATAGAGAAATAAATAAGCAGGGCGTATTACTGGTAGTAGAAAAGGTTGAAAGACAAAGAAACCCGGGGCTAAGTTTAGCTCAAATGGAAGCTGAATACAAACGTCTTTTGGGTGCAAAAAAAGTAATATGGCTAAAACAGGGTGTAAGAGATGATGATATGAGTACAATGCCACCCATAAGCGGCCCAGATGGAAAAAAATATTATACCATGCTTACCACCAATGGCCATGTAGATGAATTTGCCCGCTTTGTAAACGATAGTACAATCCTACTCGCATCAGTATCTCCGGAGGATAGAACCAATGATATTGAAAAGCAAACTGGTGAAAGAATGGATATTAATTTTGACATTCTAGAAAAAGCTACAGATATACAGGAGCATCCCTTTCATATCATTAGAATGCCAATGCCTTATATACACACCACTACCCTCTCTCCTGCTGATAGTGTGTATAAACAAATAGAAAGTTTACAAATTTTTAATGATAACTATTTCCCTTCTGGCAATGAAATTAACTGTGTAGCCGCAGCAAGCTATCTAAACTTTGTCATTATCAATGATCGAGTATTGGTAGCAAAATATTGGCAAAAAGGTTTATCAAAGAAGATTAAAAAAAGAGATGAAGAAGCTGTAAAAATTTTACAATCTGCATTTCCGGAAAAGAGCATTATCCAAATCAACGCCCTATCAGTAAACTATGGTGGAGGAGGTATGCATTGCATTTCAATGAATGAGCCATTTTAATGTAAGAAATGCAAGGCATCCACAATTCATTAAGTTAGTATATCTACTTACTATTGCTATTCTTTTATAAACCGCTGATTTTCTGTTTTTCCATCAGCCATTGTAACTGCAATCATATAAAAACCCCTTGCTAAACCTTGTACATTGATATTGTTTATACCTTGCTGAAGTGTTCCTTTCATCACAGTAACACCTGCGGCTGATGTTATACTAAAGAAAGAATTACCCAATACACTTACATTAACTTTCATCAAATCCTGTATAGGATTTGGTGCAATGCTTATTGATCCTGCATTTGCAAAGTTGATATTTCTTGTAGCTGTATATGAATCCGCCTCACCAGTGGCCACTTGTTTAATGCGATAATAATTAGTGCCATTTATTGGCGCTTTATCAATATAGCTCCAACTATTTCCCCTGCTATACACTTTAGCAATAGAAGAAAACCTATAGCCATCTGCACTACGTTCTATGTCAAAGTATTGAAAATTTGTTTTGATATCGCCACTCCATTGCAGGGAAGCATATTTATTTATTTTAGATACAGTAAATGAACTGATATACAATGGCAATATTTCAGATGAAGTTGCTTGTACCAGCTGAATATCATCTATGTAAAATCCTTCTGCAGTTACACCCGCATTGCTTGTCATCCTAAATCTGAAACTAAGTTTGGATGTGTTTTTATAATCAGATAAATCAATCCATTCCCTTACCCATCCCGGCCTGCCACCGGTAAAGGAAGGTACTCCTCCCAGCCCACCACTAAAATCCTCTGCAACCGTAGTTCTGCCACATACTATCGAAAAAGGTCCGGTAGTACCATTTTTAGATACTTCCACAGTCATTTTATCATAACCATTTTCAGAAAAGTATCTGGTATAAAAAGAAAGATAAGCATTAGTTGTACCTGTACTGAGGTCAAAGGATTTGATGCATTGAGCTACATTCGTGATATTGTCTTTATAATTTTCTCTAACAGCATCATGCAATGATTTTGTACCACTGTATGCCTTTGTATTGGTAAAAAACCATTCTCTATTTGTGCTCCAGTTTGTAGAGAAACTCCCTTCCATATTATCCTCAAAAATGGTATTGCCTTTATATACTCTGGTTATGGTATCATAATAATGAATGCCATCTGTCTCACAATCCCACACATACTTTACTATGGAGCCATCCGGTAAAACAGTAGGTATTTTAATCTGCATGTTTACTTTTTCTTCCTGAAGGAAATTAGAAGCCATAATGGTTTTTGTAGCCTCCACTTCTGCTATATTTTGTAGAGGTATAAGTGCAACCTGAACCGGCTTACCATTTATACCCGTTTGGGTAATTTGCATACTACATATTGCATTATCACTACCAATGATAGCGGGTGTTTCATCTCTAATGATTACTTGGCTTCCTGCCAGATAAGCCAATTGAAAATGATGCCAAAGTTGCTCCTGAGCCAAAGGAATGATACGACTTTTTAAAGGCCAGAAACCATCATCAGAAGTACCCGTTTCTGACACATAAGAAAATATTTTTTTACGAATGTCCAAATCTCCTGCGGTGTACCAATCAGTGGATACTCCATTTACTTCGTAGCCCAATGTTTCCGGTGTAGTGCCTGCGGCAAAAAAATTATATCGTGGCAAAAGATATTTTGTATAACCATAAAATGCAGCTTCGTCAGCAGGCTGTGGTGTATGGTTTATTGGCACGCCATAAGGATATATAAATACATTACTAAACGTGTGATTATCTATATGAATATTAAATTTTCTACTATTTACGTAATTGCGAATTACCTGTGTTTCGGGCTCTGAAAATGCAGATGGACCTCTATAAGTTTCAGCTGTTTTAATAGGTGAAGAACCAATATCATCATAACCCCAATCTACTGCATAATTTCTATTGAGATCTACACCGAGCGGCTCAATTTTACCATAAGTGGAATTTCGATTTTTTCGGTGCAGACCACCACCTGTTGGTGCAATACTTCTATTGTATTCAAATCCGTCAGGATTCATACAGAGCAGATAATACAACTCCCTGCTATCAATAATCTCCTTACAAAATGCATCAGTATCATAGTGTTGTAAGAGATATTGCATAAAAAAAATAAGGTGCATCATGCCCATTGGCTCACGTGCATGCTGAAGGGCATGTTCAAATACTTCTGGTTCATCTTCATCAATTGCTGGATTGTCAGAAATTTTTACGACTACAAGAGGTCGATTTTCATAAGAATAACCGATAGTATCTACTTGTACCAAATTGGGGTACTTGGCCTTCATTTCCGATATTTTAGAAAATATCTGAGCGAGTGTATAATACCCTCCCATACTACCTTCCGTAAAATCATTAGGTACATCAATCAAGTTCTTTATGGATGTACAACTGCTACCATTACTTGGGTTTTTATTATATGCAGTAGTGGCGTAAAAGTTTTCGCCGCTATTTCGCAGATTAAATGAAGCAGTTTCATCTTCAGTAATGATAGAAAAAGAAAATTGCTGCTGTCGCAGAATGTTTAGGTCACTACTACTAAGTACAGTAATATATCTGCCGGATTTTCCATCATATACTCCGTGGTCAAATTCAAGACCTGCCTGTTGCAGCTTTCTGATATCAGTTTGGGCAATACTAATAGATACTTTACTATACTTTTCCTGAGCATGAATGTTCAGGACATATAGTATTAATACAAAGGTTACTAATTGTTTCATGATGCAAATATTGAACGTAAAAATAGGTATTAAAAAAGTGCTTGATTTTTTTTACATATTGTAAAGATAATAGAAGTCATTAAGTCAATTGTAGTATGCTTTAATCGTCTTTGTAAGACTAAAGCATTTTTTAATTAAATTTCATAGGCGCCATCAAATCAAATGGAGGAATTTTTACTTGAAACTCAGATTTATCGTCAAGCTTTTCCATGATATAATATCCACTCATACGGCCCATTTCGCTGCGCAGGTTGCAACCACTTACATATTGAAATTGCTGCCCAGATTGAAGCACAGGTTGTACACCTACAACTCCATCTCCTTCTACATCTTTATCTTCACAACTGCTATCAAAAATAAACCACTTGCGGCTTAAAAGTTTAATGGTAAAATCGTTCTTATTCTCAATGGTTATACGATAGGCAAATGTATATTCATTAGCAGCAGGATTGCTGTATTCTGGCTGGTAGAATGTTTCTACACTAATAAATACTCCTTTTGAAATTTTGGATACCATCGATTAATACATAACAAAAGAAAGGGTATTTTGTTAGTGCACAAAGATTATATCCTTTTTTGTTATGATTCAGTCAAAATCTTGTGAATAATTTTTTATTGAAAAGTACCGTTCCATACTATTCTGAAAAATAAAATTGTGCCAAAAACGATCTGTAGTGATTAATCACTATTCCAATGGTTTTATAATGAAAAATTAAATAAAGCTTGTACTTTAGCATATTCTCTGAACTGCAAAAAATTTATTGTATGCTCGAAGTAAAACATATAAAATTGACATCACACGAATACTTTTTTTCCTGTTGGGAGAACTATAGAACTGCCGTAAAAGAAGACCTAAGGACGGTTATCGATTTTTTTCAACCTTATTATAAAATATTACCCAAGTTGGCTTTGGGCGAATATGGATGGTATATTTTTGATAATGACTTTCCAAATCCGAAAATTAAAGTTGCTGGTGGGCTAATTGACAAATTAACACCCTATACAAATGATCATTTTCTTAACTTGAATTATAAAGAATATTTTGGCATGATACACCCAGATGATGTCAACTATGCTTTTTCTTTTTTGGGCAAATCATTCAAAATGTTATTTTCACTTTCAGATGAGCAAAGACATGAAATTAATGCACACATCTATTTCAGAATGAAGAACAACAATCAGGAATATAGGTGGGTGGCCATTCAATACCCTGCTATGTATTTTGATGAAAAAAATCATTTCATGTATGGATTATGTCTAATAAGTGATGTACATCATTTGATGACTATAGATGCAAAGCCAATGATGACTATAATAAAAAACAATCATAGAGCACAACAAATATTCACCTGTTATACCACGGAGAATTCAGATTTTACAGAAGATGATGGTGTACTGGTAAGCAAACGTGAACAGGACATCATTGCCTTAATGACACAGGGCAAGGCAAGTAAAGAAATTGGAGGCTTATTAGGTATCTCAAAAAATACAGTGGACAATCATAGGCAAAAGCTTTTAAAGAAATTTAATGTAGCATCATCTGCAGAATTAGTTATGAAAGTACACATCTTCAAAAAAGGATATTCAGCATAGTAAAATGTACACCAATCATTCTCCCCAACTTTTAGAATCCGTATGAATATCTGCTAATTGTAATGTTCTATTTACAACTGTCATAGCTACTTCCTCCATAGAGGTTGGCATGTGGTAAAAGGATGGAGTGGCAGGGCAAATAATGCCTCCGGCGAGTGTAACCGTTTCCATATTTTTTATGTGAACTAAGTTGTAGGGCGTTTCTCTTACCATTAGTATCAATCTTCTTCTTTCTTTTAGTACCACATCAGCAGCACGGGTTACCAAATCATCACTAATGCCATTGGCAATTCTGGCTAAAGTACCCATACTACAAGGAGCTACAATCATGGTATTATAATTTGCAGATCCAGATGCAAATGGTGCATTAAAATCGTATTTATCGTAAAAGCTTACAGCCAAATTTTTATAAGAATCATCACCAATTTCAGTATGCCACACTTCTTTTGCATTGTTACTCATTACCACTGCAAGTTGATTCCATTGCGATTGAAATTTTAGTAAAGATTCTATGAGCAATTTAGCATAAATAGAACCACTTGCCCCAGTTATTGCAACTACAATTTTATGATTCATTAAAATTGATATTTTGTAATAATTACAATTATTTAAAGATAGGGTTCAGTATAGGTATGCAACATATTTAATTCATAATTTTTGTGTAAACCTTTTTTGCTATTTGTTTCCAGCTAAAATATTCGAAAAATACATCCCGAGTGGGAGCAGAAATACTTGGCAATAATTCATTAATTGCATGGAGGTAGGCGGCGGCATCATCCTGCATGGCAATTACCAATTTTGGAGCAGATAAATCAATAGTAACTCCCATAGCACCTATTTTTGAAGATACAGCAGATTGTCCGCAGGCCAATGCTTCTACTAATTTTGTTTTAATACCGCCACCTTCCAATACCGGGTTTAAGAAAATATGACATCCTTTGAAATATACATCTATATCATCTACAAAACCTGCATATATTACATGCTTTGATTGATATTCATATAAATTCAACATTTCTTTTGGTAAACCACCGCCACAAATGATTATTTTATATTGCTTTTGCAGATTGCACAATATTGGATTTATCTCCTCCAAAATTATTTTTAATGCTTGCAAATTGGGCGGGTAATTGTATGAAGCAGCAAACATGAAAAGCAATGTATCTGGAGCTATTCCATGCATTGTTGAAATGGTAGATGTACATTCATTTTTTTGTTCCAATGTTGGACTTGAACTGATGGGTGTGCCAAAAGGAACTGTCATTGTATGAATTGGATTAAGTCCAAATGCTGCAATTGCAAAAAGTTTATCTTCATTTGTCTTATAAAAATTTTCATCAGCCTGCTTACTCACAATTTTTTCATACTGCCATAAGATTCGCCACCACCATTTATTCAGAGATTTAAATCGAGTAGCTTCGATATTATGATGATGTACAATAAGCTTTACACCGGCTATCCATTTTAGCAATACGCCCACCCATCCGAAATAGCAATGCTCAATCAAGAAATAGTTTATTTTTTCAGTTTTGATGATACGATATAGCTGAAAAAGCAAGATGGGGTTTACATACCTCAAGCTATTTTTCCCCAACATTTTTTTTAATGTAAAGGTTAAAGCTTCGTCTGGCGAATTGTCTTTAGTGGCAATCATAATCAATTCAAAATGCGCTGCCAAATATTTCTCGAAGAGATAAATTCCTTTCTTTCCTCCATCAGTAGCTGGCAGTATTCGATAGCCACATAAGGTTAGCAATTTTGGTTTTACAACTGAATCAACTGACATTAAATCTGCATTTGTGCTGATACACAAAAGTATTTTATTTTTTAAAGAAAGTAGTACGTGCCAGTGAACCCGTAAGTGCTGCAAACCCGGCTACTAAGGCTCCAATAAATGCAGTTACAAATATCAGCGCCATTGTAGATCCACCTAACGGAAGTATAGAGGCTACTTTTTCCGAAAGTAGATGATTGTTTTCATTATCTATCCACAAAGCCTGTGCAAACCATAATATGAACAACCCGGTAAAACCGCTTGCAAATGCACGAAAAGACTGCATGTGTATAGCGATGGCCACTATTGCAGTGGTAATGGCAAAACTCCACCACGGACCATATAAACAAGCTGCAAAACCTAATAATGCAGTGAGTGTCTCTTCTCCAATGTGGGAATTGATGATGAAAAATGTCTATCAACTTCCTGCTTCACAAGTTTCAAAAGAGAACTTCTTTTTAAATGTTTATTTTA
>ERZ650309.1489-NODE-1489-length-10973-cov-4.079593_pt1 | contig 10973 bp, 7 predicted proteins | sample MGYA00376245_ERZ650309 | MGnify/ENA primary metagenome ERZ650309 (study PRJEB26733, sample SAMN07839294) | wastewater metagenome | biome: urban; feature: wastewater treatment plant; material: waste water | place: USA: North Carolina | collected 2016-04-26 ...
CGTGCCTTCGGGAATGATTCCAATGGGAACGATCTGGTTGGGCAGACCCGGACATGGCGCATTACAACGAAAAACCACTGTCAGCGGGTCAACAACCTCAACTCCGGCCAGCAACGGTATTCTGGCAGCGGCAGAGCTGCCATCCGCAGGTTTGCCGGAAGTCGGAGCCGCCGATGCAACGTCTCTGGTAAATTCGACTTTTTTGGCGGAAGTGAATCCTGCGGCGAGCATGGTGTCAAAAGTGTATTTCACATCCAGTGCCGACAATTTTTGATCGTTGTGAAACTTCACTCCTGGCCGTAACCGGAAGGTAAAGGTTTTGAAATCCGGCGATGATTCAAAGCTTTCGGCGAGGTCTGCCACGGGATCAAACTTTTCGTTTTTCCGGGTCAGACCGTTAAAAATCAGTTGCCGCATTCGTTCGTCGGCGGAATCGGAACTGACACGCGGATCGAAGGTCGAAACACGCTTTTCCAGCATCAAGATCAATTCATTGCCGGGATTGTTGCTGCGACTGCACGCGGCGAAGACCGTAAATGCCAAAATAAAAAGGCAGAAATGCAAACGAAGGGCAGGGAAACAGTTTCCTGAATTTTTCATAGAGATTGAATTTATGGGTGAAGCCTTGAAACACTTACTTGTTGGGAGTCGGTGTGGCCAGCGCCTTCTCTCTTGCTTCGCGCTCTTTCGCTTCGCGTTTGGCGTCCAGCTCGTGCGTGTATTGCTCAAAGAGCGGTTGCTGGTCAGAGGTGAGCAGCACGGAAATTCGCTTTCGGTTTTCCAGGCGGATGGCTTTGTACTGTGGCCGCACTTCTTCATCAAGTGTCAAAAACTGACGTCGAGATTCCGAAAGAACCTGATCAATTTGGGATCGTTGGTCGTGGGTCAGATGCAATCGCTGCGTTAATTCATCTATGGTTTTAACAGGCGCGACCACCTGAGTATTCATGGAACGATGCAGCAGCAAATATTGGGCCGATGCACCGACGACAATTCCCAGAACGAATGCCGCCAAAATAATGAAATGCGCTTTTCGTTTGGTTGCAAGCTGATTTGGGTTAACGGCCATTCTCGACATCCTCGTTGGTGAATTCGCTTTGCCGGCTGGCTTGCGTATTACTGCTGATTAGATCTTCGTTCACTGACGGGGTCGGAGCCGTACTGATAAGATCGAGTTTGCCTTCCTCTTTTTTGTTCGCGAAATTACTGACTGCAAGCTGGCCGCTCAGCATCAGTAATAGAATGGCGGCGGCGGCAAAGCCAATCAGCCATCCGCGCATCGAAATTACCGCAGATTCCCAAGTGCCGAGTTCAACGTCTTTGGCGGATTGAATGCGGGCTTTGACCTGGTTGACCAATCGAACTTCCTCCCAAACGGTCAAGGACAAATGGTCTTCTTCCTGAGAGTTGTGGGTTGTGACGATAGCTTTAATAACGGAATTAATAGCCAGTTCTTCTCGGCATTTCTTACAATGGGCCGCGTGCTGACTGATTTGATAGCGCACGATAGGATCGTAATCCTGCCCATAGGTGAGCAATCGAACTATCTCTTTACACTTCATTTGGTACTGTCTCCCAGGGTCGCGCGTGATTTTCGTTCTTCGGCTTTTCTCAATCGTGCAAAGGCTTTCCGCATTGCGTGCCGCGCTCTAAAAGCTCGAATTTTGACTTTTGCTTCGGACCAGCCTGTGGCCTGGGCAATTTCCTTGATGGAATCATTTTCCGCATGCAGCAACGTCAAAACCAATCTGTCTTCGGGGGACAAGCAAGCCAGAAGTTTGGCGGAAATTTCAGCCGCAATGCCGCGCTCATGCTCGTTCAGATGAATTTCGAAAGCGGAATGAGAAAGTTTGCTTTCCAGCCAGAACTCTTCATCATCTGACAAATCCGTGATTAGCGACTCGCTTCGCTTTTTGCGACGGCGCAATTCGTCGTAACAATTATTGACAGCGATTCGTGCCAGCCATTGATCGAAGGATGCTCCACGTCTGTAGGTCGCCAGCGAAAAGAACGCCTTTGAAAAGGTTTCTTGAACAATATCTTCAACTGTTTCCCGCGACCTGAAGAACCTTCTGGCAATTGAAAAAACACGCTTATGGTGTTTGCGCAGCAAGGACTCAAACGCAGACTCGTCGCCGCCTAAAGTCTGTTCGATTAGATAGTCGTCGGGAGTTAATGCTGGAGCAGAGAACTGAAGGACTTCAGTATCTGCGGTGCTTACACCAAATGTTGTTTCTATTGATTGATTAATCAGCATAAACGCGATGTTTTGTGTTGTATATCGCCATGTTGCAACATTGCAACGACCGTTGCCTTTGCAAGACTGATATGTTAGCGTATGAGTGATCGGAAAATTTGAGCCACAAATTCAATGCAACTTGATTATCCACATCATTACCTGAATATGGAAGTGCAGAACAAATCAAAAAGGGAACTACAGGAAGTTAGCGACTCCGACAGCTTGGTGAATGTTGGAGAATTAGGGTTATTCGTAAAGCGGAAACGCGAGCGGGAGCGATTATCACTGAGAGCTGTCGCCAAACAAACGCAGGTTAGCGCATCAACTCTTTCTAGAATTGAAAACAGCACTGGAACTCCGGATGCCGAAACATTGGCAAGACTGGCCAAATGGCTGAGTTTACCGTTGGATCGCATTATCGGACTCCAAGCTGCACTGGAAAATTCGTTTTCGCAAATAGCCCAAGGTTCAACACCCGATCTGGTAGAAGCCCACTTGCGAGCAGACGGCAATCTGACGCCTGAAAATGCAGTGGCGCTTTCCGAACTTTTCCGGCTGGCGTACAAACAATATAGCGTTAAGAAGTAATTCGAAGATGGCTAGTTCCTGTGGCAATCGCGATTGTTCGAATCGGTTGAATTTTCTGCCACCCCCTCCAGTCAGCGAAAAATTTCGACAATTCGAACAATTGGCTTTACGGATCAGATCGTTTGCAGGGTTATCCGGCATACACGATAAGCTTGATCCGTACTTGCTTGCTCAATCAGCGGGATTGCGTGTTGTTCCACTGGACGCGATTAATGGACTGACGGAAGATGCAAAGGCTGTGCTTCAGTCGCCCAATGGTGCTTGGTCAGGCGGTGCAACTCCAATGTTACCGGATGGGACACGAATCGTAATTTTGAATCCCAATCACAGCACTACAAGAAAAGCGGCGACCTTGATGGAAGAAATCTGTCACGTGCTGTTGGGTCATCAGCATAGTGAATTATCTACTGGCAATTCGAATTCGGATGCCAGCAGAACGCATCACCAGCATATAGAAGAAGAAGCCTATTCGGTTGGAGCGGCGGCTTTATTGCCATATCGAGCACTTGTTTGCAGCTTGTTGCGTGGTCAATCAATTAAGGCAATCGCGATTCAGGCGGGAGTTTCCCAAGCACTTGTTCGGTATAGAATCAGAGTCTTAAAGCTTTCGGCTTATTTAGGCCGTATATAGATTCAACATAAGGCTTCTTATCGGACGCAATAAGTATCTAAAAATGAGCCGACTCTTCCAGCACAAAAGACTTTTCTTTTCACTGCTATCAGAAATCCTCCCTGTCACGTTAGTCGCTTTTATGGCGCTAACCTCACTGGTATTTGTGCAACAAGCCGGTAAATACCTGAACGTCATTCTTTCATTTCACACGTCTGCCCAAGTAGCCCTACAGTTTTTGTGGAGCTTGATTCCTGGCATTGTCGTGATCACGCTCTCAGTTTCACTTTTGCTCGGGACCATCATTACATGTAGTCGGCTTTCAACCGATGGTGAAATGACCGCGATGCAGTCTTTGGGGATCGGCAAAGTCAAAATCGCTTTGCCGTTTTTATGCGTTGGAATTCTCGGAGCAATCTTCACCTCTTACTTGCTGGCCGAGGTCGCGCCGCGAGCACTCAAAAAATTAAAAGGATTGAGAACAAAAGTTCTGGTTCAGGAAGCCAACGCCCAAGTTTCGGCTGGCAGATTTATTACAAGATTTCCCAATTCCCTGCTGTATGTCCGCGACATTGACCAGAAAACCGGTGAGTGGTTGGGGGTCTTTTTGCTCAGGCAGGAACCTGATAGCGATTTGGCCAGATTGATCACTGCCGAAAAGGGGCAACTAAGAATCACTGGCGGTGAAAGTGGCGAAAAGCTCGGCCTGGAAGTTGAATTGCTGAAAGTGCTTTCGGTGGAAAGTAAAATCGCTAACGGATCACAATCTGTCAGCGCAGCTTCCGCTTCGGAACGTGCATCCATTAAATTCATCGAACAAGGCAACGACGATAATGATTCAGCCTCTGCGGCTCCTCTTTCGGAGATGACTTTGGGCGAAGTTACGCGCCAGGTTAAAAATGCGCCTACAGTCAAAGAGCAGCGTCAGGCAAATGTTGAATGGCACAGGCGATTCGCTTTTCCTTTTGCTTGCATAACCCTGACGTTGTTAACGTTTATTGTTGCGCTGCAAGGACGACGGCTGGCCAGCAAGCCTCGTACAACGGTTGTCGTGCTGTTTCTGGCCATGCTGTTTTATCTGCTTTTGGTTGCAGGCCAGAATTTGGCTGTTGCAGGAAAAGCCCCGGTGTGGTTGGGAGTGTGGTTTTCCAATCTGGTTTTCGGGAGTTATGTGATTTTTGCGTTTGTGACGAATAAACGTCCGTTCAAGTTCCCTTTGCTCCCAAAACTGATTCCAACAAGATTCGCAGTTCCCCCGGCAACAGGAAGGGCCTCGGCAGAAGAAACGAATCAATCCGGGAGATTTAACCTTCCGATTCTCAACCCCTTCAATCTGGTCAACTATTTATTGATCAGTGAGGTCTTCAAATACTATTTGATCGCGGTGAGCGCGTTGGTGATGACCTCGCTGGTGTTTACACTTTTCGATCTGATTCCGGCAATGAGCAAAACCGGTACGACGATTGGTTATTCCATGACTTATCTCGGTTACCTTTCGCCACAGTTTATTTACCAGGTTTCTCCATTTGCGTTGTTGGTGGGAGTGCTTACTGGATGCAGTGTTTTGGCGCGCAGCAATCAACTTGTCACACTATCCAGCGCAGGCTTGAGCAAGCTTCGCACGGTCGTTCCGTTGATCATGGCGGTTGTTGGCATAGGAGCTTTTCTTTGGTTTATGTCCGACTTTTTGCTGCCACATACCAACCGGGAACAGGATTTTCGATATAACAAAATCAAGGGCCGACAGATGGAACAGACCACGATCGCCTTTGGCAAAAAATGGGTTTTTGGAAAGAACAATACGATTTACAGTTATCAGAGAGTCGAAAACGACAATAGTTTAGTGAATGCTTCTGCTTATTTTCTTGCTCCGACACATCTGATTGAAAAAGCCATGCATTTCAATCAGGCGGCGCAAACGACAAGCTTGACCTGGACCGCAAGTGGCGGCTGGGCCGAAACGATCAACCCGGATTTGACTGTAAGCAGAATTTCTTTGACGGACAGTCCACAACCAATCCGGATTGACGACGGGATCGGCATCTTCAAACGCACGGTCAACGAGTCGAGCAAGATGGATTCCGAAGAGCTAAAAACGTATATCAGCCAATTGAAAAGCGTAGGCGCTTCAATTACCGCCGCGCAATTGGATCTAAAACGACGCTTGGCATTTCCCTTCTCTTGTTTAACCCTCACTGTATTGGCTATCCCTTTTGCGCTGACCAGGCGCGGCAGAAATTTTAGCCCTCTGCTAAGCGTTGCCATCAGCGTAGGCATTGGATTGGTGTTTTGGTTATTGATGTCCTTGTTTGAAGCTGCTGGCCAGCAGGACAATTTGCCTGAGGATTTAGCAGTTTGGGGGCCTCAGGCGCTGTTCCTTGCAATAGGGCTTTACCTTAACTTTAGACAGCGCGCCCACAGCTAAGCTGAGACGATTTAGAAAGATCAATCATGCAACATCGCAAAGCAGCAACGTCATTCATCCTTCTTACGGTCGCCCTTGATATGATCGGGATTGGCCTTGTGATTCCAGTACTGCCAAAGCTGGTCACAACGATGTATGGAGGAACAATCAGCGACGGATCGTATGTATTCGGATGGTTTGTTGCTTCATATGCATTGATGCAATTCATTTTCTCGCCAATTCTGGGAAATCTCAGCGACCGATTTGGACGAAGGCCGATTATTCTGGCTTCTTTGCTGGGCGCGGGATTGGATTATCTATTGATGGCATTTGCACCAAACCTGGCTTGGCTTTTTGTGGGAAGAGTCATTGCAGGAATTACCGGAGCTAACATTTCTGCCGCCAATGCCTATATTGCTGATGTGAGTGCGCCGGAGGATCGGGCAAAGAATTTCGGGATGATTGGTGCATGTTTTGGCGTAGGATTCATCATCGGCCCGGCACTCGGCGGATTGCTTGGAGCTTACGGTCTACGAATTCCTTTTATTGTTGCTGCCTGCCTTAACCTACTGAACTGGCTTTATGGATTTTTTGTGCTGCCCGAATCACTTGCTCCTGAGCATCGGCGCTCTTTCGATGTTAAGCGAGCAAACCCTTTCGCTTCACTTGGCCAGCTTGGCAAATACCCTGTTGTGTTGGGATTGACAGCAACGATTGCATTGGAACGGTTGGCTCATGACACACTGCCTGCAACCTGGGTGCTTTACACTACCTATCGGTTTGACTGGACAGAGCGCGATAACGGTCTTTCATTGGCATTGGTTGGAATTGTTTATGCAATCGTGCAAGGGGCGTTGACCGGCCGGATTGTCTCCATAATCGGTGAACGCAAGGCAATTATCTTCGGCTTGCTGATTGGTTCACTTACTTTTTTGGCTTACGGAATATCAACGCAGAGCTGGATGCTTTACGCAGCGATCATATTTGGATCTATCGGCAGTATAGCCGGTCCCGCGATGCAAGCAGTCATTACAAAAATGGTTTCTGCCGCTGAACAAGGCGCGGTTCAAGGCATCATTGCAAGCATACAAAGTGTTGTTGCTATTCTTGGCCCACTAATGGCAACAAATCTTTTTGGCTATTTCACGTCTGCTGCTGCCCCCTGGAAATTACCAGGAGCAGCATTTCTGGCAGCATCTTTGCTGGTGGCATTGGCTGCCTTAATGGCGATTCGCAATGCTCGTCAACCTTCGACAGCAAAATCCATCCAAGCCAGTTGAAGTGTCAATAATCCACCCTGACGTAATGTTCATAGACGCAATCTAAGCATAATCCAGTAAATTAGCTCACAAAAAGTCAACAATCTGCCAAAGTTACTCTCTCAAAAAAAGAAATATTTACACTGAGGGCACTCCATTTGCTTGCATTTTAAATTGCAAGCCGGTAGTGTTAACAGGAGAATTAACTTTGTAGGAAATTGCGTTCAATCCTGATAAATGTTCTCAACGACTCTTTATTCTAATTGTCGTTTAAAAACATAAAAACTGATTTTCTAAGAGTTCACAGTTTCATATTCCCAAGTCATATCCTTAGCTGATTTGATATTGGGTTTGGTATTTAATCTCATCTGAGGGGCTAATGAAAGATAGTCAGCTAACTCCAGTAGTACATCCACCTGAGACATTGATTGCTGCATATGCTATCGGAAAATGCAGCCCAGAGATGCAGGCCGAAATTGACGAGCACTGCTTTACATGTGAAAGTTGTCGTACACGGCTATCTATTCTATTAAGGCTTAGTTCTCTTGATGGAAATGAGTTTGAGCGCCAAGAGTTGGAACGGTTGTTTCCTCTGGGCAAGGAAACGATTGCACAGGCTCGACAACCTGTGATGTTTTTTCCTGAGAATTTAAAGGAAAAACAAGCCTCGTCTTCGGGTTCAGCAATTGCTTTTGATAAACAAACACCAAGTCGTCGTCTTTCCTCGCCGAAAAAGAAATTTTGGAGCCAAAAGATATATCAATTTGCTGCAATAGCAGTTTTAGGACTAGCTCTCGCCTGCGGTGGCTATTACTGGTATGCAAGCGCACACTCTCCAGTCCAAAATAGTTTATTGGCAATACAGAGGAGTTATCAGCTAAGTCGGCCTTTGGAGGCTCGACTATCAGGTGGACTTAAATATAAACCATATGCCCCTTCTCGCGGAAGCATTGATGGAGCCGAAGTCAATCGAGATCAGATAGATTACGCCTTGGCAGAGTTGACTAGGGTAGTAGCCACCAATCCAACCCCACAAGAGCGTCATGCATTGGGGCGTCTATATTTATTTCTCGGAGAATTTGATAAGGCTGAAACGCAAATGAAAATTGCGCTAGAGAGTCTTAATCGGGATGCCAAGCTTCATACCGATTTAGCAGCCTTGTACTATGAGCGAAGTAACTATTCAGAAGCGGATCGCTCGGATTTGCTCAATCAAGCAGTTGAGCACTACGGAGTGGCAATAGAAATAGATCCATCTTCAGCAGAAGCCTGGTTTAACAGAGCTCTTTGCTATGAGAAATTATCGCTCTTTCTTAAGGCCAAAGAGGATTGGATTCAATATTTAAAGATTGATGGCAGTGCTGAATCAGAATGGGCGGAAGAGGCTCGTGAGCGTCTTAGAAAGCTTGATACAAAGGCAATCAGCACAAACGTCTCAAAAAAAAAAGAGAACATAGCTGCTTTACTTGAAAACGCCGTAAACTCTAAAGATGAAAGTGCGCTTCAAGAACTACAAGCTCAAAACCCTTCAGCCACGGCACGTTTTGCTTCTAACAATCTGTTGGAAAAATATCTTACTTTCAGCCTTGATGGTAATCAGCAGCAAGCAGAATCGGTGCTTTCCAGTTTAAGGAAAATTGGGAAGACAGCCTCTGAAGAAAAAGGAGACAGGTTTATTGCTGATTTAACTGATTTGGCTGCCAGAGCAAGCCCAAGAATCAAGCAGCAGATGCTGAGCGTCCACCTGGAGCTGCGGCAGGCGGACCAAGAGTACTCCCGCAGCTCTCATGACACGGCATTTAAGTTATACCAATCCGTATATCACACCGCCCAGAGCATTGGCGATCAGCCTCATGCAGAACTTGCAGCCTCTAGCCTTGTTCGCTACTCTCACAATAAAGCAAACACTGAATCATTAATTTCGCTAGGAAGCCGTTTAGCGCTTCAAGCAGAAAAATTCCATCATCGTCAAATTCAGGCTCAACTCCACGCAGCGTTGGCCAATGCATATTTGGCTTCTCAGCAAACACATCTGGCGTTAGAAAACAGCCTTCGCGCGGTAGCGATAGCAAAGGAAGCTGGAGATAAAGACACAACTATCACAGGTCTAATTCTCGCTTGTACAGTCTATACTCGATCTGGAAATTACAAGTTAGGGGTTAACAAAAGTCTGGAAGTTTTATCTAACCTGAATGACAATTCAATAAACCAATATCGTGCTTTTCAAGCATACCAGTTAATTTGGGAACCTCTATTCAGGCAAGGCAATTATAGTTTAGCACTGGAGTATCAAAAGGAAGCTCTCAATATTGCTACAATTTTAAAACATACGGCGGGAATGTATGGAAGCTTGGGCAGGATGGGGTTGAACCTGTGGAAGCTTAATCAAAATACCGCAGCGGAAGATTATCTTAAGCAGGCAATTGCGAAGTGTGATTCGATAGGCGATAAAACCCTTCGCCAACTGCTTCAAGCAGAATTATACACAGCGCTTGGTGATGTTTCATTAAGCTTGGGCAAAAACGAGGACTCTCTTGCACATTATGAGTTTGCCCACAAGGCGATTTTAGCCACCAATAATAGTGTTTATCTTTCCGCTAACTATCAAGGGCAAGCATCCGCCTACCTTGCACAGAATAAAATTTTTGAAGCTGAATCCAAGTTACAACAAAGTATTTCTCTATTAGAAGAAAGACGACAGCAGATTTCGGATGCAAATAGCAGAAGCCTTTTCTTATTACGCAGTCAAAGTGCCTATAAGGCAATGATTGAATTACAATTTTATTATAAGCATGATTATAGTGCAGCCTTTTACTACGCAGAAGTAGCGAGAAATCGAAACGTATTAGACACATCTTCCAATGCCAGTTTTTCAACAATTAATGGCCAGACTTCGCTCTCATTAGCCAGCAACTCGCAAGCACTAAAATTAAAAGAAGTCCAAAGCAGTCTGCGTGACAATGCTCATTTATTAACTTACGCATTAACAGAAAAAGGCTTAGCAATTTGGCATATTACATCAAAGTCTTTGTTTGCGGCGAATACGGATATTTCTAAAACCAATCTGGAAACAATAATTAGTCAGTATCTTTCCGATTTGAAATCTCGTAAAGATGAAGACCTGATAAAACATCAGTCGGCAAAACTTTACCAACTTTTAATTTCCCCTGTTGTCCAAAAACTGGACATCAATGCACCGCTCTATATTATTCAAGATGGTGAATTAAGCCTATTACCATTTGCAACACTGTTTTCACTAGATAATGGGCGATATTTGATAGAAGATTATTCTATAATTACCGACAGCAGCGTTACTGTGCTTGCCAAGACGCAAGCTTTGGCAGCAGCTAAGCGTTATGATACTGAAGAGTCTTTTGTTGGGATCAGCAATCCGAGATTCAGCTATCGCCGTTTCCCTGGCCTCTCCCCGCTTCCTTCCGCCGATGAAGAGGTTTCTCGAACAAGTAGCCTTTATAAACAGGCAAAACTATTTAGTCAGGAAAAAGCTACAGAAAGTAAAATTCTACAGCATATTCAAAATTTCAATATTATTCATATAGCGAGCCATGCTCTAAACAATAATGCAGATATGTTATCTTCGGCTATAATTCTTGCGGAAGAAGGTAGTATAAACAGTAAGGATAGTCCCTGGAAAAATGTTGTTTATGACGGAACATTACAAGCCTACGAGATTTACCAGCTAAAATTCCCAAAAACAAAATTAGTTATATTATCAAGTTGCCGTTCAGGTCTTGGCGATTCGACTCAAGGCGAGGCGATAGGAGCGTTAGCCCAAGCGTTCTTAGCTGTCAAAGTTCCTAACGTTATTGCCAGCTTATGGGATGTTGATGATAAGAGCTCTGCTGAACTTAT
>ERZ650309.1490-NODE-1490-length-10972-cov-4.280663_pt1 | contig 10972 bp, 10 predicted proteins | sample MGYA00376245_ERZ650309 | MGnify/ENA primary metagenome ERZ650309 (study PRJEB26733, sample SAMN07839294) | wastewater metagenome | biome: urban; feature: wastewater treatment plant; material: waste water | place: USA: North Carolina | collected 2016-04-26 ...
GGCTTCGTTACCACAGCATGCATGTACATGGCATCGTTCTTCACGGGAATATACTGAGATGCTGTTTTTGAATCCTCATGATCCTTATTCATCGCATCTTTGGTACGGGTGATTACTTTTTCCTCAACACTCATCTTGGGAGTGATGGGGATAGCTTTTTCATATCGATAACCGGTTCTGCCCAATACTTCATAAAGGGTTTCTTCAAGAGCATCGGCAGTATCATTGAGCAATGAGATGCAGGGATATCCTCCACTGATGGCACGTTTTACACTGCGGTCGATGTTGTGACGAAATTCACTACGGAAACGGGAAGGCTCCATGCGCGACTGCTCCATCAAATCACGGTCGGCATCAGAAAGATAATACCGGGGGTCAAACGGAATGAGCATGACTTTGTGCTGTAGCATTGAGTCGGCTTCCTGCCGGGTTTGTGCAGTGCCGCCAAGGGTCCAAAGAGCAAGCAATAAAACTAACGTGCTTCGCATGTATGTTTTAAGCAAGGTTATTTAATGATGTGTTTAACAATATCGTTTCCAACAGCAAAAACCATCAGCGCCAACAGCAGCACCATGCCCACAATTTGTGAACGCTCCATAAATTTGTCACTGAATTTTCTTCTGGTGAGGGATTCAATGGTCAGGAAAATTACATGACCACCGTCGAGCGCAGGAATGGGCAAAATGTTCATGAATGCGAGCACCATTGAAAGTAAACCGGTGATGCGCCAGAACCATGCCCAGTCCCAGGTGCCGCCATAAATCTGCGCAATTCCAATAGGTCCCTGAACAGCATCGGTGGCCTTTTCTTCTCCTGAAAATATTTTCTTGAGCCCTTTGATGTTGGACACCAATGCCTCCCAAGCATCCGAAGTTCCGAACGCAAATGCAGAAGAAAGGGTATAAGGTTTCATACGGTAGTCGTCGGCAATCAGGGAATTGGTTTCGTATCCGATACCAATGGTGCCTTTGTCGCTCACATCAGTGGCAAATGACAAATCTTTGCCATCGCGGCGAATGGTAAGGTTAACTTTTCCGTTTTTAAGTTTGGTGAGCTTATCGGGTAGCTCGTTGTTGCTGTTAATTGGAACACCTTCAACGGCAACAATTTTATCGCCGGGTTTGATGCCTGCTTTGAAAGCATTTCCTGTTTCATCAACAGACTTTATTTCGTGTACCAACGGACCGGTACCTATGAAATTCCAGCGTCCCTCGGCAGCAATGGTGCGGTAGAAATTGTCGGGGACAGTGACTTCAATAGTTTGTCCGTTACGCTCTACAGTCAATACCGATCCAAATACTACCCTTGATGAAAGGAGATCATCAAAACGCTCAAATGAATTGCCATTGATTTTTGTGATCTTGTCACCATTCTGAAGACCGATCTGCTCACCTAGTTTGTAAGCGTAGATTCCGTTTTTTACTTCATTATTAGGCAGGTATTCTTTTTTATAGGCAAGCAAAGTGCAAGAGAAGATGATGATTCCCAGAATGACATTCATGGTAACACCTGCAATCATGACAATGAGACGCTGCCACGCCGGTTTCGAACGGAACTCCCAGGGCTGAGGTGGTCCCGACATTTGATCCTTGTCGAGCGACTCATCAATCATGCCGGCAATTTTCACATAGCCACCAAGAGGCAACCAGCCTATCCCATATTCGGTATCACCCTTGGTGAATGAAAAAAGTTTGACACCCCAGGCGTCAAAAAAGAGATAAAATTTTTCAACCCTGATACCAAAAGCTCTTGCAGCCAGATAGTGTCCCAGCTCATGAAGTGCAACCAGTATTGAAAGCCCGAGAATCAGCTGGGCAGCCATTATTAATCCTGTCATTTTTTTCTTTTATCGTGGTAAAGGTTCGCTTTTTCAGGAAGCGAAATTAAGTTAATTTGGAGCGGATTTGCTGCATGTTGAAGTTGGTTATACAACAAACTTATTCACATTTAGATTGCTTCACGGGCAATTTTTCTCGCCTCGCGGTCGCTATCCATATAATCTTCCAGCGAAGGCTGCTGTATGAAAGGTGCCCTTTCCATGGTGTTGCCAATTAGGTCAGGAATGCCATTAAAGGTGATTTTGTTTTCCAGAAATGCCTGTACAGCGATTTCGTTCGCGGCATTCATCAGACAGGGCATGTTGCCACCTTTTTTCATAGCTGAAATGGCCAGATTCAGCGATCCGAACGTTTCCGTATCGGGTGCCTCAAAGGTCAACTGCGGATATTTGAGGAAGTCGAAACGGGGGAAAGTGGACCGTAGTCTGTTAGGATAACCCATGGCAAACTGAATGGGCAGTTTCATATCAGGAAGACCCATCTGAGCCTTCATGGAACCATCCTCAAACTGAACTATGGAGTGAATGATAGATTGCGGATGAACGATCACATCAATTTGGTCGGGCTGCAGCTGAAAGAGCCATTTTGCTTCAATCATCTCAAGGCCTTTGTTCATGAGTGTTGCAGAGTCGATGGTGATTTTGGCGCCCATCGCCCAGTTAGGATGCTTCAGAGCCTGCTCACGGGTAACATTGGCCAGCTCCGATTTGGTTCTTCCCCGGAAAGGGCCCCCGGAAGCGGTGAGGTATATTTTCTCAACCGGATTGTGCCATTCCCCCTGAAGGCATTGAAAAATTGCAGAATGCTCGGAATCAATTGGGAAGATGTTCACCCCCGATTGTCGGGCCAGTGTGGTGATGAGTTCGCCTGCAACAACCAGCGTCTCCTTGTTAGCGAGACCAATGGTTTTTCCGGCTTTAACCGCTTCAATTGTTGGTTTCAGACCCGAATAGCCTACCAAAGCTGTTACCACCATATCAATGGTGTCCATTGTAGCTACCTGGGCTATGGCATCGTAACCTGCAAATACTTTTATATCAAGGGGTTCCAATGCTTCGCTAACCTGGTTCCAAAGTGTGGGTTCTCCAATCACAACGGTATTGGGCCGGTATCTGATAGCCTGATCAATGAGCAAGGAAGCATTGGCATTGGCGGTGAGCACCTCCACCTCGAAATGTTCGGGCTGCCCCGAAATCACCTCAAGTGTTTGGGTGCCAATGGAACCGGTAGATCCCAGGATGGCAATTCGTTTTTTAGTTTCGTTTTTCAATTTCAGAAAGTCATGTAATCGACCGGATTCACAGGGCTTCCATTGTACCAGAGTTCAAAATGGAGATGTGGTCCGGAGGTGAGTTCGCCTGTATTTCCAATGATTGCCAGCACTTCACCGGCCTTCACGAAGTCGCCGGTATTTTTGAGCAATGCGGAATTGTGTTTGTATATCGAAAACAGGTTGTTGGAATGTTGAACAGCAATGATATAGCCTGTTTCGGAGGTCCAGTCGGCCAGCACTACAGTGCCGTCGAGGGTGCTTTTAATCACTTCGTTTGGTGCTGCAACAATGTCGATACCATAATGTTTGGTTTTAGGAGCAAACTGACTGGTAATGGTACCTTTCACAGGAGTGAAGAAATAGAAGCTGCTGATGCTGGAAGATGGTCCGTCAACCCCGGTAGAAAGGGTAAAACGATCCTGCGATTCAATCTGGGCTCTCAACATAGAATCTTCGGCCGAGGCGGGCTGAAACTGAATGGTGTCGTATCTGGTCAGTGCTTTATTGTTGACTATAGCCGAGTCGATAGAAGTATTTCCGTCAATTACATTTCGCAGGTTCATCAGAAACTTATCGCGGGTGGCCAGCTTTTCCATCAGCGAATCGGTTCTGTATGTGAGTGTTACGAGCTTTCGCTGCATGTTCACATCGGCATAACCGGGTATATATTCCCGCAAAGGAGTGAAGGCAATAATGTAAATGGTGAAGGTTATTAAACTGATGATAATGGTGCCGGTAAAAACGAAAACATTCAGGGGGGAAAGGGTGAGCGACACTTTTTCTTCAAAAGTTTCGTCATTCATGATTACCAACCGGTACTTATTCCTGAGTTTTCGGTATATTTTCTTTTTGGGTTGCTCCACCGGCTGCCTTCAATATTGGTTAAACCAAAAACAATCGCTAAGTTTGCCTCGGTTTGATGTGTCTGCAAATATCGTAAAATATACCAACGGGCAGCCAAACTTATGCTCAGGAAAAAATCCTGCATAATAAACAGAAGAAAATGTAGTTATCTTTTATCTTGCGGAGGATTGAAATCGTTGAAAATAAATAAGCTTTTAGTTGTGGTAGTGCTCGCCCTGGCAGGTGTGCTCTCCAACGGATGTTCTGTAAAAAAGAATACCATTACCAGCAGGATGTATCACAAAACAACTGCTCATTACAATGGTTATTTCAATGCCCGTGAACGGGTAAAACAGGGCGCCAAAACGCTGTCGGTTGCTCAGGTCGACCGCTACGACCGCATTCTTTCAGTCTTTAAATACGGAGATCCAACTCTTGCCAAATCGGTTTTCCCCGATATGGATGAAGCCATCAAAAAAGTTTCAACAGTGATTCAGCGTCACTCTATGGAAATTGATGGTAAGGAACGCAACAAATGGATCGACGACTGCTACCTGCTGATTGGTGTTGCTCAGTTTTATAAACATGAAACATGGACCGCAATCGAATCTTTTCAATTCGTTGCTGCCCAATACCGCAATGAACCCATTAAGTATGATGCACTCATGTGGCTGACTCAATGTTATCTGAGATTGGGTAAAATGCCTGATGCCGATTACCTGATGTCGACCTTCCGCGATGATGCGAAATTTCCTGTTAAACAGAAGGGACTTTACAATGCCATTTATGCAGACTACTACCTGCTGCAGAATGATTATGAAAAGGCCATTGAGCACCTGACAAAGGCTGCAGCAATGTCAAAAAAACGTTCCGATCGCATTCGTTATAATTTTATTCTTGGCCAGATTTATCAGAAGCAGGGTGAATATAAAAAGGCTGTGAATAGTTATGAAGCCTGCATGAAACTCAATCCGCCTTACGAGATGATGTTCAATGCAAGAGTCAATCGCGCCCGTTGTATCGATGTGAACAGTCCCGATGCCAAAGGTATCAGAGAGATGCTGGTGAAGATGCTTACTGATGATAAGAATCAGGAGTATCTGGATCAGATTTATTATGCTCTTGCAGAAATTTCTTTGAAGGAAAATAATACTGAGGAGGCCATTAGTTTTCTGCGTAAATCAACAGCAAGCAGTGTTGGAAATTCTAATCAGAAAGCGCTTTCTTACCTGAAGCTTGCAGAAATTTATTTCAAGAAACCCGAATACCAGCTGGCACAAACTTATTACGACAGCACCGCGGCTTTCCTTTCACAGGATCATCCCGATTATATTGCCATCATTAATACCAAAACAAACCTTACTAAGCTCATTAAAAACCTGAATGTAATACAGGTTGAAGACAGTCTGCAGCGCCTGGCCGCTCTTAGTGCCGCTGAGCGGGAAGCAGCAATTGATAAGTTGATTGATACCGAAACAGCCGAGAAGTTAAGGATAGAAGAAGAGAAAGAGCAAAAGCTGAAGGAAGCAAAAGAGATGAAGGAACAATCAACCGGTGATCCCTTCTTCAATCAGCAGGATATGCGTCCGCCATCAAATGCAACTTCAGGTGGAGGGCAACAAGGTTCAGGATGGTATTTTTCTAACCAGTCTGCCATCAGTTTCGGATACAATGAATTCATCAGAATCTGGGGCAACCGTAAGCTGGAAGACAACTGGAGGAGATCTTCACGAAGCACTTTTGCAGAAGGGTCACAGTCAGGAGAAGGCGAATTGCCGGGAGAAGAAAACGACAGTCTTGATCTTGCCAACAAAGCCATCCGTGATTCAATCATGGCCCTCGATAATTCAAAGCGCAGAAAAGCCTATCTCGAAGCCATTCCGGTTACATCCGAGATGAAGGCTAAATCAGACGAGAAGATAGTGGAGGCTTACTATAATGTTGGGTTGATTTACAAAGAACAGCTCAGAGACAATAAAGAATCGGGACGTAATTTTGAAACGTTGCTGCAGCGCTACCCTGAAAATCAGTACAAGATTCCAACTGTGTATAATCTGTATCGTGTTTATCTTGCTCTGGGAGATGAAGAGAAATCAGATTACTACAAAAACATCATTCTGAACAGTTACCCTGAATCAGAATATGCTAAGATCATTCTCAATCCCGACTATTTCAAAGATCAGCAGAAGAAGGTTGCCATTCAGAAAGTATTCTATGAAAATACCTATAGGGCTTATTTAAACAAACAGTATCAGGATGTGATCGACAGAAAAGAAATGGCAGATTCGTTATTTCCATCCAGTGAGCTGGCTCCGAAATATGAATTGCTGCGTTCCATGGCAATCGGGAAACTGCGCCCTCTGCCTGAATTTGAAGCCAGTCTAAAAGCGGTAGTTACCCGTTTCCCTGAGGACTCGGTGGCTATTCGTGCAAAGGAAATTCTGGCCCATCTTAATCCTGCGGCAGCAGAGCCTGCTGTGAAAGATACTTCGGCACCGAAAAGTGAAGTTCCGGAAATGGTAACGCCACCTAAGAAAAAAGCCATTTTTGCTTTCAGTCCCGATACCATTCAGTATATCATTTTTGTATATGTGAACAACACTATCAGCACTGAAGATTTTAAGGTGGCATTGTCTAATTTCAATACCAAATATCATAGTGCTAAAGGGTTGACCGTCAACAATTCATTCCTCGGACAGCAATACCAGTTCCTGATGGTGAAGCAGCATAATAATAAGGAGGCTGCTTTGGAATATCTCGACGGACTTTTAAGTGATCCGGAAGCCTTTGCCGAAATCGACCTTCCCTCTGCCCGGAGCATGGTCATTACTCCCGACAACCTCATCATGCTTTTGCAGACAAAAGACATTGAGGGTTATGAGAAATTTTACGAAGAGCAATACCTTAATTAAGGTGTTCAGCTAGTTTTGGGTGTCTGATTTTTCGGACGCATAACTCTTTGTTTTTTATTTATAAAACTTTTTAACATATCTTTGTGAACAATTATTTAACCCGGGAATCATGTTTGATAACTTAAAAAACAAAGGCGGTCTTACCAAGGGTAATGAGACCGGCGGCTCCATCAATCTCATCGGAGCAGGTACCATCATTGAAGGTGAAGTAAAAGCTAATGGCGATTTACGCGTAGATGGAACCATAATGGGCTCAGTATCATCTAAATCCAAAGTTGTTGTTGGTTCAACCGGGCAAATTCAGGGTGATATTTTTTGTCAGAATGCCGACATTTCGGGTTCTGTAAAAGGAAAGACCACTGTTGCTGAAATGTTGTTTTTGAAGGCGACTGCAAAGGTTAACGGTGACATTGTAACGGGTAAACTGGTAGTAGAAGTCGGAGCCAGCTTCACAGGAAACTGTAACATGGGCCCTATGATAAAGGATCTGAAGAATGCCGACAAACAGCCCGAAATTCAACTCAAAGAAAAAACCGCTTAACGACTACGTCAGGTACTCCGCCATGGGATTTCAAATGGCGGTAATCATTTTTGTGAGTACCTGGGGAGGAGTCAAACTGGATGCTTTTCTGAATTTAAAGAAAATTCCAATTTTTACGTTGACATTCAGCTTATTATCAGTGGTTCTGTCATTATATTATTTCATCAGGGGCATCAGTCAAAAACCAAAATAGCCACCTTCTTCTTAAGTCATGCAAACCGAATCAAAATTCTGGATCCGACTATTCTTTTTTTCACTTGCAGTGGGGGTTTTGTTTTATACCATCACACCCATGTTACCCGAAAGGATCAGGTTCGGGTCGTTTTGGGCCATTCAACTGGTAATGATATTGATTACCGTTGCCTTTCACCTGGGTTTAATGCGAGCCGGTCGGGCCGGTGATCAGGCATTTGTGAGATTTTTTATGGGTGCCACAGGACTGAAAATGCTTGTTTTTATGGTGCTGCTTATTGGCTATTCGATGCTTAACAAAGCTACTGCTGTGCCATTCATCGTGAACTTCTTCCTTTTCTACCTTTTGTATACCGTCTTTGAAGTGTCTCTGGTTTATAAAAAGTTCAGCAGCAACAGAGGGACTCCCGTCCGTTGAGGTTCTGTTGTTCAGAAACAGACAGATTTTCTTGTATATGTATTTGTTGATCAATTAGTTGTATTGAGACGTTATTTTTATTAACAAGCAGCGCAATTATTAGGCGCGGGCTGTTTTTTATTAGCATTTACTTTATACCTTTGCGGTCGTTTTAAAAAAGCAAACGAAGCTTCAGAAAAATGAAATCCGCACCCATTACATACTTGCTGAAAATCAATAAAATAGTAAAACTATTTTGCCTTTTATTGTTGGTTACTTTTTCAACTGTGGCTCTTGCCAGTGAAGACACCACTACGGCATCGGTTGCCGGAGAGGCACACGCAACAGAAGTTCATGCAACTGAGACGCATGCAGAAGCCGGACATGCTACGGAAGAAGGTCATGGTTCGGAGGCTAAGTTTGATCCCGGAAAGATGATCACCGAACACATTACGGATGCACACGATTGGCATCTGTGGGGTGAAGGTCACGATGCGGTTTCTATTCCATTGCCTGTTATCGTTTACTCTTCACGCGGACTGGATGTTTTCATATCGTCGGCTTTTCATCACGGTCATGAAGTACACAATGGTTATGCTTTGAAAGAAGGTAAAATTATAGCTGTTAATGAAGCATCAGGTTCTGTAGATTCGGCAACTGAAGATGTTGCAGTGACAGAAAGTCTCTGGGATTTTTCCATAACCAAAAATGTTGTTTCTCTCTTTGTAAGTATCATCCTTTTGTTTTTCATGTTCATGTCGGTTGCTAAAGCTTACAATGCTCGCAAGGGACAAGCTCCTAAAGGTTTGCAATCGCTTATCGAACCACTTGTAATTTTTGTGAGAGATGATATTGCAAAAGCATCTATCGGCGAAAAGAAATACATGAAATTTTTGCCATATCTGCTTACAGCATTCTTCTTCATCTGGCTGAATAATTTACTGGGACTTGTTCCTGTGTTTCCGGGAGGAGCCAACCTTACTGGTAGCATCAGCATTACTATGACGCTTGCTGTGTTTACATTCATTCTGGTATTAATTAATGGTAATAAGCACTACTGGCACCACATCTTTGCAATGCCCGGTGTACCGGGATGGGTGTTGTTCCTGCTCACACCTATTGAGATACTGGGTGTATTCCTTCGTCCGTTTGTATTGATGATCCGACTCTTCGCTAACATCACTGCAGGTCACATTATTGCCCTCTCATTCTTCAGTCTTATATTCATCTTTGGTCAGATGAGTACAGGTGCAGGATTCGGGGTGGCAGTATTCTCAATTCTCTTTACGGTATTCATGACTTGTCTGGAATTGCTGGTTGCATTCCTTCAGGCATATGTATTTACTCTGCTCTCTGCTATTTACATCGGCGCTGCTGTTGAGGAAGCTCATCACGACACGCACGATCACGATGCTAAAGTGGAGGAAGCGCACATCATTTAATAAAGAATTATCATAGTCTATTAATATTCACAGTTCAAAAAATCATTACATGTTATCAACTATCTTATTACAAGCCGGAGAAGTAGCAGGTTTAGGCCTTGGCTACGGTGTTGCGGCATTGGGTGCAGGACTTGCTGCTATTGGTGCAGGTCTGGGTATCGGCCGTATCGGTGGATCAGCATTGGAATCAATTGCCCGTCAGCCTGAAGCTGTAGGTGATATCCGTGCGAACATGATCCTTACCGCAGCTCTTGTTGAGGGTGCTGCATTCTTCGCAATGGTTGTAGGTCTTCTTGTTGTATTCAAGTAAGCCTGAATCAAAAAACAAATCTGCTTTGCAGCGATTGGCTGCAAGGCAGATTTAAAATGAAACTAAGAGTTAACCATATAAAGCTTTAACAATGGAATTAGTAAAACCCGCGTTTGGTTTAGTGTTCTGGATGTGTGTCTCTTTCCTCACCATCCTCTTCCTGCTTAAGAAATTCGCATGGCCGGTCATCCTGAAGTCACTCGATGAGCGTGAGCGTTCAATTGCAGATGCATTGAATTCAGCTCAGAAAGCCAAAGAAGAAATGGCCAGCCTGAAAGCCGACAACGAAAAATTATTACAGGAAGCCCGCAACCAGCGCGACCTTATTCTGAAAGAGGCACGTGAAGCCAAAGACAGCATCATCAACGATGCAAAATCGAAGGCAACTGAAGAAGCCGACCGTTTGCGTCGCATCGCCCGTGAAGAAATTCAGAATGAGAAAATGGCAGCTATCACCGAATTGAAAAACCAGGTGGCCACTCTGTCAATTCAAATTGCAGAAAAAGTAATCCGCCAGCAATTATCGACCGACGAGAAACAAAAAACACTCGTGAACGATTTGCTGAAGGATGTTAAAATGAACTGATTTTAAAGAAAGAATTTTAAAATGGCTGAAACGAAAGTTGCCAGGCGGTATGCGAAATCTCTTCTCGATTTAGGGAAGGAACAGAATGTTACTGAAAAAGTATTTCAGGACATGTCGCTGGTTGCAGAAACGATACATGCGAACAGGGATCTCTCTGTACTTTTTAAATCACCCATCGTAAGTACCGATAAGAAGGATGCAATTCTGAATGATATTTTCGGAGCTAAAGTGAGTAAAATGACCCTCGAGTTTATGAGGATCATCACTCGCAAGAAAAGGGAATATTATATTGAAGATATTGCCAAGTCGCAAAATTTAGAGCTTGTTTCAATCAAAGAGTTAATGCGTAAAGGTATTATCACATCTTTTGACGGACACGGTTCGCCACCAGCAGAATATAAAGGCAAAGGAGAAGTTCCGTATATCCGAGTAAAAGACATTGTGAATTGGGAAGTTTACAAAGACCCGACATCAAAAATCACAACAGAAATTTACCTTGAAAAGAAAGGCAAAAACAAAGACCTTGAAGCAACAGACGTAGTTTATGTAAGGCGTGGAAGTTACCGAATTGGAAGCGTTGCAATGGTTTCGCCTTTTGACACCGAAGCACTTTACACAAGGGAAATTTTGGTTTTGCG
>ERZ650309.1491-NODE-1491-length-10971-cov-3.544430_pt1 | contig 10971 bp, 9 predicted proteins | sample MGYA00376245_ERZ650309 | MGnify/ENA primary metagenome ERZ650309 (study PRJEB26733, sample SAMN07839294) | wastewater metagenome | biome: urban; feature: wastewater treatment plant; material: waste water | place: USA: North Carolina | collected 2016-04-26 ...
GCCTGTTCTGGTGCATCAGACTGTGGAAGATGCATTTGATGAAATGGAATTACTGGGCTTTCCGGTTACACTTTCCGGATTCGATTTACTGAAAACAACTTTCAGGGGCGAGATAAAAGCAAAAGAACTGGTTCATTACATCGGTAAAAAAGTCCGCATGGTGGGCAATCTCGTAACCATCAAGTATGTCACAACTGTCCGCCACGATATGATGAACTTCGGGACTTTTCTCGATGATGAAGGTAACTTTTTTGATACCGTTCATTTCGCCGATAGCCTCAATCGCTATCCTTTCAAGGGCCGGGGCGTGTATCTCATTATGGGTAAAGTCGTCGAGGAATTCGGCTTTCCTAGTCTGGAAGTGGAAAAGCTGGCGAGACTGGAGACAGTGGGCGATCCGAGATACTAATGCAATTATAAATTATAAATTATAAATGATAAATTAGAAGGGGGTGATCAGTTTACCAGTATCCAGCTTTCCCCGTTTAATGCATTACTGGTGGGTAATCAGTAATCTCTTAAAAGCGGTTACATCATCAACTGAGTACGACACCAGATAAGAGCCGGGCTGGAGCGCGGGAATATCGATTTTGGTATCCGGATAGGTATTGATCTGAGTGCGGTTGATTTCTTTGCCCGATAAATCAAAGATAGAAACAGTGGCTGCCATCTGTCCGCGTTGGTTCCGGTGGATAGTAAAAGAGCCGGTTGTAGGATTAGGGAAAAGTGAAAAGGCTTCGGAAGATGATATGACGGGTACTCCCAATGGTTCCACCTGAATGGAGAAATCATCAATAGAGAACCCGTCATATGTTAGTGTAGCATCAGAACTGAAAACGAATCTGAACTGCACTGCAGGATATCCGTTCAGATCGCTGACAGATAAGCTGGTTTGAATCCATTTTTTAGAATAGCCATCAGGGTCAACCAATCCCGGAAAGGGCATAAATACCCAGGAATCACCGTTGTCGACAGAATACTGAACCAGTAAATAATCCCACAAAGGCTCGGTGCGATAGCTGGTCCAGAAACTGATGGTAGCAAGTGGTGTATTGGTGAAGTCGAATACCGGAGAATAAAGATAGCAGGTGGCATTATTCTGATAGGCAGAATTGAGATTAACATCCCAGCATTTGTTGCCTGAATGGGCACCAATGGTAAATCCTGTTGTTGGGGTTCCCAATTCCCAGGAAGTACCTTGTCCATCATCAGATGGTAACCATCCGTTCACACCGTTCTCGAAGTTATCGCTAAACGGAAGAATCAGATTCTGACATTGACTCTGTAAATTACATAGCAATGCAGCAATGATGATGAAACCTGCTTTATTCATAAACCGCTTATTGAACTATGAACTTGCTTACATATCGGCCATTGGCTCCTTCAACAGAAAGGAAGTAAGTTCCGGCTGAAAGATGTTGCAAATCGAGATGCAAAACACCCTGACTTCCCTTTAATGGGGCCTTTTCAATTAACTGACCTTCTGCATTGAGAATGCTGTATGATTTGTAACTGCCAAGTCCTTTGTTACCACTGAAATAAAACTGTCCGTTTGATGGATTTGGAAATAGAATCCCTCCAATTTCATCACCCGGTTGATTAAGTCCCGTCGGAATGAGTACGCGGGTCTTAACTTCATTGGTGATCACAGGTTCATTATTGTCAAACACAATAGCAGCGATGTTGGTGATTTCTGCACCTACTGTAAGAGTGCTCAAAGGCTTAATACGATAGTTGATGAAACCGTGACTTGCAGGCTCATTGGCATTCGAATCGGGTAAATTGATGTTTGCAAATGTGAAGTGAAGGAGTCCATTGGCACTCATCGACCATGAAGTAAGCGGATGGCTGGTGCCTGTGATTTCGAATGTAGTTAAATCAAGATCGGTATCGAGCTGATCATAAACATTGATATGATAAGCTTCTGCGGTTCCGGTATTCTGGAAATTGATAGTGTAATCAAGTGGAATTCCAGTGGCAACCTGAGCTGGTGTGATGTCACCAACAGGATCCACTCGTTTATCGTTTGGATCGAATGAATTGGTAGCAGGAATGCAAAGCTCATCGTAATTGTTCGTAGGAATGGTATCACCAACAACGGGAAGAACAGTGAAATTGGAATGTGTTAATGTGCCAAGGGCGAGTGTAGAATCAACGAAATAGGTGCAGTTGAAATAGCCGCTTTGGCCTGGAATCAGGTTTGAATAACTTACTTCAATTTGATTCGGGCCGGTTACAGTGTAAGGCTCGGAACAGCTTATTAATGTAAATGAGGGATCGTAATCAACCAGAACTGAACCTGAAGTGATTTGTGTACCATTATTTGAATAATGCACATACTGATGATGGTTGAATCCTGGTCGCACATTCCAGCCACTAGCTGTTATGTTCATTTCAATTACACCCGGAATAATGGTCAGCAGAAAATCGAGATTACTGATAACCTGTCCCGTAGCAGTTATTGTAGCAGTTTGTGAAGCAGGGGAGATAGAGGTGTAAATCGGATTGTTGGGTGTGATGGTATAGGTGCTTCCGGAATCACCGATGAATGAGTAATGACCATTAGCATCAACCGTTTGGATGTAGGTGCCAAGAGCAGGATTACAGCTGAGTGAAATGGCCGTGAATGGAACATCAGCAACATCGATGATGCCATTATTATTGACATCTGTATATACTGTGCCTTCCATGAAACCTACATTTGATTCTTCGATTGAAAAATCATCAATAGAAACGCCGTCCAAAGCTACAGAAGCATCGGAAACAAATTCAAATGCAAACCAAACATCACTGTTTCCAAAGGTATTTGGAATTACTATGCTGCAATACTGCCAGGCTTGTGTGGTTCCTGACCAGCCGGGCAAGCCGTTTGCATTGATACTGCTGGTATTATACCAGTTTATTGAATATGGATCGTTCACAGATCCAACCTGGGACCAGTTTGTAAATGTTGAGTCAGTACCTACATAAAGAGCCAGTCCATCCCAGTTTGCTTCAGATTTCATATTCATCCAGAATGAAATCTTAATTCCGGTATTGCCATTAAAATTAAACGCCGGAGAAATTAATTTTGAACTGGTATTGTTGGCATAGGATGTATCAAGGTTAATGTCCCAACAGTTGTTACCACTATGAGTGCTGTTAGTGATTCCATATCCAGGCATTCCCAACTGCCAGTCAGAGCCGCTGTTTTGGGTGGTCCACAATGCAGAACCTGTTTCGAAATCATCAGAATAAGGGGTTGTCAACGACTGAGCATTTGTAATTACCATGGATGCAGTGATTAACAATGCCGAGAGTAAGATTTTTTTCATGAATGTTTTTAGTTAATGTTCAACTAATTGATTTGCGCCGGAAAGTAGTCACCAACTGGTTATCACTTTGCCGGCTATTCTGATACGTGAAAGTAGAAACAATTTGCAGAACTGCAAATTTTCAGATGAAAATTCCGAAAAGGTTGATATTTAGGGCAATAAATACGATTCGGTGGCTAAAAAAAGAAGACCGGCGTTTTGACTTCAGGTACTGCCATCAATGGAATGGAGGTATGATAGGCAAACGATTTGGTTTCACTAGGGTCAAAAAGTGATTCCAGAATGGACCTGTGATGAGTAATCATGATGAGTATGTCGGCTTCGATATCGAGGGCGAAATTTTCAATGCTGACCAGAAATTGGTCCGACTTGATTACTTTTCCTGCTATCCTCTCATAACCGGTTTTGGCTTTTATTTCAGATACCAGTTTATCGAGTTCGTGCTGATGTTGTAGAATTTCTTTATGGTCAACATATACCAGCAGCACTGCAGCACCAATAACCTTCATGGTGGCTACCACATCTGAAATGACCTGATCGGCACGATGATGAAGGTCAACAGCAAGCACTACGCGACGGACCGTTGTGTAACTGGCTTCCTCAGGTATGGCTAATACGGGGCATTTGCTTTTTCCAACTACCTTTGTGGTATTGGTGCCTACCAGATTTCTGGATAGTGTTCCGGCACCCTGGGTGCCCATGACTATCAGACCGGCTTCTGATTTCTCGGCTTCAGCAAGAATCAGGTCAGCAACTTTGCCTTTTTTTATTACCGATTCTGTTTTAATTCCCTTCATGTAATTCTCTGCCTTCAGCAATTCAATCAGATGTTCGGGTGATAAATTTCCCTTTATGTCGTTCATGATTGAATCGGGATCAGCTATGTGCAAAATTGTTATTCCTGCTCCTGATGCACATGCAAAGGCAGCGGCATATCTTAGTGCATTGATGGAAATATCGGAGAAGTCGACCGGTACAAGTATTTTGCTGATTTTCATTTTTGGGATCTTTTCAGCAAAAGAAATAAATAGGCATAAAATTGAACATGACAATTGTCATGCACCTGCTTCAGCATCTCATTTTCACTCTTGATTTACTGATCAGAAGTGCGGCTTTTCCTGTAAAATTTGGCAATGGAAAATGCCCGGTAGGCACTTACAATTCCACCTGTTGAACATAGTGTGGTGAACTTGACTTTTTTCTTTTTGGAACCGGGCTGGATGGTTTTGAATGGCACCGCAATTACTGATCCTGTAATGACAGTTTTGAGTTGCTTGGCATTCAGTTCAGGAAAATAGGACCAGATCAGCGCTGCAAGCCCCGACACCACCGGAGCCGCCATGCTGGTGCCATCGTGATGTGCATATTTGTTATCGGGAACGGTAGAATAAATTTTTACTCCGGGAGCAAATACATCAACGCGTGTTTTGCTGTAATTCGTGAATGAAGCCGCATCTCCCGACGATGAAATGGCCCCGACCTCCAGCCAGTTTTCAAACTTATAATTGCCGTCTCCTATATAGGGATTTGGGAAGTTGGGATACTTGTCAAGATTGGCTCCATCGTTTCCGGCACCATGAACAAACAATACATTTTTGTTGGATGCATAAAGCAATGCCTGATCAACGGCTTCCTTACCGGGAGAATAGGATTTGCCAAAGCTCATGTTGATAATTTGTGCCCCATTGTCGACAGCATATCTGATGGCATTGGCAACGTCTTTATCCCGCTCATCCCCGTTAGGCACTACTCGCAAAATCATCAGTTTTACATCAGCGGCAACACCATTCATTCCAATATCATTATTCCGAACTGCTCCGATTATGCCTGCCACATGTGTGCCGTGGTCGGCCTCGGGACCTTTCACATTGTTATTCCCATAGTGCCGGTCGGTATAATTTTCAGGATCATCACCAACCAAATGTCGTGTTTCAAAATCGGGATTATAATGGTACTTAAGCTGACTGTTAAACTGATTATATCCTGCAAGAATATCATCATAAATAACACTAAAGTCGACTCCTGCTCTTAATGCATCGGCAATACCTGCCTTAAAAGTGGTGAAGGAAGCATCATCAGAAGGGAGTTGAATGACTTCATCGGCAGTAAAAGTGTCTTTGCCAATTCCCTGTTTAATGGCATCCATTTGATTTTTGAGAGATTCATAATTAGTGAAGCCCTCTTTTGCATTTTTCTGTTCCCTGGCAAGTTGCTCTTTGATTTGCAGATATTCTTTAAACTCCTTTTGTTCCGCTTGTGGAATCTGACGTTTGGTTTTCCCCTCAAAGCGCGGTTTATATAGCCTGTAGAGCCTTACCATTTCGGTGGTTTCACCTGAAATATCTCCCTCTTTTCCCCCTATGAAACTCCACCCGTGAAGGTCATCGACATACCCGTTTTTATCATCATCAACACCATTATCAGGAATCTCATCTTCATTCACCCAAATGTTGGGTTTAAGATCGGGATGGTCAATATCAGTGCCGCCATCGATAACAGCCACAACAACAGTGACCGGTTTCAAGTCCTTTACCAGTTTTTTGTATACCAGATCGGAACTGACGCCGGCAAATCGATCTTCATCAGGATCTTCATTGAACCAGTTGTTTGAAAGCTGAGAATAACCTTTTCCGGTGGATCCGGCCAAGAACAACAGCACTAAAATTATAAAACGTGAAAGTGACTTTGGCATGGTTTGGAAGTTTTGGAAATAACGCACAGTTTGTATTCGGATTATGTAACAGGTAAAATGATTTCTGGCCGGTCATTCACCGGTGAATTCACCAGTTCACTGACAGGATAACAGGTCATTTTTTCTTGAGGATAAGGAGTGAATAATTTCGGGATCTCTTCGGTGGGAAGTTCCTTGCCGATCCACTTTTTTTCCTCTTCAGGGGCAAGTATTACCGGCATCCTGTCGTGAACAGGCGCTACCAGTTCGTTGGCGGAAGTAGTAAGTATCGTAAAGGTATGAACCAATTCACCGGTCTCTTTGTCAACCCATTCATCCCACAATCCTGCAAATGCAAAGAGGTTCCATTCTTTCAGTCCGATGCGGAATGGTTGCTTTTGTTTTCCTGTTAAAGGCTTCCATTCATAAAAACCATCGCTGATAACAAGACATCTTTTTCTTTTTAGAAGATTTCTGAAAGATGGTTTTTCAAACACCGTTTCCGATCTGGCATTGATCATTTTATAGCCAATGGTTTTGTCTTTTGCCCATGAAGGAATGAGTCCCCATTTAAACAATTGCAGTTTTTCAGGCTCATCAGCGGTCATCACCAACGCCAGCTGGCTGGGAGCTACATTATAGCGCTTTACCAGATCATTGGTATAAAACTTGGCTTGAAATCTCTTTTCTATTTCAGCCTCTTCTTTTGTCAGTGAAAATCTTCCGCACATACAGCATTAAACATGACTTCTGTCATCCATTTTGGAGTTACAAATTTAATCAAAGGTGACTGAAATCATGGCCTGAACGTGACATGTTAGGGTTATTTGCATAAAAAATTGGATTATGCCGGTTTACCATCGCCTGGGACAGGTTCCCGCCAAGAGACACACTGTTTACCGTAAAAAAGACGGTAGCCTTTATCACGAAGAACTATTTGGTACAGAAGGATTTGGAGGAGTAGCTTCACTAGTTTACCACCTTTATCCGCCAACTCTGGTTAAAGAAGCCGGAAAGCCATATTCGGTTAGACCGGAAGTGGCTATTGAGGACAATCTTAAGGCCCTCAGTTTTCAGGGATTTAAGCTTCCTCAGGTGGATGACTATCTGGAGAGCCGGGTAACTTTATTTATTAATAACGACCTGCACATTGGTTTGGCGACTCCTAAAAAAGGGATGAAGGACTACTTTTTCAAAAATGCCGACGCCGATGAGTTGTTGTTTATTCATGAAGGAAGCGGAAAGTTACGTACCAGTTATGGATCGGTAGATTTTGGCTATGGCGATTATCTGGTGATTCCAAGAGGAACGATCTATAAAATGGAATTCGAGACTCCTGAAAACAGAATTCTGGTGATCGAATCATTCAGTCCGGTTGAAACACCACGTCGTTATCGCAATGAATACGGTCAACTGGGTGAGCATGCTCCCTTCTGTGAACGTGATTTCCGTTTGCCACAGCAGCTCGAAACTCATGATGAACAGGGTGATTTTATGGTGAAGATCAAAAAAAGAGGTCTGATCTATCCTTATGTTTATGGAACACATCCTTTCGATGTTGTGGGTTGGGATGGATACAATTACCCCTATGCATTTTCAATTTTCAACTTTGAGCCCATCACCGGAAGAGTACATTTACCTCCACCTATTCATCAGAATTTCCAGGGTAACAACTTTGTGATTTGCTCATTTGTCCCCCGATTATACGATTACCATCCCGATGCCATTCCTGCACCATACCATCACAGTAATATCGATTCCGATGAGCTTTTGTATTATGTAGATGGTGATTTCATGAGCCGTAATAATATTGGCAAGGGACAAATCACTTTGCACCCTGCAGGCATTCCACACGGACCGCATCCCGGCGCTATTGAAAGAAGTATCGGAAAGAAAGAAACCAATGAACTGGCAGTAATGATCGACCCTTTCCATCCGGTAAAAATCACGAAAGCTGCATTGGCCATTGAAGTTAAGGACTACTACAAATCATGGATGCCCGAACCGGCTGCCGTTTGATTTGACAGCAGGATATAAATTGTATAAAATAGAAAGACCGAATACTAATCATTATAAAATTGATCATTAACAGTAAGAACTTATAAAATGGATAATCTGACAGCAGTCAAAAATTACTCGTACAGCGGTGAAAAAGTATTTGAGCAGGCTCAGGACTTTTTACCCATTAACGGTACCGACTATGTGGAATTGTATGTAGGAAATGCCAAGCAGGCGGCACATTATTACAAAACTGCATTTGGTTTTCAGTCGCTGGCTTACCGCGGACTTGAGACCGGTTGCCGTGATCGTACTTCTTATGTGCTTCAACAGGGGAAAATACGACTTGTACTCACCACACCTTTCGATCCTGAAAGCGAAATTTCGCACCATATACGAATGCATGGTGATGGTATCAAAGTCATTGCCCTTTGGGTCGATGATGCTACCCATTCCTTCAATGAAACGGTGAAGCGTGGAGCGAAGCCTTTCATGACTCCTCGTGAAGAGAAAGATGATAGTGGAAGTGTTATCATGTCGGGCATTCATGCTTATGGCGATACCTTACATCTCTTTGTTGAGCGTAAAAATTACAAGGGACTCTTTCTGCCGGGTTATCAAAAGTGGGAGTCAGAGTACAATCCCGGCAACACCGGACTGGAATACATCGACCACATGGTGGGGAATGTAGAGTTGGGAGGAATGAACAAATGGGCTGAATTTTACGGAAAAGTAATGGGCTTTGCCAACCTGATTACTTTTGATGACAAGGATATTTCTACTCAGTATACCGCCTTAATGAGCAAGGTAATGACCAATGGAAACGGTCGTATTAAGTTTCCAATTAATGAACCGGCAGCAGGGTTGAAAAAATCACAGATCGAGGAATTTCTTGATTTTTATAAAGGACCGGGTTGCCAGCACATAGCAGTTGCCACCAATGACATTGTATTCACCATTTCTGAAATGCGCAAAAGAGGAGTAGAGTTCCTTTATGTTCCCGGATCCTACTATGATACTGTAGGAGAAAGGGTGGGTATTATTGAAGAAGATATGCAGGTGCTGAAATCACTTGGTATTATGGTGGATCGTGATGAAGAGGGTTACTTATTGCAGATATTCACCAAACCTGTTGAAGACCGACCCACTTTGTTTTTTGAAATTATTCAGCGTAAAGGAGCAAAATCGTTTGGAAAAGGAAACTTCAAAGCACTCTTTGAATCGATAGAAGCAGAGCAGGAGCGAAGAGGTACCCTATAAAAATACTTTCCTGGTAAGTGAGTTGTGAAAGGAGCAGCCGGCGTGGGTTTGTATAGCATGTTGATTACCGGCTGCTTCCTTTTGCATTTTTAAATTACATGCTTTTATCGTCTGCACTGGGACCGTACATGCCGGGAATCGGCACATCGAGCAAACGAAGGTAGACTCCCAATTGTGCACGATGGTGGATGTTATGATTGAAAACAAAATTTTTCAATACCGTCAGTTTTGGTAGTGTAAAATAAATATGTTCACCATTTCTTAAGGTCCATGGTTCAGCATAAGTTCCCTCTGTTGCTTTCTCCAGATCTTTGATCCCCTGCTCAACATTTTTGTCCATGAGAGCCACTAAAGCAGCCTGATCAGCCGGCAATTTTGGGGGATTGTATCCTTTTGAAAAATCGAGCTCTGAATGATTGAGGGTGTAGCCGATCCAGGTTGGCATGTCAGCAAGATGAAGGGCTAACTCCCCTAATGGCATGGACTTGGGATGGGGTCTCCAATCCGATTTTTCGAGTGGTACCCGCTCAAGGAGCTTCCTGGTATTCACCATTTCATGCTGATAATCAGCAATAAGTAATTGATTCTGTGTCATTTTGACTTCTGAATTTGAATTTATAAATGAATGAAATTATTTTGCCTAAATTTCATGAAAATTAATTGAGCTTAAATGTCCGCAGGCAAAAAATATTTGGAAACATTGGTTCGGGATGGTTTTATTACGACCGACGATGAAAACAAGGTAAATACCTGGTTTAAAGAAAGACCCTTTTCACTTCACTGGGAGTTGAGAATAATTCTTTACCTGGGTGTGGTACTGTTCTCAACAGGAATCGGGATGCTGATTTATGAACATATCGATACTATTGGCCATTCGGTATTAATTGGCATGATTGCAATTGCGACATTAGCATGTTACGGTTATTGTTTTAAAAACGGGAAACCTTTTGATTCCGGGCGAGTCGAACAGCCTGGGCACCTTTTTGATTACGTCCTGCTACTTGGTTGCATGCTTTTTCTAGCCCTCGAGGGATATCTCCAATTCCAGTATCAATTGTTCGGAAACAGTTATGAAATTGCTGCCCTCATTCCGGCAATTCTCTTCTTCTTTATGGCCTATCGCTTCGATCATCTGGGAGTACTTTCAATGGCTATAACAGCGCTCGCATCTTTTGCTGGGATAATCCTTTCATTCAATTTCATTGCTCAGGAACTTTATACAGGCTACCAGCTCATTTACACAGGGCTTGCATTTGCAATTACTATATTGACTGCAGGTTTCCTTAGCAACAAATACGATTTCAAGAAGCATTTTACCTTCACCTACTATAATTTTGGATTTCACACATTTGCTTTGGCAGCTCTCGGGGGGTGTTTCTCCTTATTGCCATCCTTGGTGTATCTGGTTATCCTGCTCAGTGGGGCAGCACTGATGATCAGATATGCAATCAGAACTCAATCGTTTTACTTCCTGTTAATTTCGGTACTCTATTCATATATCGGAATTACCTGGGCCATTTCAGATTTAACCTCGCATCAATTTCGATGCTTTATTACTTTGTAGTATCCTGTGTGGGTATCATTTATTTCTTTATGAACTATAAAAAAATCCTAAAAATCAAATAAAATGAGTTATAGGAAAGATTGGATTTTTGCAGAAAATGTGAAGGCTTATGCCGGAAAGTTGAAAGATTTAAAGCTGTTTCAGGAATCGCTTTTTGCCAATAT
>ERZ650309.1493-NODE-1493-length-10968-cov-4.382205_pt1 | contig 10968 bp, 5 predicted proteins | sample MGYA00376245_ERZ650309 | MGnify/ENA primary metagenome ERZ650309 (study PRJEB26733, sample SAMN07839294) | wastewater metagenome | biome: urban; feature: wastewater treatment plant; material: waste water | place: USA: North Carolina | collected 2016-04-26 ...
CGATTTACATTCAAGGGCATTTTGGGTTGAACGCGCCGTTTGGATTTACGACTCAGCAAGTTCCGCCCGAAAGCGAAGAACAGCGAAAGGCTCGGCTGGCTCGCAGCGCGCGCGAACCGGGGCCGGAGTTTTCCCAAGCATGGATGTCTGATGATTTTCCGCGCATGGTGGCGGTGACCTTCCAACACCCGACGCCGTATTACGACGATTCGTATGCGGTCAATTCCGTCAACAACGGACCGTATGGAGACGCGCTGACTCAGGAACTGATTCCGTATCTGGAAGAACATTTCAGGCTGATTGCCAAGGCGGAAGCGCGCGTGCTGACCGGAGGCTCGACAGGCGGATGGGAATCATTGGCGCTGCAAATTCTGCATCCGAAGTTTTTCAACGGCACGTGGTCGTTGTATCCGGACCCGGTGGATTTCCGCCGCTACCAGATGTCGAACGTGTACGAAGACGACAACGCGTTTGAAGTGCCCAGCGGTGACTGGTCGAAGATGATTCGGCCATTATCCCGAAACGCCGATGGCCAGGTGACGCTGACGATGCGGGAAATGTCTCAGTTAGAAGCGGTGCTCGGCAGTAACATTCGGTCGGGTCAACAGATTGCTGCTTGGGATGCGGCGTATGGGCCAATCGGCAAAGACGGGTATCCGCGTCCGATTTGGGATCGGCTGACAGGCAAGATTGACCGTGAAGTCGCCTTGTACATGCGCGACAACGGATACGACTTGCGCTACAACGTGGAAAAAAACTGGTCGAAGATCGGCAATGACTTGGTGGGCAAAATTCATGTGTACTGCGGCGACATGGACAATTACTACCTGAACCTGGCGGTTTATCAGCTCGAAGATTTTCTGAAAGTCGCCGACAATCCGAAAGCCGAAGCCGTGTTTGAGTACGGGCGACCAATGAAACCGCATGGCTGGCAGCCGTTCACGAATGCGGAACTCGTGCGGATGATGGCGGCGCGCATCAACAAAACCTCTGGTGGGTTGGTGGTTATGAAGTAGCAACGCGCGAAACCAAGGAGCCTTATGAATCAACACAATCAGGACGATGACAACACCATTTACAATGTTGTGATCAACGCCGAAGAACAGTATTCAATCTTGCCTGATTATAGAGAGGTCCCGCTGGGGTGGAGAGCAGAGGGGAAATCGGGAACCAAAGCCGAATGTCTGAAATACATCGAAGAGGTGTGGACGGATATGCGGCCTTTGAGTTTGCGAAAGAAGATGGAAGAAGAGGAACGCAAACGTCAGCAAGGCAATTGACCATGACTCTGCCCGGGTTTGAAGAATTTCGTGTCGTCGAATTTTCGACGCACAAACAAAAAGCCTTGTTCGCTACACGAGCTTACGCGGCGGACGAAGCGATTTATCCATTCGATTACTGGTCGCAAGAAGTGATGCCAATGCATTTGACCAATCATTCTTGCGATCCGAATGGGCGATTCAATGACGCTGGAATGCTGGTGGCCGTTCGAAACATTGCTGCCGGCGAAGAAATCACCTTTGATTATCTGGCGCATCCGTTGCCCGCTTCGCCGTGGAATTTTGAATGCTTGTGCGGTGCAAGTAATTGCCGGGGTTGGATAAAGGCAGCGGAAAACCAATCAGGAGAATTTTGATGGCTGACAAAATCGAGCAAGCAATTCAGACAATGATTCAGAACTTGAAGGAAAAGACCGGCAAATCGCTGGATGAGTGGGTGAAGATTGCCAAAGCCGCCAAGCTGGAAAAGCACAGCGAAGTCATCAAGTTTCTGAAAACCAATCACGGGCTTGGCCACGGCTATGCCAACCTGGTTGCGCATACCTTGAAAGGTCAAAGCGAGGAAGGGAAGGCGGCAGCGGACGATCCGGTAGCGGCGCAATATGCTGGCGAAAAAGCTGGCCTGAAGCCGATTTATGATGCGCTGATAAAAGCGATTGGCAAATTCGGCAAGGATGTCGAACTATCTCCGAAGAAAACTTACGTCAGTTTGCGACGCAACAAACAATTTGCGCTGATTCAGCCGACAACCAAAACCCGCCTGATGTCGGCATCAACCTGAAAGGGGTTGCTCCGACCGGCAAGCTCGAAGCATCGGGCAGTTTCAACGCGATGGTCAGCCATCGCGTCCGCGTCGAAAGCGCCAAAGACGTGGACAAAGAATTGATCGGTTGGTTGAAACAGGCATACGAACAAGCCTGATCCTGCCGCCATAACTTTTCCTTCTGGGCAATTGTTGTCCGACAAGCTGCCGAGCTTGTCGGACCATTAACGAATAAGCCAATCATTTTGCCAGCCGAGCAGGCAACAAGCTGGCAGCTTGTCGCACATCTTCAGGCAGTATGAACTGAGAATGGATTGAACTCCAAAAACACAATTCCTCAATCCATTACGGCGCAAAATAGCCGGACACATCCACAACCAAATCCGTTCCTGTGCTTGCAAACATCTTGAAGTTACCGTCTGCCCCCAGGCTGACAGTGAAGTAGCGGTTGAAGACTTTATTGGCAACCCAGTTTGACGAAGCGACCAGCGGGCGCGTGGCGCTGCTCGGCCACAGCGTCAGGAAGCCGTTGGATGGATTGTTGACGACGGTCGCGTTGCCGACGATGGCTTGCGCTGATGCGCCGATGGTGCAAGTTCCGCGCGCCAGTTGCGATTGCTCAACTCCGGCTTGCAGCGGAGCGCCAGGCGTGAAACAGCCAGAAGCTCCGGTTGTGCGCGAATCCATCAAGCGCACAGGCGCTGCCAGCGGAGTGAACAACAGACCTTGGCCATTCGCATCCACCGCTTCGGTGCTGAAATATCCATGCACATCCATCACCAGATTGGTTTGCGCGACCGTGTAAATCTTGAACTGGCCTGCGGGCGACAATCCAACGATGAACGGCGAATTCAGCGTTTGTCCTGCCTGATAATTTCCGCTGGCGGTGTTGGGTCTGGTGGCATTCGCGGGGAAGAACGTCAGGAATCCGTTTGTCGCAGGCCCAACCGTCGTCGCGTTGCCGTACAAGGCAACCGCCGAACTCGGAATGGTTACGCTGCTGCATGTCGTGGTGCCTTGCTGCAAGGTTTCCGTGTTGGCGGACAGCGGAGTTCCAGGCGTGAAGCATCCGGGCTGGCCTTGCCGAGTTTCCAGCAAACGAATCGGCGTCGGCAGCGTGTGGTAAAACAGTCCACCTGTTCCCGGCGGAGCGTAATATCCCGTGATGTCCACCACCACGTGCGTGTTAGTGGTGACAAAGATTTTGAATGCCCCATCCGTGGTTCCCAGCCCAACGGTGAAGACGTTATTCAACACTTCGTTCGCCGCGAAGTTGGAATTGGCGACAGTTGGTCGCGTGGCGTCGCTGGGATAAATCGTCAGGAAGCCTCCGCCCGATTGCACCGTCGTGATGTTGCCGGTGACGGCAAGCGCCGCAGCCGGAATGGAACACGCGCCAGCCGCCGGTTGCGTCAGCGAAGTGCCGCCCGAAATCTGCGCTCCGGGAGCGAAACACGCGCTTTGACCTGTTCGCGTGTCCAGCAATCGAACCGGTGCGGGCAGCGGATAAAACTGCAAGCCTGATCCTTTGGCGCCGCCGGAAACTATCACCGTATAAGAGCGCGTTCCCAGACAGCCATTGCTGTCCGCAGCCTGAATCGTGAAGTTGAAAGTTCCGCCAGCGGTTGGCGTGCCGGACAAGCTCGCGCCAGTCAGAGTGACTCCGCTGGGCAAAGCGCCCGCGCTCACCGTGAACGTGTATGGCGCAATTCCTCCAGTCGCTGACAAGGTTTGCGGGCCGTAACTGATGCCGACAAATCCAGTTGGCAATGTTGCCGGATTGACCGTGACGCTCGGACAATTGATGACCAGCGTAAAACTGCTGCTGCCGGTGCAGCCATTGGAATCAGTTGCGGTCACGGTGATCGGGAAGTTGCCGGTTTGCATTGGCGTGCCGGAAAGCGCGCCGCCGGAAAATGTCATTCCTGTCGGCAATGTTCCGGTCAGGCTGAAGTTCGTCGCGCCGATGCCGCCGCTTTGCGTGAAGCTTTGGCTATACGATGAGTTCGCTGTTCCTGTCACGATCGTTGGTGGATTCACCGTGATTGTTTGGCAGTTGATGACCAGCGTGTAATTGCGGCTGCTGGTGCAGCCATTGGAATCCGTTGCCGTAACGGTCACAGGGAAGCTGCCGAGTTGCGTCGGCGTTCCTGAAAACGTCGCGCCAATGAAGTTGATCCCATTCGGCAAGACTCCGGTCAAATTGTACGAAGTCGAGCCGACTCCGCCTGTTTGCGTTAAGGTCAAGTTATACGCGGTGCCAAGTGTGCCTGCCGGAAGCGCCGCCGGGTTGATCGTGAAGCCCTGGCAATTGACGATCAATGTGTAATTGCGATTGCCGGTGCAGCCATTGGAATCCGTGGCCGTGATCGTAATCGGGAAACTGCCGGTTTGCGTCGGCGTTCCCGAAAGCGTCGCGCCGGAAAACGTCAGGCCGGATGGCAGCGCTCCGGTCACAGTGAAGTTGATGATTCCGATGCCACCGCTTTGCGTGAAGGTTTGGGTGTACGGTGAATTGGTCGTTCCCGTCGAAATCGTTGTTGGATCAACCGTGATGGTCGAGCAATTGATTGTCAGTGAGTAATTGCGTGTGATGCTGCATCCATTGGAATCGGTCGCGGTAATGGTGATCGGGAATTTCCCGGTTTGCGTTGGCGTGCCCGACAACGTGTCGCCGGTAAATGTCATTCCCGCCGGAAGCTTGCCTGACTGCGAAAACGTGACTAAACCGATGCCACCGGTTTGCGTGAAGCTTTGGTTATAAGCCGTTCCCGCCATTCCCATCGGAATTATCGTCGGCGTAATGGTGATGGTCTGGCAGTTAATGACCAACGTGTAATTGCGTGTGGTGCTGCAATTGTTGGCGTCGGTGGCCGTGATGGAAATCGGATAGCTGCCGGTTTGCGTTGGCGTGCCGGACAGCGTCGCGCCGGTGAAGGCGATTCCCGCTGGAAGCTTGCCGTTTTGCGTAAAGCTGACCGAGCCGACTCCGCCGTTGTGCGTGAAGTTTTGGCTATACGCAGAGTTCGCTGTTCCCGCCGAAATTGTTGCCGGAAGGATGGAAATCGTCTGGCAATTAATCACCAGCGTGTAGCTGCGGTTGCCGGTGCAGCTGTTGGAATCCGTGGCCGTGACGGTTATGGGGAAACTGCCGGATTGTGTCGGCGTACCCGAAAGTGTCGCGCCTGAAAACGTCATTCCCGTCGGAAGCGCTCCGGTCAGCGAAAACGTGACTGTGCCGGTTCCGCCGGTTTGCGTGAATGTCTGACTGTAAGCAGTGTTCACTGTTCCGGTCGGGATCGCCGCCGGATTCACTGTCAGCGACTGACAGCCAATCACCAGCGTGTAATTGCGGTTGCCGGTGCAACCGTTAATGTCCAACACCGAAACCGTGATTGGGAAGCTGCCGGTTTGCGTGGGCGTTCCGGAAAGCGTCGCGCCGGAAAAACTTAGTCCAGACGGCAGTGCGCCCGTCAGCGAAAAGATGGTTGTGCCAATGCCGCCGCTTTGGGTGAAACTTTGACTGTAACCGACACCAACTGAACCGGATGGAATTGTCGCCGGATTCACCGTAATCGCCTGACAGTTGATGGTCAGAGTGTAATTGCGGCTGCCGGTGCAACCATTGGAATCTGTCGCCGTGATGGTGATCGGGAAGCTGCCGGTTTGCGTTGGAGTTCCCGACAACGCTGCGCCAGAGAATGTGATTCCGGTCGGCAATGTCCCAGTCAGATTGAAGGTCGTTGTGCCAATTCCGCCGGTTTGCGTGAAGCTTTGGCTATAAACAGTGCCCGCCGTTCCCGCCGAGATCGCGACCGGGTTGACCGTGATCGTTTGGCAGTTGATCACCAACGTGTAACTGCGCGTCGTGCTGCAATTGTTGGCGTCGGTGGCCGTGACGAAAATCGGATAACTTCCAGTCTGCATCGGCGTGCCGGAAAGGGTGTTGCCGGTGAAGGTCATTCCCGCTGGAAGCTTGCCGTTTTGCGTAAAGCTGACCGCGCCGATTCCGCCGTTGTGCGTGAAGCTTTGGCTATAAACCGAGTTCGCCGTTCCAGCCGGAATCGTCGCCGGAAGGATAGAAATCGTCTGGCAGTTAATCACCAGCGTGTAGCTGCGACTGCCGGTGCAATTGTTGGAATCGGTTGCCGTGACGGTTACGGGGAAGCTGCCGGATTGAGTCGGCGTGCCGGAAAGCGTCGCGCCGGAAAATGTCAGGCCTGTTGGCAGCGTTCCAGTCAAAGAGAACGTGACAGTGCCGATTCCGCCCGAATGCGTGAACGGCTGGCTATATGCCGAATTCACGGTTCCGGCAGCAAGCGAAGCCGGATTGACGATGATCGTCTGGCAATTGATGACCAGGGTGTAATTGCGCATTCCAATGCAGCCGTTGTCGTCCGTGGCTTTGATCGTGATCGGGAAGCTGCCGGATTGAGTCGGCGTGCCGGAAAGCGTCGAACCTGACAAGGTGATTCCGTTGGGCAGCGTGCCGATGACGGAAAAACTGGTCACGCCGATGCCGCCGGTTTGCGTGAAGTTTTGGCTGTAAGCAACGCCAACCGTTCCAGATGGAATCGTCAACGGAATGACACTGATCGTCTGGCAGTTGATCGTCAGCGTGTAACTGCGGCTGCCGGTGCATCCGTTGGAATCGGTGGCGACGATGGTGAACGAATAGTTGCCGACTTCGGTCGGCGTTCCCGAAAGCGTGGAACCGGAAAGCTCAAGTCCCCCGGGCAGTTTGCCGGATAAGGAAAAGCTGGTCGCGCCGATGCCGCCAGTTTGCGAAAAACTTTGGCTATACGCCGTTCCTGCTGTTCCGGCTGGAACCGTTGACGGGGTTACTGTAAGGGTCTGGCAATTGACGACCAGTGTGTAATTGCGGCTGCCGGTGCACCCGCTGGCATCGGTTGCGGTGACCGTGATTGGAAAGCTGCCGGATTGCGTCGGCGTACCGGAAAGGGTTCCGCTCGAAAAATTCAATCCTGTTGGCAAGGCTCCACTCAGGCTGAATGTCGTTGTGCCAACCCCGCCGGTTTGGGTGAACGTTTGGTTGTAGCTTGTGCCGACCGTTGCTGCTGAAAGCGTCGCGGGGCTCACGGTGATTGTCGGGCAAGTTTCAATCACCAGCGTGTAACCACGACTGCCTGCGCATCCGTTGGAATCCGTTGCCGTGACGATAATCGGGAAGCTGCCGGTTTGCGTTGGTGTGCCGGAAAGCGTTCCGCTGGAAAAGGTCACACCGCTCGGCAATGTTCCGGTCAGACTGAATGTAATGGTGCCGACTCCGTTGGTTTGGGTGAACGCCTGATTGTAGAGCAGGCCTGCATGGCCAATTGAAATGCTTGCCGGATTGACGGTGATCGTTTGGCAGTTGATGACCAGCGTGTAATTGCGATTGCCAGTGCAACCGTTGGCATCTGTCGCCGTGACGGTAATTGGAAAGCTGCCAGTTTGCGTCGGCGTACCGGAAAGCGTTGCGCCAGAAAAGCTCAGACCGTTGGGCAAGGAGCCTGTCAAACTGAATGTCGTCGTTCCAATTCCGCCGGTTTGCGTGAAAGTCTGGTTGTAAGCCGTGTTGACCGTTCCCGCTGGAATCGAAGACGGGTTCACTGTGATGGTTTGGCAGTTGATGACCAGCGTGAAATTGCGGCTGCCGGTGCAACCGTTGGCATCCATCGCGGTGATCGTAATCGGGAAACTGCCGGTTTGAGTGGGGATGCCTGAAAGCGTCGGGCTGTTGAACGCCAACCCGTCCGGCAATATGCCCGTCACAGAAAATGTGTAAGGTGCGCTCGCTCCGCTGGCTGTGAACGTCTGGCTGTAACTGGAACCAGCCGTGCCGGTTGAAATTGGCGATGGATTGACGTTGATTGGAGGACAGGCGCCGCAAGTATTCAACAGAATGGTGACAGTGTTATCACCTGCGTCCGAAGTGGCAATGTCAGGCCTGTTGTCTTCGTTGAAATCCGCAATCGCCAGATGCGTTGGCAGGCGACCTTTAAGCAGTGTCGTTGGCGATCCAAATGTGCCGTTTCCGTTGCCAAGATAGACGAAAGTATTGGCGTTGGATTCGTTGGCGACCACCAAATCTAATTTCCCGTCCAGATTCACGTCGTTGGTCGCCACCACCATCGGAGCGACGCCAGTGCTGTAAGGGGAACCGGGAGCTTGGCTGAATCCGCCGGAGCCATTGCCCAGCAATACGTGCATATTGGCGCCAATACGATTGACCGCCGCCAGGTCTATTTTGTTGTCGCTGTTGAAATCGCCCAAGGCAAGGAAGGATGTAAACGAGCTGAGAGTGATTGGCGATCCGGCCTGTGTGAAGGTTCCGTTTCCATTGCCGAGATAAATTCGCACCGCTCCGTCGCCCAGCATGGCAATCGCCAAATCCGCATTGGCATCGTTATTGAAATAGCCAATCACGGCATGAAAGGGAGCGTCTCCGCTGGCAAAGGGCGAACCCGAAGCATTCGTAAATGTACCGCTTCCCGTGCCTAGCAGAATGGTGACATTGTCCGAACCACCATTGGTGACGACCAGATCGCTATGTGAATCGCCATTGAAATTGCCAATCGCGACAGAGCGAGGAAAGGTTCCAACTGTGATCGGCGAACCGGGCGCATTGGCGAATGTTCCGTCGGCATTCCCCAGTAAAACGGACAAGGTTCCCGACACTTCATTGGTGACAACCAGGTCGGATTTGCCATCTTCGTTAAAATCTCCGATTTCAACTGTAACGGGGCCGGAACCTACCGGAATGTGATTGGGAAGGACGGTAAAATCCCCTGTGCCAGTGCCGAAGAGGATTGTCAGCGAAGCGGAATCATTGTCTGTGGTGACGATGTCCAAATGGCTGTCTGTGTTGATGTATCCCACACCAACATAATGGGCGTCGATCCCCACGGATTCAGGAGATGTGAACGCCTGTGCAAAGCTCGGCGACGAACATCCTTGTTGAAAGGTCTTTGGAGCGCTAACTCCGGCAAATCGAATCGGGTTAAAGAGCAGTTCCGCAGCCGAACTTCCTCGGAATATCTGTTCGGCCAAATCATCGCGACAGAACCCAAACTGCTTTTGATTCTGGCCCCTCTGTGGAATGGGTTTTTCTGAAGCCGAAAATGAACTTGCCGCCACTTGATTGCGATGATAACCAAAGAAGAGAATCACCACCGTTGCCAACGCTATCGTTATTCCACCACGAACATAAAAAAGCCTGTTCATTCTTCAAATAACTCCTCGGAAATTGTCCACGGCACCTGGGAACCAATCGTTGTGTTTTGGTTTAGCTACGAGCGATTTGCCCTCTATATCGTGTCAGAGCAACGTTGCATAAACACCATTGTCTGCAATGTGATAAGAATTTTTGGGAAACCTGCTTTGATTGTTGCCGGTTTACTTTTCGTGTTCAGCGCCATGAATCCATGGAACTGAGTCAATCAGACTATAGGCAGACTTTAGGCGACTGTGGGGTCGGAGTGGGAATTGTTCTTCTTGGGGACTGTCTTAGAAGCCGATTGGCGATAAAGAACCCTTTGAGAAAGCCGAAGAAAAAGGAGAGAGTTTTTCTTCACTTACACAGTCTAAATCTAAGCAATCAGGCTTGCGCGGTAGCTTATATCACGCTTTTTCTGACTTGTCCTACAGTTTTTTACTGTTTTGTCTGGTGTTTGTGCTCCGTAATACTGGCTTTTGCTGACCGGAAAACTGGAAACGAGAAAGAGGGGAAAAGCGGCTTTGGGTTAATTCCCGGAGGTTAAATCGAAATCAGAGAGTGAAAATATAATCTGAAAAGAGAAAGAGAGCGGTATTTTGGCGCTCTCCTTCTCTTTGAATAGCAGCAGTCCGAACGACGTTTTGTTGCCGGCTGGTGGTTTGCGACCAGCCGTTGGTACGTGTTTGGAATTTGCGATGACGGAAGGGAATCTGTGTTAGCCCTCAATGGCTGTCAATATTTCCGCATCACCGGTTTCGGCCAACTTGACTCACAACCGTTGCAGCCGCGATAGTTTATGCCTGACTCAAACCTTTCAAATAAGACTCTAGGAGATATAACAATGAGAGCTGCTGTGTTGCACGCGTTGGCTGCGCCTTTGTCGGTTGAAGAAGTGGCTGCGCCGGAAGCCGGAGCCGGGGAAGTGGTGATCAAAGTCGCAGCTTGCGGCGTATGCCATTCTGATTTGCATCTGGTGCGCGGCGAATGGGATCTGCTCAAACCGATTACCAAGTTGCCTTTGATTCCAGGCCACGAAGTCGCTGGAACGATTGCCGCCATCGGCCACGGTGTCGAAGGATTTGCCATTGGCGACCGCGTCGGAGTTCCCTGGCTGCATTACACTTGCGGCGAATGTGAATACTGCCTGGCGGGTCGCGAAACGTTGTGCCCGAAACAGCAGGTCACAGGTTGCACAGTGGATGGCGGTTTTGCCGAATTCCTCAAGGCAAAAGCCAGCCACACCGCCAAGCTGCCGGACAATCTGACTTTTTCTGAAGCCGCTCCATTATTATGCGCAGGGTTGACGGTTCATCGAGCCTTGAATGATTCCAGCGTCGTTGCCGGACAGCGCGTCGCCATTTTCGGCATCGGCGGGCTTGGCCATCTGGCAGTTCAACTGGCCAAAGCGCGCGGCGCGGAAGTCATTGCCGTTGATGTCACCGACGATAAGCTGGAACTGGCGCGCGAATGCGGAGCCAATCACACCGTCAATGCCGCCGCGACACAGGCGTACAAGGAAATTAAGAAGCTGGGCGGCGCTCACGTCGTGATGGTGACTTCGGGTTCGAAAGCCGCTTATGAAACTGCGCTGCGGAGCTTGCGTAAAGGTGGAACGCTGTCCATCGTCGGCATGGCTCCGGAGCCGATAAGTCTTTCGACCGTAGCAATGGTTTCCGGCGAATACCGCATTGTTGCTTCCGCTGTCG
>ERZ650309.1494-NODE-1494-length-10963-cov-9.099835_pt1 | contig 10963 bp, 10 predicted proteins | sample MGYA00376245_ERZ650309 | MGnify/ENA primary metagenome ERZ650309 (study PRJEB26733, sample SAMN07839294) | wastewater metagenome | biome: urban; feature: wastewater treatment plant; material: waste water | place: USA: North Carolina | collected 2016-04-26 ...
GGTGATGAAGTGCCGCCAATGGGTGCACGCATGAAAGTGTTAACAGGAGCGGTATGATGAGCCAACCCCCCGTTTTGCATACCGCCATTTGGCAAGAGCAGCCAGAAGCTGATAATCCTTTTGCGACTAAACAAGCACTTTGTCATGGTTATGATGTTTATGGAGAGGTATTAAAAAAAGCCTCTTTTATAGAGTATCTATATTTATTATTTAAAGGTGAACGTCCCACTGCACAACAAGCTTTATTGTTGGATAAATTAGCGATAGTCGTGGCCAATGCAGGACCAAGAGACCACAGTGTTCGTGCAGCTATGAATGGTGGGGTTGGCGGTAGTACTGCGGCAGGTTGTTTGATGGCGGCATTAGCGGTAGGTGCAGGGCAATATTGTGGCGCACATGAAGTATTTCATGCCCTTAATATATGGCAATTTGCTCAGCAAGATGTGAATCGTTGCCAGCAAGCCATGAGTCAATTATTAGCAAATAAAGAAGTTGATATTTGGCAGCCGATGGAACATGTAGCGGGTTTTGATCCTCATGGTGTGACTTGCCCAACGATTATTGTGCAAAGTTTAGCGTATTTAGCCAGTTTGATGCCTAATGGCCAGTTAGCATGGTTATTTAATCATAGGCCACAACTCGAACAAATGGCGCAGGGTACATTGGCAATGACAGGTGTCTTTGCTGCTGCTTGTCTTGATTTGGGTTTAAATGCCGAACAAGCCGAAATGTTATTTTTACAATTAAGGTTATCTGGTGCAGCAGTACATGCTTTAGAACAACAACAATTGGGTTGGAAAAAATTTCCTTATGTCAGTCAATTTATTGATTTGCAAAAAAATGCACCTCAGTTTCCCATGCCTAATATTGAGGAATTTGGTTTATGAATAACATTTTAGAGCAGTATGAAAAACATTGGCCAACCACAATAGGCAAAGCATTTTTATGTGATAGGGTAGTGTTGCATGGTAAGGATTTGCATCATCAATTGGGAGAAAAAGATTGGTTTTATGTCTATTTATATGCCATTACAGGTCGAGAGCTAACAGATAATCAAGTTAAGATGTTATCTTATTTTTGGATCGCCTCAAGTTATGCTGACGCAAGTATTTGGCCAAATCATGTTGCGGCTTTAGGTAGTACAGCAAGAACCACAGCCTCTTTGTCGTCTATGGCTGGCTTAGCCATTAGTGAAGCATCTATTTATGGTCGTCGTCCCGAAAAACGCGCTTTAGATTTTTTTTATCGGGCAAAACAGGCATTAGATCAAGGTCAAACCTTAGAAACGATTATTGAGCAAGAGTTAGCTTTAGGTCGAACAATTTATGGTTATGGCAGACCTTTAGCGAAATTAGATGAGCGGATACCTCATACTTTAATCATGGCACAAAAATTAGGGTTAGATAAAGGTAAACATTTGCAATTGGCAAAGGATATTTATCATTATCTGAAACAGCAGAAAGGCTTATCAATCAATATTTCGGCAATTAATACCGCTATTGTTGCTGATATTGGTTTAACCCCCGAAGAATATCAATTATTTTTAACCCCATGTTTTATTACAGGGATTGCTCCTTGTTATATTGACGCACAAACTAAGCCAGAAGGAGCTTTTTTCCCGATGCGTTGTGATAGCGTGCAGTATCATGGTGTTGTACAAAGAGAGTGGATTTAGCACAATATCCTAAGCTCCTACTAATTCAGAACTGATAATTGACCTCTGCCATAAAGCTACGTTTCGCCATAGGATAATCGTTAGCGACAGCCGCTGGACTAGGCTCTCTAACATCAGCATTAAATAAATTATGCACAGATAAAGCAAAAGATAGGGGCTGTGAATAGTGCTTTTTACGAAGGCTAATGTCGACAGTGCTATATGAATCACTAGCAGGACGTGTATCACCAGCAGCACGTTTTTGCTGACCAATAATATTAATTTGAGGGCTAAGTAACCATGCAGGTGTTATTTCCCATTCACTACGCAAATACAATTGATGATTAGGATTATCTCCTGATGCAGTTTTGGTGGCATCATCTTTAGATAGCTGATAACTATAATTAGCTACAAAACGTAGGTTTTTTAAGACAGAGTAATCAACTTCCGCACTCAAACCATGTCCATGTCGTTTGCCGCTATTTTGCATTTGATTGGCAAAAGCATTGATGGGAACAAGGGTGATGTAGTCTTTGATTTTGTAATAATAAATATTAGTGTTATAGAGTAATTTATCCGAGGCTTGATGAGAAAAAGCTAATTCATAGGTATCAATAATCTCAGGCTTTAGATTGGGATTACCGTTTTGAACAGGATTATTATCAACAAATAACTCCGAAATTGAGGGCGCACGGAAGGCTCTACCATATAATAATTTAGTGGTTATGTCGGGGGTATTTGCCCAAATTAAAGCCAAACGTGGATTTACGGTTGAGCCAAAGTCCGAAAAATGATCATAACGTAAGCCTGTTGTTAGTTGAAGTGTATTGGCAATTTGCCATTCATCTTGACCAAAAACATAGTAATTTGTGCGTTCTTTTTCGGGTAAAAAGGCATCTTTGGTATCACTCACATCTGTTAAGCTTGGACGTGGTGTGTAATTAGAGTAAAAGTTTTTGCTTTCGGTTACTTCAAAAATATCACCCCAATAAAAACCTGTGCCTATTCGAATAAAATGCTTGTCTAAACCTTTAAATAAACCACTTAAATCAAAACGGGCATGATCCTCTTTGAGTGAAGGATTACCAATAAAACCATCAGGATATTTAAAAAACGTTTTATTACCGTCAAAAGAAAGGGCAAAGTTACGAGGAAAAAGTAGAATGTTTTTTTCTGCTTCTTGAGTGCTGCGATAAAAGCTAGTTCGTGTTTGTATTTGCCAATCTTGAATTAGCTCATTAAAGTTATAACTATAATCAACATTAAAACGTTCAGCTTTAAAGCGGCCTTCAGGATCTAAAGCCTGTATCAAGCCAGCTCCCGTTCCTATATTGTAATTGCCTTGGTAACCGATTCTTAATATATCGTTTAAGCCTGTTAGTTCAAATCGTGCCTCAACTACCTCTTTCATAGTGTTCACTTTATTGGGAGCAAGAGAAGCAGTGGTTTGATATATTTGGTCGTTTAAGGTTTGAGCATCGCTTTTAATAATTGAGTCCCAACCCTCTGTTTTGTACGCTTCTAAGTTAAAAGAAATCTTTTTTGCACCATAACTAGAGCCATGTTGTAACCAAGCATTATGCTGGCCAAAATTACCTATGCCTGCACCTGTTTGTGTGCCTGCAATATCATCCGCATTTTTAGTAATAATATTAATGACACCTGCAAAGGCATCCGCACCATATAAAGCAGAGCCAGGTCCGCGAATAATTTCAATACGAGCAATGCCTTTTACAGGCATTCCCATCCATGCTTGACCACGATTACCTGTAAATAAATTAGTAATCGGAATACCGTTCATTAACATTAATGTTTGGGCATTGCGACTAGAAGTAATACCGCGAATATTATATTTGGGAGTAAGAACTTGGTCAGAAATACCGACATGAAGATCAGGTACAGTTTCTAATACTTGACTAATATCATTCGCCCCCATTGCCTCAATATCTTCAGCAGTGATAACAGTAGCCACAGCAGCGGCTTTATCAAGAGGTGTAGCTGTCCCAGAGGCCAAGGAGGTAACACGAATTTTGCCAAGTTCTTCTAAGGACATATCCCATAAACTGTTATCGGCATAACTATAAGGGCTAGAGCTAAAGCTTATTGCTAAAATTAATGGTTTAATAGAATTGTTAAAAAGAGATTTAGAGGAGGACATGATAATTAGCTCAATAAATGAGTGGTATTAGATTTAGTCGTGCATAAGACACGATTTTATTGTTTTCTAAACGATTAAATGTGAGGAAATATACATTTTTAGCGTTGTGGTTAAGTTAAGCCTAATGCTGATGATTGGTCAACAAGACTTAGCTTGTTTTTTAAGCAGTGGTCTAGCGTGTCATTTATGTCTAATAAAATCAAACACTGTCTAGCCCTATACCTAAGCCGCGATTATACTAAGTGACTTTTTTATTCTTAGTCATCAGATAACAATGAACAGCAATGCAATTCCTCAAGCCATCAATACCTTTCAAGGATTGATTTTGGCCTTACAAAATTATTGGGCGCAGCAAGGCTGTGTTATTTTACAACCCTATGATATGGAAATGGGCGCAGGTACGTTTCATACTGCCACTTTCTTACGTGCTTTAGGCCCAGAAACATGGAACGCCGCCTATGTGCAGCCATCACGTCGTCCTGCCGATGGTCGTTATGGTGAAAACCCCAACCGCTTGCAACACTATTATCAATTTCAAGTGGTGTTAAAACCCAATCCAGATAATATTCAAGAGTTATATTTAAATTCTTTGCGTCATATTGGTATTGACCCCACCGTGCATGATATTCGTTTTGTCGAAGATAACTGGGAATCTCCGACATTAGGTGCATGGGGCTTAGGTTGGGAAGTGTGGTTAAACGGCATGGAAGTCACTCAATTTACCTACTTTCAACAAGTGGGTGGCGTAGAGTGTTATCCAGTCACAGGTGAAATTACCTATGGTTTAGAACGTCTAGCGATGTATTTGCAAGGTGTGGATTCTGTTTATGACTTAACATGGACAGATGGCCAATTTGGTAAAGTGACCTATGGTGATGTGTTCCATCAAAATGAAGTTGAACAATCAACCTTTAACTTTGAACATGCCAATGTCGAAAAACTATTTGATTTATTCGATTTTTACGAAAGTGAAGCCAACCGTTTAATGGCCTTGCCACAACCTTTACCGTTGCCTGCTTATGAAATGGTGATTAAAGCCTCTCATAGCTTTAACTTATTAGATGCGCGTCGTGCGATTTCGGTCACCGAACGTCAACGTTATATTTTGCGTGTCCGTCAATTAGCACGTGCGGTAGCACAAAGTTATGTGCAAGCGCGTGCTCGTTTAGGCTTTCCAATGGCTAGCCCAGAATTACGTGATGAAGTCTTGGCAAAATTGGCAGCGGAGAGCAAATAATGACCACTTTACCTTTTTTAGTTGAATTAGGCTGTGAAGAGTTACCACCAAAATCCTTAAAAACTTTAGCAGAAAGTTTTTTAGCAGGCATTGAAGCAGGCTTAAAACAAGCGGGTTTAAGTTATGACCATGCACGTTATTATGCTGCACCACGTCGTTTAGCAGTGAGCGTGCAACATTTAGCCTTGCAACAACCAGACCGCACTGTGCATGTCGATGGCCCACCTGTGAAAGCAGCGTTTGATGCCAATGGCAATCCGACACAAGCGGCTGTAGGTTTTGCCAAAAAGAATGGTGTTGATATTAGCGAAGTTGACCGTAGTGGCGAAAAATTACGGGTCAGCAAGCATATTCAAGGTGAAACAGCCGTTGCTTTGTTGCCACACATTGTGCAGCAAGCCTTAGATAATTTGCCAATTGCTAAGCGTATGCGTTGGGGAGCGTCTAAAGTTGAGTTTGTTCGTCCAACCCAATGGTTGGTGATGTTGTTGGGTGACAAGGTTGTGCCAACGACTATTTTAAGTCAACAAGCTGACCGTATTACCCGTGGTCATCGGTTTATGGCACAAGATGAACGTTTAGCGATTCATTACACCAATTACCCAGCCAGCTTAGAGCATAGCTACGAAACCCAATTAGAAATGGCTTACGTTGTGCCTGATTTTGCCAAACGCCAACAGATGATTGTGGCGGCGGTAGAAAAGTTAGCGGCTGAGCAGGGCGGCAAAGCCTTAATGCCTGCGGCGTTATTGGATGAAGTCACCGCTTTGGTGGAATATCCAGTGCCGTTGGTGTGTCGTTTTGAAGAACGCTTTTTGCACGTTCCACAAGAAGCCTTGATTTCAACCATGCAAGATAACCAAAAGTATTTTTGTTTGGTTGATAACAACGGCAAATTATTGCCTCGTTTTATTACTGTTGCGAATGTCAAAAGTACCAATGCCAAGTTTATTGTTGAAGGCAACGAAAAAGTGGTGCGCCCACGTTTAACCGATGCCGAATTCTTCTTTAAACAAGACAAAAAAGTAACACTTGAAAGTCGTAATGAACGCTTAAAAACCGTGGTTTTCCAAGCCCAATTAGGCACAGTGTACGAAAAAGCCGAACGTATTAGCGAATTGGCCGCATTTATTGCCGCACAAATTGGCGGTGATGTGGCATTGGCACAACGTGCAGGCATTTTAGCGAAGTGTGATTTAGCCACCGAAATGGTTGGTGAGTTTCCTGAGTTACAAGGTATTGCAGGTTATTATTATGCCCAAAACGATGGTGAAGCCAACGATGTCGCTTTGGCGTTAAATGAGCAATATTTACCTAAATTTGCAGGTGATGTTTTACCTAGCACCAACACAGGTTTAGCGGTTGCCATTGCTGACAAACTCGATACCTTAGTGGGTATTTTTGGCATCAATCAACCACCCACAGGCAGCAAAGACCCGTTTGGTTTACGTCGTGCGGCGATTGGTTTGTTACGCATTATTATCGAAAAAGAATTAGCCTTAGATATTAATGTCTTGAGTCAACAAGCGGTCAATGCCTATGGCAGCAAACTCAGCAATGCTAATACCGTCAATGAGGTATTTGAGTTCTTATTAGGTCGTTATCGCGCTATGTACGAAGAACAAGGCATTGCCGTTGATGTCATTCAAGCGGTACAAACGCTCAAGCCAGCTCAACCTTTAGATTTTGACCGTCGTATTAAAGCGGTAGCGAACTTCCGCAACTTAGCCGAAGCTGAAGCTTTAGCGGCTGCTAATAAACGTGTGGCCAATATTTTAAGCAAAGATGGCGTGACGGTGACGGGTGGTGTGGATAATAGTTTGTTAAGCGAAGCGGCTGAACAAGCCTTAGCCGCCCAAGTGGCGAGCTTACAAACACAATTAGCCCCATTATTTGCCGCAGGTGATTACACACCAGCCTTGTCTGCTTTGGCGGCCTTACGTGCACCGATTGATCAGTTTTTTGATTCGGTGATGGTGAATGCAGAAGATGCAGCGATTCGTCAAAATCGCTTAAATTTATTGGCGAGTTTGCGTGAATTATTCTTAAAAACAGCGGATATTTCGCAGTTGCAGTAACGGATTATGAACCATAAAACGGCTCAAGTTGAGCCGTTTTTCTTTTTAATTCAATGTATTGGTTGAGTTGTGTCAAAAATATTACTTAAATGGCTCAATTATTTAAAGCCTAATTTTAAGGTTTTGTCCGCTAAAGAGCGAGGTTTGAGTACGCTAGGTGCATTACTTGGTTTAATGCTTTCATCGCTTATTTGTTGGTATTTTTTAAGGGGCATAAATCCTTGGTATATTGCTCCCATGGGCGCGTCATCGGTTTTGTTATTTGCTGTATCAAGTAGTCCCTTAGCACAACCGTGGAATATGCTTGTTGGTAATCTTATTGCAGCTATTATTGGTGTAAGTTGTGCATTATGGATTCAAAATCTAAGCTTGGCATTAAGTATTGCGGTCAGTATTGCCATCTTTTTGATGATGACAACCGATTCATTACATCCTCCCAGTGGTGCGGTGGCAATGACGGCGGTACTTGGTGGAGATGCAGTACACAATTTAGGCTATTATTTTGTGCTGTATCCTGTTTTGTTAAATTCGGTATTGCTGCTTGGATTGGCCATTATATTTAACCGACTGGTTGGCCGTCACTATCCTCAGCCTGCACAAATCAACCAACGTTCATCTGCTCCAACTCCCACACAAAAAGTAACCATTCAACCCAAAGATATTGAATATGCACTAGAGCATCACGCAGAGTTACTAGATATTAGTCAATATGACTTAGAAAGTATTATTTTAGAGGCACAACAATACGCTAATCATCGTTTAGACATTCAGCAGTCCTGTGCCGAGATAATGACGAAAGAGGTTGTGTTTTTAAATGCAGATGATCAAATTATACAAGCCTTAGCTTGTTTTAAAGAAATGAATATAATGAGTTTACCTGTATTAAATCAGTCTCATCAATTAGTTGGTACATTGGCTCTTTCGGATGTAGTAGAGTGGTTTGGTAATCAATCAGAGATGCGTGGTACATGGCAAGTACAGGTCAAACATATTATGCACAGACAAGTAGTAATGGTAAAACCAAGCCAAAATATTGTTGATTTAATACCATACTTTGTTGAAAAGTCATTTAATTATTTACCAGTTGTTGGCGGAGACCAAAAACTACTAGGTATTATTAGTCGTGCAGATATGATTGCTGTGTTGTATCAAAATTTGTTGCAGTTAAAATAAGGCTTATTTTGATAAATATGCCGTAAGAGCCTGTAACTATGAAAAAAACGACCTCTGTCCCTGCGGCTCAGGCCAAATATATAGAGAGTGTTGCCAGCGTTTTTGGGCAACACAACAAAAACCAAATACAGCCGAACAATTGATGCGCTCACGTTATACGGCCTTTGTATTACAAAAAGCACAATATTTACTTGATACCCATCACCCTGATTTTAGAGCAAAGTCAGCGTGGTACGATGGATATTACGTCTTGGCTTTGCTGGTTTTTACAGACTTTAGAAGCTACCTTGCAACAAGCACTAAGCAACATACAGCGTACATTATTTAAAAAGTTATTTTGGCAAACGTTTTATGAGCTTGGTTTATTGCCCGAGCAAATCAAAGTTCTTAATCGTTTATTAGATGGGGGTGAAAAAGGCTTTGAATTAGGCATCAGTGCCTCACAATATCAAAAAGTGGCTAAAGTGAGTAAAGCCACCGCTACTCGTCATTTAGCTGATTTAGTGGCTAAAGGTTGCGTAGTCAAATTAGAGGGAGGAGGGCGCAATACCCGTTATCAAATTAATACTAAATTGGGCGTTAATTGATATTGTCGTGCTTACGATACTTTGTTGTTGCATAATCCTTAGTGACAAACTTTACTATTAGTATGACTAAAGGAGTAAGCATCATGCGAATTTTAATGTTAATCAGTGCCTTGTTAATGAGTCCGTTAAGTTATGCCAATACGCAATTAATTGGACAATGGCAAGGGCAGGTGAATGGTGAAAGCCTTGTGATTCAATTTAATGCCGATGGTACAGGCCAAATTGGTCAACAAGCGATTTATTATCAAGCCCAAGACAATCAATTATTAGTACAAAGTACAGAGGGCATTTTAAGTTATCAATGGCAGCTAAAAGGCAAACAACTGATTGTTCAGGGAGGCGATTTACAAGGCAGTTTAGTCTTGCAGCGAGTGAGCTATAATCAAAATGTGGAAAAAGCAACAGCTAAAAACGGATCAGCGCAAACGCCACAGCAATTAGTGGGTAAATGGTGTTTAGCCAGTAATTTTAGTGCCAATGCAGGTGGAGGCAGCAGCCGAAGTAGTTGTTTTACTTTACAAGCGAATGGCCGATATCAATATAACCAAGAAAGCAGTATGGATGCGTATGGGGGTGGCATGTGGGGAGGAACCAGCCAACAAAGTCAAGATTCGGGACGTTGGTCGGTGAATGGTCAACAAATTATTGCTGTGTCAGATAATGGTCAACGCTATCAATATCAATTAGAGTTAAAAAATCATCCAAAAAATCGTGATCCAATGATTTGTTTGGATGGTGAGTGTTATGTCAGTTATTTTCAAAAAGCACCTTGGTAGTTGTTTTTAGGGAAACAAACAAATTTTTTCCCAACCATGTTCGCCTAAGCTATACACCACACGATCATGTAAACGGCTAGGGCGACCTTGCCAAAATTCTATACGTTCGGGTGTAATGCCATAACCGCCCCAATGCGGTGGACGTGGCACACTGGTAATATATTTTGCTGCAAAAAAAGCCGCACGTTTGACGAGGGTTGATTTTGCATCTAAAGGACGACTTTGCTCTGATGCCCATGCACCAACGCGTGAGCTATAAGGCCGTGATTGAAAATATGTGTCAGAGATTTCAGCTTTAACTTTATTAATTTTACCTTCGATGCGTACTTGTCGTTCTAATTCGGGCCAAAAAAATGTTAAAGCAACATAACTGTTGGCGGTAATTTGCTCGCCTTTACGACTTTGATAATTGCTATAAAAAACAAACTGTTGATTTTCTACGCCTTTTAATAACACCATACGCGCAGAAGGTTTTCCTTCAGCACTAACAGTGGCAATATTCATCGCGGTTGGTTCATTAACCTTAGAGGCAATAGCTTCCTCAAGCCAAATATTAAATTGGTCGATAGGATCGGGTAAACAGTCATCGACAGATAATTCTTTTTTAGAATAGTCTTGACGAATATGAGCAATATCAAGGTTTTTCATAAATAGCATAGTGTGATTAAAGTAAATCAAGAATGTCCTAACTCACCTTAGTTGGCAATAGGTCATTTAATTTTTGTTTTAGTTTTACAGTAATTCTATGCCAAATCGTTTAACAAGCAAGGCAAACCCGACAAAACAAAAGATAGTAAGTAAACAGGCGATGATGAGACTGAGCCAAAAGCCAAAACGAGCCATTAACCAAGGAAAGGCTAAAAACATGGGTAATGTAGGAATGACATACCAAAAGGTATACCAAGCATGATTGGCGATTTTGCTACTAGATTGTTGTTCTACATGTAGCCAAATCAATGTTAATAAAGTGACCAAAGGTAATGCAGCAAGCAGACTACCAAATTTGTCACTACGTTTAGCAGCTTCGGAGATTAAAACCACCATTGCAGCGGTGATTAAATATTTAGTGATAAGCCAAGTCATTGTTTACTCCAATAAAAAAGGCAGAGTCTTCACTCTGCCTTACCCTAGCACTCTCCCAGTGGGAGAGGGAATATCTTGATTTATTTATCCGTTACAGCACCTTCAGAAGCACTAGAGACGGTTTTAGCATATTTGGCCAATACGCCACGCGTGTATTTGGGTGCAGGGGCAGTCCAATTAGCACGGCGTTTTGCCATATCTTCATCGCTGACATTGA
>ERZ650309.1496-NODE-1496-length-10959-cov-3.326394_pt1 | contig 10959 bp, 9 predicted proteins | sample MGYA00376245_ERZ650309 | MGnify/ENA primary metagenome ERZ650309 (study PRJEB26733, sample SAMN07839294) | wastewater metagenome | biome: urban; feature: wastewater treatment plant; material: waste water | place: USA: North Carolina | collected 2016-04-26 ...
ACATCTGTGCCGTCGGCTCGCAGAGCATCGCGCGCTACAACGGCTCGACGTGGACGGTACAGAAGGGCCCGCAGATGGGCGGCTCGACCTACCGCGGCATCTGGGGCATCTCGCCGACGGAGGTGTGGATCTCGGACTTCCAGCAGGCGCAGCGCTGGGACGGCACCTCGTGGACCCCCTTCGCGGCGCCGCTGCCCGGCTACGGCTACGGCGTCTGGGCCTTCGACACGCGCTACGTCTTCATGACCGGCGACGACGGCAACATCGTGCGCTGGGACGGCACGCGCTGGCGCACCGCGGTCAAGGTCGGCACGCAGCCGCTCTACACCATCTGGGGCCTCGACGTCGTCAACATCTGGGCCGGCGGCTGCGGCGGCACGCTCATCACCTACGACGGCGTCAGCTGGAAGCCCGACACCGGCGTCGCGGCCGCCGACACCTCGTGCTTCCGCGGCGTGCACGGCACCGCCAAGAACGACGTCTGGGCGGTCTCCGACAGCAGCACCTGGCACTGGGACGGCACCTCGTGGACCAAGTCGGCGACGGTGGCCGGCGGGACCGGCGTGTACGCGCGCGCGAAAGACGACGTCTGGGTGACCTCCGGGAACGTCGTGCGACACTACGACGGGGCCAGCTGGACGACGCTGACGACGGACACCAACGACACGCTGTACGGGGTGATTGCGCTCTCGGGGAACAACGCGGTGTTCGTGGGAGGGAGCTCGGCGATCCTGCGCTACGCCAAGTAGCGCCGTGAGGGGCCATGAGGTCCCTGAGAGCCCTGAGGGCTGTGAAGGGAGTGCCCTGCGGCGCCTCCGTCGCGGTCCCTCTGCCCTCTGTTTCGGTTTGTGATCGGGGCGGCCGTGTGAAAGCCTGACACCGATGCGCTCCGAGCCCTCCCCGATCCTGCGCGCAGAGCCGGGCCGCGCTCCGGCCGGTCTGCTGACGGACCGGCTGCCGGACGTGCGGCAGAGAGGCGGGGCCTGATGCTCGAGACCTTGCTCGTGTACCTCGTCGCCGTCGTCGGCGTCCTGGGGTTCGTCTACGTCTGCTTCGCGGCCGGGATGCTCTACCGGCGCCTGTTCGGGCTGCCCATCTGGGTGAAGTTCCTCGAGCGTACCGGGTACCGACGCAAGGAGAATCCGGACGCGCCGATCGAGCAGCAGGCGCACGCGATCATGCGCGAGATCTTCCGTCCCGAGGGAGTCGCCCGCGGGCCCTGGATCCGCGAGGTCGACGGCCAGACGCTCACCTACAGCTCCCTGATGTGTCGCGAGGGCGACGGGAACGTGACCCAGGAGAGCTGGCAGCTCGAGCTCTCCTCGGAGGTGCGCCCGCAGGTGCAGATCCTGGAGCGCAGCCTGGCGAAGCCCGGGCTGTTGCAGAAGCTCGCGGACGCGGCGCTCGGGCGCAGCCGGCGCTGGGGCGAGCTCCTGCCGCACGAGCTGCGCACCGGCGACCATGAGTTCGACGAGCGGTTCGTCGTGCGCTCGGACAAGGCCGGGGCGCCTCCGCGGTTCCTCACCGACCCCGAGGCCCGGCGGGTGCTGGCGACCCTGCCCGTCGCCTGCGTGGTGGTGGCGCAGCGCTGGGTCGTCCTGGACGATCCGGAAGGGACGCTGCGGCGCAAGTACGTAGGGATGGCCGTGACGCCGCGGCAGGTGATGGAGCGCGAGCCGCCCGTGCATGAACACGCCGCGAACGTCCTCCTCGTCCTCTCTCGCTCGATCCGCGCGCAGGCGCCGCGCTGACACACAGGCCCCGGACGCTCCCGGAAAGAAATTCTCTCGATTTCTATTTCGATATCAGGCACTTGGCCAGCTCGCGGCTCCCCGATAAGAGGGAAGAGGCGGGATGGTGTACCCTGTCATACCGGGGTACCGGACCGGGTCCGGTAGGGATCGCGCCGCGCGCGGCTCGATGAAGACGGGGATTATTTTTAATTACGAGGCAAAGCCACAATGCCGGACGGAATCGAAAAAGCCTTGGAGGTCATGCAGAACACCCAGAACGAGTGCTACAGGCAGATGGCCCGCTTCGAGGAGCGCAGGAATATATATAAGTCCATTTTGTATAAGAATTATGAAAACATGAACTCGCTCGGTCTGACTACCTATCTGTCGAATCTATTGACCAACCATGTAAGCAACCCGGTTTATCAGCATTTCAAGTACAAGGCGCCGGAGTATTTGAAGCACATCAAGGCCGAGCATCGATCGGACGATGGCTGGATCACCTGGGCGCAGAAGGGGACCTACAACGCCGGGGTGGACGTCGTCGCGAAGTACGCGCACCTGGCCTTCAGCCCGATCCAGCTGTTCCTTCGCGACATCGCGAAGAAGATGCCCAAAGAGACCTTCGACTCGCTCAACCCGGCAAACCTGCTCGTGCTGTCGATGCACTATCCGCTGGTCCAGAAGTACTTCGCGCAGCGCGTCGATCAGCTGACCACGCCGATCCAATACTATAATGATTTCCAGGGCAGCTTTCAGAAGTCGATCATAAAGACCAAGGGGGCCTTCGCGAACCTCCGCGGGCATATCGGCGAGCTCGAGGGCGGCCCGATGGCACGGACGGTCCAGCTGTCCAAGGTCATCGTGGATATGACCGAGCAGAGCATTGCGGGGAAGATCGGCGTCGCGCTGGCGCTGTTCACGCTGTATCAGGTTCCGACCTTCCGCCAGCGGACCAATGCCTCATTCAATACGCTCTTCCCCAAGGGCACGATGTGGGGCTTCTTCGCTCGTTCGATCCCGGTGCGGTTCATCTTCTCGAAGCCGCTGGCCAAGATCCACGGCAACCCGATGCTGTCCTTCACGGTCGTGACGTACATGGTCGCGATGTCCATGGCGAAGACCATCCAGGACAGCCTGACCCTCAAAGAGAAGCACTCGGATATCTACGAGCGCCTGCAGAGCTATGACCGGGAAGTGGTGAACGCGCCGCTGCACCTCAAGTACCGCGACACGCTGGAAGACCTGCGCAAGAAGTAGCGGCAGCGAGGGCGGATCGGCTTATTGATCATTCCGTCAATAAGCGGTCCGCGCTCCCTAACTGTGTACGCTTCGGCGCGCCGCTCAGTGGACGTCCGCGATGCGCGCCTCGGCGTCGGTCACGGAGACGCCGTGCTTCTGCAGGAGCTCCTGCAGGATGTAGCTCGCCACCTGGCTGGGCCGGGTCCCGGGTCCGAACCCCGCGTCGTACCCCAGCTCCTTGGCGAGCTTGTGATCGATGCGCGGCCCGCCGAGCACCAGCAGCAGATCGCGCAGCCCCTGCTTGCGCGCGAGCTCCGTCAGCTGCCGGCTGTTCTCTTTGTGCACGTCGCGCTGCGTGATGATCTGCGAGACCAGGACGGCGTCCGCCTTGAGCTCGCAGGCCCGCGCCAAGAGCGCGGCGTTGTCGACCTGCGCGCCGAGGTTGTACGCATCGAACCAGGGATACGCCTCCAGCCCCTTGTCGCCGGCGTAGCCCTTCATGTTGAGGATGGCGTCGATGCCGACGGTGTGCGCGTCGCTGCCGGTGCAGGCGCCGACCACCACGACCTTGCGGCCGACGAACTCCTTGACGATCGAGTTGATCTGCTTGGCGCTCCAGTGCGGCGCGCTGACCTCGGGCACCTCGATCTCGGCGAAGTCGAGCGAGATCGCGGTGCTGGCGTAGACCACGAAGAAGCTGAAGCCGTCGCCGGCCGGCTCCATGGTCGCCAGCACGATGTTGGTCAGGCCCAGCTTCTCGCACAGCCGCCGCGCCGCCTCGCGCGCCCGCCCGGAGGCCGGCACCGGCAGGGTGAACGACAGCTGGATGCGCCCGTCATCCTTACGATCGCCGTAAGGGCGAATGGGCTGCGGAACTCTCCTCTCATCCGTCATGCCGGTAGCTTATCACGGCCGATGAGCCGGGCTGCGGGCTAGCCGGGCCGGCGAATCCGGAACAGCTGGAAGTCGCCGGAGGCGGCGATGAAGTCGGCGTGCTCGGGCAGGCCGGGGATGCGCGGCTCGCGGCGCCGGGTCTGGATGAGGACGTAGTCGTAGAAGCGCCACTCGGGCTCGCCCACCTGCAGCTGCGAGACCTGGCGGTAGTCGCCCAAGTAGCGGTGGCGCAGCGGGTGCTGGCCGAGGACCGCGAACACGTGCGGGCTGTAGCCGTGCCGCTCGATGACCACGTAGTTGCCCATGCGGTGAAACAGGAAGTCGGCAGCGACCGCCTCGTCCGGGTCGAGCTCCATCAGCGGGAGCAGGCGGCTGCGCGGCGGGATCTGCGCCAGCAGGGTCGAGCTCACTGCGCGCACGGTCTGGTCGACCTGCCGGTGCAGGCGGTAGGCGTCGTGCAGCTTGAACCCGCCGAACAACAAGACCAGGGCGAGCAGCGCCGGCCGCACCCACGGCGCCGGTGCAAGGCGCACCCCACCGAGCAGCAGCAGCCAGCCGCACAGCAAAAGGCGCATCGCGATCTCGCCTTCCTTCAGCGAGCCGTCGGGCCGCAGCAGTCCCACCGGCCCGAGGAAGGCGACCGCCAGCAGCAGCAGCGCCGGCGCCAGCAGCGGCCAGTGCAGCGCTGCCGCCAGCGTCGCGCGCGGGCGATGACGCAGCCCCGTGAGCCGCGGCACGAAGAGGATCGCGAGCAGCGCCCCGACAAACCCCAGCATCACCGGCCGCGATGGCGAGCGCGGCGAGTCAAGCGGATCGATGAGCAGGTGCGCCGCCTTGCGCGGCGAGAAATCGAACGCCCAGGTGCCGCCGGTGTTGGCGTCGGTGCCGTGGGCGAACAGCACGTAGTAGGCCCCCAGCAGGAACAGCGCCGCCGCCCACCCCGCCGCCGCCCACTGTCCCGGCGACAGGTCGGGGCGGCCGCGGGTCAAGGTCCGCTGCAGCGCGAAGGCGAACAGGGCGCCGCACAGCGCGGTCAGCGCGTAGATGTGGCACAGGTACACTGCCGCCGCCAGCAAGCAGAACCCGACGAGCCGCCCGGCGCGCAGCCGGCCCGGACGGATGAACAGGGCCAGCGCGAACAGCACCAGCGGCTGACCGAGAAAGAAGTTCGCCTCCCCAAGAAAGTACGCCCAGTTCATCGCCATCAGCGCCGCCACAGCCGCCAGCGGCCGGTTGTCCGCGTCCGCTGCCTGCGGCTCGCCGCCTGAGCTCGCGGCGTGCCGACCGCCGCCGGAGCTCATCGCCTGCAGACCGCCATCGGAGCTCATCGCCTGCGGACCGCCATCGGAGCTCGCGGCCTGCCGAGCGCCGCCGGAGCTCATCGCCTGGGGCTCGCCGCCGGAGCTCGCGGCTCGGCGACCGTCTCCGGAGCTCGTGGCCTGGCGACCGCTGGGGCGTGTGGCTTCGCCCGGGGAAGCGGCGGCGCGCAGCAGCGCCAGAAATCCCAGCGGCAGGAGCACGACATAGAGCGCCACCAGCAGGCGGAAGGCGAGCAGCGGCGCCAGCAGCACCTGCAGCGGCGCCATGGTGAGCGCGACTGCCCAATAGGGGAGCGGGATCGGCTGCAGCTCGTAGTGCTCGGCAAAGAACGGATCGCCCCGCCACAGGTCGGCGGCGATGACCGCGTTGGCGATGTGGCTCGACGCGTCGTTCATCGGCAGGTAGCGGTGGCCCAGGACCAGGGCGACCATCCCCGCGATCAGGCCGAGCAGCACCGCCCGCTCGGCGACCGCCAGGCCGCGCGGCGCTTGCCGAGCCGCGGCAGCGGCGGGCGCTGACGAGCCGGGCGGCGGGCGCGGCGAAACGCCAGCTTCATCTTGAGCTGTAGGGACCGGATCCGTGTGTAATATGCTAGCCCTAGTGGCGGCCGACCGGATAGAGCGGATTCTGGTGACAGACGCGCACGAGCTGGCCGGAATCGGCGCCGTCCGCTCGCTCGGCCGCGCCGGGTACAGGGTCACGGGCTTCTACTCGCAAAAGGCCCTGGCCGCCGATGGGATGCCGCCGGCGCTGCCCCCGGTGATGGGGTCGCGCTACGCCGCGGTGGTGCGCGCCGCTCCCGACCCGTGGACCGAGCAGCGCGCCTTCGCCGAAGCGCTGCTGGCCGCGGCGCGCAGCGGCGAGTTCGCGGCGCTGTTGCCGGTGAGCGAGGCGGCGCTCGTCGCCACGCAGTCGATCCGCGCGCAGCTGCCGGCGGGACTTCTCCTGCTCATGCCGCGGGCCGAGCACCTGCGCTACACCCTCAGCAAGTTTCACCTCAACCAGGCGGCCGGGCAGCTCGCGGTGCCGATCCCCAAGACCGCGTTCATCTTCGACGGGGAGCCGGGCAGCGCGTGGGAGCTCGGCGGCCTCGCGGCGCTGCGCTATCCGCTGATCGTGAAGACCGACAACCACCTGCTGCCGAGCGGCGAGTACCAGCGCGGGCGGACCCTCCTTGTGCACGAGCCGGCGCAGACCACCGCAGCACGCACCGCGATGACCGACGCACGAAATCAGCTCGACACCCTCGCAATCGTTCGAGCTCGCATTGCGACTGCCGTCGGGGCCCAGCAACAGGCCGCTGCGGACTATCCCGCAGCCCGAGCCGTGGCCGCTGCAGACTTTGCCCAGTTTGAACGCGAAATGACGGCGGATCGTACCCGAGACAAAATGCAGCAACGGGCCACCAAGGGCTTGTGGAACGGCGGGAATGTTCCCTTTGGCTATCGCAATGAGGACAAGCGCCTGGTGAAGCATCCAGAGGAAGCGGCCAGCGTCCAATTCATGTTTCAATACTTTGCCCAAGATCCCTCACTGACCCGACTCAGAGCCGAGCTACAACGCAGAGGATGGTTTCCCAGGACTGGGAAGCCCTGGGGGAAGATGACGCTCGACTATATCCTGACGAATCCGATTTATTGCGGACGCATCCAGTTCAATGACCAACTTTTTCCAGGCGAACACGAGGCGTTGATTGAGGAAGGGTTGTATCACAAGGTTCAGGCCCTCCCTCGCGAGCATACGCGGGCCGAAACAAAGATCCAGCGGACATTTTTGCTCAAGGGATTGCTCAGATGCAGTGTCTGCCAGTCGTTCATGAGTCCTCACTACACGCAGAAGCGCCGCAAGGATCAGTCGATTAATCGGATCGCCTACTATCGCTGTACGAAGACCATGCAGCACAACAATATGGTCTGTACGATTAAGGCCCTGAATGCCGATACGGTAGAACGACAGGTGATTGAATATCTATCTACCTTGAGTCAGCAAGCGGAGTGGGTAAAAATCACGGTCGAGGAACTGAACCGGGACCAAAAGGAGCAAGTGCGACCGTTGGAACAGGAGGGCATCCGGCTGAAGGCAAGCCTGAATCGGCTCGAACGCGAAATAGATCGATTAGTGCGAGGGGTAGGGCAGGGGACTGTATCCGTCCAGCGCCTTGAAGATGAGATGCGCCGGCAGCAGCAGGAACAGCACAGCCTAGAAACTCAGTACCAGGCCGTGCAACGCCAGATCCAGGAGCATACGGCCAGGGAATACGATTCAGAGGTCGTGCTACGCAACCTGAAGAACTTTCAACGGATTTTCGGGGCTTTGCTTCCGAAAGAGAAGATGGAAGTACTGCGGTGTTTGGTGCGGGATATCATCGTCCACCCCGACAAGCTTGTCTTTAATATCTTTGAACTTGCCGAGGTGGGAACGAGTTCGCAGGAGCGTAAAGGTTGGCTCCCCGGGCAGGACTCGAACCTGCGACCAGCCGGTTAACAGCCGGCTGCTCTACCAACTGAGCTACCGGGGAACGAGGACGTAGTAGACGAACGTGGGCATTCTAACAAAACTGAAGAGCGAAGGGGGAGACTTTTTTAGATCCCAAAATCATCAGTTTCATCTTCATCAGAGGAGGCATCCGTATTACCTTCCGCCTGTGCGGCGAAATGTTTTGCCCAAGTTAGATACAGATTTCCACTGTCTCGCATTGTGTCAGCAGCCTTGATAAGTTTTTCCGCCAGTTCAGGGTCTTTCCCGCTTGCGTGGATTGCCGCAGCTCGCCGTTCAATAGCCTTAGGATATTCGTGCAACAGCGCGGCTATGTTCCCGAGGAGCTCATCAAGTACGTTGTCTTCTTCCATTAGATCTCCAGATGCGCATCTCAAGAAAAAACCCCATAGCGCGGGACGCTATGGGGTTTATGAGGCGAAGTAGCTACTTACCCTTGGTAGGCCTGTCCGAGAGCTGCGGACTCGGACTTGTGAGACATCAGCTGCCCAGTGGCACTGACGGCCTGCATTTCGATGGCTTGATGTTTAGCGGCATTGCACACGACGACGCAGAGCTCGCAACCCTTGCAGCGATCAATCGTAACTTCAGCAACCATCTTGGTGACGTTCAGATCCAAGCAGTTGGCTTCAGGGCAATACATGATACACAGACGACAGCCCTTTTTAGCCACACACTTCTCGTCGATGACTTGCGCTACGTTATACATGCGACGTGCTTCCTTCTCTCTCGTTAAGCCGCAACGGCAGGATTACCGACTCGCAACTCGACCTTATTTTTATCGGCCCATTCGCTTGCGATCTCGTATGCCCGCTTGACCGTCGCCAGATTTTTGGCCAGCAGCATTTCCTTTTTGGCGAACTTTTTCTTGATGGCTTCGTCTAAGGATGCCGTTCCGCCGGATGCGACAAATTTCTTTCCAAATCGTTCCTGTAGAGCACCGTCCAGAGCTTCCATCGTGACGCATTTGGTAATGCCCGCCACAGATCCGATCATTGACATGTTGGTGGAGAGCTCGGTCCCTGCGACTTCAATCGCGAGTTCGGTTCCCGCGATATAAAACAGGGCGACGTTCAGATCCCTGAGGCGAGTAATATCTTCTTCTGAGAGAAGGGGTTGCGCAGAGTTGATGATTACGACTCCGCCTTCTTTCACGCCTGAATAGAAGGGCATCGTATAGCTCTTGCCCATCGTAATGACCTGAGGGTGAAATACTTCGATGACATCCGGGAATACCAGTTCACCTCGATCGTAAATCCGCTCAATCCCAATCCGGCAATAACTTTCCGCTGGCGCCATACGTTTTTCGGCGCCAAAGAAGGGGTTCGAAATAGAGAATTTCCCGTCTTTGTTGGCGGCCATAGCCATGACATGGGCTGCCGTGACGGCTCCCTGGCCACCTAATCCGGACATACGAATATTAAGTCTTTTCTTGATCATGAACGACCTCCGGTTCCTTAGGCTTTAGGCTTTTCCAGCCAGCTGCTTGGCGGCAGCCTTGCGTTCCTTGTCTTTTGCAGCCAACTCCGCCAGGAATTGCTTTGCCGGCTCGCTAACATACTCTTTGTAGGCAAATCGCTCAGTCGGCTTTTCAGAGTCGCGCATCTCCTGCAAGCCTTCCATGCTGTTCTTGCCAATTTCAAGGATGCACGGCGTATAAAGCTGGATGTACGTTGGGCCAATTTCACGTGCGATCAAAACTGAGTTTCGAATTACTTTTTCTACCAGTGAGGGCTTGCTTACCGTGCAATTGACCACGTAGTGGCAGCCTGACTCACGTGCAATTTCAGGTAAACGGACCTTGTCAAACAGTTTCCCCACAGGGGCCATTTTCGCGACGAACCCTTTTTGCATCAGACCGCTTTCTTGGCCACCGGTATTCGCGTAAAGTTCGTTGTCAAAGCAGATCGTGGTGAATTTTTCTTGGCGGAACCACGCCTGCAAAGTCATATCAAGCCCGATGTCAACTGTGGCGCCGTCACCAGCAAGGACGACCACATCTTTGACACGATCCGGGAAACGTACGCTAAGTGCTCGCTTGAGACCAGATGCAATTGCATTCTGGTTACCGAAAAGAGAGTGAATGTTATGCACGGCTACCATGGGAAATACTAAGCTTGTGCAGCCAGTCGACCCGACCATGACTGTATCTTCAGGATTAGGGAGGGAAGCCAGAATATACCGGAATGCCATGGACTCAGGGCAGCCGGCGCACAAGGAATGTTGCTCGATCAATTCCTTTGACGTTCCAATATCCTTCCACCCGCGGTCTTCTTTGCCATAGGTCGCACTCTGGACCAGGTCCTGATAGTCCGATGGCATGATGTCATATAGATCCGGCGAAATTTTGATTCGCTCTTTGCTCATGTATGCCTCCTCAAGGCTTAGCTGTCTCGAATTAGATGGCTTAGGTCACTGCGTCATTACAGGGAACTATATCAGCTGCCTCTGCCGGCAAGCGACTCAGAGCGCAGGCCGAGGGCTGTCTTAATTTCGGAGACGATAATTTCCGGTGGCATGGTCATGCCGCCGCAGACGTGCGGACCGGCATGGACACGATCACTATTGGGGATAGTGGCCTTAATTTCTTTTGCCAGCCATCCCGTTACATTGAACTCGGGTACAAAGATATGTTTGGCGTTCTTCGTGGCTTCGCGAATTTCTTCTCCCGGCCAAGGACGGAGTGATTTCACCTTGACTAAGCCGCAACGCACACCCTCGTCTTCCAGAAGACGGATAGCCTCCCGACCTTGGGACACGGCAGTACCGGAGGCAACGATGACGACTTCTGCATCAGTGTTTTCAGTGTCGATCAGACCATTGATCCACTTAATCGTATGTTTACGTGACCGCTCGATCGCTGCCCAAATTTCTTGCTGCCAAGAAGCATGAGTGGCATAGCTGATGTAGTTGCTCTTCATAATGAAGGGGTCACGCATCATTCGGACAGGGGGGCACTCCATATCCATGCATGGCACTGGGGAACGGTAGGGGTCATATGGGGGAAGGCACATGTCAGCCGGGGTCAAGTTGACGACGTCCTTGGTGTGGGTCACGAAGAAACCATCACAGCATAAGGCTAGTGGCAAATGCACTTCCGGCTCCTCAGATACCATGAAACCTTTGAGAATCCAGTCGAAAAAGTCTTGTGCCGTCTCTGCATGCCAAACCAGCATTCCGGTGTTAAGGAGATATGAAATTTCAATAGTATCCGGCTGGATCGACAGCGGCGAGTTGATACCTCGGCAGGTGACGATCATTTGAATAGGCAATC
>ERZ650309.1497-NODE-1497-length-10959-cov-3.160675_pt1 | contig 10959 bp, 11 predicted proteins | sample MGYA00376245_ERZ650309 | MGnify/ENA primary metagenome ERZ650309 (study PRJEB26733, sample SAMN07839294) | wastewater metagenome | biome: urban; feature: wastewater treatment plant; material: waste water | place: USA: North Carolina | collected 2016-04-26 ...
CTTTCATGCCGCCGATCGAGGTGCCGATGCTGATGCCGATAGAGCCGCGGTCTTCCTGTTCCAGATCGATGCCTGAATCGCGCGTGGCCATCATGGCGGAGGCCACGGCAAATTGGGTGGCCCGGCCCATGCGGCGGGCCTGTTTGCGATGCAGGAAATCTTCGGGGTCGAAGTCCCGCACTTCGGCGGCGAGGCAGGCCTGAAACGGTGATGTATCGAACGAGGTGATCGGTTGTACGGCGCTTTCGCCCCGACTCAACAGATGCCAGAACAGATCAACGGTTGAACCTAACGGAGAAACTACTCCCATTCCGGTGATGACGACTCGACGAGAGGTCTGTGGTGTCATGATACCCTCCTGTGCTCGCAAGAGCGTGAAAATGTTTGTCGTCAATGGGTATGCCACGTATGCATATGGTCGCGATGCGCATCCGGCAACGCAGAGTCGGGGTAAAACGTGGCGTAAAAATCTTCATCCAGATGATGCGTCTGGCACGCCACGATCGACTTGCAGGCATCGGCGTGGGCCGGGAAGCGGCCGTACGTTGCGAGGACATATTCGGTGAAGGCGATCGTCGCCTCGATGGCGCGTTCGGAGTGCTGCGGGACCTGCTGTATCGTATTGCGAAGTGTGTAAGGTTGTTCCTGTGGTTTCCTGAAGGTGCCATCCGGCCCGAACTTGCTCTCGACCAGCTTGGTCACAGCGTCCTTCATCGATGGCACGAACGGCGGCGTGGGGCCTTCCCAGACCTGTGGAATGCCGACGGGGTTTGCCCGCAGCGGCTTGCCCGGCGGAACGACGAAGTGGAATCCGAGCCCGGGGTAGATGTGCGGTTCCATGCCGAGGAGATGCCGGCCGCTTCCTACGCTTTGGATGCCGCCGCCGAGTCCCAGGGCTTGCTGCATGAGGGCGATATGTTCGCAGATGATCCCCTGCTCCTGGATGGCAGTCTCGCAAATGGCGGCATCCAGTTCACGCAAGCTGAACATGCGGCGGGCTTTCAGGTCGTCGTGCAGATGCCCGCCCGCGCTTTTGCGGAAGGCGTCGAGGCCGCATCCGGCGTTGCCGTTGTCGGTATCGACGATGAAATAGCCGGTTTCCTCGCTGAACATCATCAGCAGGAGATTCAGGTACAGCGACGCCATGTTGGTGATTGGCATGAACAGGGTGGTACCGGGACGATTCGTATACCACTGGTTGAACGGGAGCATGAACGGGGCTTCCCGGGGAATGTTCAGCCGCGATGATTGCAGTTGGACGACGTCCAAATCCCAGGGGTGGTCAGGCCCGGCGGCGTCGGCCACGAAAAAGACTCCGTCATCGTTGGTGTAAAACAGCTGCGTGGTCTGCGCGGAGCACGGGCTGGGGACCGTGCGACTGGTGAAATTCATCAGCGCATTGCCCTGTCCGACGCTCGTTCCTGGGCGTCCGACAAAGTGCATGTCGCCGAGGTTGCGTCCTGAGCGGCCGATCGCCGCATAGATGAGATATCGTTCCTCTTCCCGGCTGAGTGGGATGGGCTCATGGTGACTGGTGTATTGCAGCGGACCGCCCGGCAGGGTCATGCCGCGGCCGAAGCGACGGGTCTTTCGCTGTTGCAGGAGGTCGAGCAGAGTGAATGTTGCGTCCATTGCTGCAGGATGTGCGGCAAGCTGCTTCATAGGGCCTCTCCTTCCGGTTTTCCTGGGGCCATTCGGCCCCGGCCGGTCATGTCAGTGACAGTGGTTCGTCAAGCTGAGATGTCACGTTGTGCGCGACGTATGTATGGGCAGACTGTACGAGAGGTATGGTTCGGCGTCACCTACCCATCGGGGTAGGCGAAGGCTCCGTCCCGGGTCGGTCAGGGGGTGACGGACTGGGCGGCGCGCGGATCGACATGCATGAGGCAGTTAGGTCGGGCGATTGGAATCGGACGGAGGGCGATCATCACTGGGCGCCGAGGAGGGAATAACGCGATGCTGCTCGCCATTTTGCCAGTAGGCAATGGCGCTCCATCGGTTTTCGACGCCGATCTTTTGGAAGATATTCTTGAGATGAAATTTTACCGTGTTCAAACTAACTTTGAGGATGACAGAAATTTCCCAATTGGTTTTGCCCGCCGCCACCCAGCGTAAAATTTCCTCTTCCCGTTTACTGAGTACCAGCGGCGACTGGGCCGGCCGATCCGGAGTCCACGCTGATTTGCAGCGCATATAACTCAAGTGAAAGTGGGGTGTCAGAATGTCGAGGAGGAGGCGCAACTTATCGGCCTGTTTGGCGTCAAAATTGCTGAAGGCAAAGTAGGAGCAGGCGCCATGGTCCCCGCGCACCCCTGCCGAAAGACAGGTTTTGATGCCGAAATCGAGCTTGAGCGACGTGATGTCTCTCGGCTCGTTGCTCATCGGTTCATCAGCGCTGGAGGTGACGGTTTGGCCCGACGTGAGCAGACGGTTGACGGCGGGATCCGCCGCGAGTCCTTGGCCCATATACAGTTGGCAGAATTCGCGAGGGTAGGTGGAATGTCCGAGTGAGGGATCGATTCCGTGGAGCAGATCAACCGCGCCGCATCCTGAAAATTCGTACGGGATAACCCGCTGAACGGCCGACACCAGCTGCCACACCCCGTCGTTGCGGTCGACGGAGCGCGCGTTGTACATGATCTCGCCGAGCCGCTGAAACTCCTTCGGAGAAAACGCCGGCTGACTCATGCCAATTCTTTCCGGCGAACGCATCCTGTTGCCGCACAGGGAACAGACAACCAGAGGCGTTCAAAAATTCGGCCGTGGTTCATGTTGAGGCAGCTGTATCATTGTGAGAAGGGCTGATTGTACTGCGACCGAAGGGACGGTATCTAGGGTAAACAGCACCTAGTATAGAGTGCGTAAGGTTTGAAGCGCAACGGGGAAGAATACAGGTATTTAGTCAGTCCGGCGAGGAAGGGAGTACGGAAGAAGGCGTTATCGTTGAATTTTTAAGGTTGGGCCCAGTGTCAGCCATTTGGCCGGGCCAAGGGCGGCCATGTGGGGGAGATGCGCCACGTACCATACGACCACATCCTGCTCCTGAACGCCCTGGTTGTCCTCGTCATATCCGAGGTTGCCCCTGGCGCCGAAGGTCCACGGTACATCTTCGGTCGGGCTTGCGCGCCGAATCGCCACGTCATGGTCGCCGAAGTCATCCCGTTCGCCGTCGTCTTTGAGCGGCAGGTAGCCGTCGCCCGGCAGGATCCAGACGCCATGTCCGGTCGGTTGATCCCGCACGAACCAGACGCGTTGGGTGGCCGGGCTTTTCACGTCGTTTCGTTCGTTCGTATATTTTCGCCAGCCGGGTCCCCAGCCGTTGTCAGGACCGCCCTGGTCATGCACAAAGACCTGATCCAGACCGTTCCCGTTCACATCGAAATCCAATCGCCAGTACGGGTGATGATGATGATCCGTGTTGCAGGAGAGGCCGCGGCTATGGAGGACCGGACGCATCTCTCCATCCTCGGAAAGATGCCATGCCTGATACAGGTGGTATTCGCCGATCCGCGCGTAGATGCCCAACTCCAACCACTTCACGCCGTTTACGGTGGCGCTGTCGACGCAGAGCTTGTTGTCCGCGCAGTTGACGATCGGGGCGAGATCCTGCCAACGCAGCCGGTCTTGAAAGGGACCGCAGCGGCCGCTGTCGGCGCGGGAGCCGAACCAGGTGAAGGGATTCCACCAGACCCGTTCCTTCACATACTTGACCCGCACGACCGGCATGCTGGCTTTGCCCAAGACCAGTTCCCCGCCGTAGGAGACGTTCCGCAGCGTGAGGCCCGTGTTATCACGAACTTCATAATCGAGGGCCCAGCGTCCCCATTCCACATGCTCCGCGGCTGGTTCCGCCGAGCCGCTCACGGGAAGCATCAGAATGCCGAGCCAGAGAGCCAAGCCGATTGCCATCCGATTCATGCCGGTTCCTTTCGCCCTAGCGGGGCGGTTCCTGGCCCGCGTCCAACACGCGGTCGTCGGTCAGGTCCACGACGGCCCAGAATTTCGGATCTCCGTCCTGCCCTTGCGAAAACGTGATCCAAATCGTGCGGTGTCCATGCCCCGGATCGTTTTTGAAGAAACCGACATCGGGTTGCATCAACAGTCCATGACCCTGCAGGGATTGGACGTTGCCGGCAAGTCGCGAATCGGCGCGAGCCAAGGCGATGCCTCGTTCGACATCCTGCGGTCCCTCAGGCGGCAGGTAGCCCCCGCGCCGGGTGGCATCGACGACCCGCTGTTCCTTCAACCGGACCTCGACGGCGACGTTTTGACTGTAGCTGAAATAGGTGAGGGTGGCGAAGCGTGCGTCATCCCGACAGCAGCCGAAGGCGACCTTGCCCTCAGGGGCGGACCTGTTGGCCTCTATAAAACCCCAGCGCTCGCCGAGCAGCGCAGCCACGCGGTGGTCAGCCTCAGCGGCTTTCCGTAAGGCGGCGATCTCAGCCGTAGTCAGTATCGCGCTCGGGTTCGGCGACCGTTTCAAGGTGGTGTCCGCTACCGTGCCGGCCATCTTGGGCTTGAGGTGTCGGCCCGGGGTTTCGTCGGCCGTAAAGGCGAGGACATGCCTGAGAGGAACCTGTGGAGGGAGCGCCATTTTGGGGACGGCGGTTTCGGGATCCTGCGGACCAAACGGCCCCCGCGAGCCCGCATCGAGCGTACAGCCGGCCCCGAGGGCCACCATCAACGGCAGCGAGGTCCATGAGGCGGCGCGACGGTTCATCATGTCACACCAACGCCAGCTTCCCGGCTACACCAAGAGCCAATTTGGAGACATTCGCGGCGGCCTTGATGGTGGCGGCGCGCCGCTTGCGGGTGGCGGCGTCCAGGATGGCTTTGTTCAGCAGATCCTTGTAGGTCGCGACTTCGTCGGCTTCGAACGGGACGATACGAGCGACGGTTTCGTTGTTGAAGGTATTGGCTAACTGCAGATACAGGTTGGCGATCTCGGCTGCATAGATGCCGCGCCGCAAGGGATCGTTTTTATAGGTCTCGAATTTCTTCCGCAGCGTGGCGACCGCTTCCAGCAGGGCAGTCTGCCGCACCTTGGTGTCGTCTTCCCGCCCGACGCTGAACTCTGCTGCGCCCAGTTGGTCCACCAGCACCTGAGCCTCGTCCCGGGCTTGGTCGACCTGCGTCGCCAATTGCTCGATCTGCGTCGTGGCCGACTCGGCGGTCTCCATCAGTTGCTTAATTAGATTGTCATTGTCCTGAAGAAAGGTGACGACACCCTCGATGCTGCGGTTCATGGAGGCCTCCGTTACTGTCTCTCTTCCCTTTGCATGCGGTCGAGGAGTTCCACCAAATCGGCCGTCATGCTCTGTGCCCGGTCCAATCCGCCGATGCGAAGAATCCGAGCCCCGACCACTTCCTCCAGCGCGTCATTGACGGTGCGGGAATGGTCCAGGATGTCCATGATCCGTTCCGAGCCGCCTGGCGCCTGGTCCATCAGGGCGCTTACGAGTTCGGGGTCCACGGAAGCCAGGGCGGATTTCTTGGCAAAGCGCTTAATTTCTGCGTGTAGGGTGGCGGTCTGTTTCCAAGAGTCGTTCAAGGCATTGGCCGTGTCGCGCAGTCCGCAGAAGTCCTCTTCGAACTGATCCCAGACGGCCTTCTCCAGGCCCTGGGCCTCAGCCATGTGAATCAGGCTGAGCAGGTAGGCTGCGGCATAGGCGGCTTCGCCCTTTTTGTTCGTCGCCTGGCGAAAGGCGCCGAGAACAAAGCGATGTTTGGTTTCGACGGTCTGCAGATCTTTATAACTCTGATGCAATTCAGCGCGTGCCTTCTCCAGCAGCTTGATACGCTCTTCCGTCTCCTTCTGAAAAGTATCGATGTTGGTTTGCGCCGCATCGATCTTGGTGCCTTCGAGCTGGATGAGGTCGCGGACAGATCCGCTGTGGATCGAGTGGCATCCGGGGGCCGCGACGAGCAGCCCGAGGAGTGCGAGTAAGGAGACGTGGCGTCCGATCATCGGAGGCTCCTTCCGGTCTGCTGTAGCGCCTCGGCTAAGGACTGAACCTCGCCCCGGTCGAGGGTGACATCGATATCGAGATAGTGTTTGATCGTGCCGTTGATCCGGCGGAGGGCCTGGACGTTGGTACGATACCGGTCGAAGGCGGACAGATCGAGAGCGGCGGGCTTCTTTGAGTCCTGCTCCACTAACCGTTCAACCGTGGTGATCAACTCAGGCAGGTTCTGAACCAGATTGCTCATGTCGCCTGTGCCTGCCATGAAGACGGGCTGCCCGGTCGGCCCTTTGCGTTCCGGCAAGGACTTTAGGCGGATGTGGTTCACCACTGCCATGACGTCGGGACCCAGCAGCGCGGCATCGTCTTGTGCCAGGTCGGGATCCGCCACCTCGATGAGTCGCGGATTGGTGGTGGCCCACTGTAGCGCCAAGTTCAATTTCAGGCGGGTCTGAACATAGCGGTACCAGAGCTGATGACGCGTCGTGATGCGGCTGACGAGCTCGCGATACTGCTGCATGAGCCGTTCGTTTTCTGCGTAGGCCTGGTCTTTCGTCGCGAGTGCCTGTTTGATTTCCGGCGGCGTCGTGCAGGCGGAAAGAAGGACGAGGGTCAGTATACCGGTGATGGGCCACATCCTCATCGGGATGCCTCCTGGTCAGCGAAATCGTTCGGCGCTATCGGAAGGAAAGGCAATCTACGTACCTGATACGTAGATCGCCATGCGGCGCCAGCGTAACGATGAAATCCCTGTGGCGCAAGGGGAAAATGTGCGTGTCTCAAATCGACAGTCGACCGGCGGGGCCGCGCAACCGTACCCATTTAGATACGAGTGTATCGAACCGCATACAATCAAGGACAGCCTGCGAAAGGTCGCATCAGGCCGGGGTGAGGGCTTTACGTAATGCAGAGACGGTGGCGGCATCGAGACCGGCCGATTTGAGTTGCTCGTCGGTTGCGGCGGCCACGTGTTGAAGACTCCCAAACTGTTTCAAGAGTCGGTTGCGCCGGATCTTACCGATGCCGGCAATCTGGTCGAGCTCGGAGGCGAGCAAGGCTTTGCCCCGTAAGTTCCGGTGATATGTTATGGCAAACCGGTGGGCCTCATCGCGGATTCGCTGGACCAGATGCGTGGCGGGTGATGTCGGGCGCAATACGATGGGATTTTTCCGGCCGGGCAAAAAGATCCGCTCCTCTTTTTCGCCCCGCGCTTTGGCCAAGCCCATGATCGGAATCTGCTCCTGGCCGACCTGTTTCAGCCCTTCGAGCGCGGCACTCAATTGACCCAGGCCGCCGTCGATCAGGATCAGATCCGGCCGTGCGAGATCCTCCGTGGCGCCGTATCGTCGCATCACCGCTTCCTGCATGCTGGCAAAGTCGTTGGCGCCTTCCACCGTCTGAATGCGGAATTTGCGATAGTCGGATTTCTTCGCCTGCCCGTCTTCCCAGACGACGAGGGAGGCGACCGATTGATTGCCCATGATGTTGGAGATATCAAACCCTTCGATGCGACGAGGCACGGCATCGAGCCGAAGCAGGCGTTTGAGTTCGGCCGTGGCCTGCCGATCGAGGGCTTCGTTCCGCAGATGGTCGGCAATGGCAGCGGCGGCATTTTCTTCTGCGAGCAGCACGAGTTGATGTTTCGTGCCTCGTTCGGGAGTGAGGAGGCGCACCGTCTCGCCGCGTTTCTCACTCAGCCATTGCTCGATCAGCGCCGCGTCGACGAGGTCGGTTGGGACCAGGAGTTCCTTCGGCGGCTGCCCTTCCTTGTTATAAAACTGCTCGATGGCGGACCGGACGAGTTCCTCGTCAGGGGAGTCGGCAGACTGCGGCCAGAAGAAATCCTTTCGGCCGATTAGGAGACCACCGCGCACGAACAGGAGTTGCAGGTCTGCGGCCGTGCCCTGCCGTGCGATCCCGATCACGTCCTGGTCTGATGTGGTGACTTGGGTAATCCGCTGTTTCTCGAGCGTACGTTCGACGCTAAAAAGGCGATCCCGCAGACGAGCGGCTTCCTCGAACTCCTCCCGTTCCGCCGCCGATTCCATATCCTGGCGCAGGCTGTCGAGGAGCTCGCGGTCTCGGCCTTCAAGAAACTGACGCACTTGTTTGACGATCACATGATAGTCCTCACGGGACTGATTGCCGGTGCACGGCGCCATGCACCGTTTGATTTCAAATTCGATACAGGCCCGCTCAGCCCGGCCGTCGATGTCGATCTCGCACGTGGCCAGCGGAAACGCTTTCCGAATGACTTTTAACGTCTCGCGCAGCGCCCCGGCCGGCGTATAGGGGCCGTAGTAGAGCGCTCCGTCTTTTTGGACACGCCGGACAATGGAGAGTCGCGGAAACGGTTCTTTGATCGGCAACCGGAGATAGGGATACTGTTTGTCGTCGCGCAGGACGATATTAAAACGCGGCCGATGGCGCTTGATCAGATTGCTTTCGAGGATCAGCGCTTCCAGCTCGGAACGGGTGACGATGGTTTCGAGGTCGGCGACTTCGCTGACCAGCAGGCTGGTCTTGGGGGTCTGGTCGCTCCCCTTTTGGAAATAGGAGCGCACCCGGTCTGCCAGCACGGCAGCTTTGCCGACGTAGAGAATCTCTCTCTTCGCATTCCGGAAGATGTAACAGCCCGGTTGTGCGGAGAGATGGTCGAGCTTGGATTGAAGGAGATCTGTGGTCATGCATCAACCGTCTTCCGCCAGGATACCAGGAACTCGACTTGTGGCTCCAGAAAGCGGGAGCATTACAAGGCCGGACCGGCGGGTGTGACAGGCAGGATCACTAACCCTCACGGGATACTCAAAAAGATCGTCCAGCAAGGCCGCAGCGAGTGAAGAGCCGAGTCGTACCCTTGCTCTCTGTTGAGGCTCTGATCGATACGAGAACGACGCTGGCGGAATTTTTCAGTACCCTGGTTCAGCGAAGTCCTCGCACAAACGACGGACTCAGGCTGCCCCTGGCCACTTCCGCCACTGGGCCTTTCATCGTGAGACTGAAATCCTTGGCGACCTCGATGTTGAGCGTCCCTCCCGGCATGTTGACCTTGACCGGGCCCTTCGCCTCGTCGAGCTTCGCGGTCAACAGGCGCGGGTCGAGCAGGTGAGTCGCGCTGACATTTTTGATCGCGCTCAGCATGACGGCGCGGACGTTGGGCGACTCGCGCTCGAGCGACTCGAGCAGGCGGGCCATGGCGTCGCGGCGCAGGCCGTCCTGCGAGCCGCACAGGTTGCACGGCAAGATCGGGTAGCCGGCCTCACGGGCGTGCTCGGCGATGTCGGCCTCGGCGCACTCGATCAGCGGGCGGATGACCTGGAAGCGGCCGTCGTCGGTGGTGTAGGCGGCGGGCATCGCCTGCAGCTTGCCGCCGTAGAAGAGGTTCAGCAGCAGCGTCTCGAGCGCGTCGTCGCGGTGGTGGCCGAGGGCGATCTTGTTGCAGCCGAGCCGCTCGGCGGCGGTGTAGAGGATGCCGCGGCGCAGGCGCGAGCAGACGGCGCAGTAGGTGCCGCCGGGCGGGGTGTGATCGAGGACCACGGAGTAGGTGTCCTCGCGCAAGATCTGGTACGGAGCGCCGAAGTTGGCCAGCCAGTCGGCGAGCGGGCGGCCGTCGTAGCCGGGCTGGGCCTGGTCGAGGTGCACGGCGGTGAGGTCGAGTTCGCGGGCCGAGCGCCCCAGGAGATCGTCGATCGAGACGGGCGCGAGCTTCACCGCCGCGCCGTCGACGGGCTGCTTCGCGGCGTCGAGGACTTCGACCGTGATCGCATTCATCCCCTTCTGGACCTGCCCTGGCTGCGCGGGCTGCGCCCGGCCACGGCCTATGCCAGCCTGTTCTTCATGACCGACGAGGTGTGGGGGGCGAGCGTGGCCGAGCTGCGCCGCGGCGGCCGCGATGCCGCCTTCCTCGCCGGTGCCGGCAGCACCCTCTACGTCTTCTGGGCCGCCTCCAGCGTGCTCGGCCGCAGCGCCATCCCCGGCGCGTCTCCGTACATCACCAGCAAGGGTGCCATCGAGCAGCTCACGCGCGCGCTCGGGGTGGAGTGGGCCCGCAAGGGAGTGCGCGTGAACGCGCTCGCGCCCGGCTTCATGGACACCGACATGGTGGGCGAAGAATCCGTCTCGCTGCGGGGCTACGTGGAGCGGCGCGCCCCCATGCGCCGCCTCGGCCGCGCCGACGAAGTGGTGTCCGCCACCCTCTACTTGGCGAGCGACGCCAGCAGCTACGTCACGGGCAGCATCGTGCACGTAGACGGTGGTTGGACCGCGGCCTGACACGGGCCGCACGTCTGCTGCTACCGTACGCCTCGTGACCGACACCCCGACCACGAGCCCCGTCAGCGCACCCTCCCAACCTGGGGGCGCTGGCCCCATCACCGCCCCGTCCGGGAGCGCTGCGGCCCCTGCGCCGGCCAAGCTGCTGGTCGCGCCCCTGTGGCTGCGCTTCCTCCAGGGCCTCTCGGGCGTGGGCTTGATCATCGGGTTCTTCATGCCCTGGATCAAGCTCGGGGAGATGGTCTCGCTGAGCGGCTTCAGCCTCGTGCTCACCGGTGGCGACGTGGTGGAGCAGCTCTCCGCGCCGAGCCGCGGTCTCATCTTCAGCATCCCGCTCATCGGCCTCGCGCTCTTGGCCACCGCCATCAAGGGCTTCCGCGGGCTCGGCTGGGCGGGGCTCGCCACCGGCATCCTGATCGGCCTGGTGGGCGTCTACACGCTCATCAGCGCGTTCCTCGACTCCACCGGCCTCGGCATGTGGCTGGTGAGCGGCTGCGCGCTCATGGCCATGGGCACCGGGGCGCTGGCGCTGCGGCTGAGCAAGGGCCGCTGACACCGCGGAACGCTGGAAGCCGCTTGAATTCAAGCACAATTGGCACCCCGGACTGAAGTCCGGGGCAGCAGTACTGGCCTCGTTTCAATGCGGAAGTCCAGCCCCTGACGGGCCCGGACTGCTTGGCCGAAACGCTGGCAAGGCGGCTGCGAACATCCATGCCCCGCCAGC
>ERZ650309.1498-NODE-1498-length-10957-cov-5.201890_pt1 | contig 10957 bp, 10 predicted proteins | sample MGYA00376245_ERZ650309 | MGnify/ENA primary metagenome ERZ650309 (study PRJEB26733, sample SAMN07839294) | wastewater metagenome | biome: urban; feature: wastewater treatment plant; material: waste water | place: USA: North Carolina | collected 2016-04-26 ...
GGGGCGCGGTAGACGACCGGCGGGGCCACGACGACCGGTGCGGGGTAGACGGGTGCCGTGTACACGACCGGCGCGGGGGGCACGTAGACCACTGGAGCGGGACGGTAGACCACCGGCGCGTGGTAGACGGGCGCCCGGTAGATCGGGGCGCGGTAGACGACTCCACCGCGGAAGACCGGGCCGTGACCGCGCCAGGGGTTCGCGGAGGCGTCGGAGGTCGTGCCGACCAGCAGAGCACCAGCGATTCCGAGGGTGGCGAGCAGCGTCTTGGCGAACATCGTGGGCCTCCTTGTCTTCTGATCAGGAGGTACTGCAGTCCGCGTGCCATGGGTCTGCTCGGGCGCTCTGCGACGGAAGGCTTGGCGGGGCTCGGTAAGGGGTGTGAACGGCGAGACCGCAGTGTGAACGGCTGCCGGCTTATCGCCGTGCGGAGCTGCGGCTGGCGCCGCAGGGCGTGTCACCAGTTTGCACAGAAGTACATCCTGTTCTATCCCAAAACCCGCGTCTTCGTGGTGGTCGACGGCAGCTACGGCTACGACTCCTGATCCCGCCAGCTCGCGCCGGTCGTCGTTCTCCTAGTGGCGCGCGCGGTCAATCACCTCGCGCCTGCTGGCGCCCTCTGATGGGGCTGTCCAGGAGTCTGCCACCGGCACCGGGCCAGGGTCAGCGATCCAGCCACTCCTCCAGGCGGCCGAGGAGCGCGTCGAGGTGGGCGAGCGGCATCCGGCCAGCCAGCTGCAGCATCCCGAGCCCGCGCAGCGTCGCCACCAGGAGCTCGGCGTCGAGGGCGTCGACTCCGTCGCCGAGGAGCAGCTTCACCCACTCCTGGAAGCGCGCCTCGCGCTCGTGAATGAGCGCCTGCAGCTCGGCGTCGTCCTCCGCCTCCGCGAGGAGCCCGATCAAGACGCGCGTCCGCTTGCGGTCGCGCATCATCGCGCGCGCTTCGGTGAACAGCGCCTGTCGGCGCGCACGCGCGTCCATCCCCAAGAGCTCCCCGCTCACCCGCCCGAGCCGCCTCCGAGCCCGCTCGTTTAGCGCCTCGATGACCGCCAGGAGGAGGTCGCTCTTGCGCGGAAAGTAGTAGGTGAGGTGGCCCTGCTGGATGCCTGCCTCTCGCGCCACCTTCACCTGCCCGAAGCCCTTGGGCCCCGCCTGCTCCAGGAGACGTATCGCCGCCTCAATGATCCGGCCGCGCAGGTCATCGCTCATCGCCATGGTGCCGCAAGGTAACACGCTTTGTAGGCAAACAAATTTCACCTTGACGCTTCTTTGTATGCATACAAAGATTCGATCATGATGATGCGCGATCTCACCGTCATCGGCGTGCTCCTCGGCGCCTCCGCGGGCTGCGGCTCGCCGCCTGCGCCCGATCCGGAGCAGACCATCCGCGGCCAGCGTTACTGCGAGGTGCTGGTCGGAGGCATCACGGACGGCACCGCGAAGTTCGACGTCTACAACACATTCGGCCTCAACGACTGCCCGTCCGAAAAGTGGTCCAAGCTGACCGACGCATCGGTGCAGGCCGAGAGCGGCGCGATGGCCGCCAGGCTCAACGGCCCGCGCATCTGGACGCAGGACGCCTTCATCGACGCCCAGGTGATCGACCCGACGCCGCGCGCCTTCGGCGGCATCGTCATGCAGCTGGCCGGTCGCGTCTCGGTGCCGATCGCCGACGTCATCGCCGGCTCGAGCTACGTGCTGCGCACCGTCTCGCGCAGCACCACCACCGTCTTTCGAGCGGGGAAGCCGGTGTACGAGCTCATCGACCCGCAGGGCGCGGTCTACACGATGCAGTCGCTCAGCCAGCAGCTCGCGACCGACCTCACGCTCGATACGCTGCCGACCCTGGCGACCCGCCTCAAGCCGCCTGCGGGCTGGAGCTTCCGCACCCGCACGCTCGACAAGGAGCTGCGAGTCGTCGCCAGCGGCACGGCGACGGTGACGCAGGACGAGCTGGTTGACACGTACATCAAGTCGACGCCGGAGTAGCCCGTGAGGCGCTGCTCACCGGGCCAGCCGGCGCGCGACCGACACGCGGCTGCGTGATCATGCGGGCCCAGGCCGGTCGCGGGCCGGAGCCGAGCGCGGGCCGGAGGGAGCCCGAGCGCGCTCGGTCACTTCCAGCCGGAGGGACCTACGTCCTGGGTCCAGCCTGTGACGAGGCCGAGCTGCGTCCCCTCACCCTCCTGCGGACCGAGCGTGAAGCCGGGAGAGGCACTCACCGACCAGGTGCTCGTGAAGTTCCAGACGATGCTGGCGCCCAGGCCCAGACCTTCTTTGGCCGCCCCGCCGTAGAGGCCGAACGACGCCCCGGGGTTGTCGGCCGTCCAGGTCGGCCATAGACCGATCGCGATTCCGCCCTGGATGCCCATGGACAGGCCGACGATGGGGCCCGCCTCGGCCAGCAGCTTGCATTCTACGTACTTGCGGCCCCCGCGCTTGTAGAGGTCCACCGACATGCCGATGGCCGACTGCACGCCGGCATGGCCGGCACCCGCTTCCGCTGCGAGCATCAGGGTCAAGGAGCGCAGCCACTTGATCTTCTTCGGCTTGTCGCTGTCCGCGCTCGCGGCGACCCTCACGTAGGGGCTCTCTTCGACGGTGAAGCCGGGCTCCAGATCCTTCATGAAGCGCAGCTCGCCCGAGGACTCCGAGTCGCCGTAGTCTCCCAGCAGCTCGCGCGTGATGTAGGCCAGATCGTCGCGCGACTTCTCGTCGATCTTCCTCTCTGCAGCCTGGCGCATCACCCGCAGCACGCGATCCGAGAAGTCCTTCTGCTTCATGAGCGCTACCCAGCGGACCGAGACCGCGTTGATCTCGTCCAGGTGGTCCTTGTAGAAGGCTCTCGCCAGGGCCTTGTACGCTTCCATCTGCGCCGCACTCAGGACCTTCTGCATCTCCTTCAAGGCGTCCTGGTATTCCTTCTCGAGAGCGCCCTTGGTGCTGGCGTAGGTCTTCTGGGCCGTCTTGGCGATGTCGTCGCATTCCTTCTTGGTAGCGCTCGTGACATCCTTCCAGGTGCCAGAGACCGCATCGCCGGCATCTTTGGCAGCGTCCTTGCCGGCATCGACCGCCTTGTCGGCGGCCTTGCCGACGGACTTGCCCGCCTTGTCCAGGCTCTTGCCGATATTGATCTTGGCCTGGGCGGTACCGTGATCTGTAGACGAGGAGCAGAGCAGCTCGGTGAGCCCCAGGCCTGCGATCACGAGGGGACCAAGCATGGGCTGCCTGCGACGGAAAGAACTCGACATGCTGACTCCTGAAGATGGGGACACTGAGAGGGAGTGGTCTGGTCAAGATATCTCGCCCGCAAGCGCGGGCCCAGGACACGGGCGGCCAGACATCAAGACCGATCCGGCCAACACAGGTGAGCGCGCGCAGCGGCAAGCCGGCGTCTTTGGGCCGCCGGCTCGGAGGCTCAGCGGCTGGTCGGTCTGCGGCGGTACTCCGTGAGCGACTTCCCATGCCAGCGCCTAAAGGCCCGCAGGAGCGCGCTCGTCTCGGAGAAGCCCAGCATGCGCGCCACGTCCTCGGAAGGGAGCTGGCTCTCGAGCAGGTAGCGGCTGGCGAGCTGGGAGCGGACCTCGTCGAGCAGCTTCTGGTACGAGGTCCCTTCCGCCTGCAGCCGGCGCGTCAGGGTCCGCACGGACATCCCGAGCTCCCTGGCAACCCTGGATGCGGACAGGCTCCCCGACTCCAGGCGGGCGGTCAACGCCGCGTGCACCTGGCCTGACAGCGTCCTCATCGCCTCGTGCTCGGCCGAAAGCTCTGCCAGGCGCTGATCCAGCTGGCTGAGCGCAGCCGGATTCGCAGAGCGCAGCGGGGTGGTGAGCTGCTCGGTCGAGAGCACAAAGCCGTCCGCTCCGGCGGCCCACCCGACAGGAGCGCCGAAGTGCGCCGCGTACTGTGTACTCCACGGAGGCTCGGGCCGCGTCAAGAGCACCCGCAGCGGGATGACAGAAGGGACGGCGAGGCCGCGCAGCAGGTGCAGCAGGATGGCGAGCGCGTAGTCTACGAAGACCTCCCTCCCGATGGGGTCTCCCGTGCGCGGATCGGTGCTCAGGCAGACGCGGACGCTGTCACCGGACGGGCGGAGCACGAAGCGGGCGCTGTCGTGAGCCAGGGGATAGAACTGGCAGAAGCGCCTCAGCCCCTCTCCGACCGTCGGGCTTGCAGCCAGCGCCTGGACCACCGGGTAGCGCGTGCTGCTCTGGAGGAGCAGCGGCAGCGCCGCCAGCTCGATCTGCTGGACGGCGTGCAGCCCGGCTGCCCTGTTCTGGGTCACCTCTGCAATGCGCCGGCACAGGGCCAGCACGGACAGCTCGGGGATGCGCGCCTCGGGATCCAGGACGTCCTGGGGCTGCAGCGCCAGCTCGCTCAAGAGCGGGAGCACCTCGCGGTGGACGGATCGGAAGTACGAGAGCAGGGGATGTAGGATGCGCACCGAGACCGTCTTTTGAGAGCCCTCCGGCAAGGGCCGGTTCTTTTCTGGCATGTCGCCACCTGCGCTGCTTGCTGGAGAACCCAACGAAGGCTAACCCATCAATCGATGCCGTGCGCAGCGCAGGAGCACCAGCCTCGATCGGGGTCCGCAGGCGGGCAAGAGGAAGCGGGCAAGGTCGGCTCGCGACCGGCTGCGCACGCAGCGCTTGCAGGAGTCGGATCCGGATGCTGATCCCGGTGGCTTCCGAGACTCCGACGTCCCGACTCGCCATCGTGTCTGCTCGCTACGCTTTTTAGACACACTCTGAGATAATGGGTCTTATGTCGCAAGAGGCCGACAAGGACGTAGGATCGGGGGGGGTGGCTCAGGAGCCGCACGGCGCGGCGGCGCTCGCTGCGCGCCTGTCTGCTCTGGAGCTCCAGCTCGTCGAGGAGCGCCGCCGCCACGTTGCCGAGCTGCGGGCCGTGACCCTGCGAATGGAGCGCAACCTGGAGCTGTCGCCGCTGGCGATGCTCGAGATCGACACGCACAGCATCATCCGCCGCTGGAACCCGAGCGCAGAGCGCATCTTCGGCTGGAGCGCGCGCGAGGCCATCGGTCGCAGCTTCTTCGAGCTGTTCGTCCCGGACCTGGCCGCCGACGTGGTGGCCGAGGCCTGGCAGAGCCTGTTGCGCGGCGAGGCCTCCAGCGTGCGCAATGCCAACACGACCAAGGACGGGCGCGTCCTCGTGTGCCAGTGGTACAACACGGTCCTCCGCGACGAGGACGGCAGCGTATCCGGGGTGCTGTCACAGGCAGACGACATCACCGAGCAGGAGCGGGATCAGCAGAAGCTCCGGGAGAGCCAAGAGCTGCTGAACGCAGTCATCAACAACTCGCCGACGCTGATCTTTGCCAAGGACGTAGAGGGCCGCTACATTTTGGCCAACCAGCGCATGTGCGAGGTCTTCAACCGTCCTCTCGACGCGATCCTGGGGAGGAGGGACGAGGAGCTGTTTCCTGAGGAGGCGCGTGAGCGCGTTGTGATGCGCGACCGCGAGGTCGCACAGAGCGGGCAGACCATCGAGTACGAGGAGCAGCTGCCGTTCCGCGACGGCCTGCGCTTCCTGTCGATCGTAAAGTTCCCGCTGTTCGATGAGCACGGTGTGGTGTACGGGGTCGGCGGGATCACGACGGACGTGACGGAGCGCCGGCAGCTTGCCGCAGAGCGCGACGCGATGCAGCAGCAGGTGCTGCAGGCGCAGCAGGCGGCACTGCGCGAGCTCTCGACTCCGCTCATCCCGCTCGTGGAGGGAGTGCTGGTGATGCCGCTCATCGGCAGCATCGACACCACGCGCGCGGCCCAGATCATGGAGGCGCTCCTGGGCGGCGTCGCGACCCAGCGCGCGCACACCGCGCTGCTCGACATCACCGGCGTGCGGGTCGTCGATACGCACGTGGCGCACGCGCTGCTGCAGGCGGCGCGGGCGGCGCGGCTCCTGGGCACGCAGGTGATCTTGACCGGCGTGCGCGCAGAGGTCGCACAAGCGCTGATCCACCTGGGCGCAGACCTCGGCAGCCTCACCACGATGAGCACCCTTCAGAGCGGCATCGCCCACGTGCTGCGGCGCTGAGCCCGATCTCTCCGAGACGCGATAGAGTGCGCCCCATGCAGGATCCAAGCCCTCGCAGCGCGGACTGGCGCGGATCTCATTTCGAGCGTGTCGGGATGAGGGCGGAGCCCGACTTGTCCTACGGCCCCCGCTCACTTCGCGACGCTCAGGAAGATCGCGATGTCCGTCGAGTCGATCATCCCGAAGCTTAGATCCGGCACGCCATCTCCGTTCAGATCGGCGACGGCGACCGAGTACGCGCCAGCGGGCAGCGGCAGACCCTGCACGACGCTGAACCGCCCGTCGCCTCGGTTCAGGAAGATCGAGACCTGTGCGCTCCTCTCGCCGGTCACGACTCCGTCCGGGTCGCCGTCGCAGTCGAGATCCCCGAACCGGGTGATGCGGCTCCGTTCGTGGTCGAGGGACTGCGGGGCAGCGTAGGTGCTGTTGCCCTGGTTCAACAGGACGGTCACGCGGCTTGAGTAGGGGCTGCTCAGCGCAATGTCCGGGCGCTCGTCCCCGTTCAGATCCGCCACCGTGGCGCCGACAAAAGCGCCCGAGACGGGCAGCGGCACCGCCGACAGGAAGGTGCCGTCTCCGGCTCCGAAGAAGACATCCGCCGGGTGCTCCAGGTTGTAGTACGCAAGGACGATATCGGCCCGGCCGTCCTGGTCAATGTCCCCGAGCGTCGCCAGCTGGGCTGACGCGGCGATGCTCGGCCCCCGCAGGGTGGAAACCTGTCCGTTCTGGTTCTGCAGGCGCACCAGCGCGGATCCGAGCACCACGGCAACGGGCGGACGACCGGCACCAAGATCGAGCGGCACGATCCCGGTCAGGGGGCCTACCTTGGGGTTGGTATTCGGCAGGCGCAGGGTCATCTGTCCGTTCCCCTGTCCGGCCAGAAACAGGATCTCTCCGCTCAGGGAGACCGCCAGGACATCCTGGTTCCCATCCCGATCCCAGTCCGTGATCGCAAACGAAAAAGCGCTCTGGCCGAGCGGAGCGCTCAGGAAGGGTGAGAAGGTCCCGTCTCCGCGTCCCAGCAGGGTGGCCACGGAGCTGCGGCTGGGCATGGCCTCGTCGTTCATCAGCGAGACGAGGTCCACGGCGCCATCGTGGTTGAGGTCGATCGCCTCGGTCCAGTACGAGCGGCTGGCGGTGCTGGCGGCCTTCACGGAGTACGCACTTTTGAACGCCAGATCCGAGAGCGTGTAACGGAGCAGATCCGTGCGCGTTACGCGCTCGCCGACCGGGTTGCGCAGTGTGATCGGGACCCGGCCGCAGGCGGTCGCACCGGCCGGCGCTGGGAAGCGCAGCTCCTGCGTCGACACCGGCATGAGCTGATCGGCCGGGACCTCCTTCCCGGCTACCTCCACCGTCACACCGGGCAAGAACCCTTCGCCCCGCAAGGTGAGCACGGTCCCGCCGCTGCGGAACACCTGAGACGGGGACACCGCGTCAAGCCGGAGCGGGAGCCGCTCGCAGAGCTCAGAGACCGGGTTGCACCGCTCACCCAGCGCACAAGCCCCTGGGTTGGCGACGCAGTTGCTCGGGTTCTGGGCCAGAGTCCCGCTCCACAGCGCGTCACAGCTCAGACCCGTCATCGCAGCCACGGCTACAGGGGTGCGAAGGTACTGTGCTGTCAGGACTCGCGTGCCCGGGAATGTACCACAACCGCACCAGCGTCGATAGGCCAAGTCGCTCTCAGGGTGGGTCGTGCAGTCGCTTCGGGGAGCTCCGGCCCGCTCCTTGGACGCAATGGCTGGTGCGGGGTGTCGCTCCGCTCGCCCTGAGCTCCCTTTGTCTGGAGGGGGAAATGCGCGGCAGCGCAGGACGGTGACTTGGTGCTCGAATCCTCGCTGCTTTCAGGCCCGCTCGGCCATCCTGCTATATGCACAGCGCCCCGGGCACTCCCGAGTTGTTCGGACAGCAGTGATCTCCGCAAACAGCGCGCTGCCTGGGCACTCCCTTCACTACTTCCCGACGAATTCGCTACTTCGTCGCACATCTGCGCGAGCTTGACAAGGTCGCTGAGCTGTATGGTTCAGCCGTTCGAACAGGCGCCTGATTTCTCCATCGGCCCAGCGTCGACGTCGCTCGCTGGATATCTCAGCGGCCCCTCGACGAAAGAGCAGGGCACAGCTCTCGCTGTCAAAGGGCTGGCCGCGAGCCTAAGAACTCGTCGGCCCTTGGGCCCTGCCTGTTTATGCGTTCCCCAACGCAAGCCCTTGATTAGCAAGCCGTTGCACCGCTACGGGGAATGATTGTCGTCGGTTCCCGACGGTGGGGTGATTGTGTAACGGAACCAGCCGTAGGCGTCGGCGCCGTTGGGCGAGCCGGCGCCGGTGAGCGTGGCGCTGTTGGCGGTGACGCCGGTGGCGGCGTTGGTGACGACGGAGACGGCGCCCGCGGTGGTGAACGAGAGGACGGAGCCGAAGGCGGTGCCCTCGGTGCTGGAGACGATGGCGCAGTAGTAGTACGTCGTCGCCGGCGACAGGCCCGAGATGTTCTGCGCGAAGGACTGGTCGTAGGTGCCGCCGCCCAGCGACGAGGCGCCCATGACCGGCGCGCGAGAGCCAAACGCGTCGTTGCAGGTGCCGGGGTTGGTGGTGCTGTAGCGGAACCAGCCGGTCGAGCTGGCGCGGTTCGGGTTGCCCTGGCCGTTGAGCGTGGCGGTGCTGGTCGTGATGCTGCTCGCGAGCAGGGTCGTGGCCGTGGGCGACGACGGGGTGATGAAGCTCTGCACCGAGCCCCACGCCTTGCCCAGGGAGTTCGCGGCGATGGCGCAGACATAGTACGTGGTCGCCGGGGTCAGGCCCGAGACGGCCTGCGAGAAGGACGCGCCGCTGGAGCCGGCGCCGAGCGCCGTGCCGCCCGTCGACGGCGCGCGGGTGCCGAAGGTGTCATTGCACGTACCGGGGCTGGCGGTGCTGTAGCGGAACCAGGCGGTGGTGGCGTCGCCGCCGGGGTTGGCCGAGCCGTTCAGGGTGGCGGTGGTGCGGGTCAGGGCGCTGGCGCCGCCCGTCGAGACCGTGGGCCCGGTGGCGGGCGTGGTGAAGGTCTGCACGGTGCCATAGCCGGAGCCGTAGGAGTTGGAGGCGATGGCGCAGTAGTAGTACTTGGTGCCTGGAGACAGGCCCGAGAGGGACTGCTCGAAGGGCACGCTGACGCTGCCGGCACCGAGGCTGAAGCCGCCGGAGCCGTAGGGGGTGCGGGTGCCGAAGCCGTCGTTGCACGAGCCGGGGTCGCTGGTGCTGTAACGGCATGAAGCCGCTCCGCTTTCCGTCGAGAAACCGTTCCTTTTGGGGCTTGGGGAACCGCTGGGGAACGATCTTCTGCGGTTCTACTGTATGTGTGACTCCGCCCTCAGTGCCTCGCGCAGGGCGGCCCGTTCTGCCTCGGAGAGCGAGCGCAGGATGTGCTCCACGGACGCAGCGGCCGGTGCGGCGCTGTGGGGGACCGCCTGGCCGACCCGGGCCAAGGCTGCGTCCACGCGCTGTGCGTCCAGCGTATCCGTGACCCGAGCGTCCACGTAGTGGCGTAGCGTCATCCCGAAGGATGTATGGCCGATGCTGCGGGCCACGTAGTCCTCGGAGGCACCGGCCTGCAGCTTCAGCGTCGCGTTCATCCCGCGCAGGCTGTGCGTGCAGATCGGAGGGACCTGGGCGCGATGGCAGATCGACCGTACGCGCTTGTGGACGGCGGTCTGGCCTCGCGGGCGTTCGGGATTCCCCGCCTGCCTGAACAACCAGGCATGGGTTGGCTGCCCCTCGCGGAGGCGCTGGACATAAGGCCGCAGGAACTCCAGCCGCTCCCGGCGGACCTTGTGGCCGCCGCGCGCGGCAAGGTTTTGGAAGGCACCTATAAGCTGTGCATCGCGCCCAATGGGAGCGTGAAGTCGGTCGTCCCCGTGGTGAGCATCGCTGGTGCGGATAAGGCGATCATCGCGACCCTGAGCACGTGGAAGTTTCCCGCTCTGCCGGTTGCCATCTGCAAGCTGCAGAAGCTCAGCTTCGAAATTCCTTAACCGCGCAAATTGCCGAAGTAGGTGAAATCCGCTATCAAGAAATTATTGCACACGCGGTGGAGCAATCTCAGCAGAGACCTCGTCTCCTCGATGTCTCCGCCGCACCTGCACCATGCGGCACTGCCGCATCAAGGAGATTCAAGATGGGCGCAGGCACCCTCGGCGGTTCCTTGACGCACTGAGCGGCTGGAAGCGGCACGCGCCAAGCGGCGAGGCCCAAACCGACCGGCTCCTATCAAAGGTGGAGATTCGGCTGATGCGGCACGAATCGGACCAAGGCGCAGACGGGCCTTTCCTCATCGGCAAGAGCATCCGCAGTAAGGAGAAAGCCGCCGGAATCCGTCCGCACGGCGTCGGAGTGGGCGCGGACGGACGGCCGGCCGGCGCACCGCATTTTACACCCGGGCGAGGGGCGCGGACGGCTCATCGCTTCGTCGCAATGCAGGTGCTGGCTTCTACATGTCGGCGCGGCAGCACGCAGGCAGGTAGCGCTGAATCAAGCGGATCGCCGCGGTCATCTTGACCAAGAAATCTTCGGTGCTGTTGACGATGTGGCGGCTCGGATGTCCGTCCCAGGCGCGCAGGATGCGCTCATCGATGGCCTGGGCCTGGGCGGAATCCTCGGTACGCAGCGGGTTCTGGTGGTTGTAGCCGTGCCCCGCAGCGGGCGTTCGTAGATGGATGACGGCGACATAGCGCGACAGCTCTGCTTGACGGCTGGTTCCTAGCTCCTGCCAGTACGTCTGTTCTTCATCGGGCCAGTAGGCCAGTCCGTCCACGGTGCCGCGGTCGCAGAGCGCGAAAGAGGCCGTCCCTTCCTCACGAAGCATGCGCTCCTGCTGGGTCTGGATATGAAAGATCGCGCGCTGGGCCGCTTTGCGACCCGGGACACTG